>Ga0307512_10000787_pt1 | contig 46958 bp, 47 predicted proteins | sample 14_EM_MG_FD_200267 | JGI IMG/M metagenome (GOLD analysis project Ga0307512, IMG submission 200267) | Populus trichocarpa ectomycorrhiza microbial communities from riparian zone in the Pacific Northwest, United States - 14_EM | ecosystem: Host-associated > Plants > Roots > Unclassified | place... | reverse complement strand
AACTCTTGGGCACATTGCAGATGGAATTCCTTGTGTGCAATGATATTGGGACTTCAGAGCATGTCCTTAGCACTAAGCTTGAAGGATATTTTGGGGTGTTATGGGCAGAGTTGTCCATCTGGGCTGCACAGTGACATTTTCGAGTTTTTGGGGAGCTGATCTTGAGACAACCCTCCCAACAAAAACTGCCCTTTTTATCGGCACCCCATTCCTGTACAGTCCTTAATTTTTGCCAAAATGCTCTGAAGACATAAGAAAGTGAGTTTATAATGCTCCCAGGCCACCCCCACAGAGTTGGGGTTGCATCGCTAAATATTTGCAGGTGGGGAGTCGGTTGCCATGCCCAAACGGGCCGGGAATGCCAAAGTTACGATCCAGGGGATAGCAGCTTCCATATTCCCATTACCGCTAAGGCACTATCACGCTACCACACCCTTCGCATCTCTAGGTAGTCCTCTCCACCACTTATATGGCTCCCACACCTCCCTTACTGCACAAAATAGCTTGTCTGACACCCTTTTTATGCACGGAAGCCCGCGCGGCCCGAAAAGCCCTCGGGCGTTTCGAACACTGGGTTTCGTAGTGATAGTAGAATCTACTGGTCAGTGGCATACCTGCTTCTGGAAAGTCTACGTTCATGAAATACGCCTTCTCCCACCGCGAACTTCTGCTGTACTTAACGAGTTACATCCAATAAATACCGAAACTGTGACGACTGAGTTTTTCTTCCACGAGCGAGGTACAACAAACTAAGAATCCTTGCCAGGAATTTTGCATTATATTCTATATCAAATCCTGGATAAGGCCCCTCAACTCACCTCAACAATCCTATGTACCATATTTTACTGCATTGCATCCTAACCGAGAATGCCGAGTGTGGACAATAATGGCTATGAAGAAGGCTATTCGGTCGATTATACATCCTTACAACAGAAATCCTCATAAAGCAAATGTGAATGAGTTTACGGTGTGCCGTGCATTAGCTTGGCATTTTCATGATGTTGGAGTGGTTGCGTGTAAACTGCAATTAAGCGTATGTGTTCTGACCCATTCGTGGAATCGCCCCATGCATGGACGGGCAGTACCATCCATAGACAGGGTGGTTCCACAAATAGTACCACCATTCATGGACCCATGAATGGGTCAAGTAAAAATAAGTTATGCAAATTAAATTCACACCACTAAGAGGACTATTGAGAGCCAGCAATTTAATTACTGGTAAAGTTAGCTGAGTAAATAATTACAGATAAAGCTAGTAAAATAGCAAAGCGAAGCCAACTGACTTGTAAAACAAGATATATAGAAGCAAAGTGAAGCAAACTGACAGGTAAAAGAAATATATGGCTGCAAAGTAAACAAAACCAATAGATTTGTAAATAAGATAAATAGCAGCACAGTGAAGTAAATGGACTTACAAAAAAAATAGAGATATATAGAAGCAAAGCGAAGCCAATAGACTTTGAAAAAGAGATATATAACAGTGCAGCAAAGCCAGTAGACTTGTAAATGAGATATATGGCAGCAAAACGAAGTTATTTTTTAATCTGCATACCTTATTTTCACTTGTCCTATTCATGGATCTATGAATGGTGGTACCATTCGTGGAACTGTCCTGTCTATGGATGGTACTGCCCGTCTATGGATGGTCGGCTACTACGAATGGGTCACAACATATGAATGCGCATTATGGGATGTGCAGACGTCTACATATGTCCCATGTGACTGTATATGCGAAACTTTTACATACTTTTCATGTGCTATGTTCGGGTGCCGCCGAACATACTTAGTAATTTAAGAGGAAGAAGGGTAGAACCCCACCTTGCCAGTCATCCGGAGAGAGAGGGAATCGGGCACTGCCATAGAGTACTCTAGATAGGGTAAAGTGAATAGAGTATAATTAAAACAAACAAATATACTTAGTAATACATTATCTTGTCCTAGTCTCTCGTTGCCGAGCGAGCTTGCAATGAGAAATGAGCTTGCTCTAGTAGCTACTAAGTACGAGACAAAGTAATACTTTTGTCTACTTTACCCACCATAGAAGAAGCACAACGTTAACGAGGTGAATTTCATTGCTCATATTTTGGGTTTTATTTTTTTGCTACGTGTTCATACAGAGCTAAGAACCACATAAATATAAGCAACGCATTTGATTTCTTTTGCATGTAATTTGCAGGAACTACAAACACAAACTACTCACTAACGCAAAAATTGTTGTTTTGAGCACCTGAAACCACAGGCAGCCCATACAATGAACCAATAATAAATTGACAATAGCCGCCAGCAAAGTGGTTCGAGACATCACTCTACTAGTTTTGGTAACATGTCCCATTGAAAAACATCTCATAAGTGGCAGTTCTGCTGCCCAACCTCACAACGATGTCGCTCCACCTCCTTCAATGCTCGGATGAGTGACCTTCGTCGCTACACTTGACAATATGTTGACTGTGCGGCTGATTCCTAGGACAATGACGAGCTCTACCCTGGCACTGATATTTCTTCTGTATCAAGTACTTTGCGGAGGGGTGATTCCAGGCACCGCTGCCGCACCCGCCACCCCCGCACCGAACCCTGATCCATCTGAAGCCGTCCGCGATCCAAACATCGCTTGCAGACCAGCGAGATGGCATGACCCAATAGTTTTTATAACACTAAACTATATCGTCCATGTTTTCACTACTCGGTCGAGCCCTGGCGAATCCTTGCCACAGTTCATTGTTTTCAGACTTATCACGCTGTTTATGCCATATGTCCAGCTCAGGCGTGTGCATCTGCTTCTAATGGCCTTGCCAGCCTTCGTGCGAGCGCGCAGAGACAAGAATGAGCTGGAACTAGCAAAATGGGCTGGTGCGCTGTGCGTTGTAGTGCCCTCACCGGGAACGTACGAAACGACATCTGTATGGCGACCATCGGTAGACGAAGTGCATTATGCCACGATTGTGAGACGACTAGGCTTTTGGCAGAGCTTTGCGCCGAGGATCTGGTGGTACATCCCGAAAACCAGGTTCTTACCAAGGTTTATGTGCGACCCTTTCTTCTCCACCGATCGCAGTCGCTAATCTGCTCCTAGACCTAATGATGTGACCTGGGAGTTTCCACAGCCTGAAGCAGCATTGATCATTGATGTACATGATCGGATGGTGCACAACACCTCGGAAGTTCATGGCCTAGTCGACTTCCCTACAGGGTATACCCTACAGGTTGTACCTGTCTCCGCAACTGTGAACCCCATACATCCAGCCTCGGATAATCTAGGAAGCCGTCGCACCAACAATCCCACGCATGAAAAGCCTCGGACGATCAACCTTTCGAAGACCCTCAATCCACTGAAGTCAATTGCAGCCATCGCCCAGCTTATTGCGGCAGTCTACGTGCTTTGGAAGGCTCGCGGGAAACAGCTGGACACTTACGGATACGCGGCATACTCCCTGACCGTTATCCCATACGCTTTACTATCACTGTTGAACCTATTGGTCTCCCTAGCTATTCCGGAATACCCAATGTTGTATCTAGTTCGCAATACATTCTTGGATAAGTTGGAGGGCGAAGGTCATATATTTGAGGGTATTGTAGGGAAACTAGAAATATCAATGGCAGCAACGGAATTGCAAGCAAATCAAGCACTATCATCGACGTCGTCGCAACAAAAATCATCGGAAGAGCGAGAATTGGCTACATTTCAAATACCAACAATACAGCAAGAACAATCGGTACAAGAGTGCATTTCTTCTGATCAAGCTAGGCAATCGGAGGCTTTTTTGGATTTGTTGGACAGCAAAATTAGCGTTACTAGCATAGTGACTTTGAGCACGATAGATGGCCAGTCTGTGGCAACTTGTACGACTGATGGTGCATCAAAGCTTACAGTTAAGTTCAAGATCAGCGGAGAAACCTCTAAACCGTCTGCCGATATATACCTAGAACCTTGCGGAAAATTCAGAAGTTGGACTACTGTATGCGGAGAATTGTGGCCAAGGGTGAATACCAAGTTGTTCCCTATTCTGTGTATGTCCATTTTCTATGTATTGTTGGCTATACCATATGCCGTGGTCTTCGGCCTCACCGGTTTCGCGCAACAGCAGAGTACAGTATTACAAAGAACATGCTTGATGTTGTGGTTCGTTCTGCAAATATACGGAGATATGCTTAGTCAAGGTGTGAATGATGCTTTTCAAAAGCGCCACGTGCTGCCTATTGGGGGTTGGATTGGAATAATGTGGTGGGTTGTGACATTGCCCGTAGTTGGAATTGGAATGTTCATAATTGTTTGGATGATGATCTTGGATTCAGAAGTCTGTACAGTCATTTGAGATCTACTCTAGAGGGTGCGAGGGAGGTTTTTGGCTGTAATGGTTAAGATCTATATTAATTGGGCTGTTTTGTTCGTTTAGTTATATATATACCCTTCTGATACTTTCCTTCAAGCAGGTCCTGTCGTTACTTATTGCAGGAGTTGTATTGAGGACCGCAGCGACCCGTTTTTGACATGGATGGTCGGATCACTCTGTGGCCCCGTACAATAAAATACCCATATGCAGCCCACCATGTCGCCCTGGAGGAGTCACAAGAAGATGCAATCAATTGGTGTTGGTCTGTCATCAGGAATACATATAGGCTTGGTGCTGGGGAGAGACGATGGCTAGTTTAATGGGCAGCTCAAAGAAAATCTACAAGCACCACCTGAGATCTATTACCCCACACAGACACATTATTTCAAGGGGACGAACTACAACAAGTCCAAATTTCGCGCCCCATCATGACGCCCCATCGTGTAAACACCGCGTCGAAACCACTAGCTCTCTACCGATGAGATGCCGGCCACACGCAGGAGTGAAATTGGGACCCGAATGAGCCAACCCGATTCAGGGGTAATTTCCAAACAATCCCTTACTGAAGGCCATGCCGTTCCGTTGTATATATTTACTCGTAATCAATCGTTTTCTCGTGCTGATTCTACCTGCTCGTAAGTTCGCGGCTGTTATAAATTCTAATTTGTCAGGGGCACGAAAAAAACAACAACTAGCCCAAAGCAGACAAAAAAACAACGTGTTACATTGTACGCCTATATGTACTCTACCCTATCCTAGATACTCTGCTGGTACACTTTACCTACCTAGGTAAGTACCTTATAGACGGGTCGAGAGAAAGTGTAAGCCTACTGAAAGGGTTTTTTGGCTGCAAGCTCTTATATCACTCTCATTCTTATGGAAAAGGTTTTGTTCAGTATGTCTTTTAAATGATTGTGTAAGGGTGACAGTGGAATAAATCCTTTCAGTACTTACCTACTGTAAGAAAAGATAGGAGATTTTGCGGACAGATGCAAGTTAGTCTACTGGGATAAACTGTCGCTGAACTGTCACCATTGCGTTCAATGGCGGTCAAGGGACTGTTCTTTGATTGTTTTATCTCAACGCCCAACTTGCGTCTGTCTGCAAAAGTTACAATTTTTTCTTACAGTAAACTTACGGGTTTCATCCAGCCAACTATAAGGTAAGTACATAAGAGGCTAAGACAGGCTTTCTCTTTTTTTAGCTACTAAGTACCAAATATAGTGCTAGTCGGCTATCTTCATCCCAAAACAGGTTATGAGCTCGGCAGTCTCTACTTCCATCAATTTCATCAAAGCCCATCACGGTTCCAGCTATATACTCTCGATCTCTTCGACTAATGTGAACCATCCTGTCTCGCCGTCAAATAGAGCTACCTCCAGCCTAAATGCATAGTGTACTAAGTTGTATAGGCAGGGAAAATGAACCCCGGGAACGAGAATACAGATGTATCAGGATGTGATTTTCCATAGCAATACCCAATATTTCTTTATCCGGGTTATTCTTGCTACCCATCCAACTAGATTCACTAAATATTTATGCTCCTGCTATCCGCTGCTCAAAATCGTGGTTGAAGTTTCGACCACGGCTGAGCAAGGCTGAGCACGTGATCACTGCTGTGCTCTCGGTGGGAATAATCATAATATATCACTCACAAACTCAAAAAGCAGCTTGATGCCTCACCCCCTTTATAAGGTTGAGGCTGTTTCGAGACTCCAATGCATATAACGACATAAATCCAAACCCCAGTAGTATATGCTTGTTTCGAATTCCTTTGGCCCGAGGTGGAGTGATGGTTTTGGACGGTCGAGTAGTAATAAGCGTAAGTACAGGGCAGTCTACGATGTAGACTGTCGTGAAACGAGCAAGTTATAATACCCCCGGGATGGAGAGCTCGAAGAGTAATATGTTGACTACGTAAAGAAGATGTCCGTGCGCACGTACGGTGTTCATCTGCCGGCGGCATATGCTCGTAACTGGATGTATTCCAGAGTTCATCTCTAGGCCTAGGATATGCACAACGAATACTTTCAATGGTGGTGCTCTTATACTAAACGATCTTTTCTAGTTTCACCGAGTGAGCTTGCGAGCGAGATGAAAATCTGGCTAACGAAAGCACTATGACGGCTGGATGAGCTCATAACAAGAGAAACACTATTTCGCGCGTTCAGCCGTTTATATTGCACTTCGCGAACTTTTCCTGTCCGGCTTGGGGCCAAGATTTCGATGTTTTTGTGGTAGGCCTGTTATTCGGGATTAATCAATTTGCTCTCACGAACCAGATATTGATCTGGCGGTTTCTTTTGTTAGGGGTTGGATGGGGCTCGCGACTTTGCTTTTTGTTTCTTTATGTTACAGGAGAAGCGGGGAAGAAATATGTTAGGTATATGCCATAGCCGCAAGCGGCTGAATGCAATGTGACTACAAACAAACAAACCAGACATTGATCAGTAAGTCTAGGCAATGAGAGCACAATCACTCGTAACGCCAGCTTCAGGTTGTTTAGAGATTCCATGCCCTACATAATGAATACCATACTTTCTCAGCTTGGGTCAAAACCTTTCTATACATCACTATCACGCCATCGCCTCGTAAAACCCTTCTAGCCATCTTTTTCTACTGACTGTCCCACACTCCAAGGCAGCATCTGTTATCACCAAGACCACTCACTCGACGAATCACGATGGCGCCCTCTGTTTCGTTCAGCAGGCAGCTTCCGGCCAAGAAATCAACGGCAACTTCCGCCGCTTCAACTGCTAATCGTTCAGACAGCGGGCGGCCATCCTAAAACAGGAGGACAATCTTCAGTACACGAATCTGCGGAAACTTCCGGTATGGTTATGCCAGCCGTTTCAGCTGCCAGCGGTAACAAACGGGTCCATCCGAAAAGTCGGGGTGTGTAAACCCTGATGGGAGTACAAGAATATAACTCTAGCTTAACCGGAAGCTGCAACCGCTGCCGCTGCCGCGTCAAATACCAAGACGCATCATACGCTAGGTAACACATGTGTGAGTGGAACGAGTGGCAACGGCTGATTGGGTGGTAGCGCTTCCGCTATCGGCCGAGACGAAGAATCGCGGTGCCAAGCTGAAGAAGATCTTGCCGAAGACAAACAAGAGTGACTATCCCGAGTTGTATGACTTCTCGGTTTCTGATAATGAGAAGGAGCTGATGGGTGGGGGTGTGTGGGGGAAGGAACAGTTGAACTCTGAAGTTCTGAACGGCATACTGCATGATGAGAAAATGGTGCGTTCGGGTAATTTATTTTCGATGGAGAGAGATCTGTTGTACCAACTCTGCCTTACGTGCCGATCCTGCCGGGACTTGATGTCATTGGCAAGCAGTTCCACTGCTGTGCGACACAACCAAACTATGAAACTTGCTAAACCGCGGCGCTGGATTGTCACACCACCCACATCGAATATGAGTCTCACAACGATTCGCCCAACCCCATGGCTCGCATTTGCTAGGTATAAATATACATAACGTCCCGCCTGCTCCGCCTCCCCCGCAAAATAAACTTCCCCAGCCTTATAGCTTATTCCTCCGCCATGCCATCATGAGCATAAACAACATCTACACCGGCGTCTGGACGAACCATTCCCGCGGGCGTGTCTACGGCACCACCCTAACCCTAACCGACGCGCAGGCGACAGCCCTTGTCTCCTTCCTCGCCGTGCTGATTACACTCACATCAACGCGCTCCTTCAAGATCCTACGGTACGTCTGGTACCACCTCCGCACGCACGAGATCGCACGTGATGGGCTGGCGCGCCAACAAGACGTGCTGCTGCGCAATGCGGAAACAGACATGGGGACGCTACCGCTGGTGCCGTGGATAGCGTGGAAATGGCGGGGACACACGCGGAACCCGTTGCGGCGGAGCATAATGTTGTTTGTGTTGATGCTGCTGCACACGGTGGGATTCATTGTTGCCGGTATCGCGACGAGTTTTGTAGCCGCCGGAAACGACCAGCCGGTTATTGCGAAGGGGACGGATTGTGGGTATTGGATGGTGGACACGAAGGATATGAGAGACGCGGGGCCGCTGGCGGAGTACCAAAAGAGTAGGTTGAAGGTTGGGACGGCAACGAGGGCGTATGCGAGGATGTGCTACGACGAGGATGGGGGCGAGCAAGATCGGAGTGAGTGTAGGGTGTTTCCGAAGGTCAGGCTGACGCGGTCGGATGTGCATAATGCGAGCTGTCCGTTCAAGGACGGGATTTGTCTGGAGGGAGATACGGCGGCGTATACGTTGGACACTGGACTGCAGAGCTCGGAGGAGCTGGGGATTAATTCCCCGCATACGTTGCACTGGCAACATCGCATGACGTGCGCGCCGCTCAAGACGGAGGGGTATACCGAGTACCGCATAGGGACCGGAAACTATGGGGAGAACGTCACGCACTACATGTACGGCGAGGTAGGGCTGCTGGGAAATTCGTCGTATTGGATCAGCGACTGGGAGAGACTCACTGCGGAAGGGTATATCTTCAGCGTCGTTACGTCCGCTCCATGGGTTGGAAACGGGTCCTTCCAACTCTTCCCCATCCCGGCATTGCAGCGCAACGATGCAGATGTCACCCTCCTTTTCTTCGCCGCATACGGCGTAGACTACTGGGAACGTACTTCACCCTCACCCTCCCCCTCACCCTTCCCCTCCCCCTGTCCCATGACTGACATTTCCCAGCGGTCGACGACCCCCTCTTCTCCGCGCACCATGAAATCGAGCCCTTCCTCATGCCCGGCTATCCTCCGCTCCACATCTTCAAAGCCGACCACCCAGTCACAGTCCTCGGCTGCACCGAACAAAGCCGACTCTGCAACCCCCGCTCAAACTTCTGCACCCCATTCGTCGCCAGCCACGACACCGAATCCCACTTCTACGACACCGTCGCCCCATCCAAGGGCGAGCAGGACGTCGCCTTCCTCCTCGATGTCTCGCTGAAACAGATGTCGATCTACCTACAATCGATCGGGCAGGGCGCTTCCGTCCTCGCCATCGAAGACCACGTCTACGCCAACACCGCGCTGAAGCTCGCCCGCGAGCAGTGGAAGAAGGAGGCAGCGCACCTCTTCAATCTAGGCCTTGCCGCCGCGCAGGTCGAGATCGTGCAGACTGCGAAGGACAGCTACCACCAGAACCGGGGCATGGTGGTGAATATCATCCCGCCCGAGTTCCGCAATACGTGTCGGATGATCATCTTCCGCGAGGCCGGGTTCACGTCCATCTCGGTGCTTGGGCTCTGCGTGATACTGGTTGGCGCGGTAGTGATCACGGCGGTGAGTTTGATGGATGGGGCTGTGGGCGGGTGGGTGCAGAGCCGGTGGCCGCATCGCACGCTGGCGTGGGCCAGGTTGGATGGCGTGTTTTGGCTGCTGAGGTTGGTTAATGAACGGGAAAGGATTGGGAGTTGGAAGGATGGGGAGGTGCCAGTGACGATTGTTAAGGAGGAGAAATTGGGGGTTGTGGAGGTTGTTGAGGGGAGGATTGGGGTTTCGAGGGTTCCGTCTAGGTTGGAGGGCGGGAAGGAACTGGTACGGGTACGGGGTGGGAGCGAGTTTGGACCTGTGAGGGATGTGTAGATGGAATATGACGATGGTGATGGGTAGCATTCGGACTCGGTCCGGGTAAAGTGACGCTGAGATGGGCATTGGGGCAGACTTTGCTGTGTAAATATAGAAACTGGCGTGGAATCATCAATTCTCACCCACAGAAGAGGCGTTCTAGATTGTGGTGTTGACGAAAGAGGATTAATTCACCTTTAGACTATATAAGTCGTTTTAATGTCCCTGGCTCCACCTGGAATTCCGGACCTGAAGTAAGTGCATGTTGCAGATGGCAGCGAACGGCAAGTGACAAATAGTGCTGGTATCTTAGGGTCTTAACTAAAGTAGATACCACAAACATGCGTATTTACTACTCCACCTACGACAGTCCCACAACTCTCTCTCATACGCGTGTCCAGTAAGGGCCCCACTTAGGGTTGCCCTACCAATCTAACACCGCTTCTTCTCCAAAAGACTGTCCAAGGCCACCATCAGCAAGAGATTCAGCTCTATCAATCTGAAGCTCAGATATAACCAGCCCCTACAGCTATATTCACACCAGCACAGCCCTCTTCGTGTTTGCAGTCTCAAGCCTTGCCTCCGCCGCCGTTTATCGTGGTGGGAATACTTTCTCGCACTCGTCAAAGAGGTGCCGGTGATTGTGTGCTGATTTTGATTTCGGCGATAAGGTGTTTGACTATTGTATATCGAACCTCATTGATTTTTCCACATGCAAATGAACAGAGAGCTCGCCAGCAGATTTCATGGACAATTGTAGCGGAACAGACAGACTAGAGTATTATCGCCACAACCAAAAGCTGAACGAGTGTCAGCTAAATGATCTCTCATAACAAGGAAATGCGCGGCGTACAAACTGTATGCTCCATCCGTGTGTAACCCTCCAGTGGCGTTTCTTTCCACAATACAAAACAAGATATACAAAGTAAATGTGTGATTCCTTCATGTCCTCAAGCCTCCCTACCGCCCAGCCCGGTCCGCAGTAGCTTCATAGAATACCCTTCCACTATGGAATTAGGATCTACTACACTCGACATACACGCTATTCCGAAACAACCGGAGGCCGAGCTGCTGGAGCAGTTGTACCTAGGAAACCCCCAACCTAACAGGAGCCATGGCCGATAAAAGGTTGACTACGAGCTCGGTTTTTTCGTTACGTGCAATATCTAAGGGTGTTATTCCTTCTTCATTCTGCACATCTGTGCGTGCTCCTTTATCTAGCAGCATTTGGACTATAACTATACCATCGTCTAAGCAAGCAGCGGCGTAATGCAACGGTGTCTGTCGTTCACTGCCCATGACGTTGATATCCGCCCCGTGGGTGGACAGCTTCGCCACAAATGCAAATTTCTCCGAACGGTCGACATCACGGGGGACCGAATTGAACCTAGACTTAGCCTGTCCGACCTCACCCGCTATAAAATCCATCTCACGCCTTCCAACCGCATAATGCAGCGTAGTATTACCAAACTTGTCTTTTAGTGTTCGGGTTTGCGCCGAACCCCAGCAGCAACTAAACCATTTGTTCCGTAGCCTGCGCAGCAAAGTGAAGTGGTCTGCGCTCGCTGTTGTCAGCGACTCGGAGTTTTGCGTCTCCTTTCAACAACAGTTCAGCAATATCTACCCGGTTTTGAGAGTGCCAGCTGGCGTACGATATCCCCCTTTCGTAAATGGCAATGTCAAGTGTTCGAATGGCGATATGTAAGGGCGTTTAGTCAAGGTAATCCCCTAAATCTAAGTTGGTTGAGTTTTGGAAGTGTTCCCAGCGGTCAGATCGACCGCCCGGTCATCTATAGATCCGTAGTTCGGCCAGGCACGGTCGCCTCTGAGAAAACCGCCCTTGTCATGGACCGGCCCGGTCAAAGCTTGAAAAGCCTGGGTATCTATGGATATCTGTAGATACCTGCCTTGGCATAGATATCGGCAAATCTTTACAGATGCCTGGCGCTTGGAGGATAAGTGGTGGATATCTGCAGATGCCTGGCGCGTAGACTGCATGAAGTAGATATCTATGACCATCTACTGGTATCTATGAAGAAAGAGAGAAAAGAAAGCACTATATAAGTCCGATGATTTCCGTACATAGATGAATCTCCAACAACTTTTATCCGACATATCTTTCAGTAGAAGGGTGCAGAGTTAGGGAAGGGGTGATAGTAGGATATCTTGTGGGCTCTGCGTTTATGACTTTAATTGGACTTGAATGAATTTCTTATTGCATCACGCGTCATCTATAGATATCTATAGTCCGACTAGATGATGCTTTTCAGATCTGCAGATCTCTGCAGACCGGTCAGATCATGATTTTCGAGGCCACCCTTGGCTTAGACCGGCCTGGTCGAAGGCCATATCTGACCGGACTGACCGCTTGGGAATACTGACAAAAAGACCATTGGAATCGCTTGGGTCCCTTTCCTCATCTCTCCCAGGTTCGATGGTGGATATAGGGCGACTTCGGAGGCGCATGATCTGCAATTCGACCTCGACTAGTGTTGACCCACTACCAGTGTCCATGGGTTTAGGAATATTGGTTTGATTTCGGGGATGCCCAAAACACTGTGCATTGGAAAGATTTCGACTCTGCTGCCATCTGTAGTGTTCAAGGTTGGTTGAACGTCACTTTGCTGCTCGACATTGTTCTTGGGCCGCCATTGCACTTCTAAAACTTTCGATTCTGAAATTCTCTTGGGAAGCCACCACCAACAGTCTCGCCGAGAGTAGTTGTTATTGGAACATTATTACCGAATTGTCTGTATCTTCCGCGTTTTGTCCGTTCCGCGAAGCCAATCCCATTTTGAGTCATGCCATCTGTTCCGTTCATTTGCCCGTTCTTTATCATGGGGTTCAAATAGCCATGCAGAAAGGAAGGCTTTAAACTCAGTGGCTGGGGCTTCCTGGAGTCGCGTTCGGGCACCTTGGGTCACTGTGGATGTTGCGAATTTAGATCTCAGGGTTCCCAATCGTCCGTCCGGACTACAGTCTTTCGGGGCCCGATATCGTCGTCCCGTCTGGGGCATGGGTATGGATGGACTGGTCCGTCCCGGTCAGAAATTTCCAGGACCAGGGCCTGGTCGGATACAGTATATTCGGCTCGGCAATGAGAGTTCCGGGACACTGTATCCCGGAACAAATATTTAGCCGAGATGAACTTGTACCGATTCGGTGATTTTAGACTTCATTAAATGGAATATCAATTTCTGCGTGGGGGCCAATTAATGGATTGTAGGGCCCGTAGTCCTGTAGTCTTGTCATGAAATGCCCTAGTCCGTCCAGCCCTAAGATCTTGAGCCCTGAAACTTTAGTCCAGTCTAGGGCAAGGCCGTGGAAAGACGGGACGGCTATTGGGATGCATGTCCATCACGACTACTCCCTTGGCTGACACCCGCCGACACAACAAGCCATCATCGACGTCTGCCGTCTATACCTCCCTACTATCAGTGCTCGTGAACGTAATGGCCCAAGCGAAACAGGCTCGCCAGCTCGACCATCGCTCGGCCTCTCCCGACGCATTCGGCTCTGCCTTAGGCGAGATTGATCCTCCCCACGACCGCTATCGTCGTCGCCCGGGTTCTGCTCGCGCTCACTACGGCCATCTTTGGATTTATCTCACCCCCCTCGATAGCAGTCCTAGGAGAGTCGCGGTTTCCTGTGCAATCCTTTAAGCTACAAGGTGAGAGCTTGCGCCTGGGAATGTTGCTCGCGAACCTGACAACCGTTTAGTCCTTCGCAGCTGCAGTCTGCGACCTTCTCGGCTTGTCGGACACCATGACCCGCGTTCGCGTTTATGTCCAGGACGTTCCCAACAGGGCGATGCAACGCTCCAATTTGAGCTACATCCCACGCTGTGGCCCGAACACATTGACAATTGCCTCATCGTCATCGGGGCTCCTCGTGCAATCAAGGTCGGGTTTCATCTGCTGAGTGGCGACGGGGTTGGTCCGCTCTACTTCCAATTCGGATCCTGAGCTCAGGGCATCACCTGGGACGAACAGAGAAAAAGAAGTGAGGGACCATATTCTAAGGTCTCTTCGGAGACAACTATCAGCATGTCCTTACAGTGGGAACATTACGATTGATGCGGCTATTGTGGGATGCGCCAAGTCGCTGAAGCACGGTGATGTTATTGCATTTAGACAGATTGTTCTCTGTGATGTCAAGGTGCTTCGTAACTGAAGAAGGCAAATGGCATGAAGGCTACTTCATTAAAATTCAATACCTTAATTTAGTCAGGAAGGTTACCCACGACCGTTCAGATACATTTTTTCAGGGAGATCCTAACCCTACGTTCATTTGTTGATTTTTTCTCGTGCCCATCCTCTCACTCGAACTCGCTGTAAATTTTAAATCTAGCTTCCAGTGTGATATATAGGCCTCGTATGAGTGTGTGAAAATCGAGCGTCTATTCCTCCCACAGATCTCGGCGAATATTGGTCTAGTTTGATCTATTCTTCTCATCCGTCACTGGGACATACCAATTCCAGTATGTACGACAAGTGTCGTGATGGGAGCCTTTAGGGACGTCCGAAGGATTGTTAGAACCAAAAATTGCATACATTACCACTTCGATTGCGATCGACTTCGCAAGTGAAAGGGCTTCATTTGCAACTGGGCTTGCCATGCGCTCAATTCTCTTAAGCGTTCCCTCAGTTTGTGCACTCGAGCTACCTGATTTTGTTCTGATTGGCTCTCGGCGCCAGATGCTACCGTGCTACCCGCTACTTGGCTAGGATTACCGGTTTCGGGCGTTGGGTCTTCATTTTCTGGACTTTGGTTGGTTGTTATGGTGTTGTTTGGTTCCGGACATCGACGTCCGCCTTGCTCTAAGTTATTGGATCTCGAAGATGCTATATGACATGTGAGCCACTTCCACGTCATTAAATACAGGTAAGGCAAACTTTAGTAGTTACCACTTCCCACCCCCAACAATGGTCCTAGCCAAAGTTACGTTCATTTCATTCCATAAATCGTCTCCGTTGCGGCCCATCCTGGTTGCTATCCAGTCAAGTTCGTACCCTTGGGGAATTTGCTGTGACCGCGGAGTCCTGCTAAGCAGTAAACGTATCTAGGCCCGCAGACCAGTCATAGCACCGATCGCAGCAATCTGAACTGGCGATGAGGCCCAGTGAAGCGCACGTATGCCGATTATCTAGGCAATAAATCTAAATAAGCTCAATAGTATTGCTAGGTAGAGCTTGTATCCCCCGTGTTGAATCTAATATAGTAGTTTCGAAGCAGCACCAGTGGGCTTCGTCTGGGTTTTCTGACGCGAAGTTACATAATAATTGTGGGGTTTGTCCGTGAAGATCAGAAAGAATTCGAAATTCTCATCGTTGACAACAGAGCATCTCTGCAGCCAAAAGATGCACGCACCAGCCTTTACTTTCATTACCGTTTCGGCGGTGCTAGTTTCGACGATATGCGAACATAGGAACATTCCAACCGTTAGGGCGAACGTGCCTGCAACTGCGACGGGAAAATAAACATCTTTTGCATATTGCTTAGTTTCGTACGGTAAATAATATTTTGTAAGCCCTTGGTAAACAATAACAGTGAGCTGAATGATCACTCCAAGACATCCGACAATAAGTGTGCGCCAGAACAATCCTCCGCCCCGAATCAAACTCGTATATTCTCCAGGATCTTGGAAATTCAGCGAAATATTGGGAGCATATTGCTCCTCGTCGTTGGTAAATGCTAGAAACGCATACGTAAGAATTGAATTCCATTTATCAATTTGGGGTCTCACCACTACCAGCCTCACCTTGCTCAAATTCATCCGACACATTTCCGCCCCGACTAGATCCCGAGAGGAGAGAAGCAAGAAAGCGCAGGATAGATTGCTGGGATTCCATTGAGAGTAAAGGTGCATCAATTCTGGGTTTTGAACGATGGCTGCTAGAAGCTAATTCCTTAGGGGAAAATACGCTTCTCCCGACGTTGAATATCTCGAGGATATCTGGCTTTCCCAGAACTCGGACCAATTCTTTTCCATTCTAGATTTCGTAGACATTCGGTGAAGTGGAGGACATGAGTTCAGCCTCAATAATGCCACGACTCTCCTTGGCGCGTCCGATGAGAGTTTTTAGAAACAGAGTGACCGACACGGATCGCTGCAGACATGGCGGTAATGATACCCAAGGGAGCCATTGCAAAGATGATGCAATCAAGGAAACCGATGGAATGACTCAGGAATTGGGTAGTAACCCGTTCTCTGAAGAGAGCAATCAAGGGACCAAGGTCCGACAATATGTTATTGGCAACATCGTTCCCAGACATTCTGGATGGTGTGGGATATCAACGTGATTAGAACTACAGTTTGTATATTCGCCGATCGGTAAGCATTGGTTTGCTGCAATTATACTTGGGATGTTGACGGACAGACGATAAACCGGGGAGCTGTGAGGTTGAGTGCGGCGACTAGCGCTTCCTTGGCTCGTTTACTTGTACTCAGCATTTTTTCAGCTGAGCATCCAATTTGTCTTAGTGTGTGTGTGCTCGCAACAACTTTTTCAGCCGATCACTGTTTCTTTAGAGTGGCGCAGCTGTTCCTAGCTGCCTTTGCCGTCAGCATAAGACATGTGACTCTACACTAAAAACACACAGCGTAGAAAGTCTTGGGGTTATCTTTTTCTCTCACAGTTTCTCTACCGGTACTAGCTCACGGTTTCTTCCCACATGTCCATAAAAATGGCTAAAAAGAGCCGCAGTGATTAGCATGATTTCAGGTTCAGCGTCACAGAATTGGTTCCAGGCTGGCTAGGATCTTGCCGGCGATCAGAAATCTAATCTCGCCTAGTCTGATCATCATCTTCTCTCATTTCGAACATCGCCACTGAATGGCCAAGCAAACTGCGCCAGCGTCGATGCATAGTGATGTGACTCAGCCCCGCCACCGTACTACTCTTTGTGACTTTTCGCGTACTAAAGCTTGTAAATTAACTGCAGATCGCTAAATACACCTGAACCTTACTGGTCAGAAATGTTGCAAGAAAGTTGCCGAGCAACGGGGCTGAACGACTCTACTGCGCATCTCAATCAACTGGAACGGAGAAGCTCCGGGAATGTGCATCCACACAGGGCAGTAAGCACTACCCTTCCAGATCGAGTGGAATCTGCAGCGTCTCAGGGCCAATCAATATGCGGGGGGGATCCGTTTACACCGCCGCTTCCAATGTGCTACAACAAGCTTGCAAGGCAACCGCGTACAACCTCCAGATAATAAGCTTCCACCCCCACCTGTTCCATCCTGCAGAAAGCGCTCAAGATTCAGAGCAAGTTGATTGAATGGATCCTGTGAGTAAACAATGACCCTATACCCAGAGCTCGGCAGCTAAACCGCAATAGGATCAGTTAATGAGAGGATGGGACACATACCCGCTCGGTGTGCCGGGATTTGAGTGCTCGGTAGACAACGTCTACGAGATCTGGGAACGACTGAAAACGAATTCTGATTCTTTATTCGTTAGTAAGGCGGCCGATATAAATTTGGCCGTGTTAAGAGTGGAGCCGTCGGCTGCACGCATGAGTAGTTTGGCTTTGTCGACGATTGCCGATTTAGAACAGTTCTTGAAGGTAAGTAATAGGGATGAATAACAATTTGCAATATTGAATGGATTACATCTATGAACGAGTCCTCGACAGTACAACCTTCAAGCTTACATTTCCGGCTCAATCTAGGAGAAAGCGGATTCCAGGACAACAAGATTCTTGTGAGTGGTGGTGAACTGGTACTCTGCGATGAAACCTTACATCTGGCTAACACCCATATCCAGCACCATTTCGCAGCGCAATTCCTGGACGCGACTCAAAATTTCGCTCGAGATGTTCATCATGATCTGTCACTTCCACCGGGTATTCCCCATATACCTGGAGTCCGTCTTTGAGTTCGGTGGAAAACCCAGCAACACGGAAAACCATTTCGGCAGATGCCACCGTCGATTTCACTGGGATATCACTCCCGGGATCAACCAACTAGCAAGGTTTGGTAGGTTTGGCCTCTGCAAGAAACCAGCCACCGTCATGCTTATATAAAAGCACAGAAATTAGTTACAATATACGCCATTTTGAAGAGCATGGCAAAGTTACCAAGGAACCTTGGTCGTGTCGCCAATGCGGCATATATCAAAACTACACTTTTCGAGGAAACTTTTCTACCTGGATTCTCATCAAGCTTCCAAAAAATGTCCAAGACTATTTAGAAAGATGTCAAGGTGAAGAGCAGGGACATGCAGATAGCTCAGAAAGAACTGGTCATCCACTGCGGTTACACATCGTCATTTTGAACTCCTACGAGAAGAACTGGAGAGCGTACCTTGGGTTTCTAAGAAAAGAGCTTCTACAGATGGTAAGCACCCATAGTCAGTTTAAGAATTTTTCTAAGGCTATGCATGTTCAGGACGAGCGGATTTACTTCCCAAAGAAATACTGCGAATACGACGTAGAGTTCTCGCATAGTCGATGCCTGGCAAACCTGCGGCTGAAGCTGATGACGGCAATTGCAGTATTAGAAAGCAACCTCGACATCATCTCAACTCTATCAGAACTCTCCCGAGGTATACACCGACAAGGAGGAATCACAACTCAGCAACGCGAAGAATTTGACATGGAGCTACGTCAGTGCAGTGGTTCTCTTGAAGGCCATATTCGTAAAGTCAAAAGCGACCTTAAAGCTTCAAAAGATATTCGACTCTTGGTATTGAAAACTTTCATTCACAGACGATAGTGTTGCTTGTTTAGCTTATGGAGTCATAGATCCTCAGTATATTAGATCTTAGAAATGACGAGGTTCTGTTCAAGAATAGCCGGTCACTGACAGATATTGCCACAGCGTCTGCGGAAGAGAATGGGGCTATGGTTAAGATAGCAGAGCGGTCACTCGCCGACTCGCGAATTGTGAGGGTAGCAACAGTGATTGCGGTGTTCTTCCTCCCGGCGAATCTTATGACCGTCAGTTCTCTTCTATGACTATCCGTGTAGACTACTAATCCGCCAAGAATAGTCCTTCTTTAGCACGGGATTTGTCCAGTTTAAGTCCGAGTCTTATGGTATAAAACTCCGTAAGGAAACTTGGGTGCTTGTTGTTACTTCTCTGTCTCTCACGGCTTGTACACTGGTGTCTGCGTATATGTGGGGACGGCGAGGTTCAAAGTTTTATAGCTCCACGCAGATCAATCCTTGACGGTGTTACAGATGTCGAGATTTTCGGGAACGTGCGGTGGAATGGTGATGAAGGCAAACCAAGAAAGAACATGATACATCACCGGAGGGTAGCGGGTGGGAGCTCCGCCACCTAACCGGCTCGCCCGGAGGCGGAGGGGATAAGGGTCCTGTCATACTCTAGCTAGAGTAAATATAGTATGAATAAACAACAACATGATACATCACTGTAAATAAAAACGATGCGAGAAACAAAAGTACTCGAGATTCCCATATACCTGTTTTGTATATATTTAAAGGTTCTAGACCTATCCCATGTTGAACGGTGGGGGAAATGGCCAAAACGAGCAAGTGATGAATGTGATTTCGAGCTTGCCCCGTCACAGATTGTCACGTCGATTCTATCCGCGGTTCGGTTACTGTTCGAACAATTCAACTTCATGACATTCATGTCCATTTGCTCTTTCCGAACACTCTAGATCTACAGCAGCTTTTTTCGTTTCACGTGGTAGTTGTGCCGGCAGAAACCTGGTAGGTTCACGGTTTATCACGAAAAGTCGGTTGCACATTGCAAGGCCGTAAGTCAGCCTTACAACACTCGATCTGAGCAGATCCTCAATGTGTTACAGATGTACATGAGCCGGAGCCCTAGGGTTTGTGACTGCTCTTTTAGACTTCGCACTCTACTCTTTTCTTCCCTACTATCTTGGATCTTTAGACTTGTACGGTTATCGTACCATAGAATACACGCACACGGTTCTCCCCAACTTCCATATCGTAACACAATGCACCAATAAACAACAAGAGAACGCATGGTTAAGTAAATACCGAGCTGCCTCTAAAATCTGGAAAAAGCTATAGACGATCGTTGCAAAAAGAATAACGAGCATGGTTCGGAGGCACTCCTGGATGAAGAAGTTCATGATCAACCCGTTCTGCAGATCTGTAGGAACTAAAATATCCTGGGTCTGAAGATCTTCGCGTCAATCCTCTAGAACATGCATTCGGAAGATGAACTTTAAAGTCACTACAGCGTAATCCCAAGTTCCCGTTTTAATCTATCATGAATGGTTAGTTTAAGGTTCTTACCCGTCTGAAACCTGGTCTTAGTTCAAAATATCTAGCTAGCTTGACGTTCCCCGCTGTCGTTGAACATCATCCACGAACTCGAGCTCCAAATCTCGAGCATATATATCTCTAGCTCCTGGTAGGTCTTCGTGCGTAGTGGTTCTCGGAGAATAGGCGCTGTCATAAGTAGCGAAATGGAGAGAGGAGAGGAACGCGCGTCCATGAGGCGGACTGCACATTGGATAAAGGTATAGTAGTGACACTGGAGAAGCCAGCAGTACAGAAGGCAGAGGGAAGCACCTACTATACACAACTTAGTCGGACGATGAGGAGAAAGGAGACTTCTAATTCATCGACATCGACATCCACTACCTACAATTTTGGGTACAAGAGAAATCCCCTGCAGACTGCATGTCACTGAAAACTGCGCACCACCAGCATGTGATCTGAGTTAGGTTACTCTATATAGGGAGGAGCTTTGATATGCATACTGGTATACCCTAAAAGAAGCACTTTTGCTGGATTTCCTACTTGCGAGAAAAGCAAACCATGGCGCCTCTCCCGCATCCCCTCAGATTCGTTGCGTCCATTGCAAATGAAAACGGAACCTGCCGCTGCATGCAGGTCGAATATGCTGGGCCTATATCACCCTACGATCTTTTACAAAAACGAAGCAATAAGGATTTGTGGCGGCTGGTGAGACGAGACATACTCTGTTGGTACACATGTCAGATAGTGTGAACGCTCCCGCAAGCCCGCATATTGTGCAATGCGTCAGACTGAGACACAAATCCCATCGCGACTCTTCACTAACTTGCAATATCAATCGTCAGGCTCATTAGTCTAACCATGAGCTGTTCGGCTCTAGAAACGAGTTAGAACGAGAGCTAGACACGATTGAAGAGCATAATGCTTTACCCTCTGTCGCCGCGATTGACTCCCCTAGCTAAAGTGCTTGAAGGAACTTCCCGAGGCGTTCTCCCTTCGCTAAGTGACATTAATAGTGAGTCGCGAAGATCATTACCGCATCGTCGGGAACTAACTAGTGCCGATCTCTTCAATCCCTGGCGGCAAGTTCCGCTCTGCAGTTCGAGTGACGTCAAGGACTGAAATTCGAGGGGAGAAAAGGCACTTCAAATTGTTGGTTTGGCTGCAAAAAAGGAAACAAATTTCGAGATATTTCTGTTTGAGGCGCCTCAAATTCATATTAATGGCACAATGAGGGAAATTTCCCTTGCAGATTTCCCATTCAGAATCCTCGCCAATTTCACCCAGAAGCCTCCATATTAAGATAGTCTACGTACTTTTTCTGTCAAATCTGCAGAAGGCGAACTTTCTTTCTGATAGTGACAATTCAACCTCCTATCATATGCTTATCTAGGCCCACGTCTTTAGCTTGAGGACATGCGTTGCGGGTACTCGAGTAGCTTCTAAGAATAACAAAGAGAAGCGAAAAATCGATTCTATAATCTGTGAAGGCCTGGGATCGCCTCGATCCCGCTCTCCAACAATATCCCGAACTTACGATAAAGTCCGCGGAAGTAACTTCCTGAATACAATCCTCCATGGGGGCAGGTGACAGTTGGCAGTCAAATGTGGTTGGTCGTTCTCGTAGGTATCAAGACAGTAACTGTAGAGCCCCTGGGAAGATGAACTGCGAAACCGGCAGCAGGGGCAGAATAGAGTTCCTAATGACTAGCTAAATCTCTAGAAGCGAAAATATACCCCTTCTACAGACAAGATTTCTTTTCCTTAAGTAACCGGAACCAATAAGATACCCCTAATTGCGTCGCTGAGAATTCTCTTAAGCGGTGTATATACCGTAGAAAGAAACATCAGCGCGTTTCTGAACCCAAACTGCACTATAATTAATGCCCTCGCATATTCATAGCGGTTGGCGAAATTCCAACCATGGTACCCGCGCACGGCAACCTACCGCAACATAAAGTACCTAGGTAGCCAGTGGGATACCCAGTCGCACTGCAGATCGTGAGTGGCTTGTCCCACCAGCGTGATAACCATGGGAAATAAAATGGCAACACAGTGTAGTTTTATGCTGTATGAGCCCGAACCGGCGGCATCTGCATTGTTGCTCCAAGCCATGCTCAGTAAGGCAGGGGGTATCACAATGCCAGCTAGCCCACCCGGCCCCAGACCTGCATTCTACCTGGTGGTAACACGGTCTAAGCAGTAGTTTAGCTTGACAATGTGACTACACTTATAGTCCGTAGGAAAACCGGCACTGCTGCATGAACACACACATCATCTGAACTTGGGATGTTGGAGTGCGGTAAATTCCGGCGGGCAGACATCTAGGTATTACGCTCGTATGTTGTTTTCGCTTGCGGCCCGGCATAGGTAATACTCGGTACGGTACTAAAAAGACATGCACAAACCACCGCCATGTATCTTTAACTGGTAGAGCTATAGAGAGGATACTCCGAATTGCACATACTCCCGATGTCAATATCGTCCACTTCCAAGTTCTCAAATCTTACAATTTTTAACGAAATCGTTCTGAACGAGGCTCTCTTTTGAGAGGGCCGGTAAATGTCCGAAGTTCAGAACAGGTAAACTGTATTGCATGGGGATACAGCAGAGAAGCAGGCTGCATGTCTATGTATAGGTGGTACGTATTCACTACCGAACGACGACGGGTGGCTGCAGTTTGTACGCGCACGGCCCTCAAAATGAAGAAACGGTTGAGAAAACGGTTGAGAAATCTCTTGCTAAACGGGCCGCTGTAGCTGGCCAAAATAGGAGGAGAAATTTCTTTCTGGTAGTTGATTATTTCCCTCGAATTGGAGTATCTAGCGAATTATTCATGGATAAACAAAGTCAATTATGTGGTCAATTCCGTAAGTTTCCTCGCTTTTCGCCAACGAATTGTATACTGTCGATTCACAACCCAGCCAACGACAGAGAATGAAGGATAGAGAGTTGAAACAAAGTTGTTGCCTGCCCAGCCAAATCCTGATCAAAGTGCACTGCAGCAACAACCCCACGCATTGAATGTGCAGAAACATCACCATGCTTTTCCTTCAAAATGAATTCGAACCAGGCACACTCCCGGATTAAGGCACAGTGACAGTGGAACGGAAAATACCGGTCCAACAGGAGTTCTATGACATAGCAACTAGGTAGAGACATGCGCCCGAGTTGGCAGAACCCGCTGCATTCAGTATCGTAAGCTTTTGGCCGCGGCGGTGGTTGATAGGCTGATATTGGGGGATTCTAAGACATTGGATTCGCTGCTGCCTTAACCACGACGCTGGTAATATCGTAGGGTCAACTAAGGTAAAGGGTTCTGAGAACGGGAGGGTTTGAGCGGCTGACCGACATTGTCTGCTATATATTCTCCAGCAGAATTGTCTATAAAAGCCAGCTCCTTTCCATCCCCCTCCTACTTCTGTTCTCACTATCAAGCTCCTCGACATCCATCCAGACACACATCCTTCCAACAAACTTTACACTTCAAACTTCCAAACTTCAAATCCCATTTTTCTCTACAAACCTTCACCATGCAGTTTTCCAAGCTCCTCCTCACTGCCGCCGCCGTCATGGTTTCCGTTTCGGCCGCTCCCACCGGCAGCAACCAGGTCAACCAGTGCAAAGCGAAGGGTTACAACTACGCATACTGCTGCAACAAGTCTCTCGTGGCGTTGACCTGCACCACCCTCGTTGGTGGTAAAATCCCACTGTAGCAGAAGAATTCTTTGAGAGCTGGCTAATTGGAGAATAGGCTCGTGCAGTCCCGACACTACGACTTACTGTTGCAACCAACAGCAGAGCGGGGTAAGTGCAGATGCAAAGAACAGTCGAAGAGTTTTCGCTGACTGGTGTGTGCAGAACACCATCAGCCTTAGCACCTGTGGTCCGCTCGTTTCCGTCTAAATGGAGACATACCGATCAAGCACCGGGTATCAACAATAAGATGGAGGTTGGGATATTCTACCGGGTGGAGGAACGATGGTTTAGATGCTTCTATTTGGTTTCGATGGGGTTTGTTTTTCGGTCTGGGTTCTTGGGATGGGGAGTAATACATGAAGGGATGACGGGATGAAGGGATGAATGGTTCGCTTGGTCAACGATCTCTTTTGTTTTTGATGGCTTTTGTTTTAAGTGCTGTGTGGGGTTCTTCGGTCTTTCTTGAAGGTGTGTATTGCGGCCGCATGCACTCTTCCATAGGATATTCGGTAATGGCAAGCAAATTTCCCTTATAAACAGTAGTTTCACTTCTCCCGTGTTCCAAACTATCACCCATCCGATGTTGTCTTGTGGCGGTTAGTATTAGAGTTCCCGTAACATCGCTAGACTTAGAGCCGCAATACGGTGCTTGTGCAGCTTTTGTTCAGGTACATGCAGGATACCTGCCGTATTATGTGACCGAGGGTTAGGTTTCTCTGATTCGAGAGTTTTTGCAAACGCATTAATATTTTCATTCTGTTTTATTTAGACAATACCACACGCACCTGTTGCTGGAAGCCCTAAGGTTCACGGTCGTGACTATCTCTTTAGACTTCACACCATGACTGTCCTTTTAGACTTCACACAATGCTCGCCCTCATGCTCTTCATACTTAAGACGCACCTTTGTCCGTCTCTCTTGTACCTACAATCAACTCACTCATTCACATCAACAGGTTATGAGCCCGGCGGTTGCTACTGACTAAAATCACCAATTGTTTTTTTTCTTTCTCTCATTTCCACGACCTGCCAAAAACCTCGTCGATCACAAAGACCTCCGAAGCCTCGAAAACACCGTCCTCCCACTCTTACCAAGACCTCCAAAACCTCGAAAACACCGTCCTCCCACTCTTACAAGACCTCCGAAGCCTTGAAAACACCACTCTCCCACACAATGCCCACCGAGACCTTCCAGACTGATTACGGCAACATCCCTAAGTTGACTGACAACAACTACCCCATGTGGAAAGAGAAAGTGTGGCGAGTAATCATAGGAGCAGATCCTTATGAGATCATGACTAGAGAAGAGCCTGAGCCAGAAGGCAATACCTGGGAGGGCCATACCAAACTGCAAAACTGGCAAAAATGACGAAACATCACCCAATCCATCATCTACATGGGATGCTCCGATGAGATCCTCCAACATATCAAATACACCATTGATACTGCAGAGATGTGGGATATCCTCCACGATTGATTCGATAATACACTCTCCAAACTCTGTCAAACGCAGATCCTATGCAAATTCCATGCCCGCTGCCCAGCTGAAGACGAGAAAATGAAAACCTACTTCACTCGCCTAATCGACTACCACAAACAGCTGAGCGGCACTGCCGAAGAGATGTCTGAAGACAGCTTTGTCACTGATCTCTTAACACACATACCAAAGGAATTTGCCACAAAGATAAACATCTTCGAGCAACGAGCCCCACCTCCCACTTCACAACACATTATGGATGCCATTCAATTGGACAAAGAGTAGGCAGCATTCATGACCGAAATCGCTGATGCTTTGACTGGTGCCACCTGTTATTCTCAACACTGAGGTTATCGTGGTCGTGGGCATGGTGGAAGTGGGTGATTTGGATGACAAAAGACACTCCGGTGCATGTACTGCAAGATGGATACTCACACCACCGAAGTATGCGGCAAGCGAAAGGGTGCCCACAGCAGAAATGGCAATTCCGGCGGAAATGACAGCTCTGGAGGAGACAATGCTGGAATAAACCATGACAAAGTGTGCTACCATTGTGGGATCCCAGGCCATATCAGACCTGATTGCATTGACTACAAACAAGCCAAGGAAACACGAAACAGAGTTTGCAAAGGCACAGCATCCATCACCACCACTGGAGATTGAGATCTCATCTGACTATCCGGTCATGCTCTCACTGCCTCCTCTGCCCATATGACTGGGTTCATCTATTCCAGGGCCTCTCACCATATGTGCAATGATCGCAGCTTGTTCAAGTCATTTAAGAAGCTACACTGACCTATACTCCTTGACCTTGGCGATAATAACCTGGTAAGAGTACCTCATCATGGACTTGTTGATGCTGCTCAGGGCTACAAGATCAATGCTCTTTACACACCTACATTCTGTCTTTCACTCTTCTCCATCAATCAACTGGACTCTGCCAGATGTACAGCCACGTTTGGCAGCCGCAAATGCTCCATATCATTGCCACAATCACTGATTACAATCACCTGTCATCGTGTCAATGATCTCTACTTCATATCTCCCAACGTCGCAAGCACACACACAGCATCAACCTCGGATGGGCTTCCAAGCATGCCATTGAACACCAATTCAAGCACAATCTCCAAGTCCACTGAGTGGAAGAGAACACGAAGCACACTCACCACTGAATCTAAGAGTCTATCTCCGACCACACCTCCGTCCACCCCTCCGAACTCATCTCCAAGCACACCTGCCATCTCATCTCCAGATGCACCTTGGAGTATAACTATATCTACCTCTCCAAGCCCACCGATCACTACCATGAATTCAAAGTCCACTCGAAAGCCTCTCACCATCTCACAGTCAAGAGTGTGGCATCACAGCTTTGCTCATATGCACCCTAGCTCCTTGCAATCTCTCATTCCCGAATACCCAAATGATGATTCGATGTGCACTGTCTGCATCCGGGCCAAGCACAAACAAAAGTTCATTCGAGTCCAGGTCAAGTGCACTTCAAAGCCCTTTGAGCTGGTACACTCTGATGTATGCAGTCCATTCTCTACTCCCACCTTCGGCAGCAACAAGCATTTCATACTATTCATTGATGACTATACCCACTTCACATTCGTATGGATGCTTCCAGATGAGAAGTTGGAAACCTGCGCCACCACCTAGAAAGCCTTTCAAACCTGAGTCACTACCTTGGGCTATCAGATCAGACGAGTTTGGTGCGATAATGGTCGAGGAGAGTACAATAACAAGACCTTCCGCTCAGTAGTTACTGCCAGTGGTATGACATATGAACCTTGTCTGCGATACTCTCACCACAAGAATGGTGTTGCTGAGAGAATGATCCGTACCATCACCGAGAAGGCCCAAGCTCTGATGATTGACTCCAAGGCATCTCTCCAGTTCTGGGGAGATGCCGTCAACACTGCAGTCTACCTCCATCAGCGATCTCTGAATGAAGGCCAGATAATGCTAGATGACCGAGATAGCTACAAAGCACCATACGAAACTCCATATAAGATGCTCCATGCCTTTGGCAAGACCACCCATGATGATGCTGCCGATAAAATATCATACAAAGCCCCTATCCACCCCCTGCAACGATTTGGTTGCTATGTGAGCAAGCTGATCCCTGAAGCCCAGCACCAAACCAAATTCGGTCCTCAATCAAAGCCCTGCATGATGGTAGGCTACACCCTCGATTCCAAGACATTTGGGAGGATTTGGAACCCTAATTCTCAAGCAGTTTGAGCAGAGTTGGAAGTCATCTTTGATGCGGAGCGGAAAGCATATGTTTCATGCACCACAGACGGAATTGATATTTTTGGACTGCCAGAACATGCAGAATACATTGAGGAACTTCACTCTGGAGATGGACTTCTCCACGTACAAGACACTAGAGACGGAGATGGACTTCTCTCAGCCCAGAACACCGCAATGGGAATAGGTGGAGATGGACTTCTCCATGGCCGTCCCAATGACATCAGTGGAACGGGTGAAGGCCACAGAGGTGGTGATCACAGTCACACTGATGATGTCACAGATGTCCATTGCCATCTGCCAGACGACCATATGCTTTGTGGAAGTCTCCCTGCATGTACAGGTTCGAGATCATATCCTCCTGACAAGGGGGATACAATCATTCTCGCACACAGTTGTGATGACAGCACATGCAAGCCACTGGCATCAAGACAACACATTCAACACAGCCGATGTCTCCACAGTGAAAATTACACTGCCCGCAGGCAAGCTGCGGCCATGACCATGAAGTCAATACAAAGGCCACCACCATTGATCATGCGTTGCATCACAAGAAACCAAGGCAAGGCCTCCATGGAAGCATTGATGGCATCAGCACTGGCATCAACCACTATCAATGAGGATCTACTGACATATGCCGAAGCTATGGCAGGTGCACTTTGAAATAACTAGAAGCGGGCCATTGATGAAGAGAACAGTTCCATCCTCTTGAACAACACCTTCACTGCAGTCAACTCTAAAGAAGCCAAGCAATTGCTTGTGAAGCCGGTTGGCTCCAGATGTATCTTCAAGACTAAGAGAAACCCTGATGGGTCTACATGCGACAAGGCACACCTAGTTATCAAAGGCTATGAGCAGACTGATTTCGGTGAGACATATGCTCCTGTTGGACAGTTAACTATCTTTGGATATCTCATCTCTCTGGTCAGGAGATGTGGATGGATTATTGATCACTGGGACATAGTCACCATGTTTCTCAACACAGATGTCGATGACGATGATATCTATATGGTGCTCCCTGAAAGCTCGCCAGAAGGCCACGAAGACACGCACACGTATGCACCGCCGATCATTGTGTGACTCGGAAAAGCCCTCTATGGTCTGAAGCAAGCACAGCGGCTCTGGCACACCGATTGTCACGGTTTGAAAAGATACGGAATAGCTTAGGAGTAGGAATGGGAATCTCACGGTGGTGTGGAAGGAATTGGGTTACGGAAAGACAGAGACGTTGGCAGACGTTGGGAGACGCGGAGGAACGCGGCGAGATGGTGGCGGTATAATTTGTTATGATAAGGAAATAGTTGAGGTGTTGCCACGTCGGACGATGTGGCGTGGCTGTACTGATAAGGAGTTATGTTGATAGTGTTTAAGATCATAGGATGAGGTTCGGATGGTATATCAGAGCATGGGCAATGATTCGAGGGTGGCAGACGAACTGTATATCAAGAGAGTGTTGTTGGTGTTGGAGGATTTCCTTTTCTTCTCTCTTTACTCGTTCTCTTGTATAGCAAAGCAAGTTACGACTTTGAAACAGCTTCGACTCTTGTCTTGTCTTGACTTTCTCGAAACGAATATCAAGTATCTGTTCCGTTTTCCGATATCACATTATTGTTACCAATATCACCTACGTCCGACCCCACCTGTTACACCGATATGAACACCTTCCTGCTTATCCTCTGGTTCACACAGTTAGAAGCTGATTCTAACCTCTGTATCCACACCGATGGCATTCTCATCCATCTGTACATCGATGACATGTCCATGATGTATGCGCGTACGGAGACTGCCACCAAAGCAGCAATCAAGGTCAACGCGAAGCTTTTTGAGAAATACAAAATTACGAACCTTAGACCAGCACAGCAATTCCTCGGAATGGAGATCTATCGCAATGATTACAGCATCACACTTGGTCAGAAGGCTTTCAGTACCACGATTCTCAAGCGATTCAACATGCAAGATGCTCATGCAGTGGCAACTCTCATGGAGCACAATGTGAAACTCGACTTATCCAACGATCAGGGCGAGATGTCACTCATCAAAGAGAGTGTCAAGCACTATCAAGCAATCATCGGATCATTGATGTACGCAGCTCTTGCAATGCGGCCAGATAGATTATTTGCGGTCACTGCTCCCTGCCGATACAATTCCTGTCTGTCCACCAGCCATATGACTGCAGCAATGTATGTACTCAAGTATCCCAAATCCTCATTAAACTTTCGACTGCACTTCAAAGGCAACTTCAATGGCAATGGCAATGGCAATGGCGACGGCAATGGCAATGGCGACGGCAATGGCAATGGCAATGGCACTGGAAATAGCAATGGCAACGGCACCTGCAATGGCAATGGCAACGGCAATGGCAATGGCAATGGCAACTACAGCGTGATCAGATTTCCAGACTCTGATTGGGCCAGCAATAGCACCAACCACAAGTTTCAAGGTGGACACCTCTTTCTTACATGTCATGAAGGTGGCACCATATCATGGCAGGCTTGGAAGCAAGACCTCATCGTCCTATCAACACTCGAAGCTCAATACATTGCCTGCCCTGAAGCCTCCCAAGAAGCGAGATGGCTGCTACACTTGCAAAGTGATATCCATGGCTGTGAGAACAAAGCATCACAGCCATCATCCCCACTACCGATCTACTGTGACAATCAGGGTGCTCTCACACATATCACTACTGGAGTGATCATGGCCAGAATGAACCACATCGATGTGTGCTACCATATCAGTCGAGCTCTCCATGCTCACAAGATCATTGACTATTCCTACATACCCACAAATGACAATGTGGCTGATATTCTCATGAAGCCACTAACCAAAGAGAAGCATATGAAATTCATGACGGGAATGGGACTGTGGTAATGCAGATACAAGAATGAGCAGGAATTCGATGGAATATTGCATTTAAGATAGTTTTATACATGTGATTGTTTATGGTTCGCCATCTACAGGCTATGGTGGCAGTCTTGACCCTGCTTACACAGTCAGTTCTCACGAGCAGGGTTTTTAAGGAAGCTACTATGGGAACCACTTGCAGTGCACGTACGCTTGCTGTCATTTGTTTATATATATGTTTCAATCATGCTTGGTACTCACATTTGTTTAGTTCTTGCTTCATGGAGTGTAGCAATTTGGGGGAGTGTTACTGGAAGCCCTAAGGTTCAGGGTTGCGACTATCTCATTAGACTTCACACCAGGACCATCCTTTTAGACTTCACATGATGGTCACCCTCATGCTCTTCATACCTAAGACGCACCTTTGTCTGTCTCTGCTGTACCTACAATCAACTCACTCAGTAACATCACAACACCACAGTCTGTGATTTTGGACATCCTGCCGTCTTAGCCTCGGCCCAATACTGGGTCACAATTGAAACTTATGCTTTTCTCTTGTTAACTTTTCATTCAACATTGTGGTAAAAGTGAGAAAATGCATAAATCCTGCTTCATGTTAAGATACAGTTGCAGAACAAATTCAGATGAGCTCACAAAAACATGGCGCTAGAATTGTTGCATCAATGTAACTAACAGCCTTGAGAAGGAAGAAATGATATTTCAGAGACAGCATTAATAGTCTTTTGGAAGGGGAAAATGGAAAATGAATACATGCTGGATAGCTGCTGTTAAAGTTATTATTATTATGTATCTACTTAAAATTGTTCAATAACTGTACAGGTATAATACAAAATATAAGGTAATATAGCTTGGTACCTTCCATATATAAAGAAAGTCTCTCTCTTTGTATTGATAGATTAATTAGTAAATATTTCTATATAATGTGTTAAAATTGATTGAGTTATATTGAGTAAATTGAGTTAAGATTGACATTTATGAAGTAACAATATCAATATTCTCAGGTTATAATACTAGAATATTGCAATAACCAAATATTTCATTGTAAAGGAATATAGAACTACCAATTTACATAATAGTAGTAATAAAAGAAAATGTCAAGATATAATAAGTTTAACTGTAGTAGAATATTCTGATTAGATATATTCAATAGAGTGGATTCACTTTGAGAAGTATATTATAGATTGGTTAAATAGATAGAATTGTTAATAATATTTTCAATTGTAGTTGCCAAATAGTATAAACTACAATATGGAAATGGAATAGAATTCAGACTTGCTATCTTATTTTGGAATGGAAATTGGGATAATAAAATATCCACATTCATCATCCTATTGAATAGAATTTGAATATATATCAGCAGAATAGAAGTTCTTCAGCAGGAGTTTCTGGAAGTATATGAGAGTAATTGCAATATATTCTTACAATTGTCAAATTCCAGAGTTGAATGGTCATATGAAGTGGCCTTCAGGTGTATCTGAGAGTACTGGAACATCTGCAACAGTGTATAATGACAAAAGACTACACCAAGTATACATGTGTACACCTGTAGCTTGGATCAAGTCTCCCATGGACCCCTGCATGATGTGCAGTGTTGTCCACCACAGTCGGTGAATAAACATCTATGTGTGAGACCATGGAACTATATTTGACAGGCAGTCAATAATCCTCAGTCTGTCTTTACTGCCTGTAGGTTTTACTGGAATTGTATATGATCATTGGAAGTATTCTTGAGCCATGCTTGAAAGAGTTGCACTGTGGATTGAGTAGTGTTATTCAAGAGAAGCTTTGGGCCAATGGAAAACTCTAAGTTCATGGAAGCTTTGGCTAATAGAAGATTCTAAGTCTGTACAAGCTTTGATGCTGACATTGACATAGCCAATGTACGTTTCTAAGCACTTCTGGTAGTATGATCACCAACACCAATACCATCACCGACACCATTACCATCTTCTTTGCTATTGCCATTGCCTTTGCCATTGCAATTGTTACCATCAGCTCTGAACTGAATGCAAATACATTCACCCACCATCTGTTACAGGGGTGTAACCGCCTAAGTAACTATACTTATATAGTAGTATCCCTTGATACATAACTGAGTACTAGGGGTACTCACCTGTAGCTCTTATCGTAATATTTTATGCATATCTCCACACGAAGTGCATCGGTAGATTGGATAAATCGTATACGCACAACGGACAGATATGTATAGTCGTTTCGGATGCTTCCAAATATATAGCAACTAAGTCATATCATGGTGTAATACAATACTGACAATACATATAATAACTTGCAAATTAATCTCGGTGATTAATTAATATTGTAAGATATATTGTTATAATTAATCTCGGTGATTAATTAATATTGTAAGATATATTCTTATAATTAATCTCAGTGATTAATTAATATTGTAAGATAGATTCTTATAATTAATCTCGGTGATTAATTAATATTGTAAGATATACTCATATAATTAATCTTGGTGATTAATTAATATCGCGGCAGTAATATTTCACCCATTGATAGTGCAATCCAAATTGACATGTATCTTCACAAATTCTATTCCTGATTTCCTTGATAAATCTGGCGTTCAGATACTATCAGCAATACTACGTGTTTTCGACGTAGTCTTCCTTTCTTCCCGTATATTCCAGTCTCAACCGTAGAAGTGAATAATGCTCTTATCGTTATAATATCAATCCATCTTTCCGTAAAGAATTCCAAATCTTTTGGAGCTGCTTATCCATTTTCCCGGGATATCTTTTAGCCAGTGATTTTTGTTTAATCTTTTGTGGTTTACACACTTTCCCGCTTCCAGTCATAATATTAGATAACTGACAACTAAGCTTCTTTGGTGGGAACTTCTTCTTTGAGAGATGTTCAATATAGCTTTCCTCGGATGATTCAATACTGATCTCTTCTGCTAAATCCAACTCCGGTATTTCACTCTCGGGAACTATCTCCTTTAATGGTGATTGACAGGGTAGTGGCGTAAGCACGAGATCCTTAACGTAATCTGACGGGAATATATGATAATGTCGATAGTAGATTAATATCTCAGTAAACTGAATTATACTTACTACCCACGAAATACACTGTGCGGCAAATAAGTGATCTTCTTTCTCGAATAGATCTAGCAACAATGAATGCCTGCACAGTATTACGTTGTATTCATTATTTAACTCATCCTTAATCATGGGGTGGGGGAACTGCGTAAAATCCTAATGGATAATACTAATATACTCAATAATAATAATAATAATAATTAAGAACTGAAAACTTAAAAATATTTCATTTTCTTCTTTGCAGGTAGGTATCGTTGTTTGATTGTGCTTGTGGGGCTGCCTCTGTCAATGCCGAAGCACCATCGTCTCTTTATAGTTCCCTTTGGCATGATGATAGTGTGTTTAAGGAGTTACTCCCCGGAACTCTTTCCGGTTATCCTATTATCATCCTCTGAACTATGATACAATTTGCCTCTTGGCTTGAAATTACTCTCCGACTATCCAGCCACGAATTCCAATGGTTATTGTGTTCTTGCAACTCTGTCGTATGCAATAAGATATATCAGACCTCTGCTTTAACTTAGATATCTCGCAACCTATAGTGGATAGTGGACAACGCCTTAATGCCTCAGCTGCGTTTCAAAGCCTTATGACTGGTTAACCCACCAATGCTCTGCCACGTAGAATTTTGACGTGTCAATTCATATCGCCTTATATGAACTGACCTCGCAGAAAACTCTTTCAAACCCAATCAAAAGAGTATGCTCAAATATCATAATTCCCTCAATCTCGTACTACCTTAGGCTGTGCCGGGGTGTGCCCCTATTGGTCCTTTCCATAGCCATAATGGAAGGTAGGAGAGCCCACTTAATCGCTTGACTTGATTGTCCGGCACTTAGGGAAAATCCCAATATGCATATCACCAGAAGGTAAAAGTGATTAGAAACAACTGGCACCTTTACGGCAAGGCCAAGGTTGTTGCATCAGCATAACTGGATTCACTCGGAGAGCATGATCCCTGCTCTAATCTACTCGTGACTCTTTACGAAGCCCTGCTAAAGACCAAAATGACTTGTCACCTTGTTGAGCCTAGATTTGGTAATTTTCTAATCGTCAAACGACTAGTATTCATCATCGGCTTCCAGAACAAGTACCATTATCGACTGTTAAGGGGGAACCCCTAACACCATCAATGGCAAGTAGGTAGCAGATTCTGCTGGAAAATCCTAGTCCGAGATCTGCTCTCTTCGAGTTCTAATTGTCTAACTCTCCTTTAGCATTTGTTTTGACATACGATTACAAGTGATGAGAATGAGTACAAGTGATGAGTAATAGAGGGAATTACAGATATGTATTGATGTTTCAAGACATATGAATAGTGTGATAGTTGAGGATAGTGGTGGCATATTGATATAGTGTGATAAATAGGTGGTCTGATGTATTACAACATCTGATAATATGACATGGGTATATTACCAAAACTTTTGTTGGTGGTGTGTAAGATCGTAGGTGGGGATTTGAATGGTACAATGGAGCAAGAAAGATCATTTGAGGGTAACAGATGAAATGTATTTAAAAATGGATTGTTTGGTATTGGAGGATGTACTTTTCTTGGTTCTTGACTTGGTCTCTTGTGAACACAATCAGTAAATCACAGTGGAAATAACCATGACCTTCTAATTGGTTTCTTGGTAAAAATAAGGAGTTTGTAATTAAATCTGATTAGATTTTTTTACTGACATCATCTAAGTTCAATCTCACCCATTACACTAGAATGAATCTTAAAATAATCTCTCCAATATGAAATGTGCTTCTACTCATTATCTACATGTTAGTATTATCCTAATCATTGCTCCTTCTGAAGTTGTATTCGCCCAAGCACTGCTCTGTATCTAGATCCATATCTGTAATGACAGTATGAATTATGTCTTATGAGTTTCCAGATTTGATACTTGTTATTACTAATATCCATCACCATATATAGATGCCTAGTTATGATTATAACTGCAACTCTCAAATACATCGATTTGATTGTGACAGCACCACTTTGATACCAGCAGAATCTAAACCTTTGAATGCGTTTGATAGCATTGACATAGTCTGTTAAGTATCTGAGGAACCTCTTGAGTAGGAGTTTTGGAAGTAGTCAGATGACCCATCTCTTTGAAATCTATATTGGACTGAAGCCACCAAGGAAGGTGGCAGAATTGGTGCTAATGATTGTGTAGTTGGACAACATTGTAGGAAGTAATTATGATTGCGTTTTGGTTGGTTTACCAGCTGCAATTTGGAGAAAACTAGTGTCTGTGCAGAACATAATTGTGTAGGAGCAGTATCGACTGTTCGATATGTACCAGCAGCAGCACCAAGAGCAAAATCAGTGGGGATACTGCTCATGGTGATGACACCTTGGTTGCCAACAGCTTCTAAAGTCAACCAATATAGTCAATCCTGGTAGAAGTGCTTGATCTGCGGCGATGTTGCAATCTGCAATCAAGTTTGCAATGTAATTGTTCCTGGTAACACCCCAACAATAGGAAAAAAAAAATAAGAACTGAGGACTAGGCAAGAAGAGAATTTTAATACAAAATGGCTGACAAGCTGAATCCATGACTCCAAGGAAGTTTTCATCATGATTGGACAATATTCACACCACTGATTGTGATACAGATCGGTGATAACCCAGAACAAATTATTGACTTTGAGAAGAATATTACTGAATTGAAGGCTTGTCATTTCTTTTACCTAAATGTGACCATATAAGTTTGCAGCTGAAAATCTCCAAACCACAGTCACAACTCGACAAAGCCCAACAATACTCAACTACTGACCACTCCTTACCGGAAGGACAGGAGGAATTGGTTGACATGGCATGAGATGTATGAGGATCTGGAGAGGAAGTCAGAAACAATCAATTTAAGTTTGTAGATGTTATGACATTGGCAGATGGAGGGGTACCTGCTACTTCCTGGGGGACCAAGGACAAGGGACAACAATTTCCCCACACCCCTGACATGTTGGGATCCTACAGGATGCAGCTGAGTGGCTGGGTCGTGCAACATCAGCAAAAGCTAAATTTCCTTTGTTAAATTTATTTAGTTTATTGTACCTAATGTCAGCAATGGTTCCAGACCGTCGCTTCCGGTGCGGGTTTGGGTTGAAACTGAACCGTTGCCAACTTTGCGGTCCTGGTCGTTAAATACACCCGAACTGTCAGTTCGGGTAAGGGTCGATGGTAATCTGCCAATCCGTCTGAATTCTGCGGGTTGTAAGCAGGTTGCCCAGCAGGTCCATCTGTAGAATCATATAATGCTCTTGTTTATGCTGTTTGATAATAGTATCTTATCAAAATCGCTTATTCGACGTCCAGTGATCTCCTTTTCCATGTTTCGGTGTTTGCGATATCGATTATCTTGGAATCTGTGTTTTTCCTTTTATATTTTGTATTTTTGCCTATAGAGGCAGTCAATAGTTCTGTTATAAGCTCAAGTATCTGTGCAATACCTTGATTACCCAACATGCAAGACGAACAGTGGTTGATGCTCCGTTGACGCTCATTTTCATGATCGCGTATCATAGATGTCATGCACTGTTTTGCCTCAAATGGCCGCCCTTACTTTGCATATAAATTGTTGCCACAAAGTGACACTGAGATTACCGAAGATGCAAGACCAGAAATCATGGACGCTCCGTTGATAACCATTCTCAGGATGGAGCAAGGAGGGCATCGTGTTTGTTGCTGCCTCTAAAGGTGGCCAATACCTCATTTATGGATGTCTGCAACTAATTGCCACTTAGATTACCCAAGGTGCAAAGCCAAAAATTGTTGACGCTCCATTGATGCTCAGTTGCAGGATGGGGCTGTGACCATGTTGCTTTCTGTTTCGTCTATAACTGCTGCCAATATGTTGGATATGCATAACAGCAACCAAATCACATTTCAATTACCTTACTTACGGGACCAAAAATCATTGCCGCTCCAATGACGTTCATCTTAATGTATTGTCCATTCACAATCTGCTGCCATCGATAATTGTATTAATAATTGATTGAACTTATTGGTTGCCTTTCTGACTGATTGAGACTCGGCCCTTTGGCAAAGCTGAGCCCAGTAATATTCTTGCACTGGTCGCTCTCATTCTATTAAAATTTATACATATTGCTAAATAATTCATTTTGCCCACTATACTTCTGCATCGGCAAAAGTGCAAATCGACGATAGACTGCGCTATGCGCACACGCACACACGCGCAGCTCATAGGAAGCTTCCCGAGGACCCCTGCGCGACGCGCAGCCTATATTCATCTATAGTCGATTCATAGAAATGTGCGCGTGGGCCTATGAAACTTTATATGGCTGCCAGCCAGAGATGGACCTATACTTGTCTTTACTGCCTGCTGGTATTCTGGCACTGTACACACTATCGCTGCGAGTCTGCATTAGAGCCCGCTGGCGATTGGAAGCCTGCTCAAGAGCCTGCTTGAGAGCCTGCTTGAGAGAGCCGCGCGTCGGGAGGAGTAGAGTTTTCCTCCACTGGAAGCCTTTGGCCGATGGCAAACTCTGAGTTTGTGGAAGCTTTGGCTAATGGAAGCCTCTAAGTCTGTGGAAGCTTTGGCTAATGGAAGGCTCCAAGTCTGTGGAAGCTTTGGCTAATAGAAGGCTCTAAGTCTGGAAGCTTTGGCTAATGGAAGGCTCTAAGTCTGTGGAAGCTTTGATGCTAACGTTGACGTAGCCAACCTACGTGTCTAAGTGCTTCTGATTCTATGATCACCATCACTGACACCATCACCATAGCGGTCATCACCATCACCATCATCACCATCAACATCATCACCATCACCATCATCACCATTAGCCCCGGCCCAAATGCGCACACATATGCCCACAATCTGTGGGAGGCAAGCACCAGATTCCGCTGGAAAATCTGAGTTGGAGATCTGCTCTCCCCAATATCCAATTGTCTACCATTCCTACAACATCTAAGGCTGCAATTGTCAACACCATGGTCGTGAGGCATCGTGAGATTTTGTCTCGGTGGGCGCACTAATAATAAGATTCAGACTATGATATAGACCGACATCATGATTTCGGCCAGCCGCCACCCGCTACCAGCCACCCGCCACATGCCACATGCACACGCCACCCACCAAACACTGCTCAACAAGTCTCTCGATCGAGCATGTAGGAGCATATCTGGGAGGAGTAGAGTTTTCCACAGGAAGCTTTTGGCCGATGGAAAACTCTGAGTTTGTGGAAGCTTTGGCTAATAGAAGGCTCTAGGTCTGTGGAAGCTTTGGCTAGTAGAAGGCTCTAAGTCTGTGGAAGCTTTGATGCTGATGTTGACGTAGCCAACCTACTTGTATAAGTACTTCTGGTACAATGATCACAATCGCCAACACCATCACCATTGCCATTGCCATTGCCATCTTCCCCATCAGCCCCGGACCGAATGCACGCACATACGCCCACAATCGATCGGAAGCAGGCACTAGATTCTGCTGGAAAATCTGAGTCGGAGATCTGCTCTCCCCAAGATCCAATTGTCTACCTTCCCTGCGGAATCTAAGGCTACAATTGTCAACACCATGAGTATGAAGCATCTTGAGATCTTGTCGCGGTGGCCGTGCTAAAGATAACATTCAGACTGTGATATCGACTGACGTCGTGATTTCGCCCACCATACGCCGCCCGCCATCTGCCACACACCACACGCCACATGCCGCCCGCCAAACACTGCCCATCATACGCCACCTGCCTTACGCCTCCCGGTGCCTGGCTTCTGCAACTCAGGAGGTCTCTGGATCGAGCATGCAGGAGCGTACATGGGAGCATATTGTCAAGTGAGATTGCGAGTGTCTTCCCTCTTGAGAGTGTACTTGTGAGCGACTCGGAGGTGTACTTGGGTGCGTACTCGGAGGTCTTCCTAGGAGTGTCTTGAGAGCGTACTTGGGAGCGTATAGTCAAGCAGGCTGGGAGTGTGCCATCGAGTGCAATTGGGAGTGTACTTGAGAGCATGCTTGGGAGTGCAATTGAGAGTGTCTTGAGAGCTTACTTGGGAGCGTATAGTCAAGCAGGCTGGGAGTGTGCCATCGAGTGCAATTAGGAGTGTGCCATTGAGTGCAATTGGGAGTGTACTTGAGAGCATGCACGGGAGAGTAATTGAGAGCATCTTGAGAGCTTACTTGAGAGCGTAAGTCAAGGAGGATGTGAGTGCACAGTCGAGTGCAATCAGGTGTGTACTTCAGAGCGCATTTGGGAGCGTGCAAAGAAGTGCATTTGGCAGTTTGGTTTCAAGTTTGTTGAATGCAGCATGATGTATAGTATCAAGCGCACATAATTGCATGCGCATCATAGTAATCTAGTCGATGCGCAGGTCCACAGGACTTCATAGTGCTGCGCATCAAATATGCTATGGCTCACCGACCCAGAAACAGCTTCTCTCTGAGTTACGCATCGCGTAAGGTCATTTTTCCCAGTGTGTCTTTCAACCAAAATTCACCTGCAGCTGCTCACTATTCTTCGATAATATGTTTCTAAATGAAAATCTTGGTCAAGCAACAGAAAGAACCTGGCGAAATCCTATTGACGCATTCTGTCCTACTTTCTCTTCTTCCCTTCATTCCTCCAGGTCTCCATTGCAATGACTGTAATCAACCCCTTTTCAGCCTTGTTCTGACCTCCATGTTGGCTGACTCAATATGGGAACATTTGGTATGGCACTCACATCCCCCTGCTCTGGGCTTTCTGAATCCTCGATGCCATTTTCTAGCTCTATATCGGATTCATCGTCTGCCTCCCTGTTGTCTTTGCTCTGATTTGGATAATTCGAGTTACCATTCCAGTCAAGATGATTTTCCATGTCCAAAATGCTTTCAGGTGCACGATCCTTATTACTTTCAGCTGGCTGACAGTCGATTGAGTTTAATGAGTGGACATTGAATACTTGAGTTCATCCTCAATGGAGGTCATTTGCAGACAAAGCTGGTGGCAAAGGTGATCTTTCTGACAATTTAAATGCAGCTGTACCATCATGTTGAAAGGTTGACCATGATGCTTTGACGATCTCTTCAGTATCTGAAGTATCTCCTACAGCTGTCACTTGCTTGTTTGGAGCGTGAGATTCCGTCTGAGTAGCACATAGGTTTTGGCTGCCCTGCCACATCTCCAAAAAGTCGTGGACGTTAGCCATTCTGTGCAATTTTCTTTCCTCCACCGCACTCTTCATTTCCAAGAAGTTTCAGTTTTCGTCATATTCAATGCTTGATTATCACCTGCCACTATACCGTTATTGGCTTGAGCAAACTCCATTACTACGACTTGTTTGCGAAGGGTCTCGCGTGTGGTTTTTGTCTGACTGCAGCCAATAATATATTGCGCAAGGGAATAACTGGCCTCCACTCTGACACCATGTGGAATGATATAGAATATATCACATGCCAAGTTAGAGAGATCAGCGTACACTGAGTGAGTTTCCTCTTGTTGGCGCCACCAGTCAGTGATATCCAGTATCCAGAATGTACTGGTAATCTGCATGGGGTCGGAGTGATAATCATTAACATTCGGATTCACTTGCCACTAGTTCTTTGGTAAATCAGGTGTTGAATTCAAGCAGAGCCTTGTGGTGGTCAAACAGCGTGCTGCGTGATTTCTTCATCCAGGTGTCATTTCAGCTACAATTTTAGGCATTAAGTATTCCTCATCATCACTGGACAAATCATATGGATAAAAAGAAGATTGACCACATCCAGAAGCCGTTGCAGAGGGGAAGAGATTGTTGCTCAGTACTCTTTCAGGTTCAATGACAGGCAAACGTCTATGTTTGGCACAGTATTCATACTCCACATACTACAGAAATGCTACTTCGTTTTGGGTAGTATAAGAAGTCTCGTGCTCAAGATGAATAACTATTCCCTTGTCCCACTTCCTGAACGATCGCAACTTCTGGAAAGGACCAAGGATGTGTGCTGAAATGAGGAGCATACCCGTCGTTGAAGTAACTTCAGCATAATATTTGGCCAGCTTCTGTTGTGCAAACTTCACGGTGATGTATAAGTCTTCCTTCCATTGAGTCATCTTCTTAGTCAAAGCTCACATAATGCCATCCATATGATTGAACATGTCATTGTAGACAGTGATAACGTGATGCAGAGTAACTGAATGCCTTTTTGACATCCACAGGGTCCCATATCGGGATGGCCTTCAAGCTTCCCTGACATACTTGATCATGGTCCATTCATTTGGTGTTGTGAAGAGTAGCTGGTAATCACTGTATTTGGGATACTTGAGACACTTGTGAGTGAATTCTCGTAATCGGTATGCTCGCTCAAGCAACTCCAGTGTAGTGTTAGCAACGGTTCCGGGTTAGGGTTGGAACCGGAACCGAACCGTTGCAACGGGTCTTAACACATGAAAACCCGGACCGTTCCAATTGGGCCGGTTTTACCACCAAAAACCCAGCATTTCAAGTGCTCATTTGTGCCTCCAATTAAGTATCTCAGTTCCAATCGTATCGTTACATGATCAATACGTAGATTGTGCAGGTTTAGCCGCTCTTTCACCTCCTGCTCTCAGATTTGGGATCTGGCCAATATTCGTGGAGTCGCTATCGATAACATGTGAATTTCATTTAAGATTTGCCTGTATTTCACAGCCGCTCTACGAATATCCGTCGGATTGCAAATCTGAATGCTGGAGCTGAAAGAGCTTGCAAAACTGCACCATCTGCGTATTCATCATGGCATAATATGATCAGAACTCAAAAAACTTGATTGAAGCAAAAGTTGCAGGAACCATAATATCGAACCACAGTCCGGGTTCAACCCGGATAAAAAACCACAGGTTTGGGTCCGGTGCGGGTAACAACCCAGTGCTAGTTACCCGGGCTGGGTTGCTTGGCAGTTCCTGACCTGGACCGGGGCCTACAGGCCGGTTCCAACCCCAACCGAAGCCGGGTAACCCGGAATGGTTCCGAACACTACTCCAGTGATGAATTCCACTGTGTTTTCACATCCATAATATGTACCACTGCGATTTGCACTTTGGTTTTTTGACGGTCAATGAACTCGTTTCGACAACCCGGGGTCAGTGTAATCAATAAAGCTTGTATTGACTGCTATATGAAGGTCGGATTCAGGACATTCAACATTTCTTGAAATACATACTTTCTCAATTATCTTTGCAGAACCTGTTCTTATGGCCGACACCTTGTTGATTCTAGCATTGCCCTCTGTTTGAAGTAGTTGACTCTTCCCAATGTCTATGCTCTCATTCTCTCCAAATTGCTGATCGCGCTCATGGGCTTCCCAAGAGTTGGTGCAGCCTTTTACACCGAGACTGCTCATAAATGCACCTAAAGCAAGCTGAATGATGTGTTCCATGCATGGTATGTGCTTTCTCAATGCAGGCCACTTGATTGAGGAGGCTGGAAGGGTTGATTGTAGTTCCCGACTTATCGAGTAGTTTTGGGAAGCATTATCTGTCATAATCCCAAATGAATGGCTGTGGGTAAGCTCAAAACGACCAAGATCTTCGTTCAAATGCAAGGCTAGCCTTACTCCAGTATGTTGATCCTTGACCCATCATCCTTAATTAGCTTTCGAAATAGGAAACAAATAGGCTCTCAACCTCACCAGATGAGAGTTGCACTGCTCAGATTGCCCAATTTCGATTCATATAGTTGGCAATGACCAACGTTATGGGCAATTTGTTCATTGATGTCAAAACATATAAAGCTAATCTAACTTTATTTCTTGATTGCAATTGCTTGTTAATTGCATCCACTGCCAGTGAGTATTCCCTCCGGCAAATGTTGCTAAGGGTGCTGGTGGAGGGTAGCACCAGCTCGCTTGGTTATGCATTATATGAAGGTCGTTGCTTGTGGTGTGATACAGCGTTTCATGGAATATGATCCGACAGAAATCATAACATGAGGTAGTGATTGCAGGTGTCTTGGTGAAATTCCGCATTTACAAAGTCCTTCACTGCCAGTTTGGAGCGTTTTGTCAGTCAATTCAGTTGATATAGATAAAACCTAAATGTCAAATATAAATGTCCTTTGCAAACTTACTATTGAAATTCCTAAACTTCCTTGTCTATTCAGTATTGCCAAAGATGTTTGATCGACTGTTGAACTAGTTAATCGAGTAACTTCCAACTCTGTTAATTCATTTAAGTTTGTGATGTGCAGTTTTGCCAGCAAGTGTTTCCCCATTGAACTGGTCCCATCTTCTAATGCATGGCGAAGAACTTGATGACAAACAATTCATATAATGCCAGGGCTGCCGGTCTCATCGATTCCGCAGTGCCAATAGAAATGCCACAAAGGTGCATGTCTGGAATCATTTCAAGCAATAGAATGCTTGGAGCCCACATTCACAGAAGCCCACAAAGCATCAAATATGATTTGTATAGTAAGGTTGCTCAAATCATGAATAAAGACATGTTCATTTTTGGAAGATATCATAACCTCTGGCATTGAGGTATTTAAAGATTATAAATCTGACATGGCAGTATCAATTGGAAAGCTACATAATTCGACTCGAGAGACTGTCAAAAGTTACCTTATAGTAAAGTAGAAACCGGGTTCATAAATATTTACTCTGGAGCTACAAGCAAGAAAAAGTAAGACCTGTGAGTGTAACACCGGGAGATTCACCATCGGTCCTGATCAATAAAAACCCCTGATGAGTTCCGGATGGATAAAGCAGAAGACAAAGAAGGCTTCACTCCGGATGAGTATAAGGATTAACACCCAAGGAATACGAGGTGACTGTTCCGATCTCTGATCCTGATAGATAGTATCGAGTAAAGAGTATCGTCTTAAGATTTCAATTTGTGATGTGCACGACTTAAGGAGCGCCTGAAAGAAGTATCCTCCAAACCACCATCGGCAAAAGTGCAAATCGACTATAGGCTGCGCTACGCGTACACGCGCACACGCGCAGCTCATAGCAAGCTTCCCGTGGACCCCTGCGCGACGCGCAGCCTGTAGTCATCTATAGTCCATTCATAGAGATGTGCGCGTGGGCCTATGGAACTATATACGGCTGCCGGCCAGAGATGGACCTATATTTGTCTTTAGTGCCAGCTGTTATACCGCTACTGTACACACTATCGCTGCGAGTCTGCATGAGAGCCCGCTGGCGATTGAAAGCCTGCTCTACAGCCTACTTGAGAGCCGCTTGAGAGCCTGCTTGAGAGCCTGCTTGAGAGCCTGCTTGAGAGAGCTGCGATTCGGTCGAGTAGAGTTTTCCTCCACTGGAAGCCTTTGGCCGATGGCAAACTCTGAGTTTGTGGAAGCTTTGGCTAATAGAAGCCTCTAAGTCTGGAAGCTTTGGCTAATGGAAGGCTCTAAGTCTGGAAGCTTTGGCTAATGGAAAGCTCTAAGTCTGTAGAAGCTTTGATGCTAACGTTGACGTAGCCAACCTACTTGTCTAAGTGCTTCTGGTACTATGATCACCATCACCGACACCATCACCATCACCATCGCGGTCATCACCATCGCCATCATCACCATCAGCCCCGGCCCAAATGCACACACATACGCCCACAATCCGTGGGAAGCAAGCAGCAGATTCCTCTGGAAAATCTGAGTCGGAGATCTGCTCTCCCCAAGATCCAATTGTCTACCATTCCTACAGAATCTAAGGCAGCAATTGTCAACACCATGGTCATGAGGCATCGTGAGATTTCGTCTCGGTGGGCGCACTAAAGATAAGATTCAGACTATGAGATAGACCGACGTGATGATTTCGGCCGCCCGCCACCCGCCACTGTTGGCATGAGATTTGGCCTGGTGGCTTCGGTGGCATTCGGGGGCTTACAACCCCCCTCGGCCTAAGGCTGCGGGCATCAGGCCGGTGGCTTGTGGCCCCCATAGGCCTCGCCTGCCCCCATGCTGAGGAGGAGGCCTAGCTCCGGCACTGATACTCGGCTTCGGGCTCCGGTTGTGATACTCGGCTTCGCCGAGTATGGTCTTTTCTCTGTATATAAGTTTAGTATTTTCCTTCTCTTGTATCGATAGACAATTGAGCTTCTTCATCCTTTCTCTTTTGCTTTCAACAGCTACCAGCCACCTGCCACATGCCACGCGCACACGCCACCCACCAAACACTGCTCAACAAGTCTCTGGATCGAGCATGTAGGAGCATATTCGGGAGGAGTAGAGTTTTCCACGGGAAGCTTTTGGCCGATGGAAAACTCTGAGTTTGTGGAAGCTTTGGCTAATAGAAGGTTCTAGGTCTGTGGAAGCTTTGGCTAGTAGAAGGCTCTAAGTCTGTGGAAGCTTTGATGCTGACGTTGACGTAGCCAACCTACTTGTCTAAGTACTTCTGATACTATGATCACTATAACTATCACCAATACCATCGCCATCACCATCTCCATCGCCATCATCATCATCAGCCCCAGACCGAATGCGCACACATACGGCCACAATCAATGGGAAGCGGGTACCAGATTCCGCTGGAAAATCTGAGTCGGAGATCTGCTCTCCCCAAGTTCGAATTGTCTACTTTTCCTGCGGAATCCAAGGCTCCGATTGTCAACACCATGACCATGAGGCATCGTGAGATCTTGTCACGGTGGCCGCGCTAAAGATAAGGTTCAGACTATGATATCGACCGACGTCATGATTCGGCCACCATACACCGCCCGCCATCTGCCGCACACCACATGCCACATGCCGCCCGCCAAACACTGCCCACCATACGCCACCTGCCTCACGTGTCCCGGTGCCTGGCGCCTGCAACTCAGCAAGTCTCAGGATCGAGCACACAGGAGCATACATGGGAGCATATAGTCAAGTGAGATTGGGAGTGTCTTGCCTCTTGAGAGTGTATTTGGGAGCGTAGAGCCAAGTAGGCTGGGAGTGTCATCGAGTGCAATTGGGAGTGTACTTGAAAGCGTGCTCGGGAGTGTGCTTGAGAGCGTCTTGAGAGCTTACTTGGGAGCATACAGTCAAGCAGGCGGGGAGTGTGCCACCGAGTGCAATTGAGAGCGTCTTGAGAGCTTACTTGGGAGCATACAGTCAAGCAGGCTGGGAGTGTGCCACCGAGTGCAATTGAGAGCGTCTTGAGAGCTTACTTGGGAGCATACAGTCAAGCAGGCTGGGAGTGTGCCACCGAGTGCAATTGAGAGCATCTTGAGAGCTTACTTGGGAGCATACAGTCAAGAAGGCCGGGAGTGTGCCTTCGAGTGCGATTGGGAGCGTCTTGAGAGCTTACATGGGAACGTACAGTCAAGCAGGCTGGGAGTGTGCCATCGAGTGCAATTGAGAGCGTCTTGAGAGCTTAGTTGGGAGCGTACAGTCAAGCAGGCTGGGAGTGTCATCGAGTGCAATTGGGAGTGTGCAATCGATTACAGTCAGGAGTGTACTTCAGAGCGTATTTGGGAGCGTGTAATGAAGTGCATTTGGCAGTTTTATTGAATGCAGCATGATGTATAGTATCAAGCGCCCATAATCGCATGTGTATCATAGTAATCTAGTCAACTCGCAGGTCCATAGGACCTCATAGTGCCACGCGTCAATTATGCTATGGATTACCGGCCCAAAAACAG
>Ga0307512_10000786_pt1 | contig 46959 bp, 54 predicted proteins | sample 14_EM_MG_FD_200267 | JGI IMG/M metagenome (GOLD analysis project Ga0307512, IMG submission 200267) | Populus trichocarpa ectomycorrhiza microbial communities from riparian zone in the Pacific Northwest, United States - 14_EM | ecosystem: Host-associated > Plants > Roots > Unclassified | place... | reverse complement strand
TGTTGCATAAATAGATCTGACTGATGGCGGAGCTGACTGTCAGCCGTAGGGCACAAGGCACACCGCTTTCTTGTACTATATATTCTAGTCTTTCTTCTCTCTCTTTACACTCTGTATCTTAAGTCTATTCACACGGTTCTCCCCTCCATATTTCAACATCGCATGTTACAGATGTACATGAGCTGGGACCATAGGGTTCGTGACTGCTTTTTTAGACATTACACTTTGCTCTTTTATCTTGGACCTTTAGACCTGTACCTAGTCATCGCACCATAGTCTATGCACATACATCGCATGCTGCCATATCTGAACTCACCTCATTTTCTTTGCTTTATTCTGGCGCAAGAGATGTGTTTAGTGTGATGCTATTGGAGAGCCCTGGATTCTGGCGAACTAATGTCTATACAGAACATCTCCACTTTCCACGCCGCAAGAGCAAATATCTGTGAGGGGGGGAATTTAACGAACAATATTGCCCGGTGACGATAACCGTTCGCACATTAAAGCTCGCTACAATGTCGGGAATGTCCCTATGATGAATCCGTCGTTGAATTAAGCTTTCGATGTACATGTTATGATCGAATCGGAACACCCTAGGGATCTAACCCTTAGCCCTGACTATACTAGTAACGTTCAGAAATGCCCTTCTCATTGACTGCACCATCTTCCCTCACACTTGCGCCAGCACTTCTCTTGTTCTCGCCCACTCCTTTACCTGTGTCTATAGGGGCTCGCTATAGTCGCACCCAATATGAACCAGTGTTCTTATGAAGCCGGGTCTGGCCGCCGCCAAGACAGGCCTCCAAATTAAGTCCGCCAAGCTTTTTGCGGCGTAGGCTTTCAAATGGAGGCCGGGCCTGGCCTGCACTCAGGTAGGCCTCAGATATTGCAGCTGGGTCGGCCTGGTTTGCAGGCCGCTAAAAAGCCTGGCGCCTGGCCGGGCCGCTTAGGAACCCTGACATGAACTCTGTTCTATCCATACCAGCAAACCAGTTCCGTGACCTATTCCCCGAGGAGATCTGGATTCCATTAGTACAGTTTCAGCACCTCTGGAATTCAAAGTTAGTATTTACGGGGCGGTTTGCCAACGTAGATGGGGCCCGGCGTTGCATTATCGTGACATGAAGCAGCGCAATCCGAGAACAGGTGGATCTCAAGATGGAAGGGGCAAGAGCTCATCACGTTATAACGTTACTATCCTTACGACAACGTTGATGTCAGGAACTTGTTCGATTTAATTATACTGTATTCACTCTATCTAGAGTATGACAGTGCCTGCTTCTCCTCCCTCCGGATGACCGGCTAGATGGGAGAGAACCCCTCCTCTAACCTTCTTTCCCTAGATGTCAGGAACTTGCCTTCGGGCGTTGATTTCGACGAACTGGCGCGTAGGCTAGTGAGGGTTGATAATGCGCAACAAAATCGCCAATGAGGGATCAATGGCCTTTTACCACTTTTAAACTTAGCAGATGAGTCAGTCCATTTAATGATTCTAGTAGTCCGGGGGTGGACTAGTCCAGACTGGTCGGATCCCGGCCTAGTCCAGTCCAGTTTAACCTTCTTTTAGACCGGACTGAGCCCTACCCTAGACCACGATCGTCCGGACTGGTATGGAATAATTGACTCAATTATATACGAGGGAATCCATATACGATGGTGAGATCATCTATGATCTTGTCCCGATATTGATAATATCCCCTTTCTCCTCCTCCTGTTCCATCGCTGACATCCATATCCGTACCAGGGAGGATTGTGGAGCTCTCAGGCTCCCTCTCAAGACGCTGTGCAAACTTGTAACTGCTATTAATGAGGTCATGAAGGATGCGTTCCGGTACAAGGAACGAAGCCTATCATAGTGTTATAGTTGTGAGGAACGCAGCTGCCACTGCAGATGAATTTCGAGGGCTGTCGGTGTTCCGTTGTGGCAGGGCAGGTATCACACAACGTCTGATTCACCCAGCTCGAAAAAAGAGCTGTTTGTGGAGGGAAAGGAGAAGACTTGAAGCCTACCAAAATAAAGGGCCGCAACGAACCTACGAATGAGAGTGCGGCGGGAAAAGTCATGCTGAGCGTCACAGCTGCATCGAGTCCGCCTATACCAACAAGTTCAGAACCGAGCATGTGGAGTGAAATAGGCGGCTGAGATGGCTTTGGAGGCGAGTCATCCAGTTCGAAAAAAACCCCCTTTTTTTTGGGAGCGGGGGTAGAAAGATTGGAGGCCCTTTATTGCGGGGCGAGTTATGCTCGTTCTGAGTAACGGGTTGGAGTGGTGGCTTGCAGAGAGGGTGGTTCTGAGAAATTTCCAATACTTGCGTGCCAATGGCACACTGCAGATCACGAGCTGCCTTCATGTGTTCGTCTTCCATTCGGAGTACTCCTCCACTACCGTCAGCGTTAGTCTTCTTGGAAGCACTACTGCAGTTTTGAGACGCAGACGAAATAGGTTCGCTTTTCTTGCAGTACACTTTAGTAAGAAATCCAGAAATAACCTGCTTGCTTCTTTCCTTCATTTTGATGTGTGCATCTCGACACCTTTTTCTTGCTCCGTGAGTATTCTTCCGTTCGTGACTGGTCCGTTGTGTCGCACAATATTTCACTGCCCCACTTTGTGCAACCACTCCCTCTGCAGGGGAGGCGCCTCTCTTCTCGAATTAACTTCGGCTCAGAAGAAAGCTCTTACTTGTGGCTACTTGATTCTTTTGCGGCGGTGTGAACGTATAGAAACAGTAATCCCTTTTCAAACTACCTCAACATATTTAAAGAACGTCGGTGTTCCATCTTGCAGCCGTCGTGAACTGATAATGAGTTCAGTGGTTTCGCGTCTGCCATGCCAGGACGACTACCCCTGGTCGCTGGAAATAAACGGCACACATATATCCGAAATATACTATCTACTGTGGACTTTTCGAAAAACTGCTCTTGGTTCGGCGTGTTTCTTCACGACTATCTTCATCCCAATGGAAACTGGCTTATAGCAGTAACCCTTGAAGCCACATGGAAGAGCGTGCTTCCTGCCAACCTCTACAACAGCAGCCTTATATACTGCTACGATCTTGAGTATCGCGTCTTTACTGGCAGCCGCACCGGATGGGATTTTGGTGGCCAGTACCTATACCAAACAAGGACACTGCCAGCGTGTTGCAGCCACTCTGTTGATGCAACTGGAGACCCAGATCTTGGGGGTATCGGGGTGAGCATACAAACGTCTAGTACTAGTAAATGTCGTGGCTCTGGTTAATATAATATTGATGGCTTAAATGCAGATGTTGACAGCCTACGCGTTCGAAGCAATCTTTACTAGCATCTGTGTAATCGCCACCATTCGAAATAGTACTGATTATGGCGACCACGGTGGCTTCAAAGGACTGTTGTACCATGCAGTTACAAGCCATTACATTGGAGGCACTTACACCGTCATCGTGAGTACCGAGAGAAAGCCGACAATTGATTGGAAAGGTGCTGGCGTAGGATTCTCGGTAGGATTCGCTCCATGTAATTCGAATTTATTATCATCCCCGTCAATTCCAAGCAGTATACACACATGCATGCGTACGCAGGCGCGGGAAGGAGCTCGCAAACTGGATCTTTGCTCAGATGCTCATATACATATACTGGTCAATTATTTTTCTGCTACTGTTGTAAGCGATAAGAAAACCTGGAAGTGTGCCACTGGTTTATGCCATTAAGAATCAATTCTGTACATTTGCATAGAGTATAGTTGCATTTTATGGTGTTGCGAATTTTCATGTGGTGAGAAATCACTTGCTGTTGCCACCCCATTCACAGATTCTGTCAATGGGTATCCCATTCGCGGATCTAAACAACCCCGTCTGAAGATATATATTTCGATCAGTAAATGGCTATCACAGAGCATCACTAGTTTGTTGTAAATTGGTCAATGTTGCGAATATGAGGAGAACCGTGGTAATAGACTTAGGATACAGAGAGAAGAAAAGGAGAAGACTCGAGATATATACAGGAGACTTGTCACTTGTGTGCCATCAGCTCCGGTTACAGTGAGCTTGTATGAAGTCTGTAACATCTCAGATCTGATTATGCAACAGTCAATGTTGCATATATGCGTGTAAACGTAGATACTCTGACTTACTCTGTGCGTGACTACTTCCTACAGTTCGTCATAGCTTCTCATACGGATATGTATACCGGAGCTAAGACGAGCTCTCCTTACTAAATACAATCAACTATCTTCGTATCAAAGTAACAGTCAGTTCACGGTTATCACCAGTTACCCTTGTCTCGCTCCAGGCGTTGGCAGGCAGAGTAACCCTCAGCCCTAATCGTTTCGCTGGGCCTAACTCTTATTCCAATTTTGAAGTGTTGATTAAGCGAGGTACGAGCGGGTAACTAAGCACGCTAAATGGGAAGGGTGGGTGCGAGATAACAGTTACCCTAGTTTTTATCGCACCTGAACCCACGGTGCTATAATTTGTACTTTCTCTGAGATTCATCACTGAATTTATAGAAATACTGCTGGCACTGTGTGGGTGCTGCAGATAGTGCGGGCGGTTAAATTCTTAGAGTTATTGTGTGAATGTGGACATAACTCAGTCCTGAAGTCAGGACAACAAGCAAATAATAATCTCCATCAATTTCTCTTCTAACTACATAGCTAGTATAGGGTCCTTCCTGACCAAAATAACGAGCCCTATCTCTCACCACACGCTCCTCGAAAACTCAAAACTGGTAGGCGTAGGTATAGGTGTAGCACGCGTTGTACCGGTATCATCAGTCCTGGCCTCCGAGGGCGAACGATGTCTATGCTGCGTCGTCCACAACCGCTCCATCTGCCTCTGCGCCATCTGCAGCATATCTGCATGGCTCGAATTGCTGGTCTGCACCATCCTCAAAGCCTCCTCTCTCGACGCGATAGACTTCTCCAGACGCCCCTGCAGCTTGTCTTTGGCGGCCAGCGCCTCTTTCAAGCGTTGCTGAAGGTCATCCTTCGCGTCGCGCAAAGCGGCACATTCCTCCTTGAGCTTCTGTAGCTCCTTGAGCTGCTGTAGTTTCGCCGTTGTATCGTTCGCAAAAATCGACGGTCTGGACCTTTCCGGATTCCTGCTTGCAGGCCCTTCGCCCCGTAGTATTGCCTCCGCGTGAGACGACAGCTTTCGCTCTGTAGTTGCCAAGAGCGACCGGAATTCCTCCAGGCCCGTTCCGTCCTGTTGAAGCAGCAGCTGACTGGTATTGGCGCAGACAACAAGAATCTTACGGCTGGCTGCATCGACTCCCCCTACAACGTTGCCGACGGTGAGCAAGGTCGGAGATACAGGGTGTGGAAAGAGGATGGAGCAGTTGTCAAGGATTTGAGTACGGACGAAGGCGATGTCGGCCATTGTGATGCAAGAAGATAATATATTGGATAGTATATATCTTGGAGGTGTTGAGACGGAAGGTTCAGTTGCTATAGTGAAGGATAAAAGATGACTCGTTTGGCAAATGTGAAGATAGGTACAAGAACTCACTTATGTAGGAAGCAGTATTTCGCCGGATTGCAAGTGATTGTCTTTTGCGCAGGTGATCCTGTCTTTAGGGCGTCAAACGAAACGCACATTGTTACAGCCTTTTTTTGCCGGCGCTTGGATATCGATATATCATGAACGGTTTGACCAAACTTAGGAGATAAGCAAACATGGGAAGAGCGAAATATAGCAAATATAATTGTCTCATCCCATCCGGCAGCGCCTTATCAATAAGTTGATACGGTGCGAACCTGTGTGGTATTGTAGGGTGAGGTTGAACATGGCTACGAATGATCAAACACCATTTTCCGTCTGGGCTCGAGACAAACGCGCGTGCATTAGCTGCTTGTTTTTGAAGCCCCACTCAACGGATTTTCAAGTTACCGGAATCCGAAAACCCTAACCCTGCCTTAAAATGTCTTGTAATGGCTAGCGTCGGCATTTAGAATGAAACTTGGCATTACTCATTTCAGGGCAAGGGTTTCCATATCTGGTAACTTGGGAATCCGTCGAGTAGTTGCAAGCGATGAGAAAATCCGGGAACGAGAGTAGGTAGTTGACCGTATCCCACGAGCAGTTCTCATCCAAAAACATCACTGAACTTTGCATTCGGTATCCATATAAAATCCGCGAAAACTTCGCCACATCGCCACGCATGAAAATGAAACAAACCAAGATAAATAATAACGCCTTCACATTCATTCTCCTCAGTATGCCATCCCATTAAGTCATATGATAGCGATTCGCCGCCAATCACTCTCATAATCCTGGCGGCCAAAGCACCACAGCTGTGTTAACCAGCGCCACATATCTCTATTTTTTAGTCTTGGCCTCACCTCAGCCGGTGGGGATAGCGGCGGGTGAGTTTGTTGAAACTCTCGGTCGCGACTTAGGTCCGATATTATCCTGTCCAAGATCGCCGCAAGTTCGGGGACGTCTTTGATCTTATCGTTCGCCGTCTGAAAGGCACGTTCGATACTTTCTTGTCTCCTTCATTGCAAGTCCTCTGGCGAATCTACGGTGTTCTGTTCTCCGTTATTTTCTTCATTCCGTTCCTTTAGCTGCCCCTCTTTTATTTGCTTCCTTGCTACACGGTTGATCATATTTTTGACGTCGTCTGTTCGATCCGCGCATACAGCCACTCGCAAAATCCAGACCACCACCGCAGATATCATTTCGGAGACGGTCGCACGATCCACAGTATTCTCAAATCCGAGAAGTGTTGTTCCGACATCCAAAATACCCTCCGCGAGCCACGAATACTGGTCCCATTCTAAGATGCCAAGAAGCCACCCCACAGCCATGTCCAATCGGTGGTTGCCATTCAAAAGAATCTTAAGAGCGTCCATCCAGTAGATATTGGCAAGAGTGTTTACCACTCTGACTTTCGAACGTTCCAATGCCTTTTGTAGCATTACGATTCCGGCAGTTGCGATGGTGCTCATTTGGGCCGTCGGCATTATCAAAGCTGGCGATGAACTTAACTGCGTATGTCCTAATCACTGAAGCAGTTTTCTCTGCGAATCGACCTTCCAAAAGATCTTCGAATATAGTTGCAAGATGTCGGTTACCAGATCAACCTGTTCAGGGCTTTCGCGCTTTGCCGCTGCTCCGAGAATCTCTATCCCGGAGTACACATGAATTATTGCGCCCTTGTCATTACGGGCAACGATGGATCCTCTGAATTGATTAAGGCATTGCTCAAGCGCCCTTCTGATAAGCAGCGGCTTCTCCTTGACAGCAAAGTAGAAACCCTGTGTAAACCAACTCGTTATAGTTTGGACACTGTCGTATGCGAGCGGGATCGCCAGGTCCAATGCATATAATGCCTCCAGTCGCCTGCTTCCATCTGCAGGACCCAACTCCCGCTCCCCACCCAGGAGTGACTGGCGCTCCTCCGCTATATCCAAATAGTGCTCAAACGCCGAATCCAAAATTATCACTGCGGTGTTTGAAAACAGCAAGAGTGGCCGCTCTCGGCCAATTTTCACGACCATCCCGAAAGCAGAAATTCCAACCCCCATTAGAAATTCAATATCTCTTATTCCTTTTCACAATAGCTTGTCCAAGCAACCTGAGAAACAGATCAACTTTCCTCTGGACGCCAATCAAACTTCCTCGTACTATATTAATCTCCACTCTTTCCAGAATCTGTTTAGCTCCAACGTCAGAAGCCTGTAGGGATAACCGGCGTTGGGCCCCAGAATTGGGAAATGTTGTACCACCTTTTTTCAGCAGATCGACTATGTGGGTATGGCCATTGGCACTAGCTACTTCAATCGCGGATCCGCGAAATCCGGTTATGCGATTGGGATCTGCTCCATTTTTCAACAACAATTGTACTATGTTATCGTGACCTTGAAATACGGCGGCTTGCAATGCTGTTCCGTATAGGCCACCAGGCACATCAACATCGGCACCCTTTTTAATGAATCGATCGACAATTTCATCATTTCCTGCAAATGCAGCTGCTAGAAGAGGCCGTTCATGAATGTTCTCTTGGCTATTGGGGTCTGCGCCGTGCTCAAGCAACAACTTGGTCACTTCCCAGCTCTCCGAAGCTGCAGAGGCTTCCAAAGCCGTTTCTGCATGACCAAATTGCCATTAATAGCGAGGTTTCGAATCTCTGGTGTAACCATGGTGCTGCGATTCTGCAGAAGTAAAATAACTTCTGTACAACCCCCCATTGCTGCCATATGTAGCGGGGTCTATTTTTTACTGTTGTCTAAACTGAAATAATGAGGACGGGTGCCTTCTGGAATGCTCCGCATGATTCTATCCAACCCGAAATAGCATATTATATCCATGGAGGCGACATCCGGGTGAAAGGAACCAGTTCCATCGAAGTACCAATATAAACGCCAGGCGTGTTTCAGGTTCTGGTCCTTTGTATCGACCGGAGTATATGTTGCCAATCGTCGATATCATTAACTTCAGCGACGGGGTCCGACCCAATGGCTCTGACTAGCGGTTTTAAGAACCCTCGATACTCCTTTAGATGTTTTGCCCAATAAATAGCCGCGTATTCCAAGAGTGGTCATGTATTGAAAAGACAATGGTCGTTTTTCGTATTCGTTGTTGGGGTGGGAATGGGAGTTTGCAGGAGGATTGGTCGATCGGAATGATCCTCTGGATGTAGTTCGGCGAGGGGAAAATCTTCAAATGCCAAATATGTAATGCACCCTATTGCGCATTCCCTCGTTGTATCTCTCTTGGTGATAATATTATGGCCCAGAAGGTATTCCTTGACCGAGACATGGACGAGGCGCACTGTTTTGTTGCTTTGATCAATGTGAATCAACAAGCCACACCCTTCCTTCAGATTAACCTCATCTTCTCGATTGACAAGATGAAGTACCAAAGTTGCTAGGCTGGTGTGAGATCGATCAAGTCCCAAGATAACATTCGCTGCAGCCACGGACAACAGCCTTTTTGCAGCAACTAGCTACCTGAGGAGCTTCATAACACTTGTCTGATTTCTAATGTCGAGTCTCCGGATGATTGATTTATAGGCCTTTGGTAATGTTGAACCAAGACTAGAAACCTTTTTGATCAGACTTTTGATAGCCGCTGGGGTACAGTCGGCGTTCTTGAGCTCGCTAAAAGTAGTCCATGCGAAGTATGCTATTAGAAATATGCCACTGGCACGTTCTAGGATTGTATCTTTCACTCTCTCTCTTAGATTGCTATTCATCTTACCATGCACTTCGAACTCCTTAAGCTCATTCTCCAAAAACTTCGCGATACCCGCCCTGATGCTTTCTGAGTGTAGCCGACTTTCCTCACATCTTCCCTTCGGAGTTTGCTTTCTCGCAACGGCTCCATCTTATGCCGGCTATTTAGAAGACTTTTGTTGTTCGCGGCCCAAACAGTTTCTGTTTGCCCATGCTGAGTACTCGCTCGAGAAAATCGCAGTTATTATCTTCGTACTCGTCTATAGCATCTAGTACGATGAACACTTGATCTGCTTCAAGGCGTCGAAGAGCTTCCTCAATAGTTTCAAATAGCTTGTCTTCAGATAAGGTAAAATAGTCGTCCATTAAACGGGCGGACATTAAAACGCTACACAAGCCCCGGTGTGCCGAAAGTATCTGGTGAGGAGGGATGATAGTATTTGGATGGGATTGGAGTTTGCACAGGAATGATATAGTACCACTCGTCCGGCTAGCGGTGCGGATATATGTGTAGGTTCCGTAGATCCTCAGGTCGTCCAGATCGAAGGTAGCCAATAAGAAAGGTTGCCATCACTGACTTTCCACTCCCAGCATGTCCAGCCAACCACAATACTCTTTCTCCAGATCCTTTCATTCAGGAGAAGAACTCCTCACTCCCCAGTATCCAATTACAGGTTCCCGCAGAGCGCTCACCAAGGTATCTGCTTAAATCGTTCTCGTAGGGTGAACTACGACGATCACGATCCGATAAATATCTATTCATCTGATCGTCGCCGACTAGTTCATTAGTTCTAATAGCATAAATTGAAGGAAGAAAGTATCAACATACTGTCAGAGGGTGAATGAAGCACTGCACACACGAGCTCTTTTATCTGCCTCGAAACCAGCTTGAAGTTTGGTGACTCCGCAGTGCCAAATCTGACCATATCTCCATGATTAGCCTGAAGTCCAATGGCTTGTTCTTTTAAGTTACAGAGGTTCGCCGAATCCTGCGTAACTATCTGTGCCATGTTAGTACCACTGGACCGCGAACGAGATATCTCATACCTACAGGTTTGTTGTACCGACTTAAAGCGTCAAGTTCGTAAAAGGAGACGATGCGCACTAGGTGTTCCTCACAGTTCCGAAACGAGTTTGATATATCAATTAGATCTCCTGAACCCCACTTCAAGCTGAGAATAAACTTGGTGACAGGAACCCCTATACACTTCAAACCTGCGGCATATGCAGCACCAATGCTTGCCGCACTTGACCCACGGTGAGGAGTCCCCATGAAGACTACAACCCTGATTAATCTATACAGCGGCTTATAATCATCGTTGTCTTTGGCGGTGTGGATAGCCTAACATTCATTAGTCTTCGGCTCAAATCAATGAGTATCTGTAATGTGAGCTTTGCGAACCTTCTTGCACACTATACCACCTAGGCTGTGGCAGATGAAGATTATTCGCCGGAGTTCGTCTGCCTGTTTGAAAGTGAGATTTAGATGTAGGATAACTCTTGCAAGGTCATAGTAATACATTCACTTCCGCGCTGATATAACTGAGAAGAATGGTTGCAATATCTGGGATGCTGGATACCGATTTTGTTCTGGTGACACGCGCATCGTATCTAAAAGTGAATATCCGAGCACTGGGTACTTGGTTTGGAAGCAAATCTTTCAACCGCAACAGCTACGATCTGTCACGGGAATTTGATGTCGGAGATGGCGATGAAGAGGAAGTAGGAGCGGTAAACTGTTGACTAAGGGATTTAGCCCGAAGGCTACCGGTACTAAGGCGGGCACTAACTTTAGCCCGCAGGCCATTGGGACTACGGCATGCACAAGACTTAGCGGGCTTGGTACGGAGCTATCTCCCCGCCAGCCTCGGGCTTGGTGGGGTGCCTATCTCCCCGCGAGCCTCGGGCCTGATTGGTGCTTTTCTCTTAGCGATTCGCTCTTAGTGCTTGAGATGATATCTTTCCTTATATATGTCTATCTTCTTCTCTCTCTGTACGATAGACAGTTCAATCATCATCATCTCTCCCTCCTCTGATTGTCTCATCATAAACGATTCCGAAGCAGCGACTTGAGGATTTTAGTCCCTTGTAGTAGTCCAAGTTTCGTACGCGTGGCCATTGAGTCTATGTATCGCAATGATGCTTAGAACTGCTAGCTAAGAGTCACGTAAGATATAGTGTTCAACTTACTCGACATCGTAAGAATGCCCTTCTGGAGGTTAGTATAGCTGAAATAATCCTTGCTTGAGAGTCTGGAGTCGTCAATGTATTTGTTTGAGCAAGGGCATTTCTCCATACGTTTTTGGGTGAAGATCGTCCACGCAACATGACGATTGATCGAAGATATTCCGCTTATGGTGAAAGTATTTGACAAAGATCAATTTGAGTTGAAGGAAATCTGAGTTGTTTAAATATGGATGGATCGATGGTACGTCGTTTAGAACAATGAATAATACCGCACGATCTGGCTCAACTCGAGAACTGGTTGCTTTTGTAGTTTGTTCAGGTTACGTGGAAGAATTAATACGTAGCTTTTATTTTCCCGATCCCCAGCTTAGCTGGATTACCATCTGGCCTCAAAATTTCATGGCAAATAACTGTTGTTGATAAGGTATTATGTTTTCAAGCTGCACGTTCTATAAAGCCATTTGCTGCATTAGAACAACTGCAGCTCATGTTGTTCTCAAAGGCACAAGTCGCGTGTTATTTTCTGATATGTTGCAGTTCAGATGTGGTGGTAACGAAATACCGACTTGCATATTCAAGAATAATTAATCGTCCCAATAGTTCAAACGTTGAACAACTTGTGTTGTGGGCAACCTCGCAAGGGGTACAGGATTAAGAACTAATTAGCGACCGTCAAGCTAATATCCTGCATCAAAATAAAAGATGGTGTTGAGTATAACAAGGGCTTGAGTGGCTGTATATTTTCTACCAGTAGAATGCTTTTGGCATCGTCTTTTTGTAGTTATTCCGATTGGGACACGTCTGGCCTACAAAACATCTGACCTCTGAGAATCCGGCACATCCAGGCATCCACTACAAGGGGTACTCTAGTGGTTTTGTTAGGTTTTTTCTTCCCTTTGAGGTTGTTGATGCTCAAATCAGACTGCCAACAGACTCGAGTACATCAGCTCACGCCTTAACTAGACCATGTTTCCGATAATGCCGGAAGGGGATGTGCATTGCCGTGCAGCCACTTTTTCGGTTTCGGAAATCGGCCTTGATGTATACACTCGTAGCCTCAGAGTGTGGTACACCTGCCCGCCAGAGTTCCGAGACTAATACACTCACATAAAAGCACGACCCTGATTGGGTTAGCGCACTATATCCGTATTAGAACATTGCATGCAGTAAGATACCTGCTGAAATAAGTAATTTATATCCCTAGTGATTGCTTTTAATTTTCGAAATCTTGCAATGTATGGTAATAGTAATTATGCAACCGCTAACCCAATCGAGGGCGTACCTTTTATCCGTAGTCTGTAGGTCGCAACCCTGGAGGGCCTCTGCAGTCTCCAGAATATAAACATCGGCCAAATTCCACCAAGTCTTAGAGACAAATTATTAAAGACCTGGCCCGAAACGAGGAACGATGCCATACCTCTCTACGTAGTCCTGACAAACTAACACAAACCACCTCCCTCTTCATCTCATTTGGGCCCACTCAAAATCCCCAAAATCCCTTTGTAAGGTGAATTCATAACACATTAATGTTCTATTTAACTACCCTATCTATCTATCTATCAATTTGTTTTATACTCCAAGTCAGACTTTTTTTGTGTGTTGCCCGAACCGAAGTTGTGAACTTTTTTACGTTAAGAAGCTGTCAGCTACAGCTGCCGCCTGCTGAACTCTCGTTTCGACCCGTGCACGCATGAACTCAAAGTGGGTCCTCCTTTATCTTCTCCCTCTTATCACGGTTCTCAGCCCCGCCAAACCCGTGTGGCTGCTCTGCCCTTTCCTGCCCTTTCCTGCCCTGCCCTGTCCTATGTCCGAGTCGACTTGACGACGTCATTTCCCGGCTCGAAGACCCTTCAGTGTATAAACCTGGCGGATATTACCCTCGCAATCGGTGACGAGTTTCACAAAAAGTCGCTACCAGATTGTCTACCGCCTCGGCACTCCACTATCTGGTTGGCTCTGGATATCGCCACGAAAGCACCACGCTTCCGGACGTGGCTTGCGTTATGTGGCCGTGAATATCGGTACCGCCCGTTATGAGAATGATGAAGCGCCCGCTCCAAGCCAAGCCCTAGTCCCCGTCCTGCCGCTAGGTGTCTTAATTATCCCCTCTCAATCTGTTTGGGGGAAATACCGCGCATGAGTGCCGTTTCATTGTTGCGGTGTTGGACGAATTCAACATCCAGGGACCGAACGGCTCGCATCGCTGCCTCGTAACCGAGCTTCTCGGCCCGAGCGTCAAGCTGTCAAGAGCTGCCTCGCACTCGGGGGATGGCATCTGCTGCCACTGTCTATCGCGGTGTAGTGCGAAGAGGCGGTGACGTTACTTTACTCCCAGGGGATTGTGCACGGAGGTATGTTTCACCGTTGACCTCGCTGTATATCTTCCACGAGAATGAGCGACTAACAGAACCCATTCATAAATCTTTACACCGGCAATTTTGCATTGCCCTGACCGTGGATATACACGCGTGGTCCGTTGAAGAGGTGTATGCAGCTCTCGGACGCGAACCTGTCAAAGCGTTCGAGTTCATGGATGGTCCTAGATCGCCGACCGAGTCCATGAATGTTCCTAGGCCGCCGACCAACTCGGACTCCCCTCGTCAGCCCCAGTACCTCGTCTGTCCGCTGTCGGTTTCTCGCCTCGAGGCCTCCGCGCTGAGCATCTGCCTAATCAACTTTACCGAGTTCTTCCGCGCGCCGCTCGCCACGAAATTTTGCTGTGCCGGAGCTCCTCCTCGAACTGCCATTGGAGGCTACCATGGCGATCGACGTGTGGGCGCTCGGTTGCATCATCTACCGCTACTCGGAGAGCGTGGTCACTTCGTTAGGTATGCTAAACGTTTACAAACTACATAGCAGATATCATAGTAATGCTCAGAGGGGGGAAGGATGTGCCGAAGTGGTTCCAGAAGGCTTCCTGTGAAAGCGGATCAATGCACGACGGGGAAATACCGAGTCGCGCGCCGAGGAATTGGGACGATAGGATAGCGTGGATGCGCAGAGACCCCGAAGCAGGTGCCATGCCGCTAAGGAAGGAGGATGAGGCGGTTCTGACGAAGGCCATTGCTGCGGCATTTGTCATTGAGCCGGCCGCCAGGGCGACGACAGAGGCGGCAATCCTTGCCATGTTGCAGCACGAGTGGGAGACCGCCGTCACGCCCGTTGAAAACATCGATTCCAGCGAATCTAAAAGGGTTTCGATCTGCAATTGCCTGGTAACCACATTGAACCCGGACGTTAAAACTGGACAGTGTCAACAAAAAGCTACAGTCCGAATGCAGCAGCAATGAGCGGTATTATATTTAGCTCTGAGCTTATGGGAATGATGCTTCCCGTCTTTTTGGGTATATTGAAGCATGATATCGTCAGATTAGAACTGCAGTGCATGATCATGCGCATGAACGTAGGTGGAAACTCGAAAGGTTTCGCCCGTGCGAGTTTAATCACCTCTCATATTTGGCCAGTCGGAGTAGTGAAGCTCGGAGCGGCAGTTTACGATATCGGGGGCAGGTACATGGATCGTAGCAACTGAGCCACGGGGTCGGCACAAAGTGACCATTTTATGGTGTCTATCACAACTAGGATCTGCTAGTCTGCTACGATCTACCCTATCAGTTCACATTCCCGAATAATCCCATATTGCAGAAGTTCCCGCCAAGTTTCACGTCGGAAACTCTCTAGCTGTATGGCTTGACCAAGAAACCGCACCTCACAGCTGTATGTCGGTGAAATTTGCCTCTGTGTGCTTCCTATAATAGCGGCGTTGATATCATGCTCACGCCTACTCACTCTCAGCCCTGTGAAAAACAACGTCTGTGTAAGCTCCTGAGATAGCGTATGTAGCACTGATGTAGCACTCACTCGCTAAAGAAGGCTTGTCAAGTGGTACACGAGTAGATTTCTCATAACCCCCTTCGTTGCATATATGGAACCTGAGTCCTACATTGTGACGGATTTGATGCACTAAAGACATTGCTTAGCCAATAGCCGCTGCCAATGCCCATATTCATTTCCCGCCGCCAATCACAAGAGGCAGATCGCATACGCCACCGATCGCCAATAATTAGCGCCGCACCACCACTCACGTCCCAGCGTATGGAACACACCACGAGATAGATTCCATTTGCATGGCACCCATGAAAAAATAAAGTTTCGACCCCTGGGAGTAAGGTATATCTCTCTTGCTTTGCCACTCTATCTCTGTTCCTCTCTTCCGTCTCTTTCCTCTTCTATACTATCGATCTCGTTTGCAAACGTCATCCTGCACCCTCGTACGTGTCGCGTAGATATCGATCATCTACGCCGTCATGTCCTTGTGCAGATTCATTCCTTTGGCATCTTTCCTTGTGCTTTTAGTGGGCAAAGCAGCGGCCTTGTCTAATCACAATGTACATTCCCTCACAATGCACCTTCCTTCACCTACTAACTCTTGCATCTTCCAGCATTTCATAACATCAACTACTCCGCTTCTGGATATCCCTATCACAACTCCTACAGAAACAGCAATCTACACTTCCGTATCAGACGAAAATGAGAATGGACCGCCTGTTGCGACTATCATCGGCTTAGTCCTAGGGCTCTCCGGGCTGGCGGTAATCTTTCTGTTTATCACGATATTCCTGATCCAGAAACGGCGGAGGGATAAGGCGGAGATCGTGGAGGTGGGGCAGGGGAGGAGGAGGGAGGAGGAGGGGGCTGGATTAGCCACGAGCGCAGCGCCAATAGCGACAGGTGGAAGGGGATTCTAGATAGTTGAGAATTTGTGCGGGGTTTTCAGTGTGTTTTTAAGCGGGCGCTTAATGTTTCTTCCAGCGTTAGGATTGGAGTTTCTTTCGATACGTGTTTGTGGAGTTTTGACTGAGACGAGACGGTACATTCGTTGACGAGATTTTGAGGAAGTGCTTAAGCCGTTTGTTTGTTCAGTGGCAATGTTGAACCTATTGTCTTAGGTGAGCTCAGAGAATTATTTGGGGGTCCTCTACTTTCATGAATCAGATGACTACTATGAGTGACGGAGACGGGGTGTCGAAAAAGATATTGTCTTCGAGTGGGATATTGCGTCGATGTAGAGGTGAAAGATACGAATCATAACTTAAAACAGCATCAAACGCATTTGATGATAACAGTGTAGAAAAATATTCTTTGCTGATAATATAATGCAATTTAAGGAGCTTCTACCCTTATATCTTGCCGCCTTCAGCGGCACCTCCTTCGTTGTCCATGTGGTTGGTACTGTCGCACCCGGGTTTTTGTTTTTTGTTTTTGTTTTAATCATACTGTATCCACTCTATCGAGAGTATGACAGGGCCCATTTCATCTCCCCTTCCGGATGACCGGCTAGGTGGGAGAGATCTCCTCCCTCTACCCTTCTTCCCCTTTTCTGTACTTGGGATGATCTAGTGCACCTCAAATCGATGACTTTAGGCTCTCTGGTAGGCCTTGAAAATGTTGAGATCCTCCAGCAGGAGGCATGGAAATCTTTGATAGTCCTCTTTAAGGGGCGCTCTCTCGGTAGGTTGAAGATGGAGTGAGCCCATAGTGCTCAACAGTTCGTCCCTCTTATGTTACATCAGGCCGGGGAGCGGCTCGTGGTGGAACCGTGGCTTGAAGTTCCGAGCCTAGGTAGAAACGGAAGCCGATTAGAGAGATGAGAAGATAAGCACCTTGAGTGGCTAGCGGCCGCGGTTAAATTTTTCTTTCGCTGTTGCTAACACGTTGATGTGTGTCAATGAGAGGTGTTGGTGTTGAAGGTCTATGGGCTGGAGATTGGACTTTGCGTCATTGTGGCTGACATTTATCTTTGGTACGCTAAGATAAGACCAAGATGGCGGCTCGAGCCGCAGGAATAAAGTATCGGATCTGAGGTCTGGCCGGTATGGGGAGTTCTATAAGCACCTCTGTGACACCTGACCAGAGGATAAGATCAATCACTCATAATAGATTTGGAATGAATTCTATTATTAGAGATGGAGTCTTCGACTACTTTAGGTTCGTCGTTCGTCATCCAAAACCAAAAACTTCAACTTCAGCCGCTCGCATATTCTCGCTCCACTACAATCGTGACGTCAAACATCAACATTATGTCACCCCAACGCATCTCCCATAAGACCTCCCATCTTCCCCTTGAACCAGCCCCCTCATCCTTTTACTTCCCTCAAAATTCTTCTAAAGTACTTCGTCGTACCCAACATCCATAATGTCTTCCTCCCGCAGTTACGACTTCACGCCCTCCTCTACCGCCTCCTCTCTAACTAGTCCGACCACAACCCTCGGTCTAAAACTTGCTCGTCCGTCCCCATTCACTTCCTTACGCATCTATTAACCAACTCCAGCAACGACTGCACTCTTCACACTCCCCTTCTCCGCCTACCTTCTCCTTCTCTCCCAGCGCGTGATCTACGCCCGCCAAAAAACTGGCACCACCCTGGGCGATCACTCCGGCGCTGGGGGCACCACAGATCCGCTATACGTCGCCGTGCGAGCCCATGCAAATTTTCTTGAAACAGTGCCGATCGGGCTGCTGCTCGCGCTTACGGCGGAGCTAAACGGGGCGAACCGCAGGACGCTGGGGTGGGCGCTCGCCGGGTTATGGGGGTTGAGGGTTGTCAATGTGTAAGTTCCTTGCTAGAAGAGAAGAGAATGACGTTGATGAGGGTGGTATAGGGAGGCGGGGTTGAGGAGGAAGGAGGCGAAGGGGTTGGGGAGGATGTTGGGGTATTTTGGGACCCAGGCTTGGTTGGGTGGTATGGCGGCGTGGTGTATTCACCTCACGCGGGACTTCTGGGGTTTTTGAGGGATCCCATTGGTGAAAGGCTGGGATAACTCGGGATGGGTTGGTGTATATAGACGTAGATGTCCATCGTTTCCGAGCTAGATCTTTGCTATAGTTTGTCTGCAAGACGTGATGGAATTCAGCCATTGTGTAGAATAAATCTAGGTTAGCAATTATCATTCCGGGCCGAAAATGAGCTAAGGATACTACGCAATTGATTCCCAAGACCGAGTAGTTGATGCTTTTTAGAGCGGGTTCTCCATCCTTTAAAGTCATTCATGTGCTCCGTATTTCGTATTACGGCTTTGCTGTATGTGGAACCTTCGATATCCAAAGTCTTAGCTGCTGGTTTAGGCATGGTTTTTTCTGCAAATTGATACACACTAACCTAATCGAGGGCATAACTTCTTTAGATTTTACGCGTCTGGCAACTCTCACAAGCTTGCTTTGGTCACATGATGAGGGTCTCCAGACTAGATTTTACGGAACTAAAAATTTACTCTAGTCACATACCTTGTCTTGCAAGCAGACGTTATTTGGTGTGGAAAACTCTCAACCCTAATTCGCTTCACTGGGCTCAAAATCACGTGAGGATCGATCTGGTGCGACAAACACACCCTCATTTTAAAATTTAGTACCTCTCTTGCGGGAAAATGCCGCGAGGCGGCACTTATAAGGACAAGCCTTTTATGGATGGAGGTGAAAGGCGTAAAACATGAGGCTTAAAACTCCGTGTTAATAGGTCAAGAAATACTTAGAATTAGGAAGCACTCTGCTCTCGTTCCCAGAATTTCTCGTCGTACTCTTGAAGATATATTTCAGACTGCAGCAAGACTTTTCAAACGTTCCGGATGCAGGATGCCCATTTCCGGTTTTCGTTTCCTTGATTTGCCCCAAGAGGAACCATTATGAATTTTAACGCCTTGCTGATGGACGACAGTGGATATGATGACGAAAAAGAGACAAGTGGGACTATTGATATTTCCTGGTTTGTTTAAGGTTGCGGACAGCTTTAGAACGTGTATGGAGAAGTGCAAAGTGGTTTGTATTGATGAAATCGAACGACATTTAGTGGGGACAACGTAGTTTGTGTTCGGTCATTTCCCTACGCTCTATTAAACTAAAAAAAAGAATATACTGCAGCGCTTATTTCTGGCTAACTTCCTGTGGAAATATTTGAGAAGGGAGTAATATCGGGACACTTTCGGTGTACGGAATTGTTATCATGAAGTTAATAGTTGATCGATATCGTTACGAGTTACAACCACCTGGCCAGGATGAGGAGGAATCCTCCCACCTGTTCCATTCATCGGACGTTAATTTTGGGACTTCGTAGGGGGCGAATTTTATCAAAATAGAACCATTTTCTGAGTCTGATCATTGAGCGCAGCGCGGTGCCGAAGCAAAACAAAACTACAGTACCAGGGATTCCCGCATGGTCACCCACTGCAGTACTAACCTGGCGATATCATGCTTAAATATGGCTGAGCGGACGGGAAGCCCTGTTTTCATGATTCTATGACCGTAGCTGATACCTCATGCTTACATATCGACTAAGAATATGCGTGTATACAGCCATCCTAATGTAATAACACGCCAAGTTTCTATGTACTACCCCCTAGCTACGTAACTAACTGATATAGTAATAGTTTAGAACGCATTGTAGATTAGAAATATAGTGTCCAATGATGACTACTAAGCATGATTCGAGAAAGTCGGGAGAGGGACAAGTGAGAGTAGACTGATGACTTTGGTTATCGTCGCCGTCATTGTTGATGAGCGAAACCCAGTTTACTACACGTCTGGCTCACAGTTTCCCAGTTCTTAGGCTCAACATTGGAAAAGCTTGCAACCTCACCCGACATGATATGGTTGAAACATTGCCAATGCTGAAGATCGAATTTAACCTCGTGTCGATGATTGCATATCCCGCACGACATTTAGCCGCAATATCCTGATAGTAAATAAGTATAAGGCGGTAGTCTGATAAACTTCTCCACATTTCATTCTTTGTCCTGCCATACAAAGAACTGCCGATCTGTCTTTCGTATGCCCCTGTCGATTTAAGGCTTGCTCCATGATGACTACCGCGACCGCACGCCCTGCAGTGGAATCATCCACTAACTTCGGCCCGATGAATACACTCTTCAGTTTCCATGCTGACTGTAAGGATCTCTGGGACATACACACAACTAATCTTAGTGTTCCGTGGACCTTCACTCAGGATTGCGGAAGATCAACCTGCATTCCGTATAGAAAACTCTACATAATAGGTTTTAGATGGCTCTCCAGCTACTATAGTCCGGTAGTTTGCCCTCAGGCTCACAGAACTTGTCCTCCGCCTTCAGGATGTTTGGCGAATTAGATGAATATGTCCACTTTAGCTGCCCATCATGAGTCTCTTCACTTTTCCGTGGCGAGTCGTGAGTTTTCTAGCAAAGCTTGTATTGCTGGCCAGAAACTTTGATTTCCTCGATCAAACAGGAAGTTGGGGAGTTCGGGCTTCTGGACGGTGGCGCGATACTTGGCGTCATCGCTTTAATGACGAGGGTCCTCATAGCTGCTGTCCTGCCATCAGGGTTCCCAAAAATCCCGTCCTGGGCTAGCGGGTGTGTGGACTATCCTAGGCTACAACTTTCCAGGCACAGGTTTCTCAGACTAGGGGACTGCCGATGTTGCGAATATAGAGGGGAGAACCGTGAGTGTGTACAGAGTTAAAGATACAGAGAAAAGAGAAGGAGAAAGACTAGAGATATATACAGGAGAATTATGTGCCTTTCAGCCCCAGTTACAGTGAGCTTATATCAGGACATCTCAGGTCTTATATACAACCACCGGGCCCCCATATAAGCCGAGTATGTTGCAATATGGGAGGAACCGTGTGTGTATAGATTTAAATACAGAGAGATGAGAGATGGAGAAAGACGCGAATTATATGCGAGAAAATTGTGCCCCTTATTACCAGCTCGGCTAGCGGTCAGCACTATGTATACATGCAACAGAGTGTGTTACTTTGGATGCTTCTTTGACTTGTTGATTGACTTGATTCTTTCTATCTCGAGGGCCAAAGGCCCGTATATGTACAATCTCCCATATGCGTACGCGTATGCTCCATCTGACATGAGACGCATCATCCTGGTCCTGATGCATATCCTCATACAGCCACCATCTTCATACAAGTCTTCATTCTCATACAAGACATCAGACGATGCTGAGACTCACGATCCAAGTACACATGCAACAGAGTGATGGGTCCATGATTCGAATGATAATTTGTAGTTCAGTGACAGCCGTCCGTCGCGTGTAGAGGTCGTTGATGGTGTACTCGCTAGAAAATAAAGTCTCCGGACGCTCGCTATTGCGCAATGAGACATTGCACGACCATCAATTGTATTTACCTTGCCAGTAGATTCCTGTATCGAGTCATTCGGTATCCCAATTGAGCATAGTATCCCAATCATGTCAAGGATGATGTGCACAGACAATATCCTTTCTAAGTAATAGTCTCAGTAATATTAAAATGTCCGGAGTCTTTATTTCTAGCAAGTATAGTAGCTGCTAACTGTCGTGATGCATTGTATCCTTGATTAATGAAGTCATTTTTGGAGGGAAAACCCGCAGCAACACAGCGACAACCACCGCTAGGGCCCGTCAGATCACCGATCAGGGCACAGGTGTGTCTGCTCATACTCTGCCCTGGACCATGTCTCTGGGCCCGAAAAGACTGGTGGGCGCCCGGACTATTGGGAACCCTGCCCGCCATATCATTCAGATGTTTCCGACCCAAAATTTAACTCGTTTCTGAGACAGTTTAGATATAGTTACAATTGCAACAATTAAGAAATTAAAATCTACAAAATGAGTCCCGAAACAAGTGGTATGGGGGACCTTTAACTTATATCAATATCTAGATCGAAGCATCGATCCCTGCACCCTGGAATACCGAATCGCGCGCCCTCGCCAAAGCTTCAATTGCTCGCAGTACAGCGAGTGTAATTGGACATACTGAGTTGGATGGTGCAGGGCGCGGCTTTCGGGTGTGGGGGAGTAGTTGTTCGAAGTGGGAGTGTTGGAGCATTCCAGAATAAGTAATCTATCTATACCAACGGCTGTATGTACACGCTCTTTCCTTAAGTAATCCTAACACTAATTATTAACCCCACCACGACCGAATGAATCTGACAGTTCTACATTTTGTTTGTGTAGCGGCGCCGGATCTCACAATCCCACCTTCTAGGGGACGGGGGAAGTAGGTAGGGGAGCTGTTTCTTGGACTGGTAATTATATCAGGAGTAGCGGAGAAAAGTAGAGATATATTGGAATAGTACTTGTAAGAATCTGGGACTAGCTCCAGACTGTGCCAACCGCAGAAAAAAATGATTTTAAGATTTGAGTTGGAAGCCCCAGACCAGACGGGAACAACTCCGTTTATTCCATGGCCGCAAGCGGCCGAAGGCAATATGATTAGAACAACAACGCCCCCTGCTTGGTAATCAGCTGTTCTGACCTTTTGATCTATGCAGGCTCGAGACTTCCGTGCAAATAAGAACTGTTTAACACAGCAGCTGATACCGTCAGATTTTTGGATAGGCTTTGTTTGCCTTACCAGACGACTTTTAAGCCGCAACAGCCGATAGAGTACCGAAGAACTTGGACGGCCCATTTCTGGTGAGATAACCACACATAACGAGAAATTATCAAGAAAGCCGCATCCCTTATTGGTCAAACGCACCATGATTTCACTAGAAACACCTGATTCACTTTATATCGATACCATTTTCAAGAGTTCGATAGCTGCAGTTCCCTGCTCGCACAACAAAAGTTCAATTCCCGATCTGGGCCGTAGGGCTATTTCCCATGTCCCTATCACATCTCACAATTTCTGACTCAAATATCACCATACTAATTGATTGCACGGACCTGCCACCCACCAATCGCTAGTGAAGAGATGTAATATGATTCTATGCACAATGACATTATCCTAAGTAATTGATTGGCGGCAGAACTTCAGCTTTCCAACTGGCGCTTCAAAGCATGCTGGAATACTAAAGTCACGTCGGTCCTGCACACCTACACATGCTCGCCAAGACAGTCGGCGACTTCGCTTTCTCGGGTGATTGATAGAGATTCTCGTGCGGAATTGTGATGTGTGGTTGCTTTACGGGCCGCAGGTCATATATAAGCGGCAATCGCAGACAGAGTGATCCATAGCTGCCAGACGGAACGGACCGTAGCCAGCCTCAAGCCGGATAAATATAAGTGATCGAATTTTTGTAGTTAAGAGATAGAGTACCATAATCATCCTGGAGTGCCCGTTCAGCCGCAGCTGATCATGAGCATCTGTTTCGCCAATTGGATGTCTGCCTCGCAATAAGCACCGCATATGTGCATGCATGTACACAAGACCGTCTGGATCATCAATTGTATTCGGCGCCAAGCCTGTCCTCACGAAGCAGGACGTACCAAACCCCCTCAAAGTCCAAACTTTCCAGCTCAATTAAGTCCATGAGTTTTACTCCAATCATAAAGTATCCTATAAACAAATTACTCATACACAAAATTTGCATAAATATGCCCTCTTTCACCTTCTGGCCTCCGATGTACGGTATATTTAATGTAGAGTAAGCGGTTGAAGAAGAATAGTGTTCCAGCAGAAGGTCACGCCACCAGTACATGCAGTACGATTAAAACAAATAAAATGTCACCAGTAAACTTTTTTGCAAGCACACGTGGGAGGGATCTCGTGCCTCCTGCCTCATGGCTGGCTCGGAGTCGGCTGAGACAGTCTATCCTAGCCGCCTCCAATGCTCGTATGCTATATGCTTTTCCTTCGAAAGTCGAACAATTTTATATGTATCATCAGGAAATTTCGTACATATTTACTTAGTGCAGGATCACACCATGCTGTGGCACAGAGTAGCGCTGCATCAGTGGCATCATACGTGCGTCCATGATCTAATTCTTTATTGGCTCGCCTTGAGAAATATGATAGGGAAATAGATTGCCTCCGGACTCTATTCCTGACCAGAGCAAACCTCCAGCTACGCGAGCTGCAAAATACCCACCGCACAAGACAATTCTCATGTTCGGTGGCGATTCTGCAAGCATACGGTCAATGTCGTACTGCAGTGAAGCTCGTTTATTTGTTATGCCTAGTCCGCAGACTGATGTCGGTCGATACATTGAGTTATGGGCGGGGAAGGTTCGGTAGCGTCGTTGCTAAATGAGATTCTGACAAAACGGGATCAGCAAAGCAGCATCGCTGCTATAAAGACTGTCGTGCAACTACCAATTCCTTAACTCGCGCACAGATACCAGCTCTTCAACACAAAAGGTCATTCGAAAGCAAAGTCAAACAATAAAACCATGAGATCCTTCAACATGATCCCACTCTTGTTCTTCTCCACCCAGTCCTCCATTTCCTCTATTTTTGTTCCATGCGTCCCCAATGTTATGCTCTCTGAAGCATCCCCGGATACCAATCATTTTGGCGGGAGCTACGGTTATATTTCGAGGGTTAGTTCCTCTTCTTTAACTTCCATATATGAACGAAACATTACTTACAGATTTTTTACAAGCAGATTCCGCCCAGAGGATTTGCAATTACCGACCTCTGCGTCATCGTACCCCCACCTAATAAGAAACGCCGCTGTCGCATGCACTTCAGGAATCCGAATTACGTCCAACACCCTGGCTCCACGCAAGTGCAGCTCTTCACTCTTGGCTCAACAGATATCACTGGAGCGACCTGGAATCACCGTGGAACTGCGTACAGGGACAAACACATTGGCACCTTCGTGATCGTAGAAGGGGGCGAAGCTAAATTCGAAGGACCGGATATTATCGACTGCCCAACTGCACCCTCGGGATACGAGCTTCTGTTGACCGGTGATAGTGGGTATGTTTCTTGGGTGGTGTCGTCGAATCTGAAGCCGAATGGATTTTCGCTAGAATTTCTTTGAGGGTATTTCGAAGTGTTTCAGTGAGAAATGTTAACATTCTAGGACACATAAATGTCTGCTTATGTTTTTTTCTTTATACTGGATATAATAATGCACATAATTGCGTTGTCGCTTCTCATTAAAAATGAACCCTTTATTACCAGAATTTTGTCGCCAGCTGGGAATCCTAACCGTATTTCTCGATGTGTTACACCACTACTGGGGTTCTAATCAGATCATGGGTAATCGTAACATGCCCCGATCAAATCAGATATACACACTAGGGTTGTCACTCCTCTCAAAACTTGTCACGGCTTCTTTGTAAGAGATCAAGGAATTGTCACGAACCAATTACATCCATCTGTATCACTTCTACTATCTGTCTTTAGTTGTATGTTTAAGTTTTATGGTGGCCGGCTATGGGTGATTTGAAGTCCATACGGCTCGTACGGTTATATCATCCCTGTTCCTCTCAAAACTTCCAACCCCAGTGATACCAAATGAAAGTTCGAAACTACGATTTGATTAGCCAGTGCCACCACTGCTGTTCCTATGAATGCCATCATTTCTACCTTGAAAAAGCGGAATTGGGCCATCAAACAATGTGGCCCTGACTTTAGCCTGTTCCTATACAAGACGAGCTATAAGTAAATAGAGCCCGTTTCAGTGTTCAAGATCATGTAATCGCAGCACATCCAGCAGTTGGGAAAAAATATTTTAGTCTGTGGTATCGTTTTTACTGAGTACTGTCATTTGAATGAGCTGCCAGCATCCCCCAATAACTAAGGCCTAGTCTAACATTCCTGAGAGAACAACCTTCAATAATGTACTCATTGGAAAGCTGTGTTGCATGACGAAAGAACAAAGTAAAAATACATCAGGGGATTAACTGTAGCACATATTATTCAATGAGGAAAGTGCTTGATGGTCTTGAGACCAAGCACTGTGTGCGGATCCTATTTTGATTTGCTATTGAGTTGTACCGTATTGCTATCTGTATCCGATTTCCCATTGCTCAACGCAGAGCATTCTGTAACCCAACAAAAGGTGGAGGTCCGTTTGTTTCAATCATGATCGAGCTGAAAAATATATATGCAATTCAATTCCTGCCTAGCCCGGAAGAGACTCCCTCCAGGTTCCGGGCTCACAAGGTTTGTTTACCAAAGAGAATGATATCACGCGGCTTGCCTCGTCTCGTCACATTCCGTGGCATACACCAGACGAATTACTCCGGCCGGTGCAAGATCTGCTATTGATCCTCTGGGTACCCGAATATGCGGAGGATGGATGCATAGACCTGCGAAGGAACAGGATTAGCATTAGACATCATCAGACAGGTGAAGGGGAGCGTCATTTTATCCAATCCAGGTTGAAAAGACTGCTACATACTTACGCGAGATATTATTATACGCCGCCAGTGAGGCTTTATGGAAGCCTGCATATTATGGAAGTCAACTTGCGGGTATCCTGATTAGATCCTTTGGCGGCAGCGGCGGAGATTTGAATGTGACCGAGGTGAATTGATTGCGACGGTTGGTGTTCCCAGACAAGAATGAAACCTGTCATGTTGCTTTATGACTGTCAGTAGATGACTACTCGATATGCATCTTTGATGTTGCTACAAGTGCATAAAATCAAGTAGATTAACGAGGGGTTAGAAAGAGAATCCTAAGGAAGTGTGCGTACCGGAGTTCAGATCTGAGAGTTGGTTGATGCCAGTGGAGGTGGTAAACATAAATGACTTCGAGTAGCAACAGTTGAAGGACTAAGCGCATACTAATTCTCCAGGTTTCCGGTGCGGAACATGAAGTGGTAACGGATAAAGGGAGACATAGAATACCTACCACCACATAGGTTCTCAATAAAGGAACACCTGATTCCAAATCTTTATCAAACCACTTTCGTGCATTTCCTCCTCGTTTAACCCCACGCCCTCGTTGCACCTGTCACTCGAATGTCACTTCACTACAACCTCCACCTCACCAATGCCGCTTCAACCGCACGTCAAACGCTGGCTCCACCACAGCAACCTCCCCTTATCTCCCGCCTCCCCTATCATCCCCTCAGACCACAACAGCCACAACAGCGGCCGCTACAAATCCTTCACTTGCAGCTACTACTCCGTCCTCCCCCTCAAACTCTCCTCAGCAGCACAACGTCTCCTCCTCGCCACCGCTGCGCATCAAAAATGGACCCGGCTCTCGGGCGAGGAAGGAGTGATGTACCAAGACTGGAATGGCGTGCGAGAACTCGAGTCGACGTTGCTACACAAGGCAAGAAAGGTTGTGGAGGGGGTTCTACACGGGGAGTTGGAAGAGAGTCAGAGAATAGAGGAGCTTTTAAGGTCTATTAACGAACCCCCGGAGTTAGAGGAGGGAAGCAGTCTTAGTGCTACAACCACGACTCCAACGACTCCGAAGGATATCGATATCAATATCGCTACCGATCAGGAGTGGGGACGCTGCGATAATGAACACTACTACATCGACGAATCTGGATTCGTGCTCCCGTTAAAACCGAGAATGGAATGTGAAAATGGCAATTGGATATTATACTTTGAGAATGAACAAGGGGTGGTCGTGAATGTGGATATAGGTGCGGGGATTGAGAGTTATCGTGGCAGGAAAAAGATGCTGGAACAGCGTGAGGCGTATCAAGGGAATGTAGTAAAGCTTGGATAGAGATAGTATTTGAGGAAGCTGGATGATGGATACCTTTTGCATTTGCGTTCAGTAGGGACTTAGATAGCGCGATATATATAGAGGGACTAGGTAATTGATAGTTATACGTTTCCGTTAGTTGTGCGCAGAAGGCAGCTGTGCCTGTTCTTGTTCTCGGTCATACTTTGCTCGCAGGTGGGGCTTATTTCCTGGAGCATCCGCCGCTGTGATCGGAAGCTTCATGATGCTCTGTTAGTACATTTCTCGCTCGCCCTCCAACACATACCTTCCACCGGGTTACCCGTATATCCAAATATGCAACAAATATCAACAAAAGCATTGAGATCGACGCAGCAAAACTACAAGAGCATGCCGACTATTATTAACTTGCCCCCTAGGGATTAGGTTCTCCCAAGTATAATTTAATCTTGAATTATACCCCGCTTCTTCCGTCACCACCGGCCACTCCACCTCCAATACCATTACCACTACCACCATCACTACCAAGCCCTATCTTAAAAAAGAACTGCCTCGATCGAATTACAATGTCCTCATTGACGCCGCGGAACTCAAGTAGCACCCCCCATAAGAGCAACAACCGCCCACGCCTCACCTACCACCCGCTCCTACAAGGTTCGCCAAGCGAGCAGATAGCACTCTCTAATCTTCCACCGAATCTCCCACCGCTATGATGGCGTGGCTCCATAGATTTCCACGCCCTTTGCGGCATCCTACCACCTCCTCCCGGTGCCCCCGCGCCCCCGCAAGCCTCCTACCCACAGTCCATACAAGAAGCCGAACCTCACCGCGCCCAGTTCCGAAGCCAAATACAGCTGCAGCACCGGGAATTCGCAGCGCACAACGCTGGCCTAAGACCCAATCCGCGGGGGAAATACCACGTCTGCAGCGACCAGATCGAGAACGACTTCGACTGTGACGACGAGCTTTCACTCTCAATGCAGGACGACCCAGAGCGGAAGAACACGCGCCCCGGCGGAGAAGTGCTGCTAGGGGAGTTCAAGTTCTGTGTGCTCGAAGGGGTGATGAGGTTTTGGCGCGACGAGGAGTGGGCGGATTTTCGGTGTGAAGATCCGGAGTTCGATTTCAAGGATGAGGAGCATGATGCGAATGAGAGGCGGGTGATGTATAGCGGCGCCAGAGAATGTTGTCTCGAAAGCGGCCGCGCGCGGTGGGGGAAACGTTAATTATTTGAAGTTTCATTTCTGTTGGCGTGGACAGGAGACGGGGGATTATGAAGTGCAGAATGATTTAATGATGGTAACTTAGAGTGGGTAAGGTTTTTGATTGAGGACTTTATGAAGTTTGGGGGCGAGTTTGATGCGGATATTATTGGAAGTGGCGTCAAGTTTCTGGGTTCAAGGTGGGTGTGTTGAAATGTACTGATTGCTAGAAGCTTATATTCTCAAGTACAGGTACATTCGTGACCTTATATATACGGTATTCGGAGTATGTCTTGTATGTCTTGTACGCATGCATGCGCACTCAGCTGGTATCTCCAGCTGAGTCCCCAATGACCATCATCTTAGGGAGATTATGCATCAGCCCAACTGAAGCCATACGCCAGGGAGGTAGACCATATATGCAACAGGGTGTGAGGTTCAACTCACGAGTGAGTCGTGGTGAGGTTATCAGGGTCAATATTACGTGGGATGAGACGTGTTATGTTCGATCTGTTACGGCTGGGTGTGTTTGAATTTTACTACTCTCAGTCGGTATTACAGGCTACGTCGAACCCCATGTACTTAGAGGCGGTAAAGTGTCCTTCTGGAGAGTTGTGATATCTACCTCTCAAGGCAAAGCGTCTCCTAGATTCTCACAAAAACCCAACCTCCGATGGAACACAACACTCCAGCGTCACAGTCGAAAAGACCACCACCACTGCCACCACCGCACATCCAGTAGTTAACCAGTAGCTATGACACCGTATATCGTATAATTTGCCAACATTACTGCCATGCATCTGTTCCGACTCATACGCCAAATTTCCCCGTTGGCCAACGGGTCGACCTTTAGGCAAAGCAGCCAACCCTTGGTCTATGGATCGACTTGTTGGCCATGGGAAGACTTGGAGTATGGGTGAACCCATTCGCAAAGCGGTCAACTCTTTGTCCTATGGGTCAACCCACTCACCAACAAAATGATTCGCATTGACTCCTTCAGAGTATTCGGCTTTTCCTTTGGAAAAATCAACAAATTGTGTACTCACTAACTTTGCTAGTAATGAACAAGGTCTTTGTTGTTGCTGAATTACCCACATGGTACGCGAGGAACTCCTGGCAACCGCGTATTTACAAAATTCTTCATTGATTTGTGAGGCAGTACTACTGGGGTACATGTGGTCCCGGTGGGGGTGCCAGTGTGATAGTAATCGGGGCGAAAGAAGTCATTTGTAGTTGAGTTAATTTCTGGTAGAGTCGGAGGTACAAGATAGTTACTGTGATAAAGAAGTAGGACAGTTCAAAAGTTGAGAGAAATAGCGTTGCACCGGGCATTTCCAACCACTTCCCAATCTCTTACTTGGCACCTCGGTCGGTTCTCTCGGTCAGCATATCGGTTGACCTATTCACCAAGATGATGAGTTGGCATATGGGTCGACCCGTTGGCCAACGGGAAAATTTGGTATATGGGTCGGAACATATCCAACCATTTTGAATACTTGCATGTCAGAGTTCAACGTTCAGGCATGCCGGCAGCCAAAAGATTTATCGAGGTATTCAACTCTATCTATATGCATCACATCGGCCGAGCATTGTTACTTGACTACCTCAGGTATTAGGTACTATCCCCTACACGCTCGGTTTTCTTAAATCGGTTTTAGCAGCGATCCCACCATATTGGGATAGTGTAGGCAGCAAGTGATATCAAAAGCATGTCGGCGCTGACTCCTGATCTACTTTATACTCTGCCGGCCACTGTGCAGCCCTTACAAAAGTGCATACCACAATGTTTACATGCTTTCCCAGTGTGGTGCTCTGGCATCATTGAAATGGAAGTCCAGCTAGCCAATCACCGGCTTTGCCACATGGTGATCATTGCCCCAAACTATAACCATAAGCAAGTAGAACCAAATTTAAGGAAATCGAGCGTGTGGGGATAATACCTATTGGACGCGATTTTGAGGATTTTAAAATAGTAGTAAGATAACCGCTATTCAGTTTGCTAGGTACTAGTAGGGTTAGAATTGTCTACTGATATCGTCTCATGGAGATGATGATGGAAGAGATGTCAGAGGAGGTTGAGATGTGGTCCCGTTTGGGACTAGTGCTGAATTTAACTTCATCTCTTTTCTCCACCTGTTCCCAAGCTCAAGCTTTAATTGACATCTGGACTCTTTTCCAATGTTTATATTTGTGGGAAATCTCAGTTATCTATCACAGGTGCGCACATGTGAATATGCGAGCAAAGACTCGCTCCATGCATATGACTGCTATTTCACTGAGAGTGTTCCTTGAGGCGTTCTTCACTTGTTTCATTGACGCTATGAGTTTCTCCTCCACTATCCTCAGTTAACTCAATGAATCTGCTTTCAGTAGCTTATGGTATTCGCTGGAGATTAAACCAGAGGGTTCAAAGAACAAATAACATTAACTAGATAATGTGCAGATCACGAACAATCGCCCCAAAACAGTACCCATGGCTTGCTCCTGATACTTGCAAGTCCCTTATGACTTTTAGTATAGCCGTTCGAGGCAATATCATTCCAAAGTGAACCTGCCATCTCTTCCTTGACCGGTTGGCTCGGCTTCTAGAATAAATTTTGGGCCGTTCCAGCTAACCACTTTTCTACATGCCCTGCCAGGGTATGATGGCCTCTGCTCAGCGCCCGATCATGGGCAGTATTTCCGTTGTGATCCATAATGTCTCCAATAACACCCTTCATTAACAACAGCCTCACTGCTCCCTCCAAGCCAAAATGGCAAGGGACATGGAAGACCGTCTTTCCTTGACGATTCTGGATATTGATCAAATGTGGCACATTATCAGAACACAGCAGCACCTCCAAAGACTGCTCGCATAGAGCAGTGGAATGCGGTCCGAGACATAAGCGGTGATGAAGAACAGTATCACCTGGTGAGCCGTATGGGTAGCCTCAATCCCTATGGTTCAGATCGATACCAAACTCGATACGAAGCTCCACCGCCCGAAAGTTGACCCCTGTAGAACCTTTGCGCATACATACCTGTGCAGCATAACTAAGTGGTTTGTCTAAGGAAGTGTATTGCCACGTTTAGCTCGCGCTAGCGAAACGAGCCTAGCGGTGTGAAGTGCTGAGAATGTTCCGTGATGTATGAAACGCCTTCCAAATCGTTTTTATCGGTACACCACTCGGATGCGCCACCCTATTCGTCGACGATATGTAGGAGGTAACGGTTGTTAGGTGGGACATTGTTAACCCGTAAGTTTGCAGAACTTTCAGCATGTCGGGGCGGTATTAGGATTGACTGGCATAAAATTCCGACATATCGATGCCTACTAATGTAAACACAGAGTTGCGAGCTTTAGCTAGAGCTTCACGGGTCTTCAAGAGTCGGGGAGGTCATCAGTTTAGTAGCCTCGTGATGTAACTTCAAGAGGGACATCGTGACTTCGGCGAGGACTTCGGCGGGGACTTCTGCTTCCGTATGGGAGGAGAATGCGACTATTTTTTTCCTCTGCCTCTACTCTTCCAGATTGATGCCATATTGCTTCTTTTTAGCACGATCAGGGGAAAGAACAGAGTTGAAAGAGAGCGAAGAGGGTGAAGATTTCGAGGCGATAAAGATACGAAAAGAGAAAGAGCGAGTCGAAGAATTAAGAAACGATTGTCTGGAGGGCTCGAATGTGTTGACACGTACACGTAGCGGTGGGCGTGGAAAACCCGTCGATTATCTCATGTGTATGTACAATTCAAAAGAAAGAGAAAAGGAGAAACTCGTAGATATGATATACAATCACGTGATCTCAAGCAAAACTCCTCCACTACGTCAACAGAATGAACCCAGTAATTTGTGCAACCACATTCAAATTGGTACGTTGCTCTGTACCGTACCTAGCTAACCTCTGTACACACCCACTCTAACTCTAATTGCATCGCAATCTCTAGAATGATAGGATATGTTCTGGCCCCGTTGGTAAGTAATTCACATCGTCAAGAGGCAGGCCCACTTGGTAAGTGGGTTGGGTGGTGAACTTTCCATTTTGACCCCCTTGTGTCTAGCTAGGAGAGCAGCATAGCCGCAAACTCTGCAACAAGGGGTAAGACAACGGTTGTAACGCCGGGAGATCTACTCCAAGTTGCACGCAATCAAGAGTATCCTTTCTAAGTATCCGTTCGAGCTCACACTATAGGAACGGGCACTTGGATGTTTTACTGGGACTGCCCAATCTTCCATTTCGTCCGTTCCCGCCCATGTACATACATTCGACCACATTGCCATTCGCCCCAATAACACAAATATCACCTCGTCCTCTCATCCTGCTCTTCCTATTTCTTAAATTTCTCGGGTTTTTTTCCTGTTTAACTGCACTCGCCACCTGAGCCCACACCCAACCCATATCACGCTTTCTTCATCTTCATCTTTAAAAAATAAAACCTACAGTGTATCAACCAGAAATCAGCGAACAGTAAAAAATGAACAAGAAGGAGCATCAGACATACTAAAAGGAAAAAGGAAGAGAAGACCAAGCCTCTCCCACTTCGTCGTCGTTGTCCCTTCCTGCTGCTTCCTGTACAGCTCAAGTTTCTCGTTGACTTCGCGCAAATTGGCAAGCTGTTGCCAGGGGTAGTCGCAGATTGTAGGATTGTAGGCCGGTGAGCTTCTAGAAGAATCACACCAGTAACCACTACACCTCTTACAGAAGATTTCGTTGCAACCCCAACACCTTGTTCTTGCAAAAAAAAAATCTGCTTTCCCATTCCCACATCCGCTCGGTCGTTGCCGTTACCATCGTCTCCTCTTGCTGTTTCTTGTACAGCTCTAGTTTCTCGCTGGTAATTCGGCTGCTGCTGCCAGGGAAAGTGACGGATAGTAGGTCGCAACTGCAAAAAATTTCGTTGCATCCCCAGCATTCACTTCCGGAATTTCTCTCCCTCTCCATTGTTGTTGTCGTCGTCGTCGCCTTCTCTTGCTGCTATTTGAGCTTCTCAAACTTCTTGTTTGCTTCGGCTAGCTTTTCCCATGGATAGCCAGGAATAGTTAGTCGGCGAGCTCGATTGCTTAAGATTCATTGCAACCCAGCACTCCATTGATCCAAGCCATGCTTCTCCTACTTGTTGCAATATTTCCTCCCCCCATAAATGAAAAAAACTCCCTCCGCGTTTCCCGGTGGGTCATTTTCGCGCCCCTTCTTTTTCTAGTATTCAGCTTGAACTTCCTCCGTTCAGAATACCTGCAAGTGTGCTTAGATACCTCGTCGGTTGTAGGGTTTGCGTTTGGCTGAGAGGAAGCCCTCCTCTTCCTCTTAGTCGGCCTTTTCGAGCCCTTTCTATTAATTGCTCCCAGTTCAATGTATTAGTCCCTGCAATCAATTCCTGCATACTTTAAACGTAAAACCTTTAACCTTCCCCTTCAGGTTTCCAATTTTCTTACCATGGAGACGGGCTTTGTTGTCATCGTAGGCACCCTCAGAGGCACGAATCTCAGCTGCAATTCCCGGACTTCCCATGCGTTAAGTATAACCGGGGGAGAGGTGAACAGTGTTCCTAAGCGGCCAGGCCCGGCCAGCCTGCATGAAGCCGGGCCTGATCTTCGCTAGTGCAGGCCCGCAAATTGATGCCTTGCCAGCTAGGCCTCTTAGGAACACTAGATGTGAAGAAGCCGTTGCTATTCTATGGAGTCCGAGTGATAATTCCATCATTGTTGCCCTAAACTCTATCCGCTTGTTAGGATTCTTCAGCTTAGTTCGTATTCCAGATAGATAGGAGAAACAAGCATTGTTGTAGTTGCTGTCTAGACCGAACACCGTGGCCTACAATACGTTGATACTCGTTTCAGTTGATACCAGCTGCTCTGGCACACTCCATGAATCGATAACTCCCATGGCTGGAGAGAAGTTTAAATGCCTGTTTTAGGTAAAACGGGATCTTTCCATTCCACCACACCCACTCAAGAGTGGTTATTAAGAGGTGTCGACTCCATAGAGCCCGAGTGATTGATGACTCCATCATTGCAGTGATAGGTGAAAACGACTTCGTCTTGTCGAGCTTCTTATCCCCCGATACCAGAAACAAGCATTGTTGTTGTTGCTTGCCCATAGCCCGGCCATCCGCCGGTGATTAGGCGATTCAAATATCAGGTGCATCTCCGAGGCTCGCCACTCATCCAGCATAACGAGAGGAAAGATAGCGAAACTGAAGTGGCCATAATTCACAAGAAGTTCATTGATCACCGCCGAATATGACCTGGTCTTCCCATTCCACTAGGTCCCCACGGGATGGTTGTTGGGAGATGTCGACTCGATGGGAGTCCGAGTGATAACTCCATTATTGCAACCTAAGGTGCCAACAGCTTCCTCAGCTTCTCGAGCTTGTTATTCCCTGACTCCAGAGACAAGCATTGTTATGGCTTGCCTATCCACCGGCAACTCTCAACTTATTAAGCATAACCGGAGAGGTGGTGCGATTCAGCTCGACAGACATGAGGAAACGATCATTGTTGTTGTTTCTTCCCCATCCCCCGATCAATCCAACTCCTTACAGCGCGTTGGTATTCTTCGCCTTAGGTGTCGACTGCAATTTCCGAATTTTCCAGGCGTTAAGTACAGCCGGATGAGAAACTTAGGTATCCGTTGATGTCAGAGAGGGTAGAGACAGTAAAGCGATCCGGGGGGCTGGATGATCGATGCAACGGTGGAGTGCGTCGTAGAAGGTCTAGGAGCCGTCGGGCCTAACCCATTCCACCCAGCCCGGGAGGGGTGCTAAGAGAAGTCTTAATCATTGCAGCCCAAAACCTCATCGGCTACCTGGACTCCTCGGCCACCAAGTATAGTGCTGTTGGAGCGAACACACTGGTAGTTGCATCGATTTTTTCGGCACGCACCATTGACTCCATTAGTAACTGAAGTAACGTGCTGTTTTAATTCCAATGGCTATGACCATTGCGCAAGCAAACAGCAACCAAGACCTCGAACACAACAGGAAGCCCTCGCGCATGCCTGGTATGGCCACCTGGCTGAAGACAGATTCAATTCGTATTTCGTGGCAGACGAGTAGTTATGCAAGGTCAATAGGAACTTCAGAGATATGTCCTCGGCCTAAGTGCTGGGAAGGAGGTTCGTATCTTCCTCCCCTCCCGCTCTGGTGTGTTTCTCCTTTCAACCATGTCTTCCAACCCCAAAAGCAGGGCGCGTTGAGAGCTGTGATGGAAACCAAGTGACTCTTGCAGCTCCAAGCTTTATCCTCTTCAAGAATTCTTCTTCAACCGCATCCGAGGAGGCAACCTCATTTTTTGTTATTTGTTTTATAAATTCCTCATCAACCAAGTCCCGGAACTTTCGAAGATCAACACTAACGGCGAAGTTAGAATGTAACAGTTATAGTAAGACAGATTGAGACGTACCTTGAACCTTTCCTATCTTCTTCTATCCGTTTCATGAATCCCTTGTCAGCCCAGTCCCGGGGACTTTCCAAAGATCAACACTAGCGGCAATGTTAGATGAAAATAGTTAATTACTATGGGGGATTGAAACTTACCATGTACCCTTCCGGATAAGAAGAATGCAACAGAAATTCATACCCCGCAAGCCAGGAATTTCCATAAGAGTCCAAAGCGAACTCCAATCCAAAGACACGGCCTTTCAGAAAGATGGACAAAGCCGATCAAAAAAGAGCCCACATGGGGGCATCTCTTGAAGGTGGCGTGCTGAGAAGGAGATTTGGCATCTCCTCCTCCTGGCCGACCTGCCTCCATGTCGTCAAGATCGACGTTTGCATCGTTTCAGCGTCTACATCCAGTGGAAATATGGATTGCCAATGATAATGATGATACAGCATCAAATCCAAATGGAGCACCGTACGCCTAGAATAGGCTCCCACTTTGTACGGGAGTGCTGTCAGACCAGTAGCAGGGCCCAATTGACAGCATCAATCGACTCCCGAAAATGAAATTTGACTCGAAGAACTCAATCGGTGACTTGATGCGACCCCCAGCTACTTATCAAGGTCCCACATCTGCCACCTCTAACCAGGCAATAGCTAGAAGCGGCTAAAGCAAGCCCAAATTCCTGTAGGCGCGAATATTTGCAAGGCGTTTTCGTGGCGATGGGTTCGGGTTGCCAGTAGTTCCACTATCTCTGCCCAAATCTCTGGCTTGGGCTATGATTGAGGTCAAGCTGGTGCCTGGAGAAGACTGAGCTTGTCGGATGTCCAGAGATGACGATTGAAGGCACTTCGATGAGGTCGTGGATCGATTCAACTGGAAAAGCTTTGGGGGGAATTTCAGCCATAATCTTGTCGAAAGAGCCCCATGATCAATGACCTTTCCGTCCAATGGACGATGGTCTTCTTGTTTGAATGACGAGGGGATAGGTGGAGAAGCTTTCGGTGGAGCATTAAGCCGTGCATGGAGTCGAGAACCGTTGAACGATTTCGGGAAATAGCACCATAATCGTTCCCAGGTGCATCTGTCCTCGCATATGCTTTCGAATATTTGAATATTCAAAGCTTGGTTCCACTGGCAGCTCCTTTGGAAGACGGTGTGACAGACTTCGTGTTGTGAGACGATGGTTTCGAATATTTGAATGTTCCGCTACGGACTGGCAACTCTTTTCTTCCTCGGATTGACTTAATTTTTTGCGACACGAGACTGTCTAGATGGCCCACTTTTGTCAAAAACTTCAGGAGAGGCTGGAATATTGGGGATGCCGATCTCCTTTTCACAGCGAGCTTTTGATACAAGGAGCTCAAGGTGGACTCCCAGAGCATTGAAGTTTGAACTTGAAGTCGGATTCTGCAGTCTCAGACCATCACGGAGTCTGGGTCAGATCGTGACCCAAACCGATGAAACCGAATGGAAACTGGATAACACTGTCGCCAGGAGTGGAGTGGCATAACCCCTAAGGACGATAACAGTATGACTCATTACATCTTAGCCTCCAAAGAACCCGAACCAGGCAATCTATCATGAGTCGAGAATCAATGGTGGATCCGACCCAGGTGGTAACGCCATCCTTTGGTGATATGGGGTATTCTCGCAGTGTGGTCGGAGGCGATCCTGGGTTGGATTCAATAGTGAAGTTATCCTTGGGGAGCACTTGTTGATTGATGTAGCGCTCAGTTCGTCCGTTTTTAAGCTTGCAGTCAAGCTCTTCTCACTAAGCCCAGTTCTTCTATGAAATGGAACTCGGCTCCGAAGATCTAGAAATACTCGTTAGTATCTGTAGCTAAAGTGGAGCACACACATGAACTTACGTGTTCCCAATCCAAATAATTGGTGTGTATTAAAAGAACTCAACAAAAGCGGCATTCCCACTTGGCGGGAAAGTTCCCTCCTTCTGGGGATGAACCGAGCATCATCCGCTGGCCGGGTGGCACACCTAGAGATTTTCGTTAGAATTTGCAGCTCAAGAGTGGAGCGCACACAATGTACCTTTCCCGGTCCAAATATTAAAAGTCCATGTTCGCCAAGAAGCGATATTCCAATTGGCTGTTGGGAGAAACTATCCTATAGGACGAACCAGGATCCCACTGTTAGGAATACCTAAGTAGCCAATCTAGAGCTATTCATTAGTATCCAAAGTTACTAAGAGAAATACACACATGAACTTACATTTGCTGACCCGAATACCAGGTTCTTAGACTAGAAATTCGGCCATTTCTGACTGCAAACTTGGATCATCACTGATGAGTTGCGAGAGCAGGTCCTTCAAAAAGGGTTTCGGGTCCAAAACCGCATCGTCGGGAAGCTTGTCGTACTCTCCTCGTGGATCTAGACAAACATCTTAAACATCTTTCACGCTGCTTAGCAGGGTTATTACTATTTATTAGCAGCCATTGTGAATAGAACCATCAAGTAAGGAGAGTAGAAAAGTTACTTACAGATATGAAAAGATGCAACGTTTGGCAGTAGAGATAGCGTTCACGATAAAAGCGGCGCCAATGTTTTACCCATCGACACCAGGGCAAAGGTAAGGTTCGAGTTGATTCTCAATTCTCGTTCAAGAGTATTAATGGTTATCCGGTGGATTAACAATGGAATATGCTTATTGTGTATCAATATCCAGATGTCGGATTGCTATTAGTAATTGAGATCCAGATGTTGGATTGCTGTTGGTAAGTAACTGATGATAAACGACGCGGAGGAGGGATGGTGGAAGGAAGAAAACAGAAGAGAAGGAAGAAATCTGCGGCCGTGGGTGAAGGGGCTTTTTAAATGTGTTGAAACCTCATCCAAATGGCGTAAGTTACTCATGGTGCGTCACAAGGGGGTTCATCAGCTACCCGGACGGAGGGGATGTGTTCGAGTGACTGTGAACTTAATCAAATACATACAAGTTATAGTCGATGAGAGACAGTTCTTCACCCTCACAACGGCGAGAAGCTACCACCAGCTTTCCACAATCCAAGGCTCTAGATCGACTCCCAGGCCAATCTGAGCTGCAGTCCGCCGTGGTCTTCGTCTTCTCGACCTGTCCAATCTCCTCCCTATTTTACACCGCTGTTACCACACTGCATACAATCTACTAGGCATTTCTCACCAGCAGTATGCTGATACCTCGAAGCCTCTCGCCCATTTACGGGTATTGCGTTTCGCCATCATCGACGACACGGCAGATCTCAAGTTTACAATCCTTATCATGTTCAGCAACAGCGGCGTCAACGGAGTATTCCTATAACGTACGTATCACCATGCAAAATACAGAACGAAGGACGTCATCGAGCTTCTCTTTACCATAAATAGTCACAAATTGCACTTCGAAACCAGTTAAGGGCTACCATGCACAGCATGGCAAAAGACTTGGAATCCGATGACTCTTTACCATGAGCCTGAGCCTGAGGAAGACAAGCAAGAGAAGAATTATGCTTCGGATGGAAATCCCCAATGGAAGTGTCAAGTCAGATTGTCAATATCAGCCTAAGTTTTGTGGAAGAATTTGAGACCGTTATGGGAGCTATTTGTGCGGTATGTTAGCCAATATTCACCACATTTGATAGACATTACTGATCTATTAGCATGTTCAATTACATCACATCACCAACCAGAATGAGTGGAGAACCTCCGCTAAAGATGATCTCTAGCTTCGGGCGCGAGTTTCTTAGCTCCAAGCTCAATGTCTTATTGCTGAGCGAGCTAGCGAGGCAACGAGAAAACGAGGTATAAGTGACTAGTTACCACTTACAATCAGAGTTTTAGCATAAGGCTAACAGATCACAAATCTAATCCAGCTCAGTTGATCCCCCTTTGAATAAACCCTAAGTGTCTTTTGGAAGAATCTGAACACAGTGAGTCTCGTATTACATTTCTCCAGCCACCCAAGAGGATGGCCAAGTTAGTTGTAGCGCCAGGTTAGGGTTTACCTTAATACGTAATCTCCTAGTTTGAGAAACTAAGCGTGGGTTCAAGTCTCACCCCTGTCATTACTCTTTTTATTTGTTACTCTGAACGGTTAGTTTTTTTTCCTGCTACACGGCGCGGCATTAGATGAAGCTAAGGAACGGCAAGTGCGGCTATTTAGTGGGGATAGATACAACAGCTCACGGGTGACTTAGCGGAGTTATCTTGGGTTTCTACTCAACTGGGATTCTTTGTGGGGATCTATGTCTAGCTCAAGTCTGTGTGGCTGGCGGTCAGCTACAACTAAATGAGTTTTAGGATCTGAGTTTCTGGGACGGTAATCGATCCAAGGCTTAGCCAAAAATTCGTGAAACTCCCAGATCTGGGATGGGGACGTATATACAGGAAGTATTCCATCATGCCATCGATTCAGTACAAGTAGATGGCGCAGCGTGACACTAGAATAGTTTCCAAGATGCAAGCCCGAACCCGTGCTCGCAGAGTTCAATTTATACGAAAGCTAACTCCTCAGGCTAGAAGTTGCTGTTGCTTTTCACCTTGAATATTTCTCGTCACGATCACTCGCTCCTCGCTCGTGAAAAGGTAAAATCTTAATCTTTGCTGCGGGCTAGGATAAGGGTATTGCAACGTTTTGCTTCGATTTCTGGCAGTAGACTCCTGAAGTTTTTAAGAAAACATGAGCCACAATGTTGCCGCCCAAGTACGTAAAGTAGGAGATAGAATTGGGGGATTTCAAGACAGCCTCGCTCACAAGCTAGAATGCGGTACGAGTGTACGAGTGGCCACAGGCACGAGACAAAAGTAGCAGGGCTGTAACGTTCAAGCTTGTGTATTCACCTCTCTAACATTCCTCATTTTACGCAGCACCACCATCTCGATACTGCAGCCCACACCACCTTCAAACAATCACGCACAATAACCCAAGCTCTCCGCCCGAACTCCAGACCTCACATTTCCCCCTTGCTTCTCTCGAAGACGTATCGACCAAAACTCCGGCAGCAAAATACTTATTACTCACAATACCAAGGCTGACAATAAACCTTTCCTCCACCTCGTTTGTGCTGTTCTTCCCTTGTGGGCGCTTTCAATCCACCGCGCTGTAAAGCATGTCTAACGCTGGAGCCTGCTAACAATCGCCTCTTGACAAGTTACTCCCGTTCTTGTTCAAAGAAGCATTCAGTCTCGTCTAGTCCAAGGACTAAGGCTCGGGGTCATCATCTCATCTCTTCAATGTTTGCTTCACCTCCGTGTCGTCTCAGGGATGAAATCGTGCTACTGCATCTCCTTTGGCATCGTCAATTCTATTAGAGAAATCCCATTCGCGAGGCAAGGGAGACAGCACAGCCGGAGACGAGACATCACTGTGCTTTGTCAATCGAAAGATCTACAGCTAGGACTTGAATGGAACGTACTCCCTCCGCTGAGTCTACCAGTTCCGTAATCTCCCATCCACCTACCACCCACTTCTCTTCTACTCTCCCTCACTGTCTCCGCCCTCTTTGCGACCCACTCCCCCCTTCGGTCCGATGCTGCATCCTCTATTCCCGGTCGGAAGGTCATTGTCCAGTACAAGATTTGCTGATTCGAGGTTCAGCCTCTAATCCGGAAAGCATGCAGTCCAATCTGAACTAATTCTAGCGATTACTACTGCTTTCGGGGACCCTTACTACGTACACCATAAAGATGGGTGTATATTATTCACGGTATGTCGTAATTTTGTGTCAATCTCCTTAGTTGAGTACAACCCCTGGAAGAGCGTTAGATCTATTCATAGCACCACCCTCCTGTTGGCTAATAGCACTGTTGCATGTGTACTTGGATCGTGAGTCTCAGCACCGTCTGATGTCTTGTATGAGAATGAAGACTTGTATGAAGATGGTGGCTGTATCAGGATATGCATCAGGACCAGGGTGATGCGTCTCATGCTTGATGGAGCATACGCGTACGCATATGAGAGATTATACATATACGGGCCTTAGGCCCTCGAGATAGACAAGCCAATCAAGAAGTCAAAGAAGCATCCAAAGTAACAAGCACCACTCTTCGTCTCTCGAGTGGACCCAGGTGCTTACTCTTCCTGACCCCTGACAATGGATATTTTCCGCGCGAAGGATGAATGTGGGAAGATGTTGGGTTCACGATGTTGTAGGCAGAGCAGTGTTAACTTAGGATTTAGACTATAAGTTGCTAGAAGGCCATCGAAGCTACTAGAAAGGACTAGAGAGTGGTTGCTAATGCACTGAGTCATTTATGTAGACTCATTCACGAAGTTTTACGTCACCCGACTCCGCCACTCTCTACTTTCAGCATCTCTGCAGAACCACCAGGTTTTCTTCGTGTATATAAAGCATAGTTTTCCTTAGATAGTTCGCTAGACAGTCACTTGTGTACGATAGACAACTCAACATCTTTGTTCACAAGTGATTGTACTCATCAAGCAGTATAACAACGTTTGTATTAATGAACCAATAGCAGAAAATATGACGTTAGCAGTATTCCTGATGTGGTAAGAACTCCAGTTTAACCATACAAAGCCCTCCATAGGATTCTAGCTAGTTGACTTCTGATGCTAGTAGTACTGTAGTATGCTCACAAGCCAGTACTAGCACATATGATGGATGGGCAAATCTCTTGTGTACACCGCGGTGAATTGGTGTGAATTGGTGTCTTTGTTGGGGTTATACGTAATTGTACCTTGGAGGGGTTTTTTATTACGGCTTTTATGTAGAATGACCGGGTGGTAAATCAATATTGGTAGAATGCCCAGGTGTTCAGAGTGGTCTATAATGACCGTACCCCGGTAATTCACTAGATCTTTTTGCTCAGCATATGATCACTGCTTTTTTCCACGTGATACTTCCAGTGTACTAATCAATTCAATATATCTTACATTTTCTAATTCATAATGCCGGAGTATACTACTACTAACTCGCTTCTACAGACGGGCATAGTGGCTGGTATGCTCCGATCATGAAGACACAGCTGCCACCCATTCTTTATCGGACTTCTTAAACCAGATAGTGTAATCCTTAGCTACCGCTCATTCATATACTACCTCTTTGAAAAGTAGCAAAAGAAGCAAACCCTTGCCCTTTGGGAATGGTGTGTTGACAGGCCATTATGAATTTGAATTGGGGTACGAAAAAAGAGAGAGCTTGAGCTTGCGGGGTGACGGGTGAGAAGGATTAAGGTTCGAGTGATTACCCTTAAGTTCACGAAGAAAAGATTTGCGAGACATTGCACCTTCTTTTCAAACCCAGGCACGGTCATTATAGATAACTCTGAACACCTGGGCATTCTGCTAAGATGGATTTACCACTCGGTCATTCTACATAAAAGCCGTTTTTATTATTATGGCATGCGGTTTGAGACAGTAATCAAACTTTCAACTGCTTCAGCGAAGGTAGTTTGGGAGGGTTTTATTGCTGCAGAACAGCCTAGGCAGAAGGCAGCTGTGATAGGGTTTATTTAAGCTTTCACATAATTTCGCTAAAGTAATTCAACAATGCCGGCTACGTCTAAGAAGAGGAAATAAGTAAAGGAAGTTTCTGAAAAGCGTAAACGACCCTTCGCGTTCGCTGCAGTAATGGGTAGTCATTTGAACACAACCCAATTTTTTCTATATCCAGTATCGGCCGCCGAAGGTGGTTTCCACTTTGTATTCTTGTCCTCCGCCTCCTCGTCTATATCCTGGTACTCTTAGAGACCCTCTCCTTCCTCAATATCCAGTTGTGTCAAATCACTTTCATCGTTTTCCTCTGCGCTCTTTTCGGCATTATCAACAGAACATCGCAAAACCGTAAAAGATGCTTTAGAACGCTTTCAGGCTTTCACCGGCGCGAAAGCAAATCTAGAGATTGTCAGATGGGAGCCAACTTTGAAAGTATGGCAAACTTTCGGGCTTTCCGCTCGATTTTGCTGCGTATTTCCTTTCGCGTAGATATACTTTCATGGTTTCTTGCAGATGAGGCTTTGTTTGTCTGTAATCATATTCCATTCGGCAGCTGGCGGCCAAGGCATATCCCATACAAATTTCCTCCCTGCTTCTTCCGTAACATAAAGAAACAAAAGCAAAGTCGCAAGTCCTCTTCCCCAAAAAAAAACGAAATACTGCCAAAAAACAACATCAAACCTTTTTACACCCCCCCATCACTTGACTCCTCAGGATCTGAGTTCTCCGCCTCCTCCGCCACTCCGCTGATTCTGCCGACATCTGTACAAGATAAGAAATCCAAAAGAGCCTGTGAACATTTTTCTTCTGCAAAAACACGAGACATTCGCAAACTGATCTTCGGCTTTTTCAACACCTTTTCAACACCCTCATACCCATCTTCCCCCTCTTGCCTGTTGACCCATCACCTTTTTTGTTCTCGTTTCCATCTTTTGCACCACTTAAAAAGGTGGTCCCTCATCTGATATTCATGTCCACACCACGAACATTTCATATCTCTTCTTTTTCCAATCCGCCTTCATCGGCAAAAGTGCAAATCGACTATAGACTGCGCTACGCGCAGGTCATAGCAAGCTTCCCATGGACCCCTGCGCGACGCGCAGCCTATAGTCATCCGTAGTCGGTCCATAGACATCTGCGCATGGGCCTATGGATGCATTTACGACCGATGGGTCTATGAGTGGACTACCATCGGACTGATCTTGTCCTGTGCATGCCCGCGGGCTCCATGCATTGGTAGAACAGATATCCAGATGTCCGGTGGACGTACCGAGCCCTCTATGTTCCAATATGACTACTTGTATTCGGCCGCTACGTGTATAGAGAACGCTGCAGTGCCGCTAGATGGAGGGTGGATATCCTACGATTGCACAATGAGTGCGCAGCAACTACAAGTCGAGCTCACGCTAAATCTATAGGATTAGATTATGCTGCCGGAAGAAGGATGGATATTTTGTGATAGCACAATGGGCGTGCGGCAGCTACATGTCGAGTCCACACTAAAGCTATGAATGTTCTGAATGGGCATTATATGCTGTTATCGGTATATTCACCGAATTTCCGCATGAACTATGGCACAATGGTCAATGGAGTTCCAGCGGAGCTATGGCACGATGATCATAGAGTTGCAGTAGTCTACGAGGGCTATGGCGCGATTTCCAGTGGAGCTATGGTATGATGGTCACAGAGTTGCAATAGTCTACGAGAGCTATGGCACGATTTCCAGTGGAGCTATGGCACGATGATCATAAACTTCCGGTGGCTGGAAGGCAGCTACTGCACGATAAAATTCATACTAAAATATAAACTTTCACTAACGAATACAATACTTTTGGCAGCACGTCTAGTCCAACTTAATTCGCCAAACCGTAACTCTACAAAACCAAATTCACTTCCTTCGCCAAACCGTAACTCCACACTACAAAGCCATATTCACTTCCTTCGCCAAACCGTAACTCCACGCTACAAAGCCAAATTCACTTCCTTCGCCAAACTTACAGAAACCGTTCTCTCGAACCTTACCAGCAATTCTACCCCAGGTGCCGTCCATTCCACTGTAAACTAGTTAGCACAGGGCACATGACCTCGGGTATACTTCCTTACCTTACAGATAACCATTATTCAGAATCCTCCGGGTCTTGCAGCGCCTCTAGAGCTGCTAATTTTTCCTTCATCAGCAACGACCCTAGTTTCCGTCAGAAACACCCCGGTGTTCCAGATGGCTCTGACGGCTCTGACGGAACCTCGTACCCTCTGACGGAGAATTACACGCTACCCGTTGCACACATACCTCCTTTACTTTTTGGTGACGTATACGCACATCAGAACGACACGTGTGTTACGCGCTTCGCAGTGGCTGCAGTTATGCTGAAGCCGTTTACACAACGCCTGGCGATGTTTATGCCTTTCTCCGGCCGCCGCTTCTTTGGGAATGCTGCTGGTGCGCCTGGAAATCATAGCTACTACTTATCGTTCAACGATTTTCAAAACTTATGCATTCAGTTTGTATTCTCATCTATGTATCTATGCTACCTATCTACACACGGTATATCTGGACTGGCAGCACGCGGTGATTGTAAGCAATTTGAGGTGCGCCTGAAGATGACAATCGAGTGAACGTCCACCTCCGTTACCCCTGTATCTCCGTACACCCGCCGTCGCTCATTAACGATGTACTTGGAGGCCGAGATCGAGCGAGTTTGGAGATGCACTTGGAGGCCGTGATCGTGCGAACTTGGAGGCTGTAATCGAGCGAGTTTGGACATACACTTGGAGGCTGTTATTGAGCGAGTTTGGAGATGCACTTGGAGGCCGTGATCGAGTGAGTTTGGACAAGTACTTGGAGGCGGTCGATGGACGCCGCGCCGGTTGCTGAGACTGTATTTCATCAGTTAGTTAAATCGCAACCGTGGGAATGTGACAAGGTGACTTTACCTTTGAGCTCTCATGGAGAGCTGGCTGGTGGTGGTCGATCGTGTATGGAGGCACGCCAGAAGCTGAAGCTACATTCAGGGGTCAACTCGTAATCATGAGAATGAAGGGAAGACAAACAATCTTTGAGTGCTGTACTCAGTGTATGCTGTACTCAGTGTATGCTGTACTCGGTGTATGCTGTACTCGGTGTCAACTCGTGATCATGCCATGGAGAGATAGAGAGGGATGACTTAACTTTGTGTTCTGCGATGATGGTTGAGATGTGGATGAGAAAGAGAGAGATGGGGGATGAAGATGAGAACGATGTGGAGGATACGAGTGGATATGAGAAATCAGGGGTACGACTTG
>Ga0307512_10000785_pt1 | contig 46985 bp, 47 predicted proteins | sample 14_EM_MG_FD_200267 | JGI IMG/M metagenome (GOLD analysis project Ga0307512, IMG submission 200267) | Populus trichocarpa ectomycorrhiza microbial communities from riparian zone in the Pacific Northwest, United States - 14_EM | ecosystem: Host-associated > Plants > Roots > Unclassified | place... | reverse complement strand
GACCGCCTCCAAGTACTCCTCCAATCTCGCTCGATCATAGCCTGCAAGTGCATCTCCAAACTCGCTCGGTCACAGCCTCAGAGTGCATCTCCAAACTCGATCGATCACGGCCTCCAAGTGCATCTTCAAACTCGCTCGATCACGGCCTCAAAGTGCATCACTGAGTTAACTCGACATTGGCCTCCAAGTGCATCTCTGAGTTCATTCGATCTCCGTCTCCAAGTGCATCGCAAACATGCTCGATCATGTACATCTTCAAGGAGCGACGGCGGTTGTACGGAGATACAGGGGTAACGGAGGTGGACAGAGTGATGGGGAGTATATATTCGGCAGACCCCGGAGTAGATAGACATCATCTCATTTCCATCTCCTGTTATCATACAATGAAAATTCATGCTCTATCTTTCCCAACTTTTGGTCTCATTCGCTCTGTCCGAGATCCACGCAATTGCGTGGATCCTCACGGCTGGGTAGTATCATATGTTCTCACCTTTCTACGCTCATTGAGCTTAATGGAGAAGGAACATGAGGAGAGATCTTCGCAGCGTCACCCATTGCATTGCACTCCCGATGCAAGCGTGTACCCAATGAACCCATTCCGACGTATGGTCACAGTTGGCCACAACGCCAGAGCGTTTGTTTAAATTAGGAGACCGACAGAGGGAAAAGAAACGGCGAAAAGGCGATCGGAGGGTGATATGTGACCTGACGCGTTGTCTTGACACCGGGTGCGGAGTAATCCGCCACCGGGGTGTCTCTGACGGCTCTGACGGAGCGCGTCCACTCTGACGGAGCCATTCCGCCCAGACGGAAATGTTTTTTGCTGATAAAAAGTGATCCTGTCTCCATATCTCGACTTCCTAACCCATGCTCCAACGACCATCACTCCTGGAGCTCGTACATCTCGGCGAACTAAGGTCATTGTCGGAATTCGTCAGGGTGGTAGAGCTTCCGCTCATCATTTGGCATTGATGGGAGCTTCCGCTGCCGGCATCAGTCGTAGCCGTCAATCGTATACGTCAATTGCATCGCGTGTAGTTGCGTCGCATTAATCGACACCTAATAAGTGAGCTTCTCCAAGGATGGTTATACTTACCAAGTTCAAGTGCGCCTGCACTCTCTTGAGCCTTCGTGCAGTGCTTCCGCATGCTCTGTAGAGTATCTCTTGCAGCCGGTAGTCATTGGTACGCGGTATTGACTCGTTGTTCAAAGTCCGCTTTGGTGACCATCCGGTCGACTTCATGGTAGTGCTCTCAAAAGGAGGCTTCAATTGAATCGTGATTGGCTTGGTAGACTTTAGGGTGCGCGTCTCGGTAGATTGCATCCCGGTGGGCTTTTGGCTCGTCGGTAGGACTTGACTGGTCGACTTCTCAGTAGACCTCTTGGTCGACTTCTCAGTGTGTCTCAGTAGACTGCCTCCCGGTGGGCTTTTGGCTTGTCGGTACGACGCATTCTTTGAAACTGTCATCCCCCTTTTTGAAGTTCGTTGCTCCGCCGACCACTTAGACTCAAATAGATTGTTGATTGCCGTCGTGCTTAGGTAGACTTATGAACTTCGGTACACTTTTGCTGATCTTTGTTGACCAACACGTCTTTCAGCAGCCTTCGTCTCTGGATTTTGGAGGTCTTCGACATCGCTTGTCTTTTGGCTGGTCTTGGTCGACTTCGCTTGCTTCCTCTCATTTTTACACTTGCTTTCATCTGGTTTTTCCACTTGCTGTGGTCTTTCTTGTTGACCTGCTTCGTGTTTCGACTTGCTTTGTGTTTCAAGTAGCTTTGTGTTTCGACTTGCTTCATCATTGACCCTTAGACTTCTCTTCGCCATGGTTAACTTCGCTTGGTCTATTCTCGTCGTATCTTCGGGCTTTGGCCGTGAAATGGCTGACGCATTTCGGGGTACGGCAATCGTGTTGACTTCGACAATATGTGCTCATAGTAGCTGTCGGTATTTGAACTCGTCTCGATCGACCGTAGCAATTGTTCTCTAGGTGGGCTTCTCATATTCCGGATGCTAGGTGTGTATGTTGATTCTTCTCTAGGTACGTTTATCCTTGCTCTCTGGGTGCATTTATCGCCGCTGGACTTCTCTGTCGTTAAGTGCATTCTGGTACTTCATTCCGGCACCTCCAGTAGGGTCATCGTATATGAGGATTTCGGTTCCTGTAGGGTTATCCCTCCCTTTCAACGTCGTTCCTCTGCCGACGACTTATCTCCTCTAATTGGTTTGTAGCTTGGTTGTATAGTAGCTGGTGCGTTTGTCTACCCGAATGGCATGACTCGGTACTCGAACTGCGTGCCGGGTGCCAAACGTGATTTTGTACTCATCGCCTTCCTTGATTCGGATGAGGTGGTAGGAATTCCTGAGGTCCTGTCGAGCATCTCCGAGATCAGTGGGACAGGGTATCGGTTCTTCAGCGTGGCTTTATTGAGAGCTCGGTAGTCCACACACAGCTGCAGTCCGCCATCCTTTTTCTTCGCAAATAAGGTCGGTGCTGCCGCAGGCGATAATCGCTTGATGAACCCATTGGTTACCTTTGCTTCGATGTAGGCTTGCTGTTTCCGAGATTTCGTAGATCCAGGCAATTTGTGTGGTTCCTCACGACCCGGTTACCCTGTCATTTCCTGTCACTCTCTTCCTACACTCCTCGAGCCAGGATCGCTCTTCCTCACGAATTTCCTTTGGATGCCGCGAAAGGTGCGGTGCGAGAGTTGGCATATCGTTGCTGCATACGTCCATATAGTCCTTGTATCTCACGAGGATACGACAAATCTTGATATTGTGCTGGGATGTGAACCCCATCATCTGTTACCATCTCCACATTAACTATGTCTGTTCCTATTCTCATTAGCCATGTCTGCATTGTAGCGTGCTTTGGCAGAGTGGAGATGGGTAGGGGTCCCGGGTTGGCTGGATCAGATGGTTCGTCGCAATAGACCACCCCCGTTGTCCAGTTTCTCCCTTCGTGTCTCGGCAAGCCGGTAGCAGTCATTCAAGTACCGTCACTGTGTCACTCTTCTGCCGCAACTACCGCCGCTGCTCCTGCTCGGGCGTTCAGCATCCTGGGGTTTCTCTCACATTCGGTGATGCCTTCCAGTGATGCTCCCAGCAACCCATGACATTCGCCAAGTCATATGGCGAATGCCTCGACCACTTCCTCACTAGCTCAGAGATGATCCAATGCGGTAGCGGGACTTATGATTTTTGTGTCCCTCACCGTGTTCCGGCAGAGGACTTGTGCGATCTGCTTCTGTAATCTTCGCCCGTTGCAATCCATTTGGCATTCATAGGGCTGTCAATCGACCTTTGCTGCAGTCGATTTCCGGGTTTCTCGCCATGGCAAGCCCAAGACTAGGTCGTATACCTTCATTGGGGCAACTAACTATAACCTCTGATTCGTCAACCGATTTAAGGTATTCAAAAACTGAACCAAGAGACTTGCCTTTCAGCTCTCCTTTGCAGACATCATCACCTGGCCATTGAGACCCTGGGTGGAGTTGAATGCTGGTTCGTATGGTAGCTCCAGTTTCCTAAGTCGGCTCGGCGATTTAAAGATGCTCATTGCACCGCAGTCGATTTGTGCTTTGACTCACTGCATGTTGCCATGTATATTTGGTACAAGGTAGGTTTTGTGGTCTCCGCTGTCACAGCGAGTGCGTTGCCGGTTTGCCTTTCGGCTTTCGTAGATTTCCTTTGAAAGCCACGGCGCTGTTTATATTTGGCACGGCTGCCTCCACTGGGCTTATTGGACTTGACCGATTTTGAATTCCCGGTATCGGGATTTTTAGAATTATTGGGATTGGTGGAAGTGCTTTCCACAAGTTCGAAGATAGAAGGTCGGAAGTTGCGTTTCTTATCGCCGCTTTTCTGAGACTCTCCGTATTGGCTTTGCTGTTGCTGTCCCCCGGGTTGTTTGTCGCCCGGTTTGAACGCCGAGGCCGCCGCACAGTCAAACAGTTGGTGGAGTGTGTCGAACCTCTCTTTGCCGGTGGAGATCCAAGGTCTGACTTTTCGTCTTAAGTGCGTGCCGCAGGCCCGCCCGTGCCATGTCGTATAGGACCACTTCGTGCGTTATAAGGTTCCGGCCGGCTCTCCTCCAATTTGCTTTCATGTGGTTGGCATAAACTCGGACTGATTCGTTTGGTAGTTGCTGGTACTCCTGCATGCCTTTTGTTGCTGAATTGAGGCGCCTATCTTTATCTTCGTACATCTTTTGAAGCTCGTTCGTGAAGAGGTCGAAACTCTCTCAACACGGGTCCTTGGGCTCTCGGAGGTCGCTAGCCCACTTGGATGGGTCTGTATTTTCCAGCTATCATTGTAACGGGCGGGGTCGGGCATAGGTGATATTGGTAACACAAATGTGATATCGGAAAACAAGACAAGATGCTCGAAATTCCTTTCGAGGAGATCAAGACAAGACAAGAGTCCAAGCTGTTTCAAAGTCATAACTTGCTTTGCTATACAAGAGAACGAGTAAAGAAAGAAGAAAAGGAAATCCTCCAATGCTCACAACTCTTTCTTTATATACAATTCGTCTGCCACTCTCGAACCATTCCTCATGCTCCGATGTACCATCCGAATCTCATCCCATGATCTTACACACCACTCCATCATTCCTTATCGTAACAACCACGCCATATCGTCCGACATCGCAACACCTTAAACCACTTCCTTATCTTACTAAATTACACCGACACCTTCTCGCCGCTTCCTCCGCGTCTTCCAACGTCTCCGCCTTTCCGTACCACAATTCCTTCCACACCACCCGTACCTATCTTCTATCATTCCTAGGTACCACCGTACCTGCCTGCGCCGTGACAGTATCCCCCCTTTAGGCTCGAGGTCCTCCAAGAGCATTCTCCAATGGTCCGGGCTTCCCTGAATATTGTTTATGGAATTCCTCCACGGCCCGTAACCCATCGACAAACTTTGCTGGCTCCCAAGTATGAGAATCATAGCCCGTCCATCGGATAAGATACTGTAACTGATTCCGATACACTCGGCTATCCTCAACGCTCGATATATGGTACTCCTCCTCGCCTTCAATCTCCACGGGGGGTATGGGGAGTACAACCTGACCCTCCAGCGGGTCCTCAGCAACGGGATCCAAAAGTGAAACGGGTTGGACTCGATGGATCCAGGTTGACGCCGGTAGGTCCAACTCGTAAGCATATGGGGATACCTGCCTATGTACCTGAAAAGGTCCCAGCCGTTTCCAATCCAACTTCCGAGTAGGGCGAGTGGTTCTTACATTCCTTGCATCCAGCCATACCTTGGATCCGACTTGAATATTCGGTGCAGGGATACGTCCTCGATTTGCGCCTTCTTCCTGTACCGCTTGACTGCGCTTCATCTCAACTCGTAGATGTTCATGGATCTGTTGCATCGTAGCTTGAACTCGATCAGCCTCACAGCGTCGTTGATCTTGTTCCTGTGTAGGTTCTCCGGCAAAAGACATTCGTGGATCCACCCCCTGGACTGCAAAGAATGGGGTGCACTTCGTTGATTCCGACGTCCCATTATTAGCAGCAAACTCAGCAAGGGGTAGCCACTGCACCCAATCATCCTGTTGGTAATTAACAAATACCCGGAGGTACTGTTCCATTCCTGCGTTCATTCGTTCCGTTTGCCCACCTGTCTGTGGGTGAAACGCAGTAGACATTCGTCGATCTATCCCCAGCCTATTGCATATCTGCCCCCAGAAGACTGAAGCGAACTGGGGTCCTTGGTCCGAGACAATAGTCCTTGGTAAACCATGGAGGCATACAACCTCTCGAAGGAACAGCTTGGCCAACCCTACCGCATCTATGGTCGTATGGCACGGAATGAAATGGCGCATCTTCGAGAGTCTATCCACTACTACCCAAACTGCATCAAACCCTTCGCACTCAGGTAAACCTACCACAAAATCCATCGAAATATCTTCCCATGGCTTTTCTGGTACTGATAACGGGCGAAGAACTCCAAACGTTGCATGTCTTGAGGTCCTTGATCGTTGACAGCTGTGGCAGTTCCGTACGTACTGATCCACCTGTTTTCGCATATCCTTCCAATAATACTTTCTGTCCAGAAGATCGAAGGTTTTTGCTCGTCCGGGATGTCCTGCCAACGCGGTATCATGATGTTCTTGTATCAGTCTCAAACGTAACTGATCCCCCTCTGGAACGTAACGCTTCCCTCTGTACCATACTTGTCCTTCTTGCTCCGTACATTCTGCTACTGTGATATCCTTCAAACTACCTCCCTGTCTCATGGCTTTTAATATTTTATTAGGTAGCGGATCGTCACTATATGATTGAGTAAAAAGATCGGATATCGAAGGAGCTTCCTGTCCAGACACACTACTGGCCGATACCCTTAATTTTTCCGGGAGATTATGCGGTTTTAAAACCACCTGTTCCATATTTTTTAATCTTTCATCCCCCCCCTCAGGGAGGTCTCCCGGCCTCCTCGTCAAAGCATCTGCTTTCCCATTCGATTTCCCTGGTCGATAAACAATTTTATAATCAAATCGTGTCAGGAATTCAGACCATCGTGCTTGTTGTCGATTTAGGAGTTTCTTTGTCATGAAATATTCGAGATTCTTATGATCTGTTATCAACTGTAAGGGATATGCGGCGCCTTCACATTCGGGTCTCCATTCCTCGAGTGCCTTAATAATCGCCATTAGCTCTTTATCATATATATCGTAATTGCACTCTGCCAGTGAATGTTTCTTTGAATAATATGCCACTGGGTGCAATATTCCTTCGTCATCCCGCTGAGACAATACTCCTGCTGACACGTAATCGGACGTGTCTGTTTCAATAATAACTTCCCTCTCGTGATCAAAATGTTGAAGTGCTGGTGCTGTAGTAAACGCGGTCACCATCGTCTCGAAAGCGAGCTGTTGTTCTGGTCCCCATACAAACGGTTCATCCTTCTTCGTGAGTCTAGTCAATGGTTCTGCTTTCTCAGAATACTTAGAAATAAACCGTCGGTAATAGTTGCAAAACCCCAAAAACTGCTGTACTTCGAAAAGGTTATTTAGCCGTCCGTTCTCCGTCTTCTTTTCCTTGCTCCAGTTTCGTACGGTCTCAACCTCATCTTCATCCATCGAAATCCCTTTTGTTGATATAATCAATCCCAAATACCTTACTGTTTCCTTATGAAATTCGCATTTCTCCGGCTTCAAATACAGCCCTGCTTCTAGCAACCGTTGCATAATCCATTTAACATGGCCAACATGTTCTTCTTCGGAATCACTATATATTAAAACATCATCCAAATATGCTGAAGCGAAATCATCCAGGGCCTCTCTAATAGCATTATTGATATATCCTTGGAAATCCGCTGGTGCATTTGTTGTACCTAACTGCATTACCGTAGGTTCATATAATCCGTACCTTGTCCGGAACGCTAACTTATGTTCATCCCCTTCCTTAACCCGAAGTAAGTTATATGCTCCTGTGACATCTAACTTAGCATATATCCGGGCTTTTCCTAGAAGGTTCAACGTTTCCTTTATCAAGGGAAGGGGGTATCGATTTTTTATTGTCTTACTATTAATATCTCAATAGTCGATACAAAGTCGTAGCCCTCCTCCTGGTTTCTTTGCGAACAACACTGGAGCCGCAAAGGGTGAAGACGACTGTCGAATAAATCCCTTCGACATATTTTTCTCCAGCCATTCTTTCAAAACAATCAATTCAGTTCTTGACATTGAATACAATGGTCCCCATGTTGGTGTTTCTCCATCCTCCAAGCGAACTTCATGATCAATTCCAGGTCGGTGTGGTGGTAGCCGGTCAGCTAGTACCTTATTGAACAGCGGAAGAAATTCATGATACTGTTCGGGAATAACCTCTTCCAGGGGTCGTTGTTTTAAATCCTTTGTCTCAATAGCCTTATTGATATCATGTAAGGAAGCTTTAAACAACATAAGTTTTCCTTTTTTAACAATCCTAAAAAATGAAGCCCCATTAACCATAACTATGTCCCCTCGAAACGGCCTCAGGGGTCGAATTTTCGGTTCAAATATATCCTTGACCTGATATATTGGCTCCGGCGGTTCCTCTGTAACTCCTTGTACCGTTTCTGATGCATCATGGCAGTGTGTAATACAATACTGCGAACCGAACGTAACTGTATTGGATGCAAAACGTACCGCTATATTGTGTAATCGTAGCCAGGGGATTCCTAGGACAATTGGATAATGTCCTAATTTCGTGATGAACATGGGTAACTGTTCTTTATGTTCCTGTATCTTCATTCCAACTTTCGCAATATGAGTAATATCCCCGGATTTGATAGGTCTTCCGTCGATGACCTCTACCTGTTTCTTTTCCTTCAGCTCTTAAAGTGGTATCTGATGATGGCGAGCAAAGTCTTGATCCATAAATGCAATGCCAGTAGCTCCGCAATCAATCAGCGCATGTGTGGGTATTTCTTGATTATTCACGGTCAATGAACAGGTTATAACCAAATGTTTGCCTTCCATTGATCCTTCTAATACCTCCACCTTGCTAACTGACAACCGCGACATTCCAAAACATTTCAAAGCATTTAAAACAAAACTTTTTCCGTCAACCAAAGCGCCATCCTGCTTAGGTCGACCTAATCTTTTCCCGTTTCCTCAGAACCATCCTTGGTTCCTACTTCCTTAACCTCTGCTCCAGCCGCCTTGAACGTCTGAGCCTTCTTCCTTGCAGTACACTCCGCTGCCCTGTGGTTAAACCCACCACAGTATAAACACCTCCCGTCCACAAACCTCTTTGCCCTTTCCTCTGTCGAAATCCTCCTGTTGACTGCGCTGAGATCCATTGGCGCTGGTCCGGTATATCCGGCGACCATTCCTGCAGGGGCTATCTCGGGAGCCTTCGGAGTCTGGGGAGGTCTGGGGGAGGAAGCGAAACCTATCCCGCTTCCTTTATTCTGTGCTGCCTTTTCCGCACGCCGTTGTCGTATCTGGTTATCCCGTTTCTGGCAAACCGTTACGAATGCGGGGAGTTCGTCAGGCATATCGCTATAGGTAAAGAAATCTTTCATTTCCTCTGATAGCCCCATCCTTAGGGCATTCCGCAGGGCCGAAGGATTCCAGTCGAGGTCGGCAGCTATAACTTGAAACTCAGCGTAGTACTGAGAGAACTCGCGGTTCTTTTGATTAATCTCTCTCATCTTCCGTTCGGCGGTGGCTACTCGGTCGGGGTCCCCAAAAGCTGCTTCCAGGAGTTGTATAAAAGCTGGTAGGTCTTCCAGCCCTATCGTCCCATCCTCCCAGACGTGTGGCAAGATCTGGCCCAAGGCGACTCCCCTCAGGCGGTTGAATGCGTACCGCATCTTCGACTGTTCGTCGGGAAAGCTGGCGGGCTTGTGCCGTATGACCATCTGTAGTTGAGCGATCCATCCTCTCAACTGGGTTCGATCCGTCCCTGAAAAGTCCGGGGAGTCGGGAAATTTCTGGCCTCTGTCTTCGGAAGTTTGAGGAGCGGCCGGAGCCGCCCTGGCTGCCAACATCAAGGCATTTGCTAACTGTGTCCTCAAACCGCGGACTTCCTCTCCAGATTGCCGTGCGCCTCGGGTCATGTCCTCCAGTCCTGTTGTAAGTCCTCGTTGGTCCCTGGGGCTGCTGGCCTCTTCAGGGCTTCGTCCCGTTCGTTCCTCAAGGTCTGTATTTGTTGCTCCAGACCGGTATGATCGCACTGCGGAGGCAGGAACTGCCTCGACTGCAGGCTCGTGATTTGTCGCTGTAGGTCGATGATCTGCTGTGGGTGCTCGCAGACCATCTGTACCTCTCGGATTGGTTGGGAGTACTGTGCCACCCGCATCAGTACCTCCTGTGTTTGTGCGAACGCCTCCATCAGTTGTTCGTGTCCGATATTGTCTTTGTCGACGTCGATGAGAGCCATGATGGTGCCTTGGTCGTCAGTTGACACCAGGGCTGCTTGGGGTTCCGTTGATTGTGACATCGCAGAAGGTTAGGCACATCTACCAGTGCCAATTGTACGCGTTGATTTCGGAAGGGGTCGGGGTCGGGGGTACTACAACAATCAGCGGGATCCCCAGAGATTTTGCTGTTGTTGCTGCTGCTGCTGCGTGTCCAACTGTTGACTGTATGCCTACGCAGTTATGTCCTTCGGAATCGCACAGTTCTTCGGGATCGCACGGAAACCAGGAGTGTGCTCCTGTATACCGAGTCCAACGCGGTCCGAACACGGGATCGTTAATATCAAGTCCGCCGCCTTCTCTAGCTGCGTCTGTCCAATACGTATTCCAGGGGGAGGGGACAGTTGACTGTTCCCAAAAATAGGCTTCGAGGGGTTCTTCGTCGAAAGATGCTGCGAGTATAGTCTCAATACTCTCAAAAGCGTTTAAAGGTTCGGGTTCGAAAACAAGGCAAGGGGTTCCGGCAAGATCAAACCAATTTGTTCGTGACGTACAATTACTGTCGTATTTGTGCATTCGAATATGGGGATCTGTGAGGATACTGACGGATATCAAATCCGGTAAGTCGTTGTAAGTCGTCGACGCACTCGTCGCAAACGTGTATCCAACGACGGTTCGGTGCTAGGTAAACCCAACAAGAAACAGAGCAAGGTTCGGAACAATACTTACACCCTGTTGAGGGATGTAGGCACATTCAATATCAGGTACGATGTTGTAAGACTCGTTCTAATGTCACGGGCGGGGTCGGGCGTAGGTTATATTGGTAACACAAATGTGATATCGGAAAACAAGACAAGATGCTCGAAATTCGTTTCGAGGAGATCAAGACAAGACAAGAGTCGAAGCTGTTTCAAAGTCGTAACTTGCTTTGCTATACAAGAGAACGAGTAAAGACAGAAGAAAAGGAAATCCTCCAACGCTCACAACTCTTTCTTTATATACAATTCATCTGCCACTCTCGAACCATTCCTCATGCTCCGATGTACCATCCGAATCTCATCCCATGATCTTACACACCACTCCATCATTCCTTATCGTAACAACCACGCCATATCGTCCGACGTCGCAACACCTTAAACCACTTCCTTATCTTACTAAATTACACCGACACCTTCTCGCCGCTTCCTCCGCGTCTTCCAACGTCTCCGCCTTTCCGTACCACAATTCCTTCCACACCACCCGCACCTATCTTCTATCATTCCTAGGTACTACCGTACCTGCCTGTGCCGTGACAATCATTGACTTGATCGGGATCGCCTCTTGGGAATAGGTGCTAATGAGAAGCAAAGTTTGATCTTAATGTTTCGAGGAACTTATCCAGCTCTTTCGCCCCGCCGCAGTACCGTAAGGGGTCAACCATCTTAAAGATTTTGGACTGATTTCCGGGATTCTCCGGTCTGTCAGTGGCTCGGCTGCGGTCGAGTTCGGAAAGCATTCGGGTTCTTTCCTTCTTTCATTCGGCTTGTTGTTCGAATAGGAGTTTATGTAGCATCCGATTCTGCTGAAGCATCTCCATTTGGTCGTCCTCAGTGATCTTTGACAAGATGTCGTCTCGGCCGCGATTATCCTCAGTTGCTGGGAGGGTTGAATCATCCTCGTCTTTGTCTTTGTCTTCATCGTCAGGATCACGGGCTTCCTCGTGAACTTGAGTCTCGACGGGATTGTTGGAATTATTAGAATTGCCTTTGCTGTTGCTGTTCTCCGAGCTTCTTCCAGGTTGCTAGAGTTGTAGGTGTACACGCCAATTGAAGTCGATGCACTTCACTCAATTCGAAGGGATGTAGTCGCAACTGTGCTGATTCCCAATCGTCTTTGGACTTCGCCTTCGGTTCTTGGTATAGCCGATTCAGGGGTAACATCGCGCCATTGATTGTAAGTTCACCGACTGATGATCACGCTTAATTGACTTGTAGGAATGGGATTCGATTTTACTCGTTGATAGGGTTGAATCCTGTACTGATGATAATCGTCGTCATTGCCGGCGACGCGTTTCGTCCATTGTAGCTTCTCTGGCTGATGACCGCACTCGATTGACTTGTAGGAATGCTATTCGATTTGCCTCATTGGTAGGGTCGAATCCTGTATTCATGATAATCGTCGTCATTGCCGGCGACGCGTTTCGTCCATTGTAGCTTCTCTGGCTGCTGACTGCACTCAATTGACTTGTAGGAATGGTATTCGATTTCTCTCGTTGGTAGGGTCAAATCCTGTATTCGTGATAATCGTCGTCATTGTGTCACGTTTAGGGGTACAGCGATCGTGGAGTCTTCGACAATGGGTGCTCAATGCAGCTGTCGGTATTTGAACTCGTCTCAATCGACCGTATGCAATTAACTCTGTCGAACTTTGTTGCAATTTGGAGTCGATTCTGGTGAACTCGTATGTGACATGTCGAATAGGGGTAAAACTCGTGAATCCCGTGAGTGAAATGTATCCATTTACTGAAACAGCGATAATAGTGTAAGGGCACGTACGCCAGCATTCGGCCTGGTAGGCATACGTATGGTGATTATGGTATACGGTTGCAAACGTGGACTCGAGTGATAGTACATATAGGTGTATAAGTATGATTATCGCTAGAGATCTAAGTCTCGTGGTGAGCTGACTATATAGAATGGCCGTTACCCAGACCTGGGTCACGTGCCGCCGTTACACATATTCAGTTTGATCTCCTTGATTTCCATGACCTACCATAAGCGATTTTCAAAATGCTGACTATGTGTACCAGGTCTGAATGCGGAGTGGTGTAGTTGGATGTATGGATGAATCCAACCTGATGGTGGTCATCCATCCGGATTTGCGTTGCGCATTGACTGCTCTTTGTATGACTCATATGCCAACACTAACTGAAACCTTGTTAGTCAATTTTCCCTCGAGTTAAGATTGCACATTCTCACTAATCTGTAAGAGGCAGGACGATATCGCGTTGATCAATTGTCAATCAGCTCGGTTTGGAGTCTGGAATGTTGATGTGGCCTGTATGACCCTTGCACATGCACGGACGAATTAACATGTCTCACAATGTAGTCACTGAAATCAAAACAATTCTGACACATATCAAAATAGATACACAAAATACTTTTCCTGGAGATAAGTCGTCAATAATCGCATATTGTGCAGGTAGTGTACAGATAACCTATGAGCCAATACAATATGTTCATCTGAATCCATTTCCTGTATAGTAAGTAGATAGGGAGGAAATATACAGTGGTAAAAGCATACGGGTTTCACAGGCTTCAATTGCTTAATTGGTGACAAATTGGGTATTGGGTCGGTTATGAGAGCCAATATGCCTATGTGAGATGGTGGTTTCCTGTATGCTAATCTCATATGGCTACCATGCTTGGGATGTTCCTTGCGGCATTGCGATTTTCCACTGACACTATCATGTATCTCCATCAGCTCCCCAAATATTGTCAGCGCAGTTGCAGGTGAAAACTGATCCATTTCTGGCTTGATGACTGCCTTAACTCACAATGTGGCTGTTCGGGACTGCAATTCTTACTAATGATGCAAGACGAAAAATTGTTCACACTCAACTTCCGGATGTAGCAGGGAGCACGTCTCTCATTGTTTTGATTATAAAGGCAGTCAATAAAATCAATAAAGAGAATGATGTACCAAAGTTCATATTTTGCATATAACAGTAACATATCAGACTGTGACCATAAATAGAAAAACCCGAAAATGAGAACCGGAGATTGGGACCGACGGGTCTAGCCATGAAGCTCCGGGTCGGGTATTTGGACGGGTCTGGAACTGAACTGAATCGTTTTTCCGGTCCAAACCCAGTCCGCTGGCGAGTTACCTGGACCCGTTTCTAACACTAGTTAGGAGGTATATGATGAGGAAAATGATGATGCCCCATGCTGCAGGTGGACAGAGAATGATAGAGATGGAAGGAAATGTGGTTCAAAGGGTGGAGGGGATTGATGAGTAGATCCCGGAGGAGTATCTTGAAAGGAGGAGTTATGAGAGAACGACGTTACCGGAAGTCAAGAAGATGCTGAAAGGCAAAGTGATCATTTTGAAAGAAGAACAGGCGTTAAAAGAAGCAAGAGAAGAAAGAAAGGGGCTTGTTCTTTGGACAGATAGATCAAGAAAAGAAGATGAGTGGGTAGGGTGTGCAGTAGTATGGAAGGAAGAAAGATGGAATAAGAGGAGGGTACACCTAGGCCAGCAGAAAGAGGCGTTTGATCCGGAAATGTATGCAATGTCCGAAGCAGTGAGAATTGCGGATGAGATTTGCAGGGAGAAAGAAGTGAAGAGAGTGACGATTTTCATGGACTCCCAAGCAACTTAACAAAGAATACAATCCGATAAACCAGGACCAGGACAGGTACTGGCATTACGTATGATGAATTGGGAAAGCGAGTTGACTGATAAAAACATCCAGGTGGAGTTCTGGTGGGTACCCATGCATAAAGGTGTGGAAGGCAACAAAGATGCGGACCAACAGGTGACAAAAGCGGCATATAAGCATTGCGGGAGTTATACCAAAATGCAGAATCCGTTGCGTCATTTCAATTATGTGTCTTTCACTCATGTTAGTTGAAGGTTAACTGAGGTGGAATGGAAAGAAAGTATGAAAGAAATAAAAGAGATGGGGAAGAAATCGAAGTAGAGTTACCGGCATGATTTGGTGAAAAGGGGAGGTAACAAAGCGGTGATGGAATCCAAGAAATCGATTGCAGCAAGGTTTTATGAAGTTAAGACAGGGCATGCTCTCATAGGAAAATACTTAAGGTGGATCAGAAAAAGAGGAGATATGAAATGCTGGTGGTGTGGGCATGAATATCAGACAAGAGACCACCTTTTTGAGTGGTGTAAAAGATGGAAACGAGAACAGAAGCGGCTTTGGGTTGACAGGCAAGAGGGGGAAGATGGGTATGAGGGTGTTGAAAAGGTGATGAAGAAGCCAAAGATTAGTTTGCTGATGTCTCTGGTTTTTGCAGAAGAAAAATGTTCGCAGGCTCTGTTGGATTTTCTTTATTATACAGATGTTGCCAGAATTGGGGGAGTGGCAGAGGAGGCGGAGAACTCAGATCACGAGGAGTCAAGTGATTGGGGGGTGTAAAAGTGGATGTTGTTTTTTGGCAGTTTCTTTTGTTTTTGGGGAAGAGGACTTGCGACTTTGCTTGTGTTTCTTTATGTCATGGAATAAGCGGGGAGGAAATATGTACGGGGTTTATGCCATGGCCGGTAGCGGCCGAATGCAATATGATTACAAACAAACAAACATCCCGTTAAGCACAATATTCAGTCATACACTATCACCTCCGATTCCAGCTTTAATATCACTGGGCATTCCCCATTCAGAAATGCAAATATTAATTTTTGTCTTGTCTTCGTTTAACTTCCCGATTCTCTTCGACTTGTACATTTCCAACGTTTCCAGATCTGTATCTGCAACGACTTCTGGACGTCGAAGAGTATAAAGGAGACTTAACGTCGCTCAGATTGCAAGAGGTTTCACAATACCTTCCGGTGCTTGGGATCGTTGGCTGTTTCGGTTGCTTAGGGAATAGACTCGTTTGGAGCCAGAGACCAACGTTTTCGGCGGGTCCATTAGGCCTGCGGGTTGAAATTCATGCACAAGGTCGGATCAGACTAGAGGTTGAGATACTAGGGCGGCAGGGCTGAAGATGTCAAAGTCGGTAGCTAGACACCATATCTAACTAGTACTCGGTGATAAAACACTAGATCCAGACCAAAGGGACTAGGCCACGGGTTCTCATGTGTAAGCTACCAGTTCCCACGTTTCTCACCCATGTTATTTCAGTGCCTTGATCATCGTGTAAATATCATAACTTAGTATCTGCAAGGCTACGAGCCGCCAATCGTGACATGCTATTGTTTGGCCATAAGACGAGATCCGAGACCGCTCGTTGATATCATATCTTTTTTAATACCTGGGATTTGCAGCTGTGATCGCAGCTACTTCGCAGACGGCTTCGAATTTCTACGCTGGTCTCACTCACTGAAAATTATCTGGACAGTGTTGAAATACTGATTGCTTGAAGCGTTGTATTCTAAAGTACAGGTACATTCGTGATCTTATATACGGTATTCAGAGCATGCCTTGTACGCATGCATGCGCACTCAGCTGGCATCTCCAGCTGAGTCTGCAACGACCATCATCTTAAGGAGATTATGCATCAGCCCAGCTGAGCCCATAAGCCGTATCTCAGGGAGGTAGACCATATATGCAACAGACAGTGTTACTTTTGATGCTTCTTAGACTTATTGATTGACTTGATCGATCCTCTCTATCTTGAGGGCTGAAGGCCCGTATATATACAATCTCCCATATGCGTACGCGTATGCTCTGACATGAGGCGCATCACCCTGATCCTGATGCATATCCTCATACAGCCACCATCATCATACAAGTCTTCATTCTCATACAAGACATTAGACGATGCTGAGACTCACGATCCAAGTACACATGCAACAGACGGCTCGGGGAAAGCCTAAAAACATCGCCGGTTCCATGGTACAAACAGAATGTGAAAAGGTGAACCGAGAAACAGAGGAGCAGAACAGAGGTTTTGACAGAGAGCTAAACCTCCAAAGACATTCTATGCCTTTTTAGTTAAGCAGATTTCGTAGATTTCGGCGATGAAGCCAATAGTAAAAGCTGTATTAACGCCACCAAAGTCCTTCTATTCCTTGTTGAGTAGTATTTATTTCGTGGAAGGCAATATCAGAGCCGCCGCTGGCATATGCGTGGAATATACGGTAGTTGCTCTGCAGAATATCATAAAGCGCATGAGTGATTCCCGCTTAAAAGATCACCGATCACGCCTTCCGCCACCATCATTCTTTTAGTTCCTGTGCGTTATTTGCCGCACTTCGCTGTGCATGCATCTTGTCACAGGTGCCTACGGCTATCTGCGGTCCTTGAGAACTTTCGAACCACAGTAATCGGCAGACCCCACAGGCTCACAGGTTAAACACCCGCACATTTGGGCCGACATCACCATGCCAAGGAGTATGGCCAAGGGCTTGCAGATTGCGGAGTAAATTTGTGGAGTAAATACTAGCAGAAAGATGGGAGGTTGCGAGAGTAAGTAGTAACGTATAGCAAATTTAACGCGTAGAGAGATCGTAGGATGGATAGAATTGCGTGAATTAGTGTTTGGTAGGTTTGCGTGAATTAGCGCTAGTCGCACGTTGGAAAGTCAAAGCACCACAAAGTTTACTCCTCTTCGCTTAATAGGAAGGTTAAGCTTGAGGGGCTACATGGTGAATATTAAAAGTGTATCTCCGCGGGCGGCCAGGAAATGGTGATGAGACGGGAAAGCGCGGAAGAGAGCGGAGATGAGAATGCGGCGACGTTGGAGCTGCGCATAACTGGGCGGAAATCGAAGGCGGAGAATGAGGGTTAAGGGTTTAACTTCACGGGCACTGGTAAACATAATAACTTTAGGTACCTAATAAATTGAAGGCGATAAGCAGTACGTACTAGCAGGGATGGAAACAGTCGCATTGGAAGAACAGAGGGCGGCACTACTGAAGGTGGTAGACCGACTATTAATGCTGGGTAAATTCTTCTAAGGCTATCCTCTTCACGATGTATAACCTTAACATACGATGTCATCCCTCTGAATTCACACCACCATTTTGAATCACTCCTGCCACAAACTGGACCCTACCTATCCTTATTTTCTTGCTATGTGAATTGCTTTACAATATCTAGTCTAGCCTCCCCTATCATCGATATGTTCAATTGGAACAGTAATGGAAGCACTAGTGATGGTTGCGAAATTGGCACTGGCAAAAGCGGGGGCTGGCGATGGTAGAGCAACTAATGGCCAATTATACTTTTAATTTTCTAGCACAGAAATAATGGTCAATAGACAAATTAAGGCTCGCAACGAACTAAAGTTCTAAGAATCCGAAGCTTAGCCGGGAATCCCAACGGTTAACGCCGCAATCCCCTCCAAGGCAGAACCCTGCAGACCAAATCTAAACATTCAGACCCATCAGTCCTCACTAATAACTCAGCAACGCCGAAACGTTTTGTTTACTTCCGGGCTTATTGTATTCGAATATAAAGAGTCAATGGTCTCTCCATAATGCTACCTCTGATCAACAGCTCTCACCTTAATTGGATATCCTTAGCCGCTCTTAAGTTCCTTCTGATCGATTACATTCCCTCTTTCTCATCCTACTTTCATTGAGAATTTCCCTTCCTCTCATCATGCGCGCCTCGTTCCTTACGGTCGTCTCCCTTCTTGTCTCGGCGGTTATAGCTGCTCCTGTTGTCACGGATATTGGTAATTTCTGCTCGACCATCGAAAAATATTTGGTAAAAGTAACTAAGTAAATTCTGGATCTTTCGGCAGCCGTTCAACCTCGCGCAAAAACAGTATGCAAAATATTCCAGATTTGGGCCGAGGACCACCATGTCGGCACTGGCAAAGCCACGTGGGTTGGCCAGCAGAGTTGCTGTTGCACCAATGCGCAGTGCCATGTTATCGATCGTCAAGATGGCATTAATACATCAGCTAACCTCGACGAGTATCTTGCTGGAACTTTCAATCTCAACGACCAGGGCGGGCATACTGGGGTTGGAAGTTTGGACTCGGGCGATTGGACTTATACCGTTGGGAGCCAAGGAGGTTGTGACAAACAGAGCGGTTGATGATTGCGGTCTGCTTTTAGCATTGGTGTGTTTGGAGAAGTATTAATATTGTAAGCTATATTTTTGAGTAAATATAGGATTGTTATTTTTCTTTTTAGTATCTGGATGGAAATAGGCGTAATGGATGTGTGGCGAGCTCAGTTCGTGGGCCTCTACAAAGTGAATGTTGTAACCTCAGAGTCGCCACGTCGGCATGGATGCCGCACTAGAGCATTTTTCTGAAACATCCAATTCATGCCATACTCGAGCTCTGTCAATTTAGTGTAACGTAATTAGGGACAAATTAGTCAGGGCTAGTAAGAGCTCAAGGCGGTAAAGCTAATCTCTGAGTCCACCATACCACGATACCATCTTCAACATCTTCTCTAAACATCCTTATCCACGTCGCCAGCCGCCGCTTTCTATATCGTTTCTCTTCACACCACCGTGTGCATGCGTACTTTCTAGCGTTAATGGTTTATTTTAGCGTTACAAGGGCTTCGCTATATGATTGACAATATCTTCCAACTGCCTGATTGTAGCGACACCGCGGAGATCGTTCGGCCATAAGCATTCCTGGTCATCTGCTAGAAAATAGGCTTTTGATACTCACCACCTGGATCCTGGCTTGAAGGCTTGGCTTTTTGATAAATGTGTATGTAAGTGTCCTTGTTGTTAGTGGACGAGTTAAATAAGAATGATATGACTTTATTTTCCGCAAAGAAGACGTGATTTCCTTCACAATCTGTTACTCCCCTCTCGATTGAGGATATCATGGAATTTGACAGTACAGCAACAGCTAAAGTATTTAACTCATTAGCGAAACTGGTATCTTTCAATTAATGTGCTCGTATTCCCACAGTACAGGCGTGGTAGCTCCAGATACATCACGATGAGCTCTCTCGAGTAGTTTCTACAATATGCAGCAACCCGCTGATGGACAGTAATGATGAGACATGAGCGAGTAAATTAACTCAGAATCTTGAATTAGAACCTACGTATACGAGATATCGCATGGCAACGTACATCACAATACAACAAAACATTCAACAACCATTCACCCATCTCTTTGTCCCATATCACGACGCAAGATATCCATGTGGCCAAAATGTTGCGAGTTAACAATAGTCTTGCAGAAAGAAGTCCTCCACCTCACGGGACGGTGTCTCGGCGACCTAAGCAGCGCCATTTTCATCCTCACTATTCTCACCGGACAAAATTCCGGTTGTCCCCAGAATCGATCTGGATTTGCGAGACAGATCTATAGACTTTATGGGTTCACCGCGTCAAGGCTTGGGTGAAAGGCTTGACACTCCATAGCGTATAATAGTAAGACAAAGGTTCTGTTAAGTTACCGAGTTTCTCATTGATTTCTTCATAACCAATGGTCTAAAACCCCAAACATTGAATATATTGCGTAAAACCATATTATCTACTGTCCAATTTGCCTGATGTCTGTTCAATAAAAACTACGTCGAGTACTGTTAAAGAATATAGGCTGTGGCTGTTTTCGAGGTGGTTAATTCCGTTGCCCCACTAAAAACCAACTCAGGCGCCATGACAACACCAATATCTCCAGCGGATGATACTAAAGATGGTTATCCTGAAGGGGACAAGAGTGCACGCGCCTATATACCCGGGTAATCAGTTGGGATGCGTTCGGCGGTGAACAAATACTGATCGCACAGCTGTCTGTACGCGATCTCAGGCGGAGAAGGGACGATATAATGGTAAAACAGTGTATAACCCTATTGTAAACGTATGAACATGGGGGATCTCAGGTACGCAATGGTAACTGAAAATGAAGGCCAAACAAAACCACATGCCAGCCAAGCGCGACTCACCACTCCCACAAAAACTAACCAGACTAGGTCTTGAGTAAAGTTTCAACATTCCATGTGCTCTAGATTCGGGATCCATGCCATGATACGCCCCTGGAGAGCTAGTATTCCTAGATTGCAGCCTGCAGGGGCTCAATTTGTATCTTGAATTGACGTCGCTCCTCAGTTATTGAACTGAGCATCACTCGTGTCCCATGTATCCAAAGAAATTTTATTGAGATTTTGATTTAGCCCACCCTTGCGCTTCGGTATTAAAAAAATCTTCACGCTCGAAATACTGTACGGACTGTGACGCTTGGTATAATATATACTGATAATATGGTACTCTTAATTTCGTTTGCTCTAGACATCAAGTACGGCCTAAGACTGCCACCGAAAGATAAGATCAAGTAAGTCTAGGGAACTCGGGAATGACGGGAATTTAAACTAGAGCTTCTCAGCTCGCGGGGATTTCTACAAGGCATGGAACTAGGGTCACAGTTGCGCTTGCGAATCCTACAAGCACTCTATACTTCCGGTTATACTAGGTACTAGTTCTTGTTATTGGGAGGCTCGGGTCTCGAACATGCAAAGGTCCCGCCCTGTCTGTTCAACGGTAACAGGTAGTGATGATGAGGGAAAATATTACCTTCTGCGTATCTAAAGAAAGAAAGAGAGCTTACTTTCTAGAGAGAGCCTGCAGTATGGCGGGAGTAAATCTATAGCAATTGCGTAATTCACTCTACAATCGTGTCCGGATACTATTACATGTACTTACTTCCCTAACGCGAGTAATAGGCTCAAGCCGCATGGATATCTGCATGAAATTAGGGTCGATAAATTAACTTTAAATAAGCTCGCAAATTATATTAAGCTCGTGATCTTAAATTAGGAGCAATAGTGTCACTGTTCCGTAGACGTCAAAATCAACTTCCCGAGGTCTTTTCCACCGAATTTCGTTCGCCAACTTGGCCGAACCTGTAATACACACAACTAATATACCGCAAACTACTCAACCTCCTTCCTGCATATATCTTCTACTTTTCGTTAGCGATCATAAACGGCCAATAGTGAAGCGGACGACCATTCCCGCCAACTGGGGCCTAAACATTGATTTCAACCTTGTAGTGTGAGGTAGAAAAACGTGTTTGCAATCCATCGCTTTCGGTTGCCTTCAATAACAGACCCGACACCCTTTTGAAACGTTCTCGCAGGTTCATTATGAAAGTCTATAGAGCTCCGGAGCGCACTTAATATGGCTCGCTGGTTGCTTTCTTCCGAGTTTAGAGGAATTGCTAGCTAGTCAGTTCGTACGGAGAGTGTGCCCTAGCTATTACAAACCTCCATGTAGCGAAGCTACTCGCGATCTCCTGGCAGTGATCAGCTGCAGAAAATATCCCTCCACCAAATTTAAATACCTGCTACGTAAACCGGGTTCAGGCTGATTAAATTTCGGCTAAGAGGATGAAGGGCGAGTAGTAGGTGATATTAGACGATCCACTGATAAGAGCATTAATTGGTTCACAACCCGTTATTCGGTTTCATAATCAGTCTAATGTCTCATGGATCGCCACCCTTTGTAAGGCTTATGATCATTCGGGACTCACCTGGATATGGTAGCTGAGTGTGCATGCATGCGTACAAGGCATGCCCTGAATGCTGTACATATGAGCATACCTCAAGCACCCACGTAGATACATGTACAATCAATCATCACATGTTTACAGCATGTAACTTTATCGATGAAAATTCCGAAATTTATACCATGCTTTTCACGTAGTCCCTCAAACTCGACAATTAAGTAGTTTGTAGGTTGCCTACATATATCGGGCGATTAAGGTCAAGTGATATGCTCATATCTTCTCGGCCCGATCAGATAATCCAACATCTGCCGCATTTCAGGGATGTTTTCTGCACCCCATCAAACCCTCTTGGTATCAAATGGTATTCCTCCCGGCATTTGACATGTTTTGTCTCATCGAGAATGTGCATGGGACTTGGGCGTGGGGGAGGTGACATGTACTCTATATAAGGTGTGGCTCGCCACTGTCACGTTTCTGCTAGCTGTATATAGCTAAACAGTGGGGGTTTTAAGCCTTCATGATTTCGCGTTATTACCCTTTTGGGCATTTTGTAGTCACCGCCACAGAATGTCCTTCCCAATCAAGGAGTCAACCAAATTCCCAGTTGCGGCCCTCAGCGTGCGCAGCACCAAGAGAATCACGAGACTACTGATCTGTTGTTTTCTTGTTCCTAGATTAGCCTAGCCGCATGTATTCCGCAGAACATTCGCTACCACGTAAGTTTCCCCGCGCCCAGAGTTTTCCCCTTGCATTCCTACTCCACACTTCCCCTCGCTTTGATGGCCAAATATAGCTTGCCACGGGTTTGACCGTGTGGGGTTTTTCTCTTAGATCTCGAGTATCTCCGCACAATGGATAAGTCACGGTAGATTTGCCGCAGGCGCCTACTGCACAATTCCACCTAAACCAACCCCTTCTATACGTCGCCCATTCCACCCAGTCTCTTTGTCTATCGTCTGTCTCAATAGTTATCAACAAACGAGTCCACAAGATTGTTGAATTAGACTTTCGTGCCTATTTTTTGTTGGTCACGTGGGTCACGTGATATATGCACTTATTCTTTAAGCATTGTACCTCCTTCTTACACTTCAATCAATCAAACTTTATTCTCGTTCAACAGAGATACTCACAATCCGCCTACAGCAACTGCAGTAACGCACACACAACACGATACTCGACCACCCACAGTTAATCTGCGCCAATTCCAATTCCAATTCCAAACGTTATGACTTAGTCTCAATCTAGTCCTCTAGTTCTCACAACAATGTGTGTCGACTCAACCACCACTAACTATGAAAACGCCCCCCGTCTCGAAGCCGAGGTAATTCCTTTGTCACTTTGTAGCCCAGTTCCATCTGACATAGCCCTGCAGCCCAATCCCCGCGAAGACTTGGACTACTACTCTGACCCCTACTCCTCCACCAGCAGCCTCACCAGCACAATTTCCAACTACATCTACGAAAACGGCCGCCGCTACCACGCCTACCGCGAAGGAAATTACGTCCTCCCCAACGACGAATCTGAGCAACACCGTCTGGACCTCGTACACCACATCATGCTTATGCTCCTCTCCGGGGGGCTCCTAGTCACGCCGATGCCCGAGAACCCGCAACGGATACTAGACCTGGGAACGAGAACTGGGGCCCGGGGCATCGATTGCGCAGAGCTAGTGTCGTTCATGTGATCGGAGGAGGGGAGGGCTGACATTTCCAGCGAATTCCCGTCAGCCGAAGTCATTGGAAATGACCTCTCGCCCATTCAGCCAAGTGGGGTCCCGCCGAATGTTAAATTCGAGATCGACGACTTTGAGCAGGACTGGCCTTATGAGGAGGGAACGTTCGATCTGGTACATGCGCGGACGCTGAGCAGGAGCGTGGCCGATTGGTGAAATATGCATAGAAAGGCTTTTTGTGCGCTCAAGATGGTGGGATTTGGGAGGTGCAGAAACGTGGGTTTGCGTTCAGGGTCTTTGGTGGAGGCGGCTAACCTGTGGTTAGCGGCTGTGTGGGCATGGTCTGACGATGGAACACTGAAGGATGATAGTTACTATATGCAAATGTGCGCACTGCATCCTTTCCCTCTCCGTTTCCCTCGGAAACTAACCAACCCAGGCAATACCTTACCGAAGAAGCCTCCGTAAAGATGGGCCGGTGCTTCAACACCGCCGCTTACCAAAAGAAATGGATGGAAGAAGCCGGCTTCGTCGACGTAGTCGAAAATATTTACATAGCACATCATTCCCCTCCCCCGCCCCCTCCCAAGCCCAGCTAACATCCATATAGCTCCCCTTCGACACCTGGCCTAAAGACGACAAACTCAAAGAGATCGGCAGCATGCAGAAGATGCAGCTTCAGGACGCGCTGGAACCATATTGTCTGGAGCTGTTCACTCGGGTGTTGGGATGGAGCAACGAGCGGGTTATGGAGTTTTTGGGGAAGGTGCGAGAGGAAATTAGAGAGGGGAAGCAGCATTCGTATACTAAGGCGTATTTTGTTTGTGGGAGAAAACCATAGGAGGGGAGATGAACGATAAAACGAGTGATATGACATGGTTTTGTTTGAAAGGGCAAAGAAAACTGTCATACTCTAGCTAGAGTAAATACAGTATGAATAAACAACAAAACAAGGGCAAAGAAATATGGGAGATACTGAAGACGGAGTTATATTTGCGTGAAAGGACATCGTCAGCCCCAGCTTAGCATAGATCCCATCCCGCAATCTTATTCATAACTCGGTAGATGAAGGAGATGCTTCCTCACTTTCTTTAGGGATACAGGTGTGATGCTGTCATTTTTATAATGTATCACCTGTAATGGAAATATAGGACTGAGAAATGAACAATGAATGTCGCCTGTTATCAGCTTTTCAGATATGCAGCTTAGGGAGATGTCATTAAGCTTCGCCGTCCGAGCAGTACGGTCATATTGTCATGTAAACGGTGAGCACAGTAAATAAAATAGGCACGTAAGCTATGCCGACGTCACAAGGGTTAGGGTCCCTGTTCAAACATTCATGGAAGCCTACTGAGGAGGCTCTTTGATAAACATTTTGTACGTTCGTTTGCGCAATTGTGAAGTCACAATATAGATTTATTCTGGTGGGGGCGTTTGTGAAGAGAAGTCTCTTCTGAAAACTGTTCGGCTGCCTTAATTTACTACTAAAATTGAGTTTTGATGGAATTATAGTGAAGTTTTTGGGGTTCGCCTTCGGAGGTAAAACTCGTAAACTTGGTTTTGATTAATTTTGCAGCTATAGTTGGGTTGGCTACCACTCCAAATTGCAAGGTCTGTCCTTGAACTCGATATTTGTATGGTAAGTCCGACTTACACATGGGCAACCGAACACGCCCTCGGAGGGGAGCATGAAAATCCTGAGCAAAGACAAAAATGAAGTGGGCCCGAACCCGGATTTGAACCGGGGACCTCTCGCAATTGAGACTTAGGGAGCGACCCTAAGCGAGAATCATACCACTAGACCATCCGAGCCGATCGATGGAAAGTGAGGGGTATACTTCAATATATTCACCGAATAAAACCAAACTCTGTTGTCTATATCCCTCTTCATCGACCCTCTTTGACACTCATTATTTCCTCAAAATAATTTTGTCCTGCGTTGATGGCAGCGGAAGGGGGCATCGAATTTCTCAATGCCTATACCCCCAGATATCGACAGCAAGACCATAGTAAAGTGTGCATGTGATTTGATTATAAAGTTTCCAGGTACTGGTGCTTGATGTGGGGAAAAAACTCGGCAAATAGGCAAAAGTTTACTTACAGCTCACAATTTGTGGGAGTAAGTGAATGGAAAATAAGTGGTGTCGTTGAAAGTCGCGTTGCAACTTCATGGCAAAGTTAATGAGTAGTCATGTCAAGGTTAATGCCTGAAGTCATTGTGATAGGTTGTGTTAGCAATGAGTGCCCACTACGTTTTTATCACCCGCAACACGACTCTCGAACAGCGCACAACCGGAGGGAAGACGCATAAAAAAACCTAGAGTAATAAACTTTTAAAAAACTGTAGATGGATAACTGCATAAAACCCGAAAAAATTAAACCATCAGTTGGCCAGATCCTCCCGTTTAGTAGCAACCTTGTGATCCTCCCTCACTTTAGTGATATTAACCTTTAACTGTTCTTCCCAATTGCAAATCACTTCTAATACCTCCTGCATCTTTGGTCTCAAAAGACCGTCCGTCAATGCCATCCTCCTCTCCAAATCTACGACCTGCACCGGCACCTCGATCTCTACCTCCTTTTCAACCCCATCATCATAGTCACCCCGCCAGGCCGTTTCTATGAGAATATCGATCCACACCCTTCCCAAAGAAAAGACCATCGCTTTCTCCTTCTCTTCTTGTGTGACAACCGTGAAAAATTTGTAGTATCCAAACGGTGGGTTAGAGTAGTAGTTCTTATCGTCATACCCTGGATAATTGCGCAAAATTGCGGGGTTGGTTAGATCCTGCGCCCAATGTATTTCGCAGCTATTCATATGTTCTGGGGTAGATTTCTGCGCTTCGTTCACAATACGGGTGTTGTACCCTCCGGTGGGACAATGTTCGCACGTGTTTCCGCTGTCGGGCAATATTCCTAGAATTTTATATTCCCACCAACGGCAGTAGTGAAGACGGAAGTACTCATGTCCCGTCGTTACTGCGGGTGAATTGGGGAGATTTACGGGGTTGATGGGAGACCACGTCCAATGTTTCTCACAACCGTTCCAATGCTTGGGAGTTGATTCTCGGGGGGCGAATGATTTGTAAGTGTAAGTGGTGTTGGTCGGACAGAGCTCGCACTGCTTTTTCTTTGCTACTTCAAAATTTTCGTGCTCGACTGTTTCCGGTGCCCTCCACCTGCTGCGATTCCCGGCCTGCTCAAAATCAAGCAGCAAAACATCCAGCCCGGGAGTAGTGATGAGTACATTGTCGGGCTTTAAGTCGGAATAAAAACCTGGATGATTGGGGCCATTACCGTGGCGGAGAATATGCATCAACGCCTCCGCGAGTTGGCGACACCATTTTACCTTAGTTAGCTGCCGGGAAACGGGGTCTTTACACGGGTAGCAGCTCGCAGCTGTAGTTGTCTGGTAACGCGGGTGGTATGCGAGCACCTCATGCAGGCTAGTTCCTTGGATATACGGCATCAGGAAACCGCAGATAGGTATCCTTCGTCGGATGTTGTAGATATCGCCAGCCATATCATCGACGGACCCTTTATAAGCCCCGCTAGTTGGAGACACCAGTGCGACTGGCACGGGCATGATGTGGGGGTGCGGCGGAATCGAGAGCAGTAAACGCAATTCGTGATATAGATACTTCCACCCCCCGATACTCCGCTCTATCGTCTTCAAGACATATCCTTGTGTCGATGAACAATCTCGGTGGATAACAGCATGGACCTTATTGCCTTCATTATGGATACGGTTGAGAAGTTTCAGGGACTCGAGAGGTACGACGGGGAGGGACGATGCGGAAGTTTGTAGCTTGAAGAACGGACTGTCGGCCGCCCACTGGCGTTTCAACTGGATTAAAGATTGAATTAAGCAAAGCCTGGATGCACCGTCGACGTCGGCCACGAATCCGCTATCGAGGGCAATGCGGAGGCTTGAGTCTAAATTATTGAAGGCTGGTGGATGGCAGTGAATATTGTGACGAAGCAAGCAACTACCTGCGTCGCTCCGAGAGGGCGTGTCCTTATGGGTGAGACCAGTTGCGTTCACTGGTAAAATGCCCATTTCTAATAGCTGTCGGAAACTTGGAGATTGCTGCTTTTGCCGATAGCGACGAATAGGTAGGTAGTACTAAAGGAGAGAGGAGTGAGAACGACGGCAGCAAGGGTGCTTATGCGTACGTTTAAAAATACTTAATTGTTGGGACAGTTTCAGATAGGCACAATTGCTGGTCTGTTTTGGAATCTGCCCAATAACTTGGCAATGGGGGTGATCTGTTCGAACTTTAAAATTCGGCCTTTGACAGAAGCGGTTTATTGATTGGAGGCTGAAGGGCGGGGAAAGACAGAATGCACACGTGTCGAGCTGCACTGAAAGGCCAATGAGGTACATAGGTGGCTGCGAGATCAAGCAGTGGAGAACATAAACTCCCAACCAAGCCACACGATTGTCCCAACCAATCACGGAAAAGATGGGGTCAAGTTTAATAGGATTCAAAGTGGGGACTTCAACTCTCTCTGTCGATCTTGCCAAATAAAACATTAATAAACTTGGCGCCGACTTTTCCCAACCATGGAGGCCACATCTGTCGCAGGACCCCCAGCCGAAGACACAGCTGAGTATAAATTTTTGCTCAAGACACCCGTTGAATCCAACTCAGCACGAATCCCGCATTGCCTTCCCTCGAACCAAACATACCATAATGAGGGAACTGTAGAAGTAATGGTCTACCAGGACAAAGATTCAAATTATGAGAATATATTGTGCTAAAGACCTCGGGATGTGAAGGATGTGAAGGAGGAAGTTAACCTTTCTACTCCTACTGTTCCAATAACTCCTCACTCTCCTAGCCATTGCTGGTTGGGGGGGGGGGGCTTGCCGCCGGTACCAGGGCCGAAGAAGCCGTGGAAAAATCAGATGAGAAACTGGAAACTCCTTCAGGGGTCTTCTCCTCTAGCTATTTGGTGTCTTCAACCTCCCGTCTCAGACTACCATAGTCAACTATCTCAACCACACTGCTTAATCAGTCTTGGGATCCTCCCTCAAGGCAAATGTCATTATCCATAAACACAGCTGCCTCTCCGCTGCTTCAGTGACCGCTACAACGTGGTCCCTTGTGGGGCCGGCCGTTTGCAAACTGTTGCTTATCCGTATAGATTCCCGATATGATGTATTGCCCGTGACACCGAACAAATATATTCCAAGATGTCGAGAACAGATCTTCGACCACAGATAGGGTGAGATGCTTCTTTGCCACTTTAAACACACAGCAGGCGCTTCGGATGGAGACGGCATGCACCCACGCCACACACATTCGCAATATACCTTCAGGACCTCTTCGGTGTGATGTCAGTTTTTTCAAGGAAACTATTGTCTTTATCAGCTGGTGTTCTGTATGAGACGTAACCAAACGAGATCTCAGTAGAGCTTGGGATGTCTCGCTTCGTGGCCCTCACAGCTTTGTGGTTTTGGGATTTTGGGTAAAGTTTTGGCGGTAGTTTTGAGACATCTTGTGGCTATATTAAGCAGCAAATTTGCTTTTGAAGAATGCTTAAGTATATTTTTTATTTGCTTTTCAAGGCTTTGCTCTATATACGAAGCCATAAGGGTATGACAGGGCTGCCATGGTCGGAGAGAGGTAGATGGGTTGTGAGAACGCAGTACCGAGTGCCTTACTATCCCTTTCTGCCTAACCAACCATCGGCATATTAATCACAATTCATCACTCATGAGATCCCGAGTTATCCCGGGACCTCTCAAAAATTGTCCTGAGATATCTCGCCCCGTCTCTATTAAAGTCTTTCGGCCCCGGGCCAAGATCGGAGAGTCCCGAGATATCTCCTCTCGTGCACAATACTGTTATCAACACAAATCCGGACCCGATAATTCGGACTCGGCCACTCTAGCTTTTGCAAGAACACAGCTATACATCACTGTTCTAGCAATGGTGTACTGTGATTCCTGGGTTTCTGCATTTATATTATCGGTTATTCGTTTTATACTTTAGAATTCTTTCTATATTATCATCTCTTCCCGTAGGACTGTGTTGCCGTCCTTCTCGGACTCACGCTTTGTAATTATTAACAGTTTTTCTAACGGACCGATGGGATGGCTGAGGTTAACTGCTTCTAATTTTGTATGTAGTAGTTGAGTTGCTAACGATCCGGCGCCCTATCTCATTTTCTCCAGTTCGAAGCTGGCAGCCAGTGTTCCGAAAGGGCCTGGCCAGCCATCGGGCTTTGACGGGCTTTTCAGATGGCCGGGCAGACCGTGATTTCTAAAGCCCGGGCTGGCCTGGCTGTGTTCACATAAGCCTGCGGGCGCCAGCGCCGTCCGCCGGCAAGCCTACATAGCTTGAAAGATGTAGGCCGGGGAAAAGTGCATTCACTCTGTCCTGCATTTTGGAGGTCAATATTAGAAATCGTTGGGGTGAAAATAGGTACGTACTCTCGAAAGCCGAATATATAAAAACAAGCTCCATGCCCGCCTGGAGATAATCCAAACTTGATTACTCTACTATCATAGTTGAAAATTGCCCTCAGTATATCACTCGACTTGCAGGCGCCTACGCAGGTCTCGTCACAGATTTGGTCACGTGCATTCCAGTAGGTTTGGTCACGACCACTAAGGTACCACCGGCGTTTGTTTTCCTCTACTAAGATTGTTTGTCTCTACTACACCTTTCGCTTCTCTAGCTAGGCTTCTCCACCACTAATATTGGCTTTCACACCTCCCTAAAAGCTAAGAATAGCTTCGTCTGACACCCATTTTATGTTTATCCATGAAAGCCCTCGGGCCGGCCTGCATATCTCAATTTATGGAGGCCGGCCCGCAGACTTTAGCAGGGCCCTCGTGCTTTTAATTTAAAAAGCCTGGCCCTCGTGGGCTTTGAGATTACCGGCACAGCTCGGCCACCACCAAAGCCCGAGAAAAGCCCGCGGGCCGGCCGGGCCCGTTTCGAACACTGGAAGTAAGCAGTAGACCTAGATGCAATTACTCACTCACCACCTATCACGCACCACTTACCACTCCATTATCTGTGGGATTTTCAGACTCTAATGGTGAGTGGCAAGTGAGCAAACAAGTATGAGTCTACTTATGTGAGTCTACTTATGTGAGTCTATTGATGACTTCAATCTATCAGTGACCTCATTTCAGAGCGTTCAGTAGCCCAATAAGCAGCACCAATGAAGCAGTTCGAAGCAGTTCCGAACCAGTCTTTCCTGCAACATAAACCCATTCAAGCGGTGTAGTTCACCAGCCTGAACTAGTCCGAACCACACAGCGAACCGTCGGTCCGAACTGGTTCATCATCAAACCGTTAACATCACTAGCTGAGTTCCCGAGATGAACAGGAATTACAATATCAAAGAAATCCTGATTGAAGTAACATTGCAATGCAGCCTGCGAGTGTATCAAATTTTGGAGTAGCTCTGGCATGTTTTCTGGTTTTAGCTTTTTGTCCGTCATGACGAAATGCGAGAAATTACACTACACGTTCTCAAAAGCCCTCGACAACGTTACGGACTCGTTAGTGTGCTTCCGCAGATTACCACCCAGCACAAAGCCGAGCGTCATCATGGCGTCCTTTCCAAACATCACTACTAGCAACCACATTAGCTTGAACGTGGACAGTATTCCTAAGCAGCCAGGCCCGGCCGCCCTGCATGAAGCCGGGCCTGATCGTCGCTAGTGCAGGCTACCAGATTGTAATGGTTGTTGAATAGTGTACTAATTTATCTATATAGAAGAGACACAAAGACCGTATATGTACAATCTACCATATGCGTACGCGTATGCACTACCTGACATGAGACGCATAACCCTGGTCCTGATGCATATCCTCATACAGTCACAATCTTCATACAAGTCTATATTCTCATACAAGACTTCAGACGATGCTGAGACTTCAGTCGATGCTGAGACTCACATGCAACAATGGTGTCAAAACCCGGGACGAGTGATTCACGATGTATGACAGCTATGTACTCACGTGGCGGGAGCTGCCTTTAAGAATCTTCCAAGAACAATAGAAAAGACATCATCATCGAGAAACACAGCACAGATAGTCTGTAGGCCGCCAAGTCTTATGCGAGCCTCGAAGATATATGCAGGCTTCAAAGATATGCAGGCCAGCCGGGCCGCTTAGGAACACGGTATTGCAGATGTTATCCTCATTTGTAAGCACGTCGCGATACGCTTGCGCAAAAGCCTTCCACTCCTCCATGAGCCTCAGCCTAGCTTCTTTGCCTCCTTTCTTCCAAGCGGCCAGTCACGCGCATGCCCCACGATCTTCATACGCATCCCGGGGGTATTGCAACAGGTCGTTCCTTCGCTATTTCTTGGGTCCAATAACCGTGCAGCTGAGACGGCACTTTCACAGTAGAGGTTATTCGGATGTTGGATTGACGAATTACCCGATTCTCAAAGGTATGGGGAAAGGCTACAAGACGCCCTTCGAGCGCGAAGATGGTATCAATTTCTTGTATCGTTGACTCAAAACCTTCGTAGTCAAATACTTCGAAATGCCAGGAGTGATCGTCATCTGGCTCAAACCTTATGTAAGTGGTGTTCATGTAGTTAGTGTAATCGCACTGCTGCCGCAAGGAAAGAAGGCTTTCGGCGATGATGGCGTCAGAGTAAGAAGTATAGCTAGGGAATAGATTAACGTAGTGGCCGGTCGCATTCTGGGAGGGCTGTTACGGCAGTGACGCAGATATGCTCGTTCTTCTCATGTTAAAGGCTTCAACTGAAGGGTGAGTGAATTGCTAGCTACCAAATGACCCCAAGATGCCACACGTCATCACTGTACTCCGGTTTTCTATCTATGTCTGACGTGCTCAAAAGCCTCATCCCACAAACGGTTATTGCATCCGAAAGTGCATCAAAATAAACTATCCTCAACCAGGGGACAGTTGTGCATAGATACATCATACGTATACGCTACCATTACCTAAAAAGAATCTACTTTCTATACATTTCTTTCGTTTATCACTATCTGCACAGAACATTCTGTTGGCATCTTGTGTCACAGTAACACGACACAAAATTGAAGTGGTGGGAGGTCGCATACTGATTAGGCTTAACGCTGTGGCCGGTTTGAAAAGATTCGGTGGTTGCAGGAGAACCGGTAACCAAAGTAATTCGTTTTCCCTGTCAAAGAATAGGCCATTAATACCTCCCCTCTACTTCAAGCCTTTCTTTTCTTCAGTCGATTGTTTTGTCGCAGTCGACAGGAAGATATCGATTACGTTGTCGTTAGGGTTCTCAGGTGGCTCACGGATTGTGTGAGGTCTTGATCGTGTACGTCTATTCGTCCTTGGCTTTCTATTGCTTGTGATTAACAGCGCGGTGGGACGGTTTTCAATCTCGCAATGTCGTTTACAACGTCAACCACCAGGAGGCCCGGACGTCGCGAACGAAGCATCTGTAGCACATACCGAAAGATGAACAGATGTCGACTATCTTCACTGGAAATAGGAAGAAATAAAAGAACATGGGGGTCTAGGTAAATAGATATCCTTATCCTTTGTTTTTTGCGATTGTTATAGCTAACTCAGAGATCGGCGTTTTCAGGACCTCAAGGTAATATTGAAGGGCAGCACGCCTTGCCCCCCAATCGCTACTACGGCAGCGGGAAAATCTACGTGGATGACGACGCCTTGAACAATCACTCACGACAATGCAGTTTCAAGTCCAAACATATCGAAAAAATGATAGATTACCCTTCGGCAGATCGAGGCATAGTGTTGTTGAAGGATCCGATAGAGCACTGTCTGTCATCCATGATGTTTCCAACTACCTTTCCGAGTCGGCTTCCATTTCCGAATCCGCTCGCCATCTTGAAAGGCTACTCTCATCACCTCCGAGCTGTGGACAAATTGTCATCCTCACAACCTCTGACCGCCGCTAATCTGGTAGATGACGAGCCCTTATTTTCTCAATCGCTGATTGTTGACGTGGCCAACGGCCCCTATCGCAAGAAGATATGCAGTGATTCCTGAGAAGAGGGATCAAGATACAACTCGGTAACAACGGCTTTACTCAACTCATGCGCCAGCTGAACCCCAGTTCGAACCACCGGCCATCCGAGACTTTCCAGGTACTGAATATCAAAGCTGATAAAGCCTTTCATAGAGAATATCCATTTGAGCTGCCCAAGTGGTGTGCTAGTAACAGGGAGGGGTCATGGAATGTTACACCACGCCACTGCTTTGTGGATCTCATATGGATGAGGGTGCGGCTGTCGTAGGGTATCAAAACGGTGGGATGAAAATCTGGTTGCTTTGGCTTCTAGGGGAATTTGTGAATGGGAGATCACCGTCCAGCGAAGCACCGCTGTCCTCTGACTCCTCAAACACTCCCTCTAGACCTCCATTGCTAAAAGAGAAAGCCTCCCGCGGTCAGCGTCGCCAACAGCTCTTCCATGATGCCTGGCTGAAGGCTCGCCTAGACCTCTCTCGCCCTGGAATCCATGATCCCCCACTTGCAGAAGTGCATGATCGCCTGTACCGGCGACGACGACCAACTGGCGTTTTACATCCCACCAGGCTGGCTTCACGCCGTATATACACTTCGAGGAGGGTATCTGGGTGGCTCTCGTTGAGTCCTTGCGAGACGAGGATTACAGAGACTACAGTTTCAATGTTGCATGTATGGAACCGGTATATGAAGGATGGGGTGATGGAGGTGGGGGGGCATGCGAGTGAAGATAAGAAGATGGCAAGGCATGTGGTTTATAATGACCTTAAAGGTGCGGCGGAGAGTGCGGCGCTCGCTTTACAGAGGGCGAAAGAGGGCGAACATGGTACTTGATGACCAGGAGGTGAGGCCTGGAATCAGGTGGAAATTCTGGCGACACAGTTGTGGGATGTAGTTGTCGAAGGTGGATTCGAGATTTCTAGGAGGGCGATACGGAATATCAAGGGGTCTCAAACAAGGCCGCCTGGGACACGTGATGAATTCGGGGTTGGCTGTAGTTAGGTTGGGGATCAAACAGTCAAGTAGGATGAAGTTTAAACGGTCTCGGAGTCATCCCAGTAAATTAAAGTTGAAAATCTACATACTCTAGTACAACCTCCATAGTTCCTTGTATTGATCAACAGATTTTCCCATCGGGTGAACGAGAGATACACCCAAATTGATCGTAAACCTAATAAGAAATGAACCGCAATTACCTTACTAGAGCATTCAGCCCACATTCTATAGTTGGTCAGATCACCAACAGTGTTGTGACTGATAGGAAACCCACCATTTCCTCCTCGGGTATGGATTGTAGAAGAACATGGAGCTTCCTAGGAGTTCCTTGCATCGTGTAGCACGCCTCACCAGGAATAATTCAAATAGGTATTTAACGTTTGGTTGACTGGTTCAATGATTCCAAACGTCCAGGGTGGGAACCGGGACGGTCCAATGCCGGTCCAGTCCAGTCCAAGAATTTTTTGGACTGCGTTTTTTTTTGATGTAGCTAGGGTAGGTCCGGCTCAAGGAGAAATGAGGGAATTTAGTCAATTATCTGCGAGAATATTTGGTAGTAGGTGACTGCTAGCTAGAGTAGATTCGGCCCAGAGAAAGTTGCGGGAATAGAGTCAATTATCCACGAGTATATTCCGTAGATGTTGACTGCGGTATTTGATGCCGCTAGGATAGGTCCAGCTGGTGCTATTTGATCGACGGAACAGAGTGCAGGTTGATGGGTTCGAAGCTGAACAATGTCTCAAGTCATGGGATAAATTAGAGATACCACAGGTTGTTGTAACGCAGGATGTGGATCAAGAGGTTGAGAACATGCAGCCAGTGCTCCTAAGCGGCCTGCAGTTCAGGCTGGCCCGGCCGCAAAATCTGAGGCCAGGCTTCATGCAGGCCGGCTGGGCCTGTCCGCTTAGGAACACTGCATCCAGCGGGATGATACGGGGATGGACTTGGTCACTTGGATGAACCTTAATTCCTGTATTTTAGTCGAAAGTATGAGTTGTGGACTAGTCCTGGACTGGTAGTCTAGGGCTTAGTCCAGCCTGTCACCTCTACTGGACTGGACCGGACTAAGCCCTACCCCAGACTGGGTCCGTCCGGCCTATTTGAGCCATTGCTGTGGTCTGTAATGGCGTCTGATTACCAGCTCACGGCCAAACAATGCTTGACTGAGCACAAAATCCATAGAGTTCATAGGCTGCCTCCAAGTTTAATATATTGAGCGGAGTCTGACCTCGGACTTCGAACCGTTACATGGAGGTATTGTACAAATGACGAGCGGGGTAGATACTTTGAAGTTACTTGTATATATACCTCGCCTTGACAACCTAAATACATGCTCAATTTCCCTCGTGATGGAGATCGCCTAGGCAAGAAGACACTGGCGGGAAATCTCTACAACGCTCTAGGAAATCAATAAGAGCATCCATGCAGGGCTTGAGCAACCGTAGACATGTATCAATAAATTTACCAACTGATAGTCGTTAAAGCAGATATCTTCCCGGAAGCTCGTACGAACGGCCTAGATATACTGTACCGAGCGTGATGCTTCGGACGTAGCTAATGTTCTCAACTGTTCGTACGGACCCGGTGTCAGGTAGGGATCAGTACAATCCAGTCCGGCAGCGAGGACAGACTGAACTGGACAAAAGACTAGAAGTCTTGCACTGGACTGTACTAGTCTGCACCAGTCCATTTTCTGCTAATATTACTTATCTAGATTCGGTATAACTCCTAGTAGGCGGCCTACAAATTCACAATTCTTCCCCTCTTTTGAGTAGCCAACATCCACAAATAGACGAGTATAATATGAGTTCCCAGTCATAATGGGCAAATTTATCCCTTTATCAACCCGATTCTAGCAAGTTTAAACCTAACCCTACAATGAAATCTAGGACCAGTCCAGACTGAGTCTGAACCGGTCTGATGAAATGTTAGACTGATCGGATTCCAGTCCAAAGTGACCCCGCACTGAACTAGACTAAACCTAGACTGTTCCAGTCTAGACTAGTCCACCCCCGGACCGTTGAGAGCATTAGACGTAGCGCATCACAAGGCACCTGTATGGTAGGTAAAAACAAGGATTTCGTCAGTCACAAGGAGGCCCATATGAAGGCTCATGCTTCCGAAAAATCTTGGTAATATCACAATTCAGGCAGTGGAATGATCAAATAGATATGTGAAATGCCCAGATGCAGAGTTTTTCTCTCGTATATAAGTAAACAGCTGCCAAGTCTAACGTGAAGGTAGTAAAACTTAGTTAAAGTCCCGTAAGCAGATGATAGGATTCTGAAGTTGTTGATAAGTCTCCAGTCGCCGGTAGGAATTGCCTCCAAATTCAACATCATAGACCCTCAAAAGTTAGATAAGAAGGTGTCACAGGCGGTGGGTCAGTAAATAAAGAGCGTCACATTTGGGGGAGCTCGTCCGAAGCATCGCGCTCGGTACAGTATAGTTGAATTTATAAGTGATGCTATGAACGAGGGATTTCTAGCAGCTGTCTTGTTGACTAGGAGTTTGGCTCGGTGGTTTCCTTAGAATCCGGAGCTGGAGCAATGTTTCCACTGAGCCGGGGGTGGACTAGTCCAGTCCGGAACCGTCCCAGTTTAGTCCAGTCCAGTGCGGCAATTTTATAGACTGGAGCTGGACCGGTACGAAATTTTTCCGGACTAGAACCGGCTCAGTCTGGACAGGTCCAGACTGCGATATTCAAAGTCGCAATCACTGCGGTCAATCTATCCAATTTTTTCGTCCATGGCAGTCGATATTGTTTCAATTCTAGAGCATTGTCCGCTGGAGCCGAGAAGCTATTTTTTCAATGCAAGATTATGGGTACAGACTGGCGCAATCGACTACAAATAGATGGCCATGAAGCAGTTGGATGAAATTATGTGATCAGTTACAGATTGGACTACTGCAAATAGAAGTAAGAGGTACTCCGTTAAACCAGATGGTAATAAAGAGGATGTGTTGATCGATGAGTATGAGATAATTGAGCATGATTTCACGTTGAATTTGATCAAAAGTCACCGCTAGATTGAAAGTCACAAAGTATGGGTCAAGGGTATTAGTGCAGACTAAGACCATCCAGTGCAAGGCCGGCAGCCTGTGGTCCAGTCCAGTCTCACCTCTCCGCTGGACTGGACTGTACTGATCCCTACCCCCAGACCGGGACCGTCTAGACCAGTAGAACATTGAGCTGGAGGACTGGAGCCGACGGCTTGCGGCCCCCATCAGCCGCCACCAACCCCCATCCCGAGAAGGAGGCCTAGCCTCGGAACTGATACTCGGCTTAGGGCTTCGGTTGTGATACTCGGCATCCACGAGTATGGTGCTCTCTCTCTCTTTCTTTCTATATAAGCCTGCCGTTTTCTCTCTTTGTATCGGAATACGATTCATCTTCTTTTCTCTTCTTTATTGCTCTCAACACATCCAAGAATATCCAAGAGCTCTAACAATCTTAATACCTTGCAAAGTTTTCTCAAACAAACACCAAAATGCACCCGGACTGTCAGAAAAAAATGGAACCTGTAGCTATTGTTGGTGCTGGTTAGTCCTTCATCTTTGTCACGCTAAAGGAGAGTGAATGAATTAATGAATGCACGCCAGCTGGTCGTTGGGCCGGCGCCACTAATCTTTCTGAGCTGTCTGAGCTGCTGTTCGCTGGCCGTGGAGGCAAATCTGTAGTCCCCGACTATTCCTACAACATCAATAGTTTTTACCATCCAGACAAGGACCGACCAGGCAGTATTCCCATGAAAGAGGGCTACTTCCTGCGTAACGACTGCCGCAAATTTGACAATGCGTTTTTCGGCATCAATCCGGTCGAAACCAAGACCTTGGACCCCGACCAGCGGCAGCTGTTGGAGGTTGCGTACGAATGCTTGGAGTCGGCAGGCATCACGCTCGAGGATATTGCGGAGTCTACTACAGGTGTTTTTATGGGTAGCGGTGGGAGTGATTATCCCCTCGCGCGGTATCAGGATACAGACTATGCGACTACGAAGCCGTATGCAGTCACGGGTTCAGCTCCGACTATGACTAGCAATCGGCTAAGTTATGTATTTGATCTGACTGGGCCGAGGTTAGTCTGGAAGACCCAGTTTGGCCTAATTCGGTATTGACCCGCTGAATTCAGTGTAACGGTGGACACGGCCTGCTCATCTTCAATCTATGCCCTTCATTTGGCCTGCAACTCGCTTCTAGCGGGTGACTGCACCGCTGCCCTGGTTGGCGGCATCAATCTCATCATTGGCCCCTATACGCAACTCGATGTCGCGAAACTGGGTGTGCTGTCGCCCACTTCCACCTGTCACACGTTTGATTTTGCCACCGATGGATATGCTAGAGCCGAGGGCTGCGGCGTGTTGTATATCAAGCTCTTGAAAGATGCAGTAAAAGATAAGAATCCGATCAGAGCGGTTATTCGTGGCACCGCAGCAAATAGGTGAGTGTGCAATTGCAACCCGAGGATATGCCACAAAAGAAGATATGCTGATGAAACTATCAGCAACGGTAAAAATAGTGGCATCACGCATCCAAGCTCAGAGAGCCAAGAAAATGTGATAAAAGAAGCATATGGAAGAGCGGGAATCACAGACCTCAGTAAAACAGCATTTTTTGAATGCCATGCCACTGGAACTGCAGTTGGAGATCCGATCGAAGTGGAGGCTGTAGGAAGAGTGTTCCGCGACTGCAGAAAGGAGGACGACCCGCTCCCAATAGGCTCGGTATGTACCCACAAGCCGTTAAGCATTTGTACTGATGCATATCCTGTATACAGGTTAAGTCAAACCTTGGTCACAGTGAAGCAGCCTGTGGGATAGCCCATGTCTTGAAAGCAATCATTGTGCTGGAAAGTGGAAGCGTCCCTCCGACCATTGGCGTGACACAACTTAATCCAAAGAGTAAGACGCCATTTATCAAAGACAATTTCATATAACATATCTAATACGCCTAGCCAGTCGACTTTGAAGGGAATAGAGTGAGAGTTGTCACAGAAACAACCAAGCTCAAACCAAGAGATGGTGTCTTACGCGTCAGTGTGAACAACTCTGGCTTTGGTGGTGCGAATGCCCATGTTGTGATGGAAAGCGTCGAGAGCTTTCTTCCACATTATAAAACAACTAGCAAACTCAGCCTGTGGGCAGCGGATAAAAGTATGAGGCCAGCCCCCAAAATTGCTGTTATATAGATCTAATAGAAACCGGGTAGTTCCACATGCAAATGGCCATGAAAACCATGAACACATTGACGGCATACCTAAGAGAGAAAGCTATCTATTAACTTTTTCGGCTCATTCTGATGCGTCTCTTCACCTTAATATAGATCAAGTCAAGGCTAGGGCCGAGAGCTATCGTCCCGATGACCTAGCATTCACCCTGGGTGCGAGACGTACCCACTTCCATCATAGGGCATTTGCTACGGTGACGGCCGGCGTAAACTATGAGACTGCATTTAAGAACATACTCTACGGAACCATTCAACTCCAGGAGCCAAGAATTGGCTTTGTTTTCACCGGTAAGAGGATGTAATCGAGAAATTTAGGCCGGTACATTCTACATGCCACGGAAATAACTAACCGCTGCGTATAAATCACAGGACAAGGTGCACAATGGCCACAGATGGGCCTTGCGCTCATGAACGAATTTCCCATTTTTCTGCTCTCTATCCGACGACTTGATGATTATCTACAGCAGATTAAAGCTCCACCTAATTGGACAATTGAAGGTGTGCACTTCGAGGAGAAACCGGCCTTTGAGCACCTCTAACTCCAGAATAAAACAGCATCCTTACGTGAGCCGGAGAAGACAAGCAGAGTCCTCGAGAGCGCCGGGGTCGGACAAACTGTTTGTACCGCCGTTCAGGTCTCGCTGGTGAATCTATTGGGCACTTGGGATATAACGGCGGTTGCTAGTGTTGGGCATTCTTCTGGTATGCATTATGAATTCTCCCGTACTGTAGTATTTCAATCTAATCTGATGTCGCTACTTAGGAGAAATTGCTGCTGCTTATTTAGCTGGTAAACTCACCGAACGCCAGGCTATCATCACTGCCTACTATCGGGGTGTCAGTGTCGAAACAGCGAGTAGTGATGGTGCCATGCTGGCAGTCGGCCTCGGGAATGATGAGGTCTCTTCATATCTGCGTCCGGGTGTTACGGTTGGCTGTGTCAATTCCCATCGCAGTATTACATTGACTGGGGACAAAAGTGCTGTTGAGCAAGTGCATGCACAGCTGCAAGAGGGAAAGATCTTCTCGCGCCGTCTCAGAACGGGAGGGAAAGCCTACCATTCAGAACACATGAAGAAAGTCGGTGGAGAATATCAACGCCTTATTGAACCGGAGTTGGGGAACAACGGCTTAGTTTCGTCGGGACCTACAGCAATGGTCTCATCTATTGACGGTAAAATGATAAAAGATGAGATCCCTCCTTCATACTGGAGACGCAATCTGGAATCGCCTGTCCGGTTCGACCAAGCCATGGAAAGCATGATAAAACAGTTCAACGTGACCCACACAGTTGAAATTGGGCCACACAACACACTACAGGGGCCATTGAAACACATCCTTCAGCGGATGGATGCTCAGTCGGTTGGGTACCTATTCACTATGTCTCGGGGTGAGAGCACTCCTAAGACAATAATAGATCTAGCTGGGCACCTCTACATCCAAGGATATCCTGTAGCTCTGAAGTTCTTGAATTCTCAGGTTACGTTAGGCCCGCCCGGTAGTACTCTAGATATTACCGACCCCCATACGATAACCGATTTGCCGGGCTACTCGTGGGACCATAAGCTTCTGTGGGAGGAAAATCGTCTCAGCTATGAATTTAGGAACCGCCCCTACCCACGTCACGAACTTCTTGGTAGCAGACTCCCATATGGAGGCGCGACGGAACTTATATGGCGTAACGTTTTACGACCTAAGGATATTCAATGGCTGGATGATCACAAAGTGGGCACAATCCCGAAGACATAAGATATCTTAATTAACCGGTTCTACGTAGAAACATGAACAAACAGTATTCCCGGCATCAGGCTACCTTGCGATGGCCATCGAAGCACTCTCGCAAGTTAACGAAGTTGGAAAAGACGACACATTTAGTGGCTATTGCTTAAAAGAAGTTTCGTTTGTTGCGCCTTTGAGTTTAGATGAGGAGGGCCGGGAGACTCTGTTAACTCTGTCAGCCACGAAAATCTCAGCAGCGAAACGCTCAAAGCACTGGTATGACTTTAGTATTCTCAGTATAAGTCCTGTTGCGGGCAACAGCGGGGATTGGATAGAACACTGCACTGGCTCTATTGCTTTTGAAGACGATGGAAAGATACTAGGAGGTAATCACCTATAGAGCAGGCTTTACTATACTTCCCTGGGAAACTAACCAGTGAAAAGAGGATGTAGGATATCCCCGGGTCTGGGACGCTCCCCACAATATTCTCTCAAGGGACTTCAATCCCGATGAATTCTATGATATAGTCGCCGAGAAAAATGGAACCATCTATGGTCCCCGGTTTAGACTCCTACGCGATGTATTGTGGGATAAAACACTGCAACAACTCACAGGAAAAGTGGATATACAGTCGGAAAATGGAGTTGATCGCTATATCGTCCATCCTACAAGTTTAGACTGCGGATTCCAGATGACATCATCCGCTGCCGTTAAGGGTGAGGCCAAAAATCTGGTGCCAGAGGTTCCAACCTTCATCGCATCCCTTACCGTAGTCAACCAAAAACGAAATGCCGATAAAGCTGGAATGCAGAAGCCGGCATCCATACACTGCACAGCAAAAGAAATAGGCGTTCGCGGTGTTGTGGGTGAGTGGGTACTAGAGTGCCCCAATCAGACACGCGTTGTTTGCGACGGTATCAGGTTTGTCCGCTACTCCCGACAGTTCTCTGCAAAAGAAAAGTATCCGTACTACCGTCTGCTCTGGAAACCCGATATTTCAAGGCTCAATGATTCCTCTGCCCGACAGTTTGTTGCTCAGAATACCACTGCAGATCCGAGTGTTGAGCGAGAGTTGATTTCGGTACTTGATCTCTACGTTCATCGGGACCCGGCTATAAGGATTCTGCAGATTGGTGGCCCGGAGATGTATACCCGCCGGATCCTCCATATCCTAAATGCGAACACCCAGTTCAAGCGGTTTAAGACTCTGGCGATATTAGCTGCTGATGGCGGGCATATGCTTGATATCATCAGCGAAGACGTGAATATCTATAAAAATGTGGACGACCTTGAGGAAAAAGAAGCTGGGTGTTTCAATCTTATTATAGTCCCTGAGGTCTGTCTACGACATGAGTCAGTCGTTTCTATGATCACTAACAATTAATCAACAGAACCCAAATTTTGGGCCGTGGGAAGAACCAACCATTCAGTTTTTAGGACGCAAGCTAGCTAGCGGGGCATGTGCTATTGTGCCTATCGCGCTTTCGCAGCAACTTCAGTTATACTTTTCAGACAAAATTTTCCAGCAGTTTCAGACTGACAGCTTCAGTCTGCTTCGTGGGACTAGCGAAGCTGTACAGAAGGTTCATTTGGGTACACGTCCAAAACAAATTATTTTGGTAAATATATTTGTTGGCAACCACGTGTAATTGTCATAGTAACAGAGCTAGGTCCATCCGGACGGCATATCGCTCTCCAATTTCGGCATGGAACTAGGGCGCAAGATGAACAGGTCCTATGGATGGACAGCTTTGCACATATCGTCTTTAGCTGCGGTTGTTGACCTAGATCCTGACTCCAACGTAATAAGTCTCGTCGATCTCGAAAGACCTACCCCGGTACTTGAAAATGTTGACGACGCAGATTTGGAGGCCATAAAGAAGCTAACACATACGTCTACTATCTGGCTCACCAATGGCAATATCATGGATGCAGCTGATCCAGCCACCGCACTTATAATTGGCCTGACCCGCTCAGTCGTGACTGAAGAACCAAATTTACGCTTCCGCTTGCTGGATTTTGATGTGCATGATCTTGCCAACCAAACAGCACAGTGTATCGAACTCATCTGTGAGCAAGCAGCAGAGTTCTTCTTCAGTCCGCAGAGCAGTACTACAGCCGAATTGGACGATATCCGCCCCGAACGCGAATTTGCGGTTAAAGATAACACTGTATTCATTAGCCGTTACGTACCCGATATGTCCGAGAACCAGCGATGGAACACGGAGCACAATAGTCACGGATACAAGCCAGACCTCGTCCAACAAGAAATCGGCGATATTGCCGTAAAGATGAAGTTGCAAGAAATCGGCCAGCTGGATTCATTATGCTTTTATACTGAAGATACTGAAGTCCCACCGGGCCCAGATGAAGTGGAGTTCCGCGTAACAGCATCTACTATTAATCCGAAGGGCGTGGTGATCCTAATGGGCATTTTTGAACCAGATCAACCGGCTAATGACAAACCCTATCACTCGAGCTTTGAGCACACTGGGACTGTTCTCCGGGTAGGTGAGAACGTGGTGGATATTCGCCCAGGCGATACGGTGGTTTCATGCTGGTCGGGAGATTATGGAACCGTAGAGCGCGCTCCGGCCTTTGCCTGTCAGAAAATCCCAGCCGAAGATGCAATGGTACATATGCATGCTAGGGCTTGTTTTTGTTATATCATACTAAAGGCAGCGTTAGGAAGTAGTGACGATGCCGGTGGCTTACATGACAGCACTATATGCTTTTTATCACTTGGCACGATTACAAGAGAACGAGGTACCACTTTGCTTCCTACCATACATATACCCTGTGACAGCGTTAACTTGAAACCAGACCGTATTAATCCACTCAGCTGCAGGGCCTGTCGGCTTTGCTGCTATCCAAATAGCTTTGCAAATAGGAGCTAAGGTGAGTAGCGATTAAAAGGGATATCTGCTTGCATTCAATCTCTGCAACCAGGCTGATATGTACAGATCTATGCCACTGTGAGCACTGACAAAAAACGAGATTTCCTTCACCAAAGATTTGGACTTCCTCATGATCGGATTTTCCAATCTCGCGACCGATCTTTTGTCCCAAGCATCAAAATTGCCACACTCAACAAAGGCATTGATGTAATCTTGAGTGCTCATACTGGCGACCTTCTGCACGACACCTGGGAATGCATGGCACTATTTGGGCGCTATGTTGATATCGGGCGCCGGGATGTGCTAGATCACGGCAGGTTGAACATGAACATGTTTGCCCGTCATGCTAGCTTCTTCTCCTTTGATTTAGGGATCATAGGATGGCGGAAGCCAGAGTTGTTCCAAAGGTGCGTAGCAATCCTGTACCTGATCTTGAATCTGCTACTTATACTGAATGGCAATAAAGGCTCCTTGCAGAGGTTTTCGAGCAATATCGATTAGGAAAAATAGAACCTATCAGCCCCATCGCGGTTTTTGATGTTTCCCAGCTCTCCACGGCTATCCGGACTTACATGCGACAAGAACATATAGGCAAGATAGTCATTGATTACAGTAATCCGCACAGCCGTGTACCATGCCAGCCAGCCAAAGCAGAGGAAGTCGTCTTTAGGAACGATGCCTCTTATCTAATGGTCGGCGGACTGGGCGGACTGGGGCAGAGTCTCATCAAATGGATGCTTGCACATGGGGCAAGGCATTTTGTTTTCCTCTCTAGGAGTGGTAATAAGGACGGCAGTGCTTCGGACACCCTGAAGGTCATACACGACGCGGAAGGGTCAGCCATCATAGTCGAAGGGAGCGTGATAAAGATGCAAGACTGCTTGAAAGCTATCGATGTAAGCTGCAGTCCAACCAAGAACTTCACGAGACAGTCACAGCTAACCACCACTACTGCAGGCCGCCACACACCCTCTCAAAGGCGTCATCCATGCTGCCATGGTCCTAAGGGTAAGCACTGAGCCATCACCCGCTCCAATCCCACTAATAATCCCTAGGATGGCCTGTTCAGCCAGTCCACAGCCGAAGACTTCAACGTCGTCACAAACCCTAAACACATCGGAGCCCGTAACCTCCATGATGCCCTCATCAACCACAATCTCGACTTCTTCCTAATGATGAGCTCGATTTCCGCTGCTACCGGTCCACAAGTACAACCCAACTACGCCGCTGCCAACACCTCTCTCGAGAACCTCGCGCGCCTGCGCCACCACCTAGGTCTCCCCGCCGCCGCCGTCGCCCTCGGCGCAATCGCAAAAGTCGGGATCCTGGGCAAGTACTCGGAGCTGCTCGCGCAGCTTAGCCGTGTAGGGATCATGCCGCTCACAGAGTCCGAGTACCTACAAGCCATCGAACTCGGCATCCGGTCGCAGCTCCAGAAACCCGTCCAAACTTTAACCGTCAACAGCGGAACCCAGCAGTCAATTCGGACGAACGACCCCTACGTCCTCACCGGCCTCGACCTCGGCCAGCTACAAGAAATGTACCAAAACGGGCAGTACCAAAACCTCGCCTTCCGCCGCGACCCGCGGTTCTCCCTCATCGTCAACGCCGTCACCACCGGCCACACTCACCAGGCCTCCACAGCAACCGAAGACCTCCTGCAAAGCATCATCGTTTGCAAACCGGCCGACCGGCTCCAGCTGATGACAAAGTACATCCTGAATATGCTTTCGGAGATATTAATGCACCCCGTGGAACAGATCTCGCCCGAAAAGAGCGCGTATACGTATGGACTGGATAGTCTGGTGGGCGGGGAACTCAGGCTGTGGATTTATCATGTATTTAAGGTCAATGTTAACTTTTTGGAGATTTCGGAGCCCAGAAGGAGCATTGTGGGGCTTGCTGAGATGGTTTTGGGAAGGAGGGAATGGGGAGATGAATGAAAGGTGTAGATGGAAATTGGCGGGCATTTAGTGTGTGTATATCTTGTTTCGTTCCCAGACCCCTGCCGCTATGGTAGGAAGAAAGTGTGCTTTCATATTCTCAAGTGTTTTCAAGTTCAGTCTGTACTCACAAACAAGCTAAACCAGTGTACGCCCGTTTGTGTGTAGCCATATGGGAGCAGATGTCCGCGTAGGTAGTTTTTATTTTTTTATTTTCATGTTTTAAGTTGTCATGTATTTTCAATTTTCGAAGTGTTTCTCGTGCTACATTGCCAAGGATATTCCTCTCCAATTAGTCACCTCATTCAAACAGCGCAGGCGCCTGATTAGGAGCGTGGGCACGCCCAGCGCCCACACCTAACAAGCCGCTAGCGGGGCGCCTACTGGCCGGGATTTTTTCAAAATTGAAAATTACTCAACACAATGGAGAAAATATCAGAGGCTACAGTATGATAGGTAACTGCAAGGCTTACATAAGCCCCGATGCTCAAGGCGGAGGGAAAATGTTAGAAGTACAGAGGAATGTCGTACAAAGGGTGGAGGGGATTGATGAGTTGATCCCGGAGGATAAACCTTTCGAGAGGAGGAGTTACGAGAGGAC
>Ga0307512_10000784_pt1 | contig 47045 bp, 52 predicted proteins | sample 14_EM_MG_FD_200267 | JGI IMG/M metagenome (GOLD analysis project Ga0307512, IMG submission 200267) | Populus trichocarpa ectomycorrhiza microbial communities from riparian zone in the Pacific Northwest, United States - 14_EM | ecosystem: Host-associated > Plants > Roots > Unclassified | place... | reverse complement strand
CACTATGCAGAGAGATCAGTGAGGAGAATGTCAGGTACCATCAGTGCTCTATATGGCAAGGAGCACGATAGTTGCAGAGAAACTGGTGAAAACTGCGGTCAATGCGCTGGGAGATTGGAACATAGTGTCACTACATATGAATGCAGACGGCGACAGCCGGTGTGAGATTTGCTGCTGGTTGGGCTGCAGCGAACGTGTGTACAACCACCACCAGCCAAATTGCTCCTGGTGTGCAAGACCACTTCGATTTGATGAGGACGGGTGGAACTTATGTGAATAAAGGCTGAAGCAATGGGCATTTTGACACATCATGCATGAGGACTGCCCAAACTGCCACGGTGATCACATTGCAGTAGGCAAGCATCATTGAAAAAAACCTCAGCCCAACGAAATGATACAGCGATGCCGGACACTGCAATCTGATAGAAAAATCACCGGGGGGGGTGGCTAATTGGGGCTGACATAGTAGCGCTTGGAACAAACCAGCTGAATGGAGACGAGGAACCAAGAAGCTGAGTGGATGTTAAAGGAGGCGGACACCGTCATGAGGGAGGTGGCCAAGGAGGGCAGAGATGCTATCATGGCAGAGACAGTGGTGGACAGGGCATTGGAAGCCACCAGATGAAGTTATTAGAGCAGTTGTGCATAAATGTGTCAAATCACGTACATGGATACTGGCAGCGCTGGATATGGTTGTTAGTGGAAAGGAATCTTGGATCGTATGCAGGAGCAGCCAGGGTAATGTTGCGGAGTTTGAATCAGCCATCACGGTTCTGAGATTAGACTCAGAATCACAGTTTGGACAGATGGCGCAAGTGGAGTCATTTTGAACCAGACATTTGAACCTACCTGAGCAGAGGCTCCAAAGTTGATGACATTTTGACTGGTGTCAAAAGAACAGGAGGTAAGATGAAAAGGATTAAGAAAATTGCTGATGAACATGAGGTGCAGACCAGAGAGACACCAGGGAGGAAGATAATCTGATACAATGACATTCGGCAAGGAGGTGACTCAATACAAGTGAGTGACGTGAATGCCCAGAGTCGTAGATAGGACTGAATATTTAAGGAGTAATACAGCCAGATAGTCTGGGAGAAGATTATAGATGAATTCGGACTAGAGATTGGAAATGACCACTTACCAACTCACCTGTGGGCACGGAACAGTGAAGAAGGAGAATCCATCAGATACCTAACTGTGTAAGGGGTGCTCCCGTTGCAGCGATACTGCTGACTGTTGAGAGTCTACTGAATACATGTCATGGAGTTACTGGTGGTGTATTCATGTGATTTGCATAACACCTATTCACGACTAGTGTTTGCAATGCTTTCGGGTAACCCGCCTGCGGTGCGGAGTATGGCCGGCAGTCCGGGTATTGGCCGGCGGTTCGGTTCGGTTCGGTTCCAAACCCGGCCAAAAACCCAACCTGGTTTGTCTTGGGGGGTTTGTTACCCGGACCACGGTTCCAACTTTGGGGTTCATACCGCTTGGCCTCCAAATAAGCATTTGAGTTCTCATGGTATCGTGACATGATCAGTACGCAGAGTGTGCAGTTGTGGTCGCTGTTTCACCTCCCACTTTCCGATTTGCCAACCGACTGATATTTGTTGAGTAAATGTGAAAAAAGTGCAAATTTTCGGCAAAATTAGCGGGATTTCAATCGCAACACAACGAATATTGGTCGGATACGATATGTGAGATCCTGTGGTGAAAAACGGCTCGAACTGCACAATTTAAGTAGTGATCACGTCATGATACTATCCGAACTCTAATACTCAAATCGAGGCAAAGTTGTGATTTCAAAATGCTGGGACATTGGAGTTAAACCGCGCCATTTCCAATGGGCCAAGATGTTCCTGTGGTATAATGCATTGCCACGGTCCGGTTTCGGGTGGAACCGGAACCGGCACTAACCTATGAATTTGGACCTGTTGCTCACACTATTCACGACATCACCAGTGCCCCAGTCATGTGTTCTCCACCAGGATTACACATCAGTAAAATGTCCATTGAGTAAGAACTAGAGCTTAGCAGATTCATTCTTGATGATGCAGCTATATCCCTGTAAGTGGGAAGTTAGAGTCTCATCCAGCTTCCGCAGAACCAATAGTTCTCAATCACATTCATTATCTCCGATACTAGCTGGACATATCTGATTGGAATGGAGAAAACACCAATACAGACACAACTCAGTCGCTAGGCAACATGCAAGCCCCTGGAAGGCCTGACCCTTTGCCCCAGGCTATACACAACAATTATGTGACTTACAGGCCAAACAGAATGGTTTCAGCCTAAGCATGATGTGACTGAAGGAATAATAACACTAGCTAATGACATCACACCCGAAACAACCCTGGTTATTGTGTTGAGTTAGTATGCATTGCAACATCATACCTGGTATCACTTCTTGTTGACGCATAATGTTTTGAATTGGCATATCATCGGTTGGTCGCTGATTAAATGTATAATGCGAGCTTAATAACCAATAGGGTCATGCAATGGTATGTGATTACTACTGCCAACTATGATCGGCCGATGTTTCAACAACCTTAATACCTGGAATGGTATATGACTGAGTCCAGGTTCAATCTTTCACATTGGCTGACATGATATTATGAGATGGATGGTCTGATTTTTATCAGGAGTGTAACACTTTGAAACAACATTGCATGAGCATGTTAATCAATAAAACTATGTCGCACTAATAGGTGGGGTGCAGGCTGAAATCTTATGACACCAGCGCCATAACTCTATCCAGAGTGTTGAAGCCAGTGTGTCACAATCTGGGTGTACAAACTCTCGAAGATGACTATACAGAGATCAGGTTGCTCTGGCATTGAGAACACAAGCTCAATCAGCAATGCACATTCAATATTCAGAAACATCTCAGACAATCCTAAAATATTATGCTGTTATCTATCTATCGATAGTTCAACATTACCTCTCTATTGCACCATCTTGATCTATCGCAATATGTTTGGGAACAGATTCACAAAATCTGGAAACGGTGACCAGCAGAAAGTCCAGTTCTTGGGAGATCTAATCCTGTGTTTAGAGGAGTAATGTTCAATTCACATCTCCCACAATGGTTGAATGTAAGTGGCTTTGAATGGTATGGAATTTGAAGTTCATTGGTACTTATCTACAGGGTGATTATCCTAGGAAGAACTTTCCGAACAGTGTTTATTTCCAGGAGAGGAGAAGTCTTCAACCCTGGAAGAAATATTATCAGTTGTGTACATGTTGATCTGGATGTTCTTCGTGACATTCAGGTGGTTGAGTCTGAGGATAGGATGAGTACAGAAAGAGTTTCTTAAATACGTGTATGTTCCTAATCTAATAAATATTGGATTAGTTTGTGGGATTAAGAACCCATGGAACAGAATAATATTTTAAGTACACTACACAGTGATCTGAAGATTGGGGTATCGTGTATGTCTCCAGAGTTAATAGAGTTATACCAATGACTATATTAGACATGAGTATTCTTTTTACAACACCCACAAAATCCACAACTACATATCATTAGTATACCGAGGTCTCTACCTGATAATATGTATGAGTCCGAATCTCAAGAGTTGCATACATAATATCTATTGCCTGTATTTGGCAGAACGGTATTGCCTACAACATTGCAATGGGGAGTGGTGTCTTGCGGTTCACTGCCTGCTTGATCGAATCAAAGGTAGATATCATTCAGACAGCTCCCAGCATTGCCTGTAATTATCGGAGTGCGATTCTTATACATACTTTGGATCAGTCATCATCCAATCTGCATTTGTACCAGAACGGTATTGTGTAGAACATTGTCCAAGGGAAAACAGTCCACAGAGAGAAGAGACAAATGTAGACGCTCTAAGGCCTGAGCAATTTCAAAATGTCGACACCAGAAGTAGTTTGATATATCCGACTGAGGCCCTACCACCTGTCAGCTCCCTGGCAGAGAAACCCAGATGCCTACAGTGCAAGACAATTCAAAATGATTTCTGGAATCTCAAGGAAGTATCAAGACGGCTCCAGAAGAGTATTTGTTCTTCAACCGGCATAGCACAAGCAAGCGGACATAAGGCAAGATGAAATACTAAAGTGTAAGAACAGTACTGAGTTAGTGCAAAATCAACTGTCCAAACTGTCCCAGCAAGTGGTGCATGGTATTCACGCATGCAATGGTTCAAAAGTGATGATGGAAAACGTCTTGGATTCTGGCAGAGTTAGCATTGATACCCTGGTGACTCCTTTGAAAGCTGAAAGATCTGGGGTCGCCTCAGTGGTATCCGGAGTCCGAACCCAGATGCAATTACACAGGGCGCTGCTTCAGCCTGAATATACTGGAAGCAGTAATCGGCGAACACAAGTCAATGAACTCAAGATCGAAGCATATGCAATGTTGCAAGGAGTAGACGCCGATTTTCAATCAATACACAAAAGGATCTTGGTGAATATGTTGCAAATTATTTCTATCCAGGCTTTGACTGACAAAATCAAAGAGAATATGCAGGACTGAACAAAGTAAATCGACTTGGTTCAAAATACACGATCAATACTAACCAAGTCTTTGAACGAAGTACTGACAACATGTGATCTACGGTAACACTCCGAAACCATGCATGCGCAAGTATCCACGCCTCAGGTAGTCTACAGCGGGTTAAGAACTGCCATGGATGCATACTAAAATTCTGATTGCTCTGGGTACAAGCTCAGGAAAGAAGGTGTGCGAATACCGCAGCGAGAACGTTCCCGAAATGTGCATCCAGATATACAACGATAAATTGACTGAAGTCTCTCTCTCTCCTGTTTCGGAGATACGAAAAGTGATCCAAAATGCTCCAGAAGGATAGAAGGCAGTGCTGGTAGCAATGGTTTCGATGACGGAGGCAGATATAATTACGGTAATGATGAGGGCAACAATGTCACTGTAGGCCGCAAAATCACATTCATGGCCACTATGATGGTAACAAAGGAGGCAATGGTAATGCTGCACCTGGGAGACCAAAATTCCCAGATGCAGTAAAGCCGGATCATGAAAATATAAGAAATTGTCGACTAAGCAGAAGCTAACAATCAATATTGGAACTGGAATTAGCCAAAGCAAATGAAATGAACATGTGTATAAAATTTTTACTAAATCAAAAGAAGACTGTGATACATGGAGGATAACCATACATGTTTACATCGTGGATCGATCAGAGCATTGTTGAATAAACGATAGAACCACCAACTGGGTTGCATGGTTGATCGATGACTATGCAGCAGAAGAGCATACACACTGGATTATGGGAAAGTTCTCTGCATTACACCCAAAATTTGAACTGGGTATGTCAATGCTTTCAAGTTACATTTCATTCATAAGGAAGACAGAGATGAGGTACATGCGGACCTTGACAGAGTCAAATATAATGGATTCATCTAGGGATAGGTTTACTCAAATACCAATGCATAATGACGAGGGCATCGTAACCGGAGCAGCATTGAAACAGTGGATCGTGGAATGGTTACAATATGAAATTCTTCGTCAAATGCATAAAATCAATTAAACCGGGAAGAGTGATACCGGAATAACCAAAATTATTACCTGAGCTGGCATAACTGCGAAATAATGGAATCCAGCAGTGACCAGTCTCAGTCTCAAGACGATTCCGCAAGAAAAACCAAGTGGATCAGAACAATGTTCAAACGAAATCTGAAGAGCAAACCGCCGGTTTTAGTGAAGAAATGACAGTCAATGAAAGATGGAGAAAACTTTTAAACCCAGGATTTATTTCAGGGAATTGTATGCACAACAGGTAGATGGCATCGAAAAATCGGAACTTGATAGAAGGAAAGTGGTGAACAAATGTCAACAATGTGCCTGGCCTAGTGGTAGGAAAGCATCTCACAAAACCAAGGTAAGTGTCTAATGGAAGAGAACAGAAAAGGGAACAGCACAGTTCCCTAAAGAAAAAGAAATATCAAAATCTTGATGTAGGAGCTTATGATATTGAAGAAGACATCAACTTATATATAACAAATGGAGAATGCAGTTGCAAAAAAGATTTTGATAAAACCGAAAATGAGGATACACATCAGCAAAATGTATTTTAGTCACTGGTAGCTTCCAGGCGAGTCTGAGCGGATGTGGAGTGCAAAGTTATATGCCTCAATGTCGGGAGAATTTCAGACCCTAGGATGGTATTCCTGCGAGCCTCGAGGGTAACTGGGATGTCTGATGACTGCTACAGAAGTACCATCGGAGTGATGGTAAGTGGTTTCGGAACACCTCGGAACACCAGAGAGAACTTTTGGGTGCAACCGAGACCCTCTGGGCGGGCCGGCGACAAGGCTGGCAGCGCCGACCACAGGCCTGTGAACAGCTGGGAGTGCGGGCAACAAGTCAGGCAGTGCCAGCGACAAGTTGAGGTGCGCCGGCGACAAGTCTGGGAGCACCTTGAATCACAGTAGAGGAGTGAGGGAAAAGCATCTTCATTGGGAACGTTGCCGGTGTGCCTTGAAATCATAGCTATTACTGATCATTGAATGATTATTAAAACTCATGTACTCAGTTTGTATTCTCATCTATGTTTCTAAAAAGCTACCCATCTACACACAGTATCTCTGGACTGGCTGCAGCCGGTGGTTGCAAGCGATTTGAGGTGCGCACGAAAATGACAATCGACTGAAGTCAGAGATACAATCTGCAGCCCGGATCTACCAAGTATGGAGATGCACTTGCAGGCGGTAATCGAGTGTATTTGGGGATAGATTTGGAAGCCGTAATGGAGTGAACTTAGTTATGCACTCCACGATCATGGTCAAGCCAATTTGGAGATAAAAATGCAGACCACGATTGAGTGAGTTTGGAGGCGGTAATTGTGTGAGTTTAGAGGTGCACATCGAGGCTGTGATCGAGCGGGTTGGGAGTTGCACTTGCAGTCAGTGATCGTGTGATTTTGGAGGCCGGAATCGTGCGACTTTGGACAGACACTTGGAGGCCATGACTGGGCGAGGTTTGAACTGCACCTATAGGCCATCCTCAGGCGACTTTGTGGATGCAGTTGGAGGCTATAATCGAACGAGTTTGGAGATGCACTGGAAAGTCGTATTCTTGCGAACCTGAAGGCGGTAATCGAACCTGTCTGGATGAATACTTCGAGGTGGTCGATGGACGGTGTGCCAGGTGCTGACAGTCTATTCATCAGTTAGTTAACTCGCAACCGTGGGATTGTGATAAGGTTACTCTACCTTTGAGCCATGATGGAGAGCTGGCTGATGGCAGACGACGGTGTGGGGAAGGCACGCCGGAATCTGAAGTCGCATTCAGGGGTCAACTTGTAATCATGAGAATGAAAAGAAGATACACAGTCTTCAGTGGATGCTGTACTCGGTGCATTCATGTCCTTGGTGTATGCTGTACTCGGTGTCAACTCATGACTCTGACATGGAGACATAGAGAGGGATGACTTAACATTGTGTTCTGCAATGATGGTAGAGTTGAGGATGAGAAAGAGAGAGATGGGGGATGGAGATGAGAACGATCTGGAGAATACAACCAGATTTGAGAAATCAGGGGCACAACATGAATGATTTGGTTGTGATGACCGCGTATCAGTGTAATTATGGGCCGGTTCAGAACTGGTTCCTGGTGTATCGGGGATGGTAAATTGACTCGGGCACGATATTCTCCTAAGTCCCAGTTCCTCATGATGATTTCCACCCATCTCTTTTCATCTCTCTGTTTCTCATCCTCAACTCTACCATCACCTGAAAACAGGAAGTGAAGTCATCGCTCTCTATCTCTCCATGCTATGATGAAGAGTTAACACCAAGTACAGCATATACTGCGTCCTGCATCATCCCAGTATCCACTGTCTACGACTCCCAGTCTGTGTCTCATCTTTCGGCAGACCATGTTGAACTCAATTCTCCACATTCCTACAATGATGGGTTAACCAATGAATGGAGTCTCAGCTCCTGTCGCTCCTTCCTCCCCAATTACCGCCTCCAGATTGGCGGCCTCCTTGTACTCATCCATCCTGGGTTTACCAGGGCATCCAAGAGCAGATGCACACTCGCTCGATCACAGCCTGGAACCATCGCCCAAAAGTCGCTTGATCATGGCCTCCAAGTGTACCTCGAAACTTGCTTGAACACGATCTCGGAGTGCATCGCTAGGTTAACTCAATCATGGCCTACAACTGTATCTCCAATTACACCTGATTAGGGCTTCCAAGTTTGTACTATCATGGCCTCCCAGTTCATTTCCAAACTCGCTCGCACATGGCCTCCAAGTGCATCCCCAAACTCACTCGATCTCAGCCTCAAAGTACATCATTAAGGATCGACTGTGGGTGTACAGAGATACAGGGGCAACAGAGGTGGATTGTGTCAGGGGGAGTATATTCTGCAGACCCCAGAGTAGATAGAGAATATCCCATTTCCATCTCATCTTATCATACAGTGAAAACTCACACTCTTCCATTCCCAACTTTCGGTGTCACTTGCTCTGTCCGCGATGTTGTAGATCCACTTAAGTGAGTGGAGCTTTAATGCTGGGTAATAGCATATTGTCTGAACCTTTTGGTAAGCTCTTTGAGCCAGAACTGCACTTTTTCATCAATGCATTTTGGATGTCGCAAGCAGTAAGGCAGAGTGTTGATGGTGCGCTCTCTCCTTTCCAGCTCGATCATGTCACTACAATGGCATCCAAGTGGTGTATCTGTGACTTCTCTCGATGTGTGTGTCCAGGTGCTCTTCCAAATATACTTGACTACTCGCTGCAGCCAGCTTCACAGTAAGAATATTGGTACAGACACCTAAATAATCCATTGCATATTATGATGCAATGAATCTTGTGTCTGTAACAAAGACAAATATGATAAGACTAAATGCTTTGTGGTGATGAGAGAACCACTGCCGTTGGAATCCGCCACCAGGTCCACCGCAGTGTTGAACAGTGGTCTCGGCTGCTCTCGAAGCCTCCCGCAGATCAGAGGAGCGGTTCAAGCTGCTCTTGAAGTCTCCTGCGGATATGCGCAGAAGTTTCAGGAGCTCCAAAATTAGATTATTCCATAAGTCAAATCTTGTACCATCGTGAATGTGCCTCCATAACTGCAGGAACTTTCAGGAGCAACTGAGAATACTCCTGCAGAGTCTGAGAGCACATAGCGTGACGCCAGGGCTGTCTGGGAGCATCCCGAGGTACATGAAAATACTGGTGTGGTCACCCGGAGTGTTTCGGAGGGTTGCCTGTTGCTTCCAGACCGCTTTACATTGTGCCGATGCAGATGAACCATTCCATTGTAAGGAAACGGTCAGCAGGGATGATGAATAGGCAGCTCAGGGTGATCAAGAAATGCCTGTTGAAGTGGTAAGTAATCAAAGGAATTGGTGGAGTTCTAATAGCGAATAAGCCACATTAAGCTTAGGGATCGCAAATTAATGTTTTAACACACCAAAACTATGTCATGGAAGATTCTATTTCCTAGTAATACTAATTTTTCCTTGGAGGATGATGGGACGATCGAAATTGTTGGAACTTGAGGAAACAAGACTCAACCAACCAGAAGCATACATCATTTCAATCGAACCACATTATACATTTCGACATAGTTTGAACCTGGTATGTTTATGCGATAGTCCGAAAGATCAGTATGTTTAAATGAAAGCCACCGAGCATTTGATAAGAGAAACAGCAAAACCTCAGATGTCATCCAATTGTTTATTCTATGAACCTGCCAGACACATTGCACAAATTTGAAGGGTTGTTGCCACCAAAATTAGTAAAAGACCAATTTATCAGTTCATTTTGGAAGTTGACAGAATTTACTTTACTTAATATTGAACATTGCACCTAGAAAGAACATTGTTTTTTATTTCACCACAGGCAGCAAAACTATTCAAGATACCAGCTGAAATTCCAATCAGGATGGTGAAACCAGCAGACCTTACTGGACAAGTGATGATAACTGAAGGATTGCATATTATACAGGTTAAACATTTGTTTGGCATCCCGGGTTCTTTTGACACAAAGGATCAATCATTTGAGGTTATGAAATCTACACGAGTATATGATGCACTGATTCCACCCAGCTATCTATAAAGCATATGGCAAGAGGAGTAACAACGAGCCATTCACATTTTCCAGTGTGGTCATGATTATTACAGCCATGGATATATGCATCCGGAATATATGCTCAGTTATAGTCCGCTTGTAGCAATGAAACTGGAAGCAATACATATCAGATCAATGCTTCCAAACAATTCTCCAATTCTGGAAAAGCTACCAGTTGATTATCAGAACAATTGGTTCCTGTTCATTGAAGAATATGCAGAAAACTTATCGGACAATCCACGGCGCGACGATAAGGTTCCATTGACCGATTCTGAAGTTCTGCTTTGCATGGGGCCAATATACTAGTTGGCTGAAGAAGAAGAGCAGAATTCAATTCACAATCCGGAATATATAATTGAAGATGGAATAATACAAGGCTCTGGCATTTCAGTTGGAAGTCCGATATGATTTGCCCCACAACTGGTGAGTACACACTCATTGTTATGTGTGGATTATCGTCATCCTAAAGACCACACAGAGAAGGATAATACCCTTCTTCCAACCATGGAAGAATTGCAAGATCGTGTCCTTGGACCCACCCCAATTATCAAACCTGATATGGAAGCAGCATTTCATCTAATATGAATGTCCCTGGGACATGAAAAGTTCACCACCTTCAGAACCCAGTTTGGACTGTACAAATTCATGGTGATGTGTTTTGGATTGACAAACTGCACCTGCTGTATTTCAAAGGGAAATAAATCAAATAATACCACTGCTGTTAGGAATCTCATTTGGTATCATTACCAGGAAAGAGGTCTATAAAGCAGAAGGATTAGTGGTAGTTGCGTATATCAACTACATTGTACTGGCTACAAAATGCTCACTTGAGAATCACAGGAGACAGGGTTTGAACGTCTTCCAGCTATTACTAGATAAAACTATTTCTATAGAAATATTCAAATGCATATTCCATGCTGCACAAGTACCTTGGTGAGGATTCATAGTTAGAGGATGCGGGTTATGAATGGATGCAGATACGGCCAAAGCTATTGCCAATTGAACAAGTGCATCAAATCAGAAAGAATTACAGCAATTGCACGGGTCATTGAAATTTCAGAGAAGATTTGTGTCATCATATGCAGCAATCCTGGATGCAATACCCAATCTGTTATGAGGCAATATGAATCACTCCCACTGGGGAGAATCTCAACAAGCTGCATTCTTATAGATTGCAATATATTTTACATTGAGAACAATATCGAATTTTTACTTTGCAATCTTGAATGACCAGCATGACTGGGAACTGGTGGGTTTCAACTGGCAATAGTGGGAATACTTGTGCAGACGTTTGACGGCAGTGAACTACATCTTAGAGGATGTATGTCCAGAGACCTTTCCGCAGCAGGATTATGTTATGACTTATACGATACGGAAATGCTAGTCACAGTATTTTCATTTAGCAATTGGAGACATTCATTACAAAGAGTGTGACATACAGCATGTAAGGCTGTATATCCGTATATGGCCGCGTATGAGAGTATATGAGAAGATACCGTTGCGCACGTGGATCGGGTAATACAATCGACTACTCAATAGGTAAGATTATCACTAGCGATCTCAGGGAGATCGCGAGTCGTCCATGTACAGTTGAAGTTACCCGGCCCAGGATACGGCTCGTGCCATTGCCGAGAACCTTATCATGACTGCCATTACATCATCCCGCCGTTAAGGAGCAGACCCCCTGGGCTGCCACATATGTGTATAAACAAGAAAAACCCCATACCGAAAGAAACAAAGCCAATGTGTAAGCCTCCGCACGACTTAATATGTCCCACCACCGATCTGTTCCCTATCAGCAGCCTCACGGCAGATTCGGCGCATGGGGAAACACCACCTCCAATGGTAGGTGGTCAAAACGCGTGCCGACGCCATTTATACCAGCCCGAGATCCATACGAAAGTAAGCAAAGTAAAACCCCAGTGAACGTCCAATCCCAGTCCTCCAGTCCAATCATTGTCGAGGCATCCTGGGATGCTCTGGGTGGAAATCGTCGATCAATTCCTGCATATTCCCGAGATTCTCTGCAGGTTCCGAGCTGGTCTGTACGTAACTGTAACCCGCCCATGGTACGAGATAATGCAGAGTCTGGTAGCGTCGGTTATAGTCGAGGATCCCGTCAGCTTCCCATTCGTCAGAGTCATCGACAACAGTCGGCTGCAGTTCACACAGCAGTTGGCCAGCTAAAGGAGGTGTACATCAGTCGAGCAAAGAGACATGGAAAACTTTGTGCTACCGGATCTTATACAGAGGATGTAATTTGTAAGCATTCCCATTGATGACCGTACATACCGTGTACGGTCCTGTCCGTTTGTGATCCAACTTCTTTGCTGATCTTGTTGTCCGGAAATGCCACTTTGAAAGCCAGACCTGATCTCCAACCTCGAACACATCATCTATGCCGCCGGGGTATTCAGTCTGTGTGGTTTGAGCCTCCGTCAAGTGATTACGGAGGGTTCGTTGAGTCTCCTCCAGTCCAGCCGCGAGAGTGTCTGTGTCAATATTAGGATTCAGGCAAGATGGTTGCTTCGGGGCGTTACACTGCATCACCCGATGGTAGTGGTATTTTGCCCAGAATGCGGTCATCCTCGTGGACGCGGGTATTGCGGTGCTGTGGGCGAATTTGGCTAGCCGTAAGGGTTCTACCCAATTGTCCTGCTCGTAGTTGCAGAAAACCCGGAGATACTGCTCCATCGTCTGGTTTTGACAGTCTGTCTGCCCGTCCGTCTGTGGATGGAAGGCTGGCGGGTGCCGATGGTCTGTACTTAAGTGAGACCATACCTGTGTCCAGAATCGGCTTGAAAACTGGGTGCCACGATCTACAATTACGGTATCCGGGACGCCACGCTTGGTGACGATGTGTTAAAAGAAGAGATGGGCCAGTTCTGGCGAGTCAATATCCTTCCGGCACAGTAAGTAGATTGTCCTGAATCTCAGTTGGTCCACGACAACGAGAATCCCGGTGGTACCCAATGCCGTTGACTGGGGCAAGTCAGTGAAGATGTCCGTCGTGACGCCTTCCCATGGCCATCATGGTGCCTCCTAGGGCATGTTGATCCCGTGCCTGGCGTGCCGAGGGGCTTGGACTCAGTGGCATCCTTCGCAGCCGCTGACATACTTACGTACATGCAAATCCATTACTGGCCAGTAGAAATCCCTAGATACCATCTCAGTAGTCTTTTGAGCACCAAAATGACCGGACTCAAGGATGTCATGTTTGGACTTATCACTGTTCCTCGTAGAGAGACGATCGCCGGAACATATATCCTCTCCCTGTAAGTTGATACTCCCGCGACTACTTTCGATTGGCTCGCCGGTTTGGCGGTATCTGTGCCGTCTATCATTAGTTGGTCGACAAGCTTCGCCAAGACGTCGACACCCAATGAGTCGGTAGCCTGGGCCACGATCATTGCTGTCATGAGCTCGTCGTATGGTTCCACTGAGACGGATGCCAATTGTCATGCCACAGGGCTTACTTGGGCAATCCCTTAGTCAGACTGTCTGGATGGGCCACGGGCCGGTTTCTTGCTGCCTTCCAGGTGCTCAATGACAAAGTCGTAAGGCGAAAGGATTTCCTAACTCCTGGCTTGGCTGTTGGAGAGTACTTTGGATGTCTGGGAGTATTCGAGATTGATGTGGTCGCACTGAATTAAGACATTGTAATCGGCGCCCTCCAGGAAATGCCACCACTGGTTTAATTTTTCCACAATGGCCAATAGCTCCCCATCATAAGTGTTGGAATTCTGTTTGGCTGGAGAGAACTTCTTGGAGCAGTCATTGACTGGCCTGGGAACCCTGAAAACATTGTACTGATTGAGAATACCCGCAATCGTGAATCCACTCGCGTCTGTGTGGAGTATGATCGGCTTGGCCAGAACGAAATGCTAGAGGATCGGTTCCTCAGTCAAGGTCCTTTTCAGTTTCCTGAATGACAACTCGGCTTCCCGAGTCCATTCCCATTTGGCCGCGACTCCCGAAAATTTGCCGTAATATGTCTCTGATTTCTTCAGTGATTCTGTCAGTGGAAGGGTCACCTTGGCATATGTCTGGATGAATCTTCGATACAAGTTCGTGAATTCGGGAAGCGACTGATCATCTCTAAGTGACTTCGGTGTCGGCCAGACCTCGATTGTGTTCATCCGGATCGATTCCATGCCGACTCCAGTGGGAGTGAAAACAAACCCCAGGAAGCTCACTTCCGCAACTGCGAATTGACACTTCTTAGCTTCCCAGTAGACGCCGAATCCCATGAGTCGCTGCTGCACTTGGCGCACATGCTTGTCATGCTCCATCTGGTTTGTCGAATTGATGAGTATCTCGTCGAGGTAGAAACCCCGAAGTTGTCAATTGATGGCCATAGGCAATCATCCATGTAGGACTGGAATGTACCCAGTGCGTTTTGCTAGACTGAAGGGTATAACCCGGTATTGAATTGGCCATAATGCGTTCGAAAAGCCGTCTTGTATTTGTCGGCTTCATTGATCCAGATGGGGATCCAGGCACCGCGGTGGTCCAGTTTCCTCAAGATTCTGGCCTCGCACCCTCCGTCAAGCATCTCTGAGATTAGCCGAAGGAGACAGCAATTCGTCACTGTCGCCAGATTGAGCGGGGGGCATTCGACATGATTGCTTAACCTTCCATCCTTCATTTTTTCGAAGCGAACTGGCTCTGCCGCCGGCGATGATGAGCCCTGAATTAACCCATTGGCTAAGTTTGCCTCGATGTAAGCCTTTAACTTCATTAATTAGATCTCCGATACATTGTAAATCGGCCCATATACCAAGTTATAGCCGGGCTCGAAGTCATTTGCACGGTCGGTTAACCGATGCGGTGGGGGTGTCTGCGCCGTATCTTTGTTGGAAGCCTCCACAAATGCTCCGTATGTAGCCGGGATATGTCCTCCACCATCTGTAGGCACCATCATTGTCGTTGTGCCAGTTCCATCTGGACACATGAGTTCTCGATTCAGAATAGATATGAAGCAGTAAGGAGGAACATACTGAAGCCCCGATTTGAAAAAGTTCGCCACGATAGGGCCAAGCCCCTCCGTCCGGTACTCCATTCATGTCTCGGCGTGCCGGTAGCAGTCATTCAAGCTTCTCATGTGGACGCAATTCTGCCGCAACTTCTGCCACTTACAGCGTCTGGGGCCTATCTCACTCACCATCACTGATACCTTCAACGGATGCTCCCAGCAGCTCTGTACAATCATCCACTCTTAGAAAGAATTTCTCGACAATCTGCTGACTGGCAAGTCGATTGTCGAAGGCAGTTGCTCCGACTCTTTGAATATCTGGGATACCGCTGCCTCCTTCGGAACACGCCTCCTCCCTAGCCGTACATACTGGTACATTCCCGGGGCATTCCGGAAGGTCTACCCACTCCACTGCCACCACTTCTGCTCCCTTTGGGTTTTGCAGAGCCAAATGTTGACCGCGCTGCCAATAGACATCAGGATCCCTGGACTGGAACCAAGGCTATGCCATGACCAAGTCGTAAGCCTGCATGGGCACAACTAGCACCTCCAATTCTTGAACCGGTCATAAATGCTCCATATACTGAACCGTGAATGCGGTTTTTTGACTTTCGCTTGGGTGAGCCATTACCTGGCCATTGAGGCCTAGAGTCATGACGTATCCTGATTCGTACACGAGCCCCAACCATTTTCGCAGTCTCAGGGCAATGAAGATGCTTGTCCCGCCGTGATCAATGAGGGCTCGCACATGTTTCATTTCCCCATTTCAATCTCGTATAACAACTTAGTAAATTCTACAGGACATGTCCGGTCAGGACGTATCGCATAAGTACTGACTTGACATGTGAGCTTGTGGGCTTTCCAACACCATGCTTGACATCAAAGCGATCCTGTGATGTTGTATGCTGTCCATCGTCGCCATCGGAGTCTGCATTGCCAACCTCTCTAACCCCAATTCTGACTCATCGAACCTCTCCTGTCAAGCCAGCTGCCGACACAAGGCTATGAGTTTTTTGTATGGTGCTTATTGAAGGACGTCTGTTGTTTGAATTGGTGTCCTCCCTCCCTGTTTGGAGCGAATATCTGGTCCTGCTGCGGTGGGTCACCTCCTAGTGAGTATTTAGGGCAGAGGCTCGCCTTGTGGTTGGGAGATCCGCATCGTAAGCACTTCCCGGTGCAACGTCGACCTTCCAAGATTTCCTTTGAGACCAAAGGTGATGGCGGTAATCCTCACGATTGTCCTCCGCCAGCTGGTATGCCCTGTCTGTTTGATCCTGATTGGCCGAATTTGGCGCTGCCGGTGGGGTCGGCTGGCTCGGAGATGGATGGATGATAGCCTTGTTAGCCGCCTTTGGAAGACTAGTCTGTTGGGTGTTTTTGCTGCTGTTGTTGCTGCTGCTGTTGTTGCCGCTGCTGTGGCTTGTTGTTCTCGACATATGCAACATTCGAGGCCACGGCCTTATCAAAGAATTCGTCCAAGGTGTCAAATCTGCCGCAAGCGGGCATCATCGGTCAAACTGTGTTCTTGAGAGAGTTGCGGAGGCCTGCCCAGGCAATATAGTAGATCTGTACTTCCACCCAGCCTGTCTCCAATCAGCTTTCACACGATTCACATAGGTTCTGAACGATTTTTGTGGACGTTGAATGTATTCCTGCATCAGCATACTCACCGCCACGGGAAATCAAGCCTGATTCCCATAATCATTGGCCGTCTCTCGTGAAAATTGGTCAAAGTTCTGTAGGAATGGGCCGGATTCCGCAGATATGTCGCCCGCACATTCAGTAAGTTCTGTCATCGCTGTCTTTCTGAGTGTCGGATTTTCATGATTACTCCAGGGGTCCAGAAGAGAGATCGTGTATTTGACGTGATCAGGTCCACCGCTTGGGAATGGGTGGCCGTGGGAGTTGGAATACGAGCGTAACAGATCCAGAAATCGGTCGAGCTCTTTCACACCACCGCAGTACCGTACGGGGTCAACCCTGTTGTAGATATTCAGTCTTGGGCTTACGAAGCTTCCTTCGCGGCGTGTGGCTCATTGGGCAGCTCATTGATCCCGTTTGGCAGCCATTCGTTCCCATTCGGACGCCATCCTCTCCTGTTCGTGTGTCTATTCGGGGTTGCACAGTGCTCTGTTTTCGAGCATCATTTCCAGCATCAACCGGTTTCGAGTCGCCAAGTCTACACGATCCTCATCAGTAATCCGAGAACAGAGATCACCAATATCATTGTCGATCAGGCTGTCTTCGTCTCCTTGATCTCCAAGGTCATTGTCGAGATCATCGTCATCATCAATCTCCGCCCCTGGTAACACTGCGGTAGTAGCGCGTTGGGCTATCGATGCCGCTGTGTGCAGAGTATCATCACTGTCATGGATGTCAGCAAAGCGCAATTGACTTCTAGGAAACTTCTTTGGACACATGTTTTTTGACATAAAGCATTATTGTGTGGCGACGCTTCAGAAGGGGTAAATAGCGAGATCCCGTGAGCAAAACGTATCAAATTGATTAAGAGCAATAATAGTGTAAGGCCATATAACCGTATATGGCCGCTTATGAGAGTATATGAGAAGATACAGTTGCACACATGGATGTCGTAATATAATATACTAGTCGATATGTAAGATTATCGCTAGCAATCCCCGAGAGATCGCAAGTCGTCGATATATCGTTATGGTTACCTGACGCTGGACACATCTTGTGCCATTGCCGAGAACCTAATCATCACTGCCATTACACAGTCCTAGCATTCTCCAACCACCAAAATCTGATGTACTTGTCCACTGAAGTTAAGTACAATCTGCTACAATCTGGATGGGTACCGAATGTGGCAACATTTGACATTTACTTATACTTTCAATTGGGGAATAGTAATGGAAGACCGGATGATCACTCAAGGTACCCGGAGTTCACCTGTAGAGACGGAGGTATGGCAGAAGCAGGAGATGAAACACTGCATAAAAAAGCACACTGGCACAAGATTGGAGCAATGCAGATTGAAGAAGATGATAGAGAAAGGACTCAAGTCTCCACCATCAAAATGGATCAGCTATATCCGGAAGCGAATGAGAGGATCAAGCATCAAGCATTGATTGACAAAATGAATAGATCAATATGTACCCAACTGACATCTGGAGGCTGTATCAATAAGAAGTTTGAGATTAGAGACGATCTTTTGTGTTGGAAGAATAGAATATACGTGCCAGATGGAATACCGACATGGATAATGCAGTCAGAATAACACTCAAAGTAGTGGGACATTTTGGAAGAGAACCCACTCCGGACGTGGTTACACTAAATATCTACTCGCCAAATTTGGAAATGGATATTCGTAAATACTGTAACCGGTGCGACACTTGTCAAAGGACTCAAGGCCGTAGATGTGCAAATCACAGACTGCTACATACATTACTCCTGGCAGGCAAACCCTGGATGCTGATCTGCACAGAACAAATTACCGATTAATCAGAGTCCGAAGGAGATACAATGTGACTTTTGGTGGTGGCTCAATTCACCAAAATGATTCTTGTCAATTGTATCCAAAACAAGGATTCACCATTGCTCGCATGAGCGGACTTCGATAGTGGGTCGACACATCTCGGGTCGCCGGATGATGTAGAGTCCGACCGAGATGTTACCTTCCCAAGTTGATACTTTATGCACCTTAATATGTCTTTGGAGACGAACAGCAGCATGAGGACAGCCTTCCACCATCAAACAGACGGACAGCCCGAAATGATGAACCAGGTACTAGAAGGTGTGTTATGGTCGTATTGGAACGACGAACAAAACAACTGGGCATCACTGTTATGGATAAAAGAGTATGCATACAACAACTCAAAGGATTCGGTGACAAAGGTTTCACAGTTCTACAAAAATTACCCATTCGAACAGCACATGAATTGGTCTACTACGGTACACCTTAGCAATCCAGCATTCACAGATATTATATGTATTCGATGCACGAATGATTCTGTGATCAACTCCGGTGGGTATGCAGACTGATCCAGACCAAGCCCGTCCAGTCCCAGACTGCCAGGCTTAAGCTCGGTCTAGTCCGATGTAACGGTTGGACCTGACTGTACTGAGCCCTACCCCAGACCGGGTCCGTCCTGACTGTTGGAATCATTGATTGGCATGAGACATGTCCTGGGGCGGGTAACCGCTACCTCATTTACATGACTTGCAACCTCTCTGAGATCAGCAGCAATAATCTCTCCACCCCACATTGTATTTTATTTCAGTATCCGCATGACTATCTGTGTCGTCTCATGGACAGTCATTCGTGGTCATATACGGATAGTCGGCCTTGCAGATCTAATCCTCCTGAAGCAAGGAGGCTGGCCGTGTGACATTAGGTGTTGCTCTGCTGAGAGGAGATAGGTTGTCTGTGCTCGAACGTGTACTTGCCAAGCACACTTAACCACTTGTAGCTTTCATGTAGGGCATTATGTGAATGACGGTAAAATTGAGGCACAGGCTGTTTGTTTCTGTCAATTGTGTCATTTGCTTTGACAATTGGGGTAAGACTCGTGGATCCTTGTGAGAGATACGTATACAACAACTGAACAATCCAATTTTGTGTAAGGGCATCTATGCCTATGCTTGACCGCAGATGTATGATCTTGAGATACGGTTGCACAAGATAGCAAGTGATTAAATAAGGAAACTGGTGTGGTATGATATGCATTTGGGTGGCAACTTCCTGCCCTCAGCTGCCCGCAGGAAGTCCACCACAGCTTGATCACACTCGTCTCTGAAAAGAGCTTGGAGATCTGCATATGGCGGCATCTGCACACGTCCCAGCCAGTCGCCTCTCCGACCGCTTTCCACCGGGTGTTTTGCAGGTCTCTCCACCGGGTGCAGTGGCGGAAGAGGTGGTCCTGTGTCTGGGCCGCCGTCCTACCTCCGCCGCCGCACCACCAGCATTTGTCGCCCTCGCCATGGCGAAACGATTGTAGGTAGACTCCACTGGATGCATGCCCGGACCTTAGTCTGTAGAACCTGGCGGCCAGCGATTTGACACATGCAATTGGCATTGATTTCGTGGCCCCCACTTTGCCTTTGAGTCTGTAGCCGAAGTGCTTGCTGCACTTGTCGGCTTCCCACTTCAGTTTGGCTGGTGACCATTCCTAGGGGATCTGTCAGGCCATATGTGAGACAGAGGTGTACAGCAGCACTATCTCCCTGTCCCCCCTTGACTCGCGGGATACATTCGCCTGGTGCTCTGCTTGTGCGTTGCAGAGGATACCGGAGTGTCCAGGGACCCAGTGGATACCCGTTGTGAGGCCGTGGGCGAGGAGCGTCTGCGCACTGCGATTCATCTGTCTTGCCAGCCGCTATTCATGACCTGGTGCCAGATGTGTCGTGCACCGAATGGCGGCTTGTGAATCGCTAAAGACCGCCATTGTCCTCACCGCGTGTCTTTGCAGCGTTTCTCTGTTCTTGATCGTCACCTTCAGCGCGAGTCCCATCATGCACAGCTTGGCGTCAAATATCTCCATTTGTCCAGTGCTCAGACAGCTGCAGTGGGACCTCCTCTCATCTCTGTGCTTGCGTACTGCTGCGGCTCCCACTCGTCCATTGTCTGAGCACAATCCATCTGTCCACCACATCCAGACTCCTGCTCCTACTTTGGCGTCTTCCTCTTTTTCCCAGCGCTGCGCAGCTTTCTTGGCTGCAGTTGTGTCATCCAGTATGATGGTTCTTACCACGGATCCTTCGCCTGGGTCTGGCCAGCTCATTCGTTCTGCCGTCTGGCCATGCTCATTGGCTTGCCTCACTGCCCTGGCTACCGGCGTGCCGGCGGAGGGATATTTGTTGAGCCTCCTTGGTTGGTTGCTGCACGCGTCTGCTAGCCTCACTGAGAAATGCTGCAGTCTGGATTCTAAGATTACTGGCGTCGGTGTGAGCCCTGAGTGTCTCATCAACGCCACCTGTGGGGTCGTGGGTAGCGCGCCCAGAATAGACCTAGCTCCTCGATTGAGTAGAAGCTGAATGTCGTCTCGCCTCCCTGCATCACCGGGACCCCACCAAAGCTCCCTCCCATATTGTGCGACAGCCTGGACGCATGCCACCTGGATGGCCCTTACACTCTCTGGTACTACCCCATACGTCTCTGTGACGGTTTGGTAGTGTTAGCAACGGTTCTGGACCAGGACTTTGTGCCCAGGTCCGGGTTTGGACTGAGGCAGCGCCGAACTGGCAGTCCGGGGTGTCAATCAACCAGAAACGTCCATTCAGGTACTGTTTCCCAGAAAACCCACTACCCGTCTGGATTGGACGGGTACTCACCAGGTTGTCCAGCGGGTTCATCTGTAAATAAATCAAATGTGCTTCCCTCTGATGTTTGATAAGAGTTCTAAATGAAAATCGATAATTTGACAGCCAGGAATCACATTGTGCTTGTTTTGCAGGTTGCAATATCGACAATAGTTGAATTCATGTTTTTCCTTCACTATTTTGAATTTTTGATTTTGGAGGAGGTCAATAATGCAATTATAAGCTCAAATATCCATGCAACACCTTCATTACTGAATATGCATCACCAGACATTGATGACCTTCAGTTGATGCTAGGGTGTCAGTAATTTTCAGGATCGGGCTGTGACCATGTCACTTTCTCTATTGGCTACAATCGCTGCCGATAAGTTAGTTACGGATAACAGTGAGCAAATCACTTACCAATTACCGTATTTATATGAACAACAATCTTTGATGCTCCATTGACGCTAATTTTCAGAATTGGAAACTGAACGTATTGCTTGACCTTTTGCTGATAAAGGCTGCCAATATGTTGGTTACGCATAACAGCAAGCATATCCCTTTCCTATTACCATTCATACATTACCAAAAAGGATTGACGCTATGTTGACGATCATTTAAAGATGGTAGCGAAAGTGACACTAACCGGATTGCAAAGAATGTTGGACAAACTTTGATTATCGGTAAATGCTGTAGCATAGCACTTGCATTGAACTAGGTGCAACACCCAACATTGTTGACGCTGTGTTGACGCTCTGTCGATGCTCTGTGGACGCTCTGTTGACGCTCATTTTCAGGTGATGTGACATTGAGATGAACTATATTTCCTCTAAAGGTGGCCAATACTTTGATTATGAGCAAATTCGGCAGCACAGCCCTTGGATTGTACAACATGCAACACTCAAATTCATTGACGCTCTGTTGACGCTCATTTTCATAATGGGGCTGTGACCATGTTGCCGTCTCTTTTGAGCACATAGGCTGCCAATACGTTGATTATGGATAGAGGCCGTAGCATAGCCCTCGGATTAACCTAGATGCAACATCCAAGATTGTTGACGCTCTGTTGATGTTCAGTCGATGCTCTGTGAATGCTGTGTTGACGCTGTGTTGATGCTTTGTAGACGCTCTGTTGACGCGCATTGTCAAGTGAAGTGACATCGCGATTAATGATTATGCATAGACAGGCAGCCAATACTTCGATTATGGACAAATTCTGTAGCACACCCCGTGGATCGTACACGATGCAACACCCGAGTTCCTTGATGCTCTGTTGACGCTCATCTTCATAATGGCGCTGTGACCATGTTACTGTCTCTTTTGAGCATAAAGGCTGCCAAAACGGCGATTATGGGTAAATGCCATAGCACAGCCCTTGGATCAAAGTAGATGCAACATCCAAGATTGTTGATGCTCTGTTGACGCTCTGTTGATGCTCTGTGGACGCTCTGTTGACGCTCATTGTCAAGTGAAGTGACATTCAGATTAATGATTTTGCCTAGACAGGCGGCCAATAATTCGATTATGGACAGATTCTGTAGCACACCCCTTGGATCATACCAGATGCAGCACCAAAATTAGTTGACGCTCTGTTGATGCTCATTTTCAGACTGGGGCTTTGACCATGTTGCTGTTTCTTTTGAGAATAGAGGCTGCTGATACGTGCATTATGGATAAATGACATAGCACAGCCCTTGGAATATACATGATTAAACACCCAAGATTGTTGATGCTCTGTTGATGCTCTGTTGAAGCTCCGGTGACGCTCTGTTGACGCTGTGGTGATGGTCTGTTGACGCTCATTCTCATGTGAAGCGACATCGACATAAACAGTAAAGCCTATAAAGGTAGCCACAACTTCGAATACAGGTATGAGTCGCAGCAGAGACCTTGGATTATACAAGATGCAACACCCGATATTGTTGACGCTCTGTTGATGTTCACTTTCACAGTGGGGCTTTGACCATGTTGCTGTATCTTTGAGCATAAAGGCTGCCGATACGTTGATTATGGGTAAATGCTGTAGCATAGTCCTTTGATCATACAAGTTGCCACACCCAAGATTTTTGTCGGTCAGTTGATGATGATTTTCACAATGGGGCTGTGACCATGTCGCTGTCTGTTTTGAGCATAAAGGGTGCCGATATGTTGATTATGGGTAAATCCCGTAGCGCAGTCCTTGGATCATACAAGATGCAATACCCAAGATTGTTTACTCTCTGTTGATGCTCTGTTGATGCTCTGTTGACGCTCTGTTGACGCTCTGTTGACGCTCTTTTGACGCTCTGTTGACGCTCTGTTGACGCTCTGTTGATGCTCTGTTGAAGCTGGTTTATGTAGTAGCAAAAACCACATCAACCATATGGCCTATAACATCAGCCAATACTTCGATTATGAGTAAAAGACTTAGTATACGCCTTGCATTATACAGGATGCAACACCCTAAATCGTTGATGCTCCTTTGACTCTCATTTTCAGAATCTGGCTGTTACCATGTCACTGGCGCTTTTGCCCATAAAGGCTGCCAATACATTGCTTACAGATAACAGCGAGCAAAGTGCTTCACACACAACTTCCTTACAAGACCAAAAATTGTTGACACACCATTGATGCTCATGTTCAGCATGGGGCTGGTACCTTGCCACTTTGCCTTTTGATGATAAAGGCTGCGGATATGTTGACTATGGATAACAGTGAGTAAACCGCGTCGCGGACAACTTACTTACAAGACCAAAAATCCTTGACGCTGCATTGACGCTCACCATAAATATGTCCTTAAAGTTGGTGTATAGTGAATAATTTCGTACAAATAATGATGTAGTCATTATTGACAGCCAATGTATAATTTGTATGAATACTCAGTTGTATCCAAACGCTTTGTGGCATCTCAATGTCTGATCCACTGATCCACACGATCTGTAAGCGATGGATATCGTAGCGCTGTCACATTTCAGCGCTTTCAGCTGCCAATTTACCGCATGTAGATCCATTCACTCATTATTCATTATTATAGCCCAGCTTCCTCACTTTGCCCTATGCAGTTCTTTCTCCTCAATTTTCATGACCTACCATAAGTAATTTTCCAAATGTTCACTATGTGCACCAGGTCTGATTTCAGAGTGACGTAGTACGATGTATGGATGTTTGCAACAGGATTGTGGGGATTCAAACAGATTTGTGTTGCGCATTGACCGCTCCTTGTCTGACTGGTACACCATCCCTGACTAAAACTTTGTTACTCAATTTTGTCTCCAATTTAGATTGCACGTTCTCACTTGTCTGGTAGGGGCTGGACGATACCAGGTTGATGAATCGTCAATCAGGTCAGTTTGGAGTCCAGATCTTTCGTATGGCCCGTATGACCCTTGCACATGCACAGTCCAATTATCATGTCTCACAATTTGGACACAGAAATCAAAAAAACGTTCACACATAGTAAAATGTGTACGACAATTACTTTCTGCAGAGAAGCGTCGTCAATACTCACTAATTGTGCAGGTAGTGAACTGATGACAAACGAGCCATTACAATATGTTCATCTGAATCCACTTCCTGTATGGTAACTAGCTGGGGAGGTTACATGCACGGGTGAAAGCATATGGGTTTAACAGGCTGCGATTCGTTTATGGGTGACGAATTGAGTACCTCGATGGAAGTCACAACCACTATGCATATGTATGACTGTGGTTCCCTGGATAACAATCTGAGATCGCTTATTTATGTTCGCGAAGTTTCATGTGGCATTGCGATTTTCCAGTTTCACCATCGTGTATCTCCATCAGCTCACCATATGTTGTCTTTGCAGTAGCAGGTGCACATTGATCCAATTGCGGGTTAATGTCTGACGTAACTGTCAATATGGCTGTTCTGTACCTCAACTCATACTAACGATGAAAGACGAAAAATCATTCACACTCAACTTTCTGATGTAGCAGTGAGCATGTCACTGCTTGTTTTGATTATAAAGGCAGTCAATAAAACGAACAAATACAATGATGTACCAAAGTTAGCATTTTGCCCAAGACAGTGGGAGATGTGAATGCGACCACAAATAGAACAACCTCAAAACTGGAAATGGAGAGTGGAACCGACAGGTCCAGCCAAACCTGGCAACACCCGTGGGTTGACCGGTACGGTTCCGGGTTTGGCCTGGGAGGAAGCTGAAGGTCGGGTTTCTGGCCGGGTGTGTAACCGAACCAAATCGTTTTTCCAGGCCAAACACAGCCTGCTGGCGTGTCACCCGGACCCGTTGCTAACACTAGGGTTCGGAGTCTAGCCTCTGCTGCGCTCGCTTCTTGCTTGCATTGGTTGTGGTGCTCCTTGAGCGTCAGGTGCACGGCCATTGAGACGCCTAGCCAGCCTGTCGCCTGTCTGTTGAACCGTATGAACGAGTGTCAGACCCGTCTCTTTGCTGCCAGTTATGGCCGGAGGTGTTTCTTGTGGCCTTGACTGTGTGTGAAAAGTGCAACTTCTGTTGTTGCAGTGTCAAACTGTAGCACTGGTCTGCTTGCCCACTCTATGCTCTTTGCAGGGCATCTCTGATGTATCATGACAACCTGGTTGACATCGCTTCTAGTCGCCAACCAGCTGAGGTCGTCTAAGAAAGATAGCCCTTCAACTTCTGATAGATACTCTTCGACCCATTTGATCAGTCCTGATGTGTACATCACAATGATGATTGGTGACACAGGTAAGCCCTGCGGAACCCCTGCTTCAACTTGGTGTTTTTCCATGGCATTGCCTTCGATTATCATATCCACCTGCCTGTCTGAGGGAAACCTCTCCGTCCATTGTATAAGCTCTCCATCCATTTGCCTGACCTTCATTATGTTGACTTGCCTTCCTTTTGCCACGCTTGGGAAGGCTGGCTTAATGTCCATGAGAAGAAACCCTGTGTTTCGGCCGTTCGTCCAGGGAGTATGAGCGCGGTCAACCATGATGGCCGCTGCATCGATGGCTGACCGCCCTTTCCTGCGTCTGAATACTCCTTCTGTATGTAGCCGTCTTCTTTCAGCCTCTTCTGACAGCAGATCAGTGACTACTTTTTTGACAACTTTTCCCATGCAGCTAAGCAGTGATATGGAGCAGTAGGCCTTCCACTGTCTATGGTCGTCTTTGCCGGGATGGCGAATCACCACCCCGCTCGCCTGCTCCCAAACCGCTGGGTGCCTTCTTGTGTGAATGGGTGCCCTCATCAGTCTCACGATCCTCTCTTCATCCCACCTCCAGAGTAGCCGTGTGGCGCCAAAAGACAGCGTGTCTGGGCCCGCTCCTTCCTTGACTCATTGAGAGTGGAAGGCCCGCTCAACTGATTGCTGGGTGACACGCATGTGTGCGCTTCGCACTGCGGGGTAGCTCGAAGTTCTGGTCATTGTCGTTTGGTGGGAAAGACTCGCGTTTCAGCATCTGTTCTTTCTCCGCAGCTGTGTTTGCCTGCTTGACTGCTCTGTCGGTTAGGGCCCCCATGGTCATGCCCGCCCCAGGGTTGGCGTATCGTGCTGCTCTGCAAACCTTGACTCCGCTGAGGATCTGCAACTAATTACTCCCCATTTTACTCGTGGATTGCCGGATCTACCTCTCGAGCTCTGCATTGGCCATGGTGGCCGCCTCCGGATTCTGTATTCCTTTTTCTCTTCCGACAGCGTTCCTTCGTTCTTTCATGTCGGCATTCCAGCAGCTCTTCGATCCGGCGCAGATTCTGATCTCCTTTGTTGCGGCGTTGTGAATCCTGCTCAGTGCTTTTTAACACCATGCGGCCTCATGCTCCACCTTGTCTTCTGTGAACTATGCATCCAGGTGAGCCCTCTCCTTCGCTAAATCCCTCCACAACTTCTCCGCTGCTTCCAAGTTCTTCTTTGTCATTGCAGCTATGTTCCACGCGACTACCCTCTTGTGATCCGACTCCTCCTAGCCGTCCGCTTCCACCTTCCATTCCATGACATAGTCGTCAGATCCGGTGGCATAGTCATCCGCCAGTAGGGTCCATTTTAATATCGCTCTGTTTGCCAAGGTCAGGTCGATGACTGACTCGCCATCCAGGTCTTCTCTTGTTCACTAGTGTGGGTATCGGCTATCATTTCCAATTTCCACTCCATTCTTATCAATCAATCCTTCCCAGAAGGTGGCATTCAGCTGCGCACGGCACTTTGGGTCCCATCCATAGCTCTGGCCGGTAAAGTCTCCTGCGAGGACAGTTCCGCCCTGCAGAATGACACTCTGCCAGTTCACCTTTTGTGCCTGTTTCTCTCCTGACTGCGTGTCTCTCTGATCGTAAACATTGACTATTCTTCTTATCATCTCCCCTCTCCTCCTGACAGCAGTGAGAATAATATCATCGTTAGCTCCACTGCTTAGACCAGTCCGCTCACCAACCACTAGGCCGCTCCCCTTTCGTATCGCCATCCTCACATGTTTTCATTTTCTTATTTCCTATGCCGAATGGCTGATGCCAAAAGCTCCATTTCCTCTCGGTGGCTCCAGCAAGCACACAAAGTCCGACTTATGTTCGTGTCCCGTCGCCAGCGCCGCAACGGTCCACTTGGACGTCCTAGGGCAGTTGTGCTGGCCCGCTTCAATGATTGGTAGCCAGGGTTCCCATTTGGGTTTCAGTTCCAGTGGCACCTTCAGTCGCGGCTGTGTTCGCGGTCTCGCTCATTGAAATGTCTTCCGCCTCCCCGGTTGCCTCCGTTTCCTCCACATCCGCTATCTCGGCTTCGCTTCCCCCCCCTTCCGCTGCAGCTCACTTAGGTGGTGGACCATGAACCTATCTGATGGTGCCTGATGCCACATCAGTGGCTGCGTTGGTGGATGCCCGTCCTGCTTGCCCCATCTTCCTACCCTGGTGTGCCCCACTGGCGGCTTCGGCCATCTTCGTGCATCTGTTGCTCAACGGAATTAGATTTTCTTTCCAGTTGGGGCACTTCCCCAGCGTGTGACCGCGTAGTTATCCCTGGTTCGCCGTACATCCCACCATGTTGCACTTGTGGTCGCTTGTCTGCTGATGGCCTGAGCTGTAGGCACATGCGGGCTCGATACTGCACTTCCTCTCGATGTGACCCCGTCTACAGCTAACCTCACATATGCTGTTAGGGCCTGCATTCGTGTACGTTTCGGCTCGGTACCACACTCCCGCAGCCTTGATGCCCTGCTTGAACTCACCCTGTGGTGGCATGTTCCCCTTCACAACAATGACAACCGATGATTCGGCAATTTCTACTCTCTGCCTCCCCTCTCTGATGGTTCGGGGGTTGGCAAGCCACTGTAGTTGCGTGGGGAGTTTTATGCCTTCATTCTCCAGTTCAAATTCGTCCAGTATGTTCTGCAGGTCTTCCGTGCCTTTTCCCACAAACAGCTCGAGAGGTACTGCACGTATGTTTAAGCTTTCCCAAGACTTATTTTCCTCGACATCAATGATTCCATTGTTGACAGTGCTCGCAGCCATGATGATGATGTCGCTGTATGGCGGAGTGATTTCTGCTGTCGCATTCTGGTGCATGATTGCCGTTATCAGGTACATTGCATTCCTTCTCGCATTCATGATCATAATATCGGCTGTTGCCTGTGGGTGGAAAAGCGCTCTGTTGATCGTTGACGGAATGTCCTGGTCAATCTCATTGGGGTGTGGCACGTTCTCGTCTCTCCTCAGGATCATCGCTCTGTCTGCCCGGCTCGAGCCTGTTGTCGGGGCTGGGGCTGGGCTAGCCAGTTTCTTTTGGTTTCTTGGTTGGACAGTCTCCCATGGTCTGGTCGGTGTCGGCACTGATGTCGTCACGGCTGTCGGCGTCGATGTTCTTCTTGCCGTGTAAGGCCGTATATCCGTTTTTGGCCAGCCATGAGAGTCTATGAGCCGATATGGTTGAACATCTGGATGTGGTAATATAATAGAGGAGTTGCTGGAAAAGATTATCGCTAGCAATATCAGAGAGATCGTGAGTTGTCTATATAAGGTTAGTGGTTACCCAGCCTTGGACATGTCTCGTGCCACTGGCGAGAACCTAATCATGACTGCCAGCACATCATCCCCCCCTTTAGGAGCAGACCCCCTGGGCTGCCACATACGAATATAAAATAAGAAAAACCCCATACAAAGAATCAAAACCAAGGCGTAAACCTCCGCACGACTGAATAAGTCCCACGACTGATCAGTGACGTATGATCAGCCTCATGGCGGATTTGGCGCATGGGGAAACTCCAAATCCTCTTGACTTGTCAGGGATGTGGTAAAACCCAATGCCGATGCCATTTGTACTGGGCCGTGAACCTTACAAAAGTAAGCAAAGTAACACCCACATAGAACAACGTCGAATGCCACTCCTCCGTGTCCAATCATCATCGAGGCTTTGTCAGATGCCCTCGGCGGAAATTGTACACCAATCCCTGCGCACTTGTAAGGCCGGATTTCCGTCTATCGCCCCGTATGAGAGTATATGGGAACATATGGTTGCACACGTGGATGTGGTATTATAATAGGGTAGTTGATAGGTTGGATTCTCGCTAATGATCTCTGAGAGATGGCGAGTCATCTATATATGGTTGCGGTCACCCGGGCCTGGACACCTCTCGTGCCATTGCCGAAAACCTAATCTTGACTGCCATTACATCATCCCCCCCTTTGGGAGCACACGCCCTGGGTTGCCACATACGTGTATAAACAAGAGAGACCTGATACGAGGAGAAACAAAACCAATGCGTATGCCTCCGCCCGACTTAATGAGTCCCACAACTGATCAGTTCCCTATCAGCAGCCTCATGGTGGATTCGGTGTACGAGGAAACTCCATCTCCTATGGTATGTGGTAAAAATCCATGCAGACGCCATTAACACCGACCCGAGGTCCATAAGAACGTAAGTAACAGTGCAACCCCATAGAAAACGTCCAATCCCACTCCTCCAGGTCAAATCATCAGCGAGGCTTCATTGGATGCTCTCGGTGGAACTCATCGACCAATTCCTGTGCATCCCTGAGATTCTCGGCAAGTTCCCTGCTAATCCGTATGTAACTGTTAGGCACCAACTGTACCAAATAATGGAGCTTCCAGTAACGTCGCTTAGGGTCGAGGATGCAGCCAACTTCCCATTCGTCAGAGTCATCAACTATAGTCCGCTGCCGTCCACCTGGCGGCTGCTTTGCGGTAGGAGATGTATTGCGGTCGAGCAATGAGATATCGAATACGTTGTGCCTCCGGATCGTATACTGAAGGTCTAATTTGTAAGCATTCTTATTGATGGCCTTACTTACTGTGTACAGTCCAGTCGGTTTGTAATGCAACTTCTATGAAGGTCATGTTGTCTGGAAGTGCCGCGTTGAAAGCCAGACCTTATCACCAACCTCGAAAACAACCTCTTTGCTGCCGGCATATTTCGTCTGATTGCTTTGAGCCTCCTGCAAGTACTTACAGAGGGTTTGGTGAGTCTCCTCCAAGCCAGGTGCGAAAATGTCTGCGTGGATTTCCGAATTCAAGGTAGATGGTTTCTTCGGGGCCTTAAACTGCATCACCAGATGGTAGTGGTAATTTGTCCAGAATGGAGTCATCTTTGTGGACGCGTGGATCGCATAATTGTATGACAATTCAGCTAGCGGTAAGAGTTCGACCCAATTATCCTGCTGGAAGTTCCAGAACGCCTTCAGCTTCTGCTCCATCGTCTGGTTTTGACGCTGTCTCTGCCCTTGCATCTGTGGATGGAAGGCTGTCGAGAGCAGATGGTCTGTATTCCAGTGAGAACATACCCAGGTATAGAATCGCCTTGTGAACTGGGTACCACGATGTGAGACTATGTTGTCTCGGACGACCCACATGCAAATGACCCGTTCAAAGCAGAGCCGGGCCAACACTGACGAGTCGATTTCCTTCCGGCGGTGTAGGTAGATTGCCATCTATGTCAGTCGGTCCACAATGACGAGAATCCTGGTGGAGCCTGATGCCGCTGAGTCTTGCAAGTCAGTGACGAAGGCCATCGTGACACCTTCCCATGGCCGTGATGGTGTCTCCAAGGGCATGTCGATCGCATGCCTGATGTCCCGGGTTGCTATGATCCAGTGGCATACTTCGCAGCCCCTGGGATACTTATGTACACGTGAGTTCATCACTGGCCGGTAGATATCCCTAGATACTAGCTCAGTCATCATAAGAGCTCCAAAATGACCGCACTCAGGGATGTCATGGAATAAACATATAACTCTTCCGAGTAAACAATTGACCGCTAGAATTTATATCCTCCACTTGTAAGCCAAGACTCCTGCGACGACTTGCCATTGGCTCTCTGTTTTGGTAGTATCTAGGCTATCCGTCATTGATTGCTCGACAACGATCGCCAAGACGTCCACAGGCGAATGGTCAGATGCCTGGACTACAATAATTGCTGGCATGAGCTCGTTGTATTGTTCCACTGAGACGGTTGCCAATAGTCGTGCCACAGGCCTTTCGTACCCAATTTGAAAGTCAGGCCAGCTGGACAGATTATCGGCCAGGTTCTTGCTGCCTTCAAGGTGTTAGATAACAAAGTCGTAAGCCGAAAGTGTTTCCGACCACCTGGCTTGCCTTCTGGAGAGCACTTGGAATGTCTGGAAATATTCGAGATTGTTCTGGTTACTCCGAATTTAGACTTTGTAATTGGGGCCCTCGAGGTAACGCCGGCGCTGAATTAGTGTTTCACCAATAGCCAAAAGCTCCCGATCACAAGTGTCGTAATTCTGTTCGGCTGGGCAGCACTTGCAGCGGTAGAAATTGACTGGCCTGTGAACCCCGAAAACATCGTACTGTTTCAGATAGCCCGCAATCGCGAATCCACTCGGGTCCGTTTGGACAATGCTCAGCATGGCTGGATCGACATGCTGCAGGATCGGAGCTTCTGTGAAGGTCCTTTTCAGTTTCCGGAATGCCCACCCGGCTTGCCAAGTCCATTCCCATCTTGACGAGCCTTCTGATTTCTTTCCGCAATATGTCTCTAATTCTTTTACTAATTCCATCAGTGGAAGGGTTAGCTTGGCATATTTCCTGATGAATCTTCAGTAGCAGTTCGTGAATCCAAAGAGCACCTGGACGTCTTTTACTGATGTCAGTGTCGGCCAGTCCTCAATTGTGGAGATCCAGTCCGAAACCATGCCAACTCCATCGGGAGTGATAACGAACCCCAGGAAGCTGACTTCTGAGCCTCTGAATTGACACTTCTCGGCTTTGCAACGGAGGCCGAATTACTGAGTCGCAGCAGCAGGTGGTGCACATTCTCCTCATGCTCTCTTGCATTTTCTCGAGTAGATGAGTATGTCGTCCAGGTAGCATACCGCAAAGTTGTCAATGTATGGCTGTAGGCAATGATCAATATAGGACTGGAACATAGCCGGGGCGTTTGTTACACCGAATGGCATGACCTGGTATTTGAATGGGCCGTAACGCTGTCGAATAGCCGTCTTGTCTTCATCACCTTCCTCGATCTGGATAAGGTGGTAGGTACCGTGGAGGTCAAGTTTCATGAATATCCTGGCCTCACGCACACGGTCAGGCATCTCTGGGATTGATGGAAGGGGATACAGAATCTTCACCGTCGCCTTGTTAAACGCACGACAGTTAACACAAAGTCTGACTCCTCCATTTTTCATTTTTGCAAAGAGAATCGGCGCCACCGCCGATGATGATGACCACTGAATAAACAGGTTGCCTATGTTTGCTTCGATGTAAGCCTTTAATGGCATCAACTCGAACTCCGATGGGTTGTAAATACGCCCAGATGGGAACTTATAGCCGGGCTCCAAGTCAATTGCATGGTAGGTTGACCGATGCAGGGGAAGTGTCTCCACCTTTCCTTTACCGACGACCTCCACTAGATGTCCATAGATATCCGGGATATGACCTCCATCGTCTGTAGGCACCGTCTTTGTCGTTGTGCCTGCTCGATCTGCAACCGTTAGTTCTCGATTCGTAATATATACCTATATGGAGCAGTAAGAAGGAATATCCAGGAGCCCGGATTTAACAAGGTGCACGTATGCATCAGCCAAGTCCTTCCGTCCTGGACTCCCTTCGTGTCTCGGCGTACCCGTAGCAGTCATTCAAGGTTTCCATGTTGACGCTCATCTGCCGCAAGCACCACCGCTGTTCCCTGCTTGCCTGTCCAGCGCCCGGAGCAGATCTGACCCAGCATCAGTGATACCTACCACGGTCGCTCCCAGCAGCCCGGTACAATCCCCGACTCGTAGGAAGAATATCCTGACGATCTGTTCACGGGCCAGATGATCGTCAAAGGCAGTCATTCCCGGTATTTGAGTATGCGGGATACTGCCGCCTCCTCCGGAACACGCATCCTCCCGAGGTGTTGATCATGCTACATTGCCGGGGCATTCCTGATCGTCTGCCTGGTCCACGCGCACTACTTCCGCTCCCTCTGGGGTTCGCAAAGCCAAAAGTCGACCGCTTTGCCAATCGACATCACTATTACTAGACTGGAACCAACGCAGTCCCAACACCAAGTCGTAAGCCCGAATGGGAACTACTAGAACGTCCGATTCTTGAACTAGTGATGAGTGCTGCATATACTGAACACTGAATGCCGATGTTCAACTGTCGCTCCCATGAGCCATTACATGGCCATTCAGGCCTAGAGTCGTGACGTATGCTGGTTCGTCCACTAGAGCAAGGCTGCTTTGCAGTCTCGTTGACATAAAGATGCTTGTTGCGCCGCAATCACTGAGATTTCACACTCGTTGCATTTCCCCATTTCCATCACGTATTCACACCTCTTGCATAATATGGGACATGTCCGGTCTGGACGTGATACCTAAGTACTGACTTGACATGTGAGCTGTTGGGGTCTGCAACACCGCTCTTGACTTCAAAGTGATCCGATGCGGTTGTATGCTGTCCATCGTGGTGATCAAAGTCAGCATTGCCAACCCCACTAACTACAATTCCGCCTCGTCGAACCTCCCCCATCGGGCCCGATGCCGACAGAGGCCTCTGAGTTGTTTGGCTGTTGATTATTGAATGACTTCTGTCATTTCATTTGTTGTCCTCCGTCCCAGTTTGGGGCTAATGTCTGGTCCTGCTGTTGATGTGGGTTGCCTCCTCGTCAGTATTTAGGGCAGAAGCTCGCCTTGTAGTTTGGAGATCCACATCGTAAGCATTGGCCAGTAGAACTTTGGTCTTCCAAGATTTCTATTAAGACCTATGGTGCTGGCGGTAGGCCTGACAATTGTCCATGGCGGCCTGATTTGTCGTGTCTGTTTGATCCTCATTGCCCGGTTTTGACGCCGCCGGTTGTGTTGGCACACTCCGGGATGTATGGCCGGTAGCCTCGTTCGTCACCTTTGGAAGACCGGTCTCTTGGCTGTTGCTGCTGCTGCTGTGGCTGCTGTATTGGCATTTTGTATTGGGCATGTGTATCTTCCAAGGCTGCGACCTGATCAAAGATGTCGTCCAAGGTGTCAAATCTGCCGCAGGCCGGCGTCATTACTCCAACTTTGATCTTGAATGAGTTGCGGAGGCCTGCCCAGGCAATATCATAGAGGACTTCTTTGTGCTTCTAAAGATTCCACCCTGCCTGTCTCGATCTAGCTTTCCCACGATTCGCATAGGCTCTGACCGATTCTTGTGGAAGTTGTGTGTATTCCTGCATCATTGTAGTCACTGCCACGTGACGTCGATCATTATCCTCATAAACCTTGGCCATCTCCCGTGAAACGAGGTTGAAGTTCTTTAAGCATGGGCCGGATTCTGCAGATATGTTGCCCGCCCATAAAGAATGGTCTGTCATTGGAGCCTGTCTGAGTGCTGGGTTTTGGTGATTGCTCGAGGGATGCAGGAGAGGGATCGCGTATTCAATGTGATCGGGTCCACCGGGTGTGAATAGGTGGTGGTAGGAGTTGAAATTCGAACATAACGGGTCAAGAAATCGGTCCAGCTCATAGGCACTCCCGCAGTAATGTTCGTGGTCAACCATCTGGTACATATTCCGTCTTGGGCCCACGATGCTTCTTTCGGCCTGTTTGGCCCGCTTGGCAGCACATTGATCCCGTTGGGCAGCCATTCGTTCCATTTTGGCCACCACCCCCCTGAGTTCGTATTTCTGGTCAGGTCTCTACTGGGCTTGGTTTTCGAGCAGCGTTTCCAGCATCAACCGGTTTTGAGTTGCCACGGCTAGACATTCCCCAGCAGTAATTTGGGAACGAAGAACAACAATATCATTGTCGAGCCGGGTATCTTTGTCTCCTTGATCACTAAAGTCATCGTCTAGATCATCGTCATCAGCATCCTCGGCCTCCTGTAACACTGCTGGAATAGCGCGTTTGGCTATCGATGCCGCTGTCTGCAGAGTGTCATCACTGTCATGGATGTCTGCGATGCGCAATTGAGTTGTGGTAAACATCTCTGGAGGCATGTTTTTGATAACAAATGTTATTTTGTTGCGACAGGTGAGAAGGGGTAAATCGCGTGATCCCGTGAGGGAAACGTATCAAATTGATCCCGAGGGATAATAGTGTAAGGCCGTACATTCATATAAGGCCGCGTATGAGAGTACATGGGAAGATACAGTTGCACACAACGATGTGGTAATACAATCGAGTAGCTATTAGGTAACATTCTCGCTAGCGATCCCAGAGAGATCACGAGTCATCAATATAAGGTTGCGGATACCCGGCCTGTGTCACGCCTCGTGTCATTGCCGAGAACCAAATCCTGACTGCAATTTTAGGATTCCTGAGATTCTCCGCAGATTCACAGCCTGTCCGTACATAACTGTAATTCTCACATTGTACAAGACAATGGAGCATCTGGTAGCGTCATTTACAGTTGAGCATCCGGTCAATTTCCCATTCTTCAGAGTCGTCGACCAGCCTCTATTGCGGTTCAGATGGCAGCTCGCGGGCAGTGGGAGGTGTATAGTGGTCGGGCAAAGGGATGTGGCAAACATTCTGTTTCCGGATCGTATACGGGACGTCTAATTTGTAAGCATTCTTTTTGATGACCTTACCCACTGTGTACAGTCCTGTCAATTTGTAATCCAACTTCTTTTGTGGTCTTGTCATCCGGCAATGCCACATTGTAACCCAGACCTGATCCCCAACCTCAAAAACAACCTCTTTGACGCCAGTGTTTTTGGTCGAATTGGCCGTATCTCCCGCAAGTTCCTTCGCAGGTTTTGGTGAGTCTCCTCCAAGCCAGCTGCAGAACTGTCTGCTTGGAATACCGAATTCAAGCTAGATGGTTGGTTTGGGGCCGTGAACTGCATCACCAGATGGTAGTGGTAAATCGCCCAGAACGGAGTCATCCTTGAAGATGAGTGTATCGCGTTACTGTAAGCGAACTCATCTAGGGGCGAGAGTTCGACCCAATTGTCCTGCTCGTAATTGCAAAAAGCCCGGAGATACTGCCCCATTGTCTGGTTATGACGCTGTGTTTGCCCGTTCGTTTGTGGATGGAAGGCTGTCGAGAGCCGATTGTCAGTACTCCAGTGAAACAATACGCGCGTCCAGAATCAACTTGCAAACTGGGTGCAGCGATCTGTGACTATGTTGTCTGGGACGCATCGCTTACCGATGATGTGTTGTCAGATTAGCCGGGCCTGTTCCGGCCAGTCAATATTCTTTCTGCATGGTAAGTAGATTGCCATCTTTGTCAGTCGGTTCACGATGACCAGAATCTTGGTGTAGCCCGATGCCGTTGACTCTGGCAAATCAGTGTCGCAGTCCATTGTGACCCATTCCCATGGCGGTGATGGTGTCTTCAAGGGCATGTTGATCCCGTGCCTGGTGTGCAGAGCTGCGTTGATTCGGTGGCATACTTCACAGCCACCTACATTCTTACGTACACGCGAGTCCTTTGCTGCCCAGTAGAAATCCCTTGATACCAGCTCAGTAGTCTCAAAAGCTCCACAATGCCCGGACTCAGGGTTGTAATGGAATGGACTTATCACTTTTCCCCGTAGAGAATAAGTCGCTGGAACGTATATCCTCCACTCATAAGTCAAGGCTTCCGCGAAGAATATCTATTTGCTCTCCTCTGCGGCGGTATCTGTGCCGTCTATCATTGGTTGGTAGAAAAGCTTTCACGAGACATCGAGAGGCAAAGGGTCGCAATTCTGGGCTGCAATAGTTGCTGGCATGAGCTCGTTGCATGGTTCCATTGAGATGGTTGCCAATACTTGTACCAGAGGCCTTTCGTAGCCGATCTTGTAGTTGGGCCGTATGGATGGGTCATCGGCCAGCTTTGTTGCTGCCTTCCAGATGCTCAATACAAAGTCATCAGCCGAAAGAATTTCCGACCACCTGGCTCGTCTTCTGGAGAGTATTTTGGAAGTCTGACAGTATTCAAGATTCTTGTGGTCGCACCGATACAAGAGGTTGGAATTGGTGCCCTTGAGGTGATGCCGGCACTGTTTCAGTGTTTCCACAATGGCCAATTACTACGGATCATTGATGTAGTAGATGTGTTTGGCTGGAGAGCACTTCCGGGAGTAGAAGTTGACTGGCCAGAGAACCCTGCAAACATCGTACTGGTTGAGAATGCACGCAATCGCGAATCCACTCGCCTCTGGATGGAAAATGATCGGCCTTGCCGCATCGAAATGCTGCAGGATCGGTGCCTCGGTTGGTGTCCTTAACAGTTTTCGCAACGCCAGTTTGGCTTGCTGAGTCCACTCCCATTTGACTTTCCGTCAGTTTTCTGACTTCTGGCTTCAATCATTGTCTTTCGGTGGCTCGCCAGGGTTATCTGTTTCCTGTTGTAGATCTGTACGTGGAAGAGTCACCTTGGCATATTGCCGGATGAACCTTCGGTAGAAGTTCGTGAATCTGAGGAGCATCTGGACATTTCTCCTTGACTTTGGTGTCGGCCAGTCCTGGAATGTGGAGATCCGGTAGAATTCCATCCCGATCCCCTCAGGAGTGATGACAACCCCCAGAAAACCAACTTCCGAAATTCCAAAGAGGCTCTGTTCTGCTTTCCAATAGTGCGCGTCTTCCTGCAGTCGCTGCTGCACTTGGCGCACATGCTCCTCAGTCTCCTTCTCGTTTGTCGAATGGATGGGTATGTCGGCAATGTAGCTTTCCACGAAGTCGTCAATGTATGCCCGTAGGCAATCATCGACCCAAGACTGAAATGTAGCCGGTGTATTTGTTAGGCTGAATGGCATTATCCAGGACTTGAATCGGCCATAAAGTGTGCGAAAAGCCGTCTTGTATTTGTCGACTTCGTTGATTCAGATATGGTTACAGGCACTGCGGAGGTGCAGTTTCGTGAATTTCCTGGCCTCCCGAATACGCTCAAGCATTTCTGACATTAATGGAAGGGGATAACAATTCTTCACAATCACCAGATTGAGTGCGTGGTAGTCCACACAAGCCTTAACCCTCCGTCCTTCTGTTTTGCAAACAGCATTGGCGCTGCCGCCGCCGATGATGATCACTGAATAAACCCATTGGCTACCTTTGCCTCGCTGTAAGCCTGTCACGTCCTCAACTCAAAGTCAGATAGGGTGTAAATCAGCCAGTATGGCAAGTCAGAGCCAGGCTGCAGGTGAATCGCATGATTGGTTGACCGATGCGGTGGGAGTGTCTCCGCCTGATCTCTGCTGGAAACCTCCACGAATTCTCCGTATGTTGCTGAGATATATCCTCCATCATCTGTAGGCAACATCTTTCTCAAAGTGCTGGCTCAATCAGCAAACATTAGTTCTCAAATTGTAGTAGATATGGAGCGGTAAGGAGGAAGCTCCCGGAGCTCGGATTGAAAATGGTTGGTCACAACATGGCCAAGCCGCGCTGTCTGGTACTACCGTCATATCTCGGCGAGCCGGCAACATTTTCAGGAGTACACCCTTAGGCACATGGTTCTGACCGTTGTCGCCACTGCCCTCTGCTCGACCATCTACCGCCTGGGACCTATGTCACTCAGCATCAGTGCCGCCTTCCACTGGTGCTTCCAGCAGCCCTGTACAATCTCCCACTCTTAGGAAGAATGTCACGACAACCTGCTCACTGGCCAGTAGATCCTCAGTCGTAGTCGTTTCGAGTATTTGAATATCTGGGATACCCCCGCCCCCGTTGGATCATGCCTCGTCCTTAGCCGTAGATCATGGTCCATTCCCTGGGCATCCCTGATGGTCTACCCGGTCCACTGCCACAACTTCCGCTCCCTGTGGGGTTCGCAGAGCCAAAAGTCGACTGTGTTGCCAATCTACCTCAGGATTCCTGGAGTGGAACCACGGGAATTCCAAAACCAAGTCGCAAGCCCGCATCACCACCACTTGCACCACCGATTCTCAATCCGGTGATGAGCACTCCATATACTGAACCATTAATGTCATTCTTTGACAGTCGCTCGGGTGACCTATTACTTGGCCATTGATGCCTAGAGTCATGACATATTCTGGTTCTTCCACTAGACCAGGCCGTTTTCGCAGTCTTGGTCCCTGAGAGATGCTCGTCGCACCGGAATCGATGAGACCTCGCACCCGTTCCATTTCCCCACTTCCATCTCTTAAAAGAACCTTGGTAAAAACATGGCATGTGTCCGGTCTGGATGTGCTGCATAAGTACTGACTTGACATGTGAGCTTGTAGGCTCTCCAATATCACACTTGACTTCAAAGTGATCTGATGCGGTTGTTTGTTGTCCATTGTCGCCATCACAGTCTGCATTGCCAACCTCTCTAACGCCAATTCCGCCTGGTCAAACGTCTCCCGTCGGACCAGACACCGAGAACAGCGTACGAGTTTTTAGGCTGTTGATTATGGAAGGACGTCTGTGGTTTGATTTCTCGTCCTCCGTCCCGGTTTGGAGCTGGTGTCTGGTGTAACTGTTGTGGTGGGTAACCTCCTGGTGAGTATTCACGGCCGAAGCTCACCTTGTGGTTCAGAAATCCCCATCGTAAGCATTGCCGTTAGAACATCGGCTCTCGAGGAGTTCCATTGTGACCAATCATGCTGGCGGTTAGCCTGACTATTGTCCTGCGCAGCCTGATATGATGTGTCTGTTTGATCCCGATTGGCCGGATTGGCCTCGGCCGCTGGTGTTGACTCGTTCAGAGATGGATGGCCTGTACATTTGTTTGCCGCCTTCAGAAGACAAGTCCGTAAGCTGTTTCTGCCGCTGTTGCTGCTCCTGTTGTTGCTGCGGCTGGGGATTGTTGTTGTCGACATGTGTAACTTCGGAGGCGACTGCCTTATCGAAGAATTCTTCCAACGAGTGAAATCTGCCGTGGCTGGGCGTCATCAGTACAACTGTGTTCATGAGAGATTTATGGAGGCCTGCACAGGCAGTATCGTAGAGGACATCTTCATGCATCTGTAGATTACACCTAGCCTGTCTCCAATTAGCTTTCACACGATTTGCATAGGCTCTGACTGATTCTTGTGGAAGTTGTATGTATTCCTGCATCAGCGTAATCACCGCCACGCGACGTTGATCCTTATCCCCCTAAACCTTGGCCATCCCATGTGAAATGAGGTCGAAGTCCTGTAGGCATGGGCTGGATTCCTCAGATACGTCGCCCACCCGTTTCGAACGGTCTTTCATCGCCGTCTGTCTGAGTGCCAGGGTTTGGTGATGGCTCCAGGCGTCCGGAAGAGAGATCGCGTATTTCACGTGATTGGGACTACTATGTGGGAATAGGTGGCCGTGGAAGTTGAAATCCGAGGGTAACGCATCCAGACTTCGGTCCAGCTCATTCACACCACTGCAGTATCATACAGAATCACCCATCTTGAAAATATTCAGTTTTGGGGTTACGATGCTGCGGTTTGGCGCAATCCGTGTGTTTGGCACCACATCGATCCCGTTCGGCAGCAATTCACTCCCTTTCGGCCACCATCCTCATCGGTTCGTGTCTATGTTTGACTTCCCACTGGCCGTGGGAACCGAGCAGCATCTCCAGCATCAATCGGTTGTGAGTTGCCACGTCTAGACAATCCTCATCAGTAATTTGGGAACAGAAATCACCAACATCATTGTCGATTGGGCTCTCTTCGTCTCTTTGATATCCGCAGCCATCGTCAAGATCATCCTCATCATCAATCTCGGCCTTCGGTAAAACTGCTGGGGTAGCGCGTTGGGCTATCCATTCTGCTGTCTGCACAGTGTCATCACTCTCATTGATGTCAGCGACGCGCAATTGAGTTCTAGTAAACTTCTATGGAGGCATGTTTGTGATAAAACACATTATTTTGTGGCGACGCGTCAAAAGGGGTAAATCGCGAGATCCCACGAGCACAACCTATCAAAATGAAAAAGAGCGACAACCGGGACAGGCCGTATACCCGTATATGGCCGCGTATGAGAGTATACGAGAAGATAAGGTTGCATACGTGGAGGTGGTAATAGAATGGAGTAGTTGATAGATAAGATCATCGCTAGCGATCCCAGAGAGATGGCGAGTCGTCTATATACGGTTGGCGGTTACCCGGCCCTGGACACGTCTCGCACCATTGGCGAGAACCCAATCATGACTGCCATCACACGGTGTCGGTGTTGGTGTCGGTGCTGGGTTCGGCTTTGGTTTTTGCTTCACTTTGACCTGCCTTCGAGGCTGCTGTTGTTGGCGCTCCTGTGGCTTTTTTGATCCCCCTGTCTGCGTCACATCTGTGTGTATCGAGGCCTCCAGACCGCCACCCTCGGTGTTCGCTTTTCTTCCCTCTCTCTGGCTCCATTCTATTGCAGCCACCACCCTTATGAACATGTCCGTGATGTCCTCACCCCACAGTACGTCATGCTGGTGGTACGCGTCCCGCTTTTCCTCTTTTTCCTCGAAGTACGTCTTTATCCCTCACCACTGCGCCCCCTGCAGTGCAGTCTGCCCCTCCAGCATGTTTGCCATTTTTGCAATGGTCCGGTGTAGCTGTGCTAGTTCGCGGGCTTGCTGCTGAGCTACGCGCTCCATGCGGCTCCTCCAGTCCCCGAGGACCCATGCGGTCCCCGGGACGTCACTCCTCATTCTCGGCTTTCTGATCTCGTTTCTCTCCATCGGCTCAGGTGTGTCTTCGCCCGCAGTCTCCGCTGCGATGGATGTCACCGCCATCGCCATCTCAATCGCCATAACCATAGGCGCGTTGCTCCTCCCGTCCGCCGCCTCTCCCGGGTGCGGGCCGCTCCTCTTGCTCCCTCTGACTTCGGTCATCACTTCTGGGACGCACACCTCTTCCGGGGTAGTCCTCGTTGTTGTCGCTTGCTCGTTCTTTGACGAGTTGGAGCGGCGGGTCCGTCGAGTTTTTGCCAAGACTTCGCGTGAACCCACTCAACTGCGTGGATACTTGTGCGCGCCCTCCTGCTGCGGTCTCGCCGGTGCCGGGAAGCTCGCTCCGTGGTCAATTCAACATCCAGACTCGATTGCCGCCGTCCGTTTTCCAATTGCTATCATTGTTGTCGAGTTAACGCGCTGTTTCTGTTTCCAAGACTTTTGTCGGTGATACCCAGACTTTGCTTTTTGTTTCCTTGTGTTACATGACAAGCGGGGAGGAAATGTGTTAGGTATATGTCATGGTCGCAAGCGGCCGAATGCAGTATGATTTCAAACAAAAAAAAACAGTACATGCGGCTCCGCCGCTCAACCCTAACCTAACGCAACGTGATGACCACACTCGAAATCCGCCTAACAGGTCATCCGCCTCCATCGACATGGCTAGTGCACGCTGAAGCCGTTCCTTGTCTGTCACATTAACCTCCCCGTAGCTAATTTTAAGGACCAAATTTGGCATAAACACCTGCACCACACCGAACACCTACTTCCGGTAGCTGCCAGTCCCCTATAAGTACCCGTATGGGGCCCTAGGGTAACCGACACCTGCCCTGAACGGACCAGTCCACCGAAATCAGGACCTGGACAGGGCGGCGATGTCGGGCCCCCGAAAGACTACAGTCGCCCCGGACCGTTGAGACCCCTTAATCTCTCCGCCGTTCTCTAATGACCTAGCGATAGAACACCGCAGAATCCTATCCGGAAATTGCACTGAAATACGCATGTGGGAGACTGTACATATACGGTCCTCACTGCCTCGACAGATAGACAATCAACCATCTAAAGTGACAAAAATGTTGCGATATCAAGAGGAAAACCGTGTGCATAGACTATGATACAGAGAGATAAGGAGAATGACTTGGTATATACACAAAGATTCCTCAGGATATCTTTGCATATGCCGGAACCACTTTGCCACTCGTCACACTCGCCATCGGGCAACCTGATATTGAACAAAAAGCTACGCTAAGGGGTCTAGCCATGCGTGCTTTGAAATCTCTAGCACCTGGCCCGGCCTGTTAAGAACAGCGAGAACTGGTTTGAACTAGTCCCGAACGTCGAACTGTGACGATGTATTATCCTATTAGTTGACAACGTGGCGTAGCTGCCACTTTAAATTTCATGGCATCTTTACAATAATGTAGTGTTATTGGCATTCTAGATTGTATGAAAACGAAGTGTAAATGCCACTCTTGACCTTATGAAAACGAAATTTATATGCTACGCTAACGGTAGGGAGTTTAAACGTTTTAAACGACGCCAAAATGAACCCTAGGGCAAGCTGCACCTTACCTCTCGTGTAAACTCATAAATATAAGTGTAGAAAAAAGGAAAGTCGTAAGTGCAAAATAGGCCCCTGTGAACCCCAGCCCCACTTCCCATGACCTCCTCCAAATAAGAAATACGGAGGTACCTACCCCTACTATAGATATCAAGACTAATAGTATAATAAAACAAGAACGACTCCACTGTTCTTCAAACCGGAGACCGTACCATGTGCGCTCGCTCTTTTGAGCATTCCTATCTCTTTTGACATTTCCTAGCTCGGCTACCCAGAATTTCTGATCCCTGGAACAACTCTCGGGGTCTTCAACATACAGAGCAAGTATTTCTTGATATTCAACGAGGAGTAAATTGTCTAAGCCATGACATGGTACACAACCTGGAGTGACCGGCTCGCGAAGGCAAATGACGATAGGTGGGTCGTCAGCCTGGTAAATGTTATACTATTTTATGTATTAGCGGAATAATTGTGACTATGTAACCCACTTTTCACCAACCTTTTTAACATTTACCCTCTGTAGTCTTTTCAGGTGAAACAACCACCAAGGTAGGTATCTGGCATGCCGTTGCTTGTTCTGAAACTTCATCTTCAATTTCCAAAGAAGAACAGAATCGTTCCACTCGGTCTGAAACTCTAACTCATCCAAGTGATGCATATCCCGTTTCTCAGGGAAGCATATATCGAGCACATGAGTCTCACCTGATACGGAACTGTTTGTCGGGCCTGTCAGATGGGTGGTTAATTGACTTAGATCCTGATCTTGTGAAATTTCGGGGATGATAGTAATTGCGGTGTGCGGTGCTGTATAGACTGGATTGGTTGAGAGGTTTGGTTGTGAGCTTGAGCCCGCAGAGCAATGCCCGGAATGCTGTTTCATGTGATGTTGAAAATGCGCCGCAAACTCACGAAAGTTGGAAAAGGGCAATGTACCGGAACGATTTTGGGACCTGCAATAATCGTGCAAGCAACCAAAATGGCCCTTTCGACTTCCGAACCACATGGTACGGAGTGGAACAAAGTTCCAAAAAGCGCCAATAATGTCTGTCAAGATGTCGGAGATTGAGATTTGAAGAGCGCCTATAATGAGTTTCCACTCCAGAGCGTGACCGGCCAGGGCAGTATAAAACACAGCCTTAGAACCTACTGGTATATTGGGGTTAAAAACTACTACTGAAAGTGCTTTAAAAATCAGTACTGGAGATAGGGGAATTCCTGCTTAAGGAATATATACCGCTCATTAGTAGAGCAAAGCAAGTCTAATCGCTTATGTTAGTTCTTCTGCTGTTTAGCGGTATAATTAAGTTGGTTCCTAGATACATACTTTGATAAATAGAACATGCACCACCTCTCGGTCTTTCAGAAAAAGATCGGATGTTCTCTGATACCCATGTGAGTCTTGTTCCTGTATTCAATAATTAGTGTTTGGTACTTAAATTAAGTGTTGCACTAGAGCTCTTATGTTTGCTCGGCTGTTGTGATGTAACGGGAGAGAATATGCTTACTCTATTACACTGACCGGGAACCCTAGCCACGAGTGTCTTGCCGGTTTCACTCGTCTTTGACCGGCAACATTTTCCAGATTGGGTAGTGTCCAAAGTGTCGTCGCCTTTGTTGGGTACCTGTTCCAGTTCAACTTTCATATATTCCAGTGTACCCTCCCTTTCTTGTGTCCAGCCGGACAATTTCAATTCCACCTGCGAGCTTACTAGCGGGTCGAGCCTGTGTACGAGAAAGGTTTCCTCCGCATTGTCGGTACTACAGCCGTTTTGATCTGATTCATCCAAGGAGTTGTCATTTATCTGCTTCGGAATCTCTTGCTCATGGCTATGCTTTTGCATCTAAGTAATTTGATTAGTTTGTATTTATTCTGCAGAGATTTGCAGTAATAGCAAAGTAAATACGTTACCTTTTGTTTCAAGAAATTCCTTCTCACTGCATCCAAAAACAGCTCGCTGATATCCTGACGAGCCAGAAACTCGCAACTTTGTTCCACCTCTTGCTGACCCTCCATGAACATTGAAGATTGCTGAAGTTGGGTGTCTTCCTCCTCCTCCTCCTCCTCCTCCTCATCCTCCTCCTCCTCCATCTCTCGAGTCGCTGGCACTTTCTCGTTGTCCATAGTCATACAACTTATAGCATTCTCTATGAAACAATTGATATTTTCACGTTTATATGTTTCTTTCATATCTCTGTTTTCTTGCAAATACATATGCAGAGCTCTCCCATTGTCGGGACTGGTGAAAGGTCGTTTAGAGATGTAATCCGAAAGCTCCCGAATTTTCCTTGCTATGGGCAAGGCCCTTCTACTGAGAAGAATAGGAATGCGCTTTAACACAGGTGGACCTTCGGCTGCATGTTCCACAAGTTGCTCTGAAAACTGTTTTACTGCTCGACGCATCTGTCTATCAATTTTGACTTTAGACCATTTTTCTGCAGCCTTGTTAACAACTTGCGATATCTCGTCATTGATTCCCAAAGTACGAGCCATAACTTCTTCCGCTTGGGCCAGAGCCTCTGTTGGTATGATCGGTGAAATAGATGACTGACTTGACAAACTACTCTGGTCTGAGAAAACTGACTCACATGATAATAAGGACTCTACATCAGAATCAGATTCCATGTCTGGGTTAGTCCCTTGTAACATTGAAGCCAGGATATTATCTTCATCATCTAACATTGTCGAATCCGCTCCGGAATCGAGTAGTAACCGAACTACCCCTTCCTTTCGACCATTTACCGCCGCCTGCAGCGCACTGCCGTATATACCACCCTGGGTATTGAAATCGGTGCCGCGGTCAATCAGCAAACGAACCAAGGTCTCATGGCCGTTGTATGCCGCTGTTTGAAGTGCGTTTCTATATATCGTTGCGAGGTTATGTATGCTAGCCAAGGTAACTGGATGGTCTTGGACGAGTACCCTCTTGAGCGTCTCCATAACCTGCAACTCCAGCTCCCCAGCTTCCTTCAATCTCCCGTGAATTCTGAATGACGATGCGAGGTTATCCATGCTAGTCAAGGTATCTGGATGCTCTTGGCCAAGTACCCTCTTGAGCGTCTCCATGACCTGCACCTCCAGCTCCTCGGCTTCCTTCAATCTCCCGTGTTTTCTGAATGTCGATGCGAGGTTGGCCATGTTAATCAAGGTATCTGGATGCTCTTGGCCAAGTACCCTCTTGAGCGTCTCCATGACCTGCACCTCCAGCTCCTCGGCTTCCTT
>Ga0307512_10000783_pt1 | contig 47050 bp, 32 predicted proteins | sample 14_EM_MG_FD_200267 | JGI IMG/M metagenome (GOLD analysis project Ga0307512, IMG submission 200267) | Populus trichocarpa ectomycorrhiza microbial communities from riparian zone in the Pacific Northwest, United States - 14_EM | ecosystem: Host-associated > Plants > Roots > Unclassified | place... | reverse complement strand
TAGATGAGAATACAAACTGAATACAAACTGAATACATGACTGTGATTCGAGGTGTTCCCAGACATGTCGCCGGCGCTCCCAGGTGCTCCCAGGCTTGTCGTCGGCGCTCCCAGTTACTCTGAAGGCCGGCAGGAATACCCTCCTAGGGTCTGATACTTCTGAAATTGACGCATCTAAGTTTACACTCCACATCCTCTCAGACCAGTGACTAAAATACATTTTGCTGATGCTATGCAACGCGACCCGTCGCCTGGGCGACGGGTAGCGTGTAATTCTCCGTCAGAGGGTACGAGGTTCCGTCAGAGCCGTCAGAGCCGTCTGGAACACCCGGGTGTTTCTGACGGAAACTAGCGTTGTTGCTGATGCACAACAGGGCTTCTGCGAAGGGAGTCTTTTGGCTTGCCAAAGGGTTTACGAGTGTCACCGCTCAAACAGGAACACTCATGCGCCCGTGTGCTTTCGTCTAGTTACCACTCCATTCTGTGTCCTGGCTATATGGCTTGTTGAACTGAGCAAAGCCTGGATATGGAGGCAGCATTGCCAAGAGCTGGTTGAATTTGTCAAACCTGGAATGATGTTTGAGGAAAGATGTTACCCAGTCCAGCAAATGCTTATCCATACTGACATGGACGGAATGAAGATTATCGGGTAAGATACTGATCGTCAGGGAGATGCATTTCATACTCCAGAAGACGCCTTCTGATGTTCCAACTGCTCTATCGTCGTGATATTGTCTTGGTCCTTGTCTCTTCTTGTCATCTCCATGAGTCGCAAGTATCATCTTATGGAAGTATAGCCGATAGTCGCTCAATTACCATGACAATGAATTCCCTTCTCCAAATGACGATTTCAGTGCTTTGTACAACGGGCTTTGGGGCAACTTGATTGAGTGCAAGCACATCTTTTCGAAGCAGTCAGCCATCGATGCACTGGTGACAGGATAACATCGCCGCATCCGACCATCCGCACAGAGCATAATCTTTCCTCTGCTGAAAAGCACGTCGAGAGGATGTGAAATGAGCTCGAAGATCTCGGTCAAAAACCTGTCCATCGTGGATTTATTGTCCTCCACGGCAGTTGTTTTTCAATCTCCTTTGAACTGATATTTCGGAGGAATGGGAAGACGGGCTACAAGGATGCTTGCAAGATTTCAAGGCTTCGAACCAATCGTGGAGTCAATGTTTCTGTGACTGAAATATGCTGGCCATTCCTTCTTGTCGTCCGAATAGTTTGTATGGTGGGTCTGGTCTGAACTACCGAATACAGAGTCAATCATAGCTCCAAGCGTCCACTCTAGCAATTGATGCGGTCACAATCATTGTAGGTATGACTAAATGCAACTAACGTACCTGTTCATTCCATCACCACTCACTTGATTTCACATCTGAGTTGATACATTCCTCAGCATCATTGAATTCCTTTGCTGGAGCATATGACATATGTTCCCTGAACGCAGGCTGTTGCATGAGGATCTCAACGCATTCAACAGGATTGCGGTGAAAGAAACGTGTGTAATCATCATCACGAAAGTTGTTTGGTTCGGCCAAACGATTGTAACACACTTTGCCCAGTGTCCCCTACTCACTGCCTATCTCCTGGGATATCTCATTCAACCTTTTGAATAAAGTCTGGGACGAAGTGAAGTTGCTGACGGTTGCCATTGTTCGGTTCCCGTAAAGCTGGTTGATAGCAAGTCTGCTTAAGTTGTGCTTGATGCACCAGTGTGCTAATCGATACTCCTCCTCACAAGAATACACTGACCATAGATCTGTTTCATGGTCAAAGTTATCCAAATACTCATTAATAATAGGCTTACCAGCTAGACGGTTGTTCAAATGTGTGGTAGCATAAATTCATATCTGAAATGGAGGTTCGTCTGGATCGATGGATGCATTTTTGCTCTCAGGTTCTGCATTGCAGGAATCATGATCGGAAGAGTGAGGAAATGGGTCGCAATGCAGTGAATGATTGAATGGAAGTAGAATTCTATCGCGCTCATGTAACGGCGACATGTGACCCGGGGCCGGGTAAGTGCCTGTGTATATAGTTCGCGGCTATGGCACCTAGATCTGTATCGAATATCTTACCACTATACTCTCCATATGTACTCATTTGCTTTCGTGTGCAACCATATTACCATATTATACATCTGCCGGCAAGTGTAGGCATACGTCCTTTACATTTTATTCGATTTTTCAGTTATCGGATACATTTCGCTCATCAGGATACACAAGTTTTATGCCTATTGTCAAAGAACGGCAAAGCCGACAGACAGCGAACAGCCTGCGCGTCAATTTCACCGTCAATCATATACGATGCCTCCTAAGAACACTGCCAGAGATCAATTGCACTTGGCCAGTACACGTTCGAGCACGGAAAGCCTACGATCTCGTCTTTGCCGTGTAACTCCTATTCTCACCTGACAATTCACCGTACTTCGGGAGGATGAAATATAGGACGAGAATGATCACGACGACGACGAAAACACTGCCGACTGGGAAGATGACCTGAGGGACAGTCTGGGCGACAACTCGAGTGCGCCTGAGGTTCCATGCAATCCGAGATCGCGACCATGCGAAAGATCATGGAGGAACTCCTATACGACCGAGGTACCCCGAAACGCGTCAATACAAGGTCGACAGAGACGAGTTCAAATACTGACAGCTACATTGGGCACCCAGCGTCGAAGTCTACCCGATCGCCGTACCCCTGACCGCGTCAGTCAATTCACGGAGGAAGTTTATATAAATCAATAACTAGATATACAAGGCAACAACGCTACGTTCCACAATCGGGTCCACTTCAGATCGCAAACCTTCGACACACCAACCGAAGAGACGAACAGTTAAAGCCTATTCAAGAGGAGCTGGCCATTGTAATGGAGTGCCACAAAGTGCTCATGAAGACCCGGTTATCTTACCGGAGTTGCTGATCGTTCTTTGGAATGACTGCACAATCCTGCTTATATACTCCCGGTCATCTTACCGGAGGAGCTGGCAATTCTCATGAGGGACTGCTATATGCTCAGAGACTCCCGGTCATCCAACCGGAGGTAGTTGTCGTTCCGGCGAAGGACTTCTCTACAATAAACACAGCCGCGGTTGACAAACTCGATGTGCTGCAGCCGTTTGGGTTGACGAACCTGATATGCTGAATGATTGATTCCCGGTCTTAAATCGGAGGTGATGGCCACTTATCAAGAGCCCCGCTATGCAGTTGATACAATATCAGGGGCTGTATATCCCGTAATTCGGAGGTCGACTTGACAAATGCAGGTCGTCTAATCTCTACAAACTCCAGTCGACAGAGAGGCACGAAGGTCATGTAATGACACAAGTGCAGAACGAAGGTTACATGATGAGGAAAGTGCAGCACGAAGGCCACGAGATGGCGACAGTGCACCGGTGGATGCAGACGCACTGCCGAGGACACCCACGTATGTTGCACGCGGCCTCATGGAGTGCGGTTATTTCCTCCTCTGAAACTTATCGGTATGCTTCATATAACGAACAACTCAAAGCATGGAAGAGGTTGTCCTTACATTCTCTCAACGAATGAGGAATGCAGTGGCTGCTGGGAGCGACTATGGAGGTCTCCACTTTGGAAGATCCAGGTTATGTACCTACTGATGATGGAGGTCGTATCCCCGTGAGATACAAGGACTAGGTGGACGTATGCAGCAAAGATATGGCAATTTCTCATGCTGCACCTTTCACGGCATCCAAAGGGAATTCGAGAGGAAGAGCAGTTCTGGCTCGAGGAGCGTAGGAAGAGGGTGAGAGGATATGAAAGTGTACCTGGCCGTGAGGAACCACACAGATTGCGTGGATCTATGTAATCTCGGGAACAAAGAAGGACGGCGGACTGCGGCTGTGTGTGGACTACCGAGCTCTCGATAAAGCCCCGGTGAAGAACCGATATCCTCTCTCACAGATCTCGGAGATGCTCCACAAGACGCCAGGAATGCGTGTGAACCTGATCCGAATCGAGGGAGGCGACAAGTACAAAACCTTGGTATGGGCAGTTCGTGCAGTGAGTCATGCCGTTCGGGTTGACGAACGCAGCAGCTACAACACCAATTTGAGGAGAAGAGTCATGGGCAGAGCAACGACCTTTAAAGAGAGGGATGACCCTACCGGAACTGAAATCCACAGACGATGACCCTACCGGAGCAGCCGAAATGATGGACCAGAGTGCACTTAATGACAGAGAAGTCCAGCGGCACCGGGAGAGCGGGGATAAGCGTACCTGGAGGAGAATCAACATACGCACCTAGCATCCGGAAGATGATAAGTCCACCTAGAGGATGCACGGCCAGAGCCCGAAGTCAGAGACAATGAGAACAGACTGAGCGAGGTCTGAAAAGGTGAAAGCAAGTCGAAACACGAAGCAAGTCAACAATCGAAGCAAGTCAAAGACAGGACCGAGCAAGTGGAAAAATGAGACGAGGCAGGCCAAGAGACAAGCGAAGTCGAAGACCTCAGAAGTCCAGTGACGAAGGATTCAGAATAACGTGTCAGTCAACAAAGAGACCTACTGAACGGGACCACGAGAAGTCGACAGAGAAGTCTGCCAAGCCACGATGGCAATCAACAACCCATTTCAGTCTAAGTCGTCGGCGGAGCAACAAACTTCAAAAGAGGGGATGATCATGTCAAAAATATGTCCTACCGACAAGTTGATAAGCCCACCAGGATGCAGTATACTGAGACACGCACCAAGAAGTTGACCGGCAAAGTCTACCAAGTTGACCAAGATTCTATTGAAGCCGCGTTTCGAGAGCGCATCTATGAAGTCGACCAGATGGTCACCAAAGCGGACTTCCAAAGCCGATTGCCGAGTACCAATGACTACCGGCTGCAAGATATACTCTACAGAGCATGCGGAAGCACTGCACAGAGCTCAGACAGCACTAGCACGCTTGAACTTGGTAAGTATAACCATTTTAGAGAAACTTACGTGTTAGGTGTCTACGAATGAAACAACATGCAATTGACATATAAGATCGATGATTACTGACGGCTACAAACGATGCCGGCAGCGGAAGCTCCCATCGATGCCGAGTCACGAGCGGAAGCTCCCCTCAATGCCGAGTCACGAGTGGATGCTCCCCTTGATGCCAAGTCATGAGCGGAATCTCTCTGCCACCCTGGTGATTCCGACAACGACCTACGCCGAGATATACGAGATACGGGTATGGATGGTCGGGGGCGTATGAGTTCGGAAGTGGCGGTGCAGAGGATCTGGAAGCAGTTAAGACATTTCCTTTTGTTCCTTTGTTTCCTTCTCTTTTCTTCTCTTCTCTTCATCGCTTCTTTGGATCTCGGCCCGGTACAAATGGCGTCGGCATGGGTGTTTACCATCTGCCAATGGAGATGGAGTTTCCCCGTGTGCCAGATCCGCCGAAGGGTCGCCATTGAGCTATACCGATCAGTTGTGGGACTTATGGGTTTGTACGATTGCGTACGTTCAACTGTTGTTTGATTACCCCCTTACATTCCCTTTCATTCATTTCTCTTGTACTGGCTTTGGCAGCCCTGGAGGTCTGCGCCAAAAGAGGGGGATAATGAAACAGTGACACGTGACCCGAGGCCGGGTAAGCGCCAGTGTATATAGCTCGCCGCTATGGCACTTAGATCTGGACCGAATATCTTACCACTATACTCTCCATATATACATGCTCGCTCACGTGTCCACCCGTATTACCATATTACACCTCTGCCGGCAAGCGTAGGCATACATCCTTTACAGCTCGATCACAAATCCCTCATCTGCCAGCAATTTGGCTGATACGTACACTATCATTTCTTTTTGGTCCCGACTGAGGTGAGTGATGTAAGGGCCAATGTTGGAGTACGTCTTCAAGCAGTAAAGACACTGTTGGCAAATATTCATTCTTTGGTAGCAAAAAGGAACGGCGCAACAACAGTAAGAAGCTTCTCAATAGTCTTTTAGCCACTCATACGATTTTAAGCCAACTGGTCCTCAGAAAGAGCCGCACCTCGATTTACTTTATCCAAAACAGGGTCCTACCACTCCCGTAGAATATCTCTCATCCTCCTTCACATGTTTGCAAAGTGTTTAATTGCTCTCTCATTTTCAACATGTCTGGGATCTTGAAAATAATACCGCATCTACATTCAGCTTGTCGCGGTGATTGTTTTGCATCCTCACAAGACCCTCCTACGCACATTGCCTGATTTATGGTTTTCACTTGTTATTTAGTTCATACCTCACATAAACCATGCATTGTCCTTGGATACCCACCCAGCGATTTCATCGGAGGGCACAAGAACCAGAGCTAGGACAAACGAGTGAGTTATGACTGCAGAGCATGCTTTAGTTGTCTTTGTGATGAACTTGAGCGTTCAGTCGACAAATCAGGGTGCTTAGATCATGCGATGCAAATTGATTCCTAGCTGAATAGCTGCCAAGATGATGTTGCCAGATCAAGAATACCCCTCTAAGCCCACAAATCTATTCGCCTTGCCTGCCCACGTTACTTACAATCTCCAGAACCTTCGACAGACCCTCCTCACCTCTGCTACGTCCTTGCTTCACCCTTGACGATATATTCAACACTCCTGATGCTTGTTCAGAGTAACAGGCATTTGATACCCACCACTCAATCATTGACCACAATTGAGAACCTAAAATGTAATCTGATGCCTTCTGGTTGCTGATTTCAGTTGTCACAAATGCTAATACCATCGAGATGCCGATGATTCAAGTCCGAGTCTGGGCCGAGAACGCCGGTGTTGCAGTCAGCCAATTGGCAGCAGAAACCATGGGGATTTGGCCGGAGCAGGGTGGCTTGACAACAGATCAGAAAGATAATAAAGTGACGGAGCGCGTCTGGGAGATTGCCCAGTCTATGATCATCAGCATCTAGCAAGGGGCTGGCCCCTAGCAATGGGATCTGCTAATCGATCTTTGCGTTACTCGAATCAGTGATCTCCTGTCTAAAAGGCCGCTTTGGAAACGGGACTTGGCAGACAAGACAAACCTCGATGGTCCGAATCACACGGCAACAGTGGGCGAGTTCATCGAGGTTGGCCTTTGCCGAAGGAAGAATATGATCGACAGAACCGTGACTAAGACGAGTAAATTTGTCCACTTTAGTATGTATTTGATCCTCCCGATGTTGCTTCTGCTCTTCCTGACGATGTGTAGATACAGAGGACAGTCAGGAAGAAACCACGGGTCACAGGTCGTCGCTGAGAAAGGTCCATTGTGACGCCGCAATCAATTTCCTTGTCTAGCCATTTTGGTTTACCATCTTCTATGCGGATCCCAACATTGCTGGGAAGAGGGTAGGTGAAAGCAATACTCAGCAATTCTCATGGCACTGGCCTGGGAATGATGAATCGACACTTCCAATAGTTAGATCACTCTTGAATCCCACCAATTTGTCAATCAGGAATGCTGCAATCGCCAGTCTGCTAGACCCCAGTCGGAAAATCCGAGAGCTTTGGGGCTGCTGAGAGGATCCCAAAGGAAATGGTGGTCCACATGCCCGTAACATTACGCAAATCTTCGATAACAATTCTGCCCCTGGATGGGTAAAGGGGGTGGTGAAGCTCTACTACCCTACACATATTTGCATCGTGTATCATGGCCAACAAGCCGAAGGCACATCTGGTGCCCCGATGCCTCTGCGTGGTGGCTGCAGCTACCTTCCTCTAGATGACATCATCCCACCTCCAGCCTAGGATATGATCAACGATATCAGGGAGGAATCAGATGACAATATTGAGATGCAGCGCCAGAATCCAAGATGCTTCCCGACGACGAAATCAGGCTTCCACATGTTTGAACGGAAGCTACAGAGAAGTATTATCAGACAGCAGCTAGACATGCAAGTCATCCGAAACCGTGATCTTGCTCTCTTTGCCGAATACGAGCCAAGCGTTGTTGCTGATGAGGATGTGGCTTGGCTATGTGAGCACGATCACATTGTGAATCCTCCCGCAGCAGCCTCTGTGTCCAATTGCATGTGTACAAGTAGCTGCCCAGCTGCAAATTAGTCATTGTGAGGATGGAATGCACTGGCAAGACGGTTGTTCAAGGATTTGCATTGTGGGCGGGAATGTTTCTGGCACTTTGGAGGGTGGATGGATGGGTGATAATTTGGAGTTGGTTGGAGTGGTTTGGGGTCTCATTTTGGCGTTTTGTTTATTTTATTATTACATCAGTCATATTCATGCTGGAAGGGCTGTGCGGAGAGTTCACGATGTTGGGATTAATCTCTGAGAAGCTTGTTTTTTGGAAAAGCATTGTTGCAGCGATAGAACTCGGGGTATGGCTATCATGTAATTGGTAGTTCAGTATTGTTACCCAGCAGAAGTTAGCCTGAATGATTAGTGAAATGTGAACACTGATTAACTCGCTGCGATAATGATTTTCGTCAAACGAAGCCAATCCACAACCCTATGGCATGCTTGTCACCTGCCATTCATTGTTCGGAGTTCCCGTTCATCCAACTAGTTGGAAGTGTGGGTGGTGGGATAAGACACAATCCAAGAATCGTCAACAGGATAAAAAGACGCATCCGGATGATTCTTTCAATCATATCCACACTTTCTCCCCTGTACACACCGCTTTAATTCAGTTACTATACATCCACTCACATCGCCAGTAGTCATTCCTTTAATTTTTTGGTACTTGTCATTCGCCGTCTTTTTAAATCATTACATGAATGCGCGGCCCCTCTTTTCTTCCTTCTCTTCCATCCAGCACCAAGAGAAGCAGACGATCTATCCACGACGAGAATCTCGATGACAATGGCAGCATTATACCCGACAATTACAATGATCATCAAGATGACAATTCTGAATCTTATGACGGTCCTCTTCAGTGACCAACCAGGAACGCAATGGGGAAGCAGCCATCAACAGATTCGTTCACCTGAACCGTTGGATAACAAGTTGTGGCAACCAAATCAACTCCAATATCGGCGCTACCCCTAGATCCTGAGCATCAACAGGTCTCTGATGTCTCGGAGGTGGAGGTTGAACGCAAGCCCGTGCCACTGGGATCCAAGAAGGTATTTGATTCAGCATTCAAACCGTGGAATCTGCACACAAATGTGTATATTTCCTAGAGGAAGGATCCAAATGAAGCCGGTGAGCAATTGGTCGGATGGAAAGTTGTAAATCTGTGGCGATATGAGCCCTTGGTTGACAATGTGGGAGGCCTCATTGTCAGCGCGGAATACAACACCCAGACAGTGCTTTCAGGCGTTCCAGCGATGGTCATGGCAGGTGTAAAGCCTACAGCTATCAATTATGCAATCTGTGTGAATCCCTTTGCCAGGAATGCAATGAAGACCACCCAGATTCATAGTCGGTGGTATGAGGAAATTGCCAGGATTGTTCCAGCCCTGAGAAACTCAGACCCTCCACATGCCTACTTTTCAGTGGTAAATGAATCATCTCAAAGATTGTTTTCATCGATGACATTGTGTATCTGGCTGTCGCAAAGAATACTGGCTCCCATGCAGCAATGGTATACCGCTGCAAGAGATCAATCAACTCTATTCATGGATTTCCAACACTGTCGCCTATAGAGATCCGGAACATTGTCACCTGGCTTTTGGCCTAGGACAGATTTATATGCCTCACAAATGATTGTGAGGTAAGTTCAAAGTTCACTGCTTCTTCAATCGTTGTCTTGACGATCAATTTAGGCATGCAAGTTTCGATTTGCAGCAACTGACATTGTGGATGTTATTCACCTGACATACTTCTGTGGCAGACGACAAATGGGAATGAAAAATAGATCATTGATTGACAAAATCAACCCGAGATTCATTGCCCTCACCACATCGGCCATCCACCATCGTTTGTCGGCCTGTTAAACAGGGGAGTTAATGGTCGTGCCAGAGTGTGATCCAGCAGGTGGAACACAACGTAAGTGCGATACACGAATCATTAATCACTCGGTTAATAATGCATGCACAGATGTATTTCGTTGTCTCGATGCAGATTTTTGTTCTGCATCGCCCGAGGTTCATGCCCAAAATGGTAGACAATCACTGCAGGATGATCCGCCGAAGGATCCGCTCAACTGCTACAGACCCAGCACTTGCACAACCTCCCACTGATTAGGGCAGCTTTGATGAGAACTTCCTTGATTATGTCTCAGAGGATCTGATAGAGCAGCCTGACAATTCTTTGAATCTTCTCAGCAGCTTTGTCACTGCTGCTGAAGCTAGCATGCAATTCTCAGCTGTTCTGCCTATGCGCGGGTCTGCCATCGCCAGCAGCAGCCAGCCCGGCCCCTGCAGCAACAGCAACAGCAACAGCAACAGCAACATGATCACCAGCGTCACCAACATTACCAGCATTGAGAATACGTGATTAGTCGATGGAAGTACGATTGTAGAGGGTGCGATGTTGCCTGGATGTTAGGAATGGTGTCAGTGATCAGATACAGGATTTCTTTTGTGTGCTACTTTATTCTAGGGTTCGTCGATATATCATAATAGTAGTAAATATAATAGAACTGATGGTTTACTGAAGTCTGATTTCAAATAAGTGGAAGGATAATCGCGATGATGCATAACGCTCATGCGACGGTTGAACTGCAAGGTACTGAATGATCATGTATCAACACATTAAATATTGTAAACCACTTCTGCATGGTAACTATCATTGGTCAGATTAAACCATGAGAGGCTTTAAAAACAACAACTACACGCGGCATTAAATGTATGGAGAGAGTACTATCATCATTGAAAGTTCAAATCCATCTCAGTGACGTAGGAGTATGCCGAGAAATGATTTGTGATATTGCCAAAGGAAGTGTGAACCATTTGTCAAGTGCTTGTTGTCACATTCACAAAAGTGGGCACACTGGACGTGATGCTTGAACACAGCATTGCGACAACTTAAAGAATACTCTGGAACATTAATGCAATGCCATATTTAAGGGAAACCTTGATTTCGTTTTTTTGAGTTTGTGGATACAATAAACTAAATAAATATAATGAAGGAAATTTAGTTTTTGCTGATGTTGTTCTGGCACAGGTACCGATCAATGGTTGACAGTCACATATTTTGTACATATATCATGCAATTCGCCTTGTGTTGTGAGTCTGACTGTCTTGACTGCTTGCATGATTGATCTTTGATGTCTGACTCAAAATATACAGTCTGCCACAGCATGGCTGATTGTCAAGGGATTGGGGATTGGTGGCATGAGCAACACAATTGTGGACTGTTGACTTAAGTCGCTCAGTAATCAGGCTAGTTGCGGCAAAAGAGTATCTCATGTACAAGGGAATGAGGACTACCCCCTTCTCTACCAATGATATCTCTTGCTAGGCAGTTAGAGGTATTGTGGCAGGTGTAGGGAGCTTGCAAGGTCACAACTTCATACTCATGATGTTGTGTGCACAGACCAAATCACCAAGACTTTTGTGTAGTAACTGTATTCTTCAGCCTGTGTATACTATTCTTGCCAATAAATCCACCTGCTGAATACATATACCATTTAATCAATGCCAAAGTAGGAGCCAGCAACTGAATCTTGGGCTTTGTATAGTATATGCAACTGTAGTCTACATGAAATACAAAGCCACTATATAACACTATATGCAATCTAGCCATCCTCACTTATCAGATAGTATTCGGCCCATCTTGTTGATTCTCCAATTGAACAAATGTCATTGATATTCGGCTACTGGTGAATTTTCAGTATACTATTGCCAAGATGTACTCTTCTGGATATGGTAAAGAGAGTTGTTCAACTGGTAGTTTAATCTAGTTGAACCCATGGATATCAGTTCTACCTTTGAATATTGATCTATGGCTGAGATGTTTCACTGTATTGCAATAACTGTATCAGTCATCACTTAGGCCAAATTGAGTGGCAATATTACACGGCCAGTATTTTGTTTTATCGATGTCATACAATTGAAATTGGTATTTCCTTACACTGTATGATAATCTGGAAGGTTTTCTCAATCTCAATAATACTTCACCGCTAATTATATAGCAATACATACTTCCAGTTCGTTCTCTATTTTCATGTTATCTTCCTTACTAGTTTCCAGAATGTATAAGTAATAGTCACCGAGCCATCTGTATTTGAGAATATATTGCCATATGGAATGGTCAGTTGAAACTCTGACCAGGCAGGAAATGTGCAGATATAATAGCCAGGATCAAAATTAATGCCTAACTCTGAATAGATCTTTATTGAATAAATTATATTGTATTTTCACCTTATGTAAGATGTGAGAGAAGTTCGTAATAATCCAGAATGTCAACTTGCAATTGTTATTACATTAAGGTATTAGCAACAGTGATTCTCTAATGGCAACTTTTGATGACTTTTGTCTGAGTTGGTACTGTGTATCTACTGTGAAAGGTAGTAGTTGAGCTAGGTGGGTAAGAATAATCCTCTCAAGGATATCAATGGCATAAGTAACTCGATTTCATTAATCTAGTTCATTCACTATCTTTGTACACACTACCTGTAACATATTGACAACGGTGGTTAATAGCAATACAATCCTACTAGAGTACTTGTCAAATCTGCAGCAAGCTTCCGTAAGTTCCATAATGCTATTTAATTCCGTCAAGTTTTAAGTATCCAGTCGGTCTGAAATTCCATGAACTCTTTTGCATTTCATGGACTCTGGATTTCTACAGACCACATACTGAAAGAATCGTACTTAAGATGTACTACATTGCATCATGATTTCTTGAAATCAAAACTACTGGTGGCAAATTGAATCAACCACTGATTCTATATTCTTTGAATGAAACTTTAATCTTATTTAGTATGTCCCAATATTGTTCTGAAATACACTACAGTAACCCCCAGAACTAGTCTTTGATAACAGCTTGGTACTTTACCTCATTCGTCACTGGGTGCAGTTTCTTGTCTGATTGGTATCACTGTCCATCTGGAAAATGATTATAGATAACCAAAGATCAAGTAGTACAATACATCTATGTATATATACGATACCTAGTAGCTGCTGTAGACTTGAAGGCTAATGAATCATACTCTGCCTATAGTCAGGAAATCACATTCCTGAGGGGTACAAATAGCAAGCTGGCAATCATGGTAATATTATTTACTATCAATTAATTGAGTTATCTCAAAAACTTGCCATCTTTCTTTTAGACAAATTGTAATATAGCTGTATATTGTAAAAGTCTGTATCAAATTGAGTATGGCTAAAACTCTTTAAGAATGCATCATATATATTCAACACACTTTATGCCTATTGTACACAAAGGATTGCAGAGCAATGGCTCAATCTTACGCATTGTGTAAATAGAAAACATCCACAAAATATAAAATGGTTCAAATACCATAAGGAAACTTCATTAACCCTGACACACTTATCGATACTTCCTGACTCATATCCAGTGAACTGAAATGATCGAAATGTTACCACCATATCTCTTCATGTATCATGATGCATTTGCAACAAACCAGATGAAGACTGTGTTGTGTAATGGTGCAGCTTGCAGGAAGTGAGCTGATCATCAACCCTCTGTGATACATCATCCCGTCTCCCAAGGGATATTGTGAGGGAAACGCAGTTCAGACCCAAGGAGTATTGGGAGACAGTAAGAGAATCTGACAGGATGCCTGGCGAAGAGCAATAACACAATGGTTGGAATACACAAAAACTTGATTCCAGTATTGAGAATGATGAGCAGTGTAATGTATAGCATATTTCCTTGCATGTGTGTATTGGAATGAATGACTATCTAATCAGGCGCCTTCCTGATACATACACCTCCCATATCCTACTCAACAACCATCATTGCTGTATCTCCATCTGCAGCCCCCTTACTGCCAATTAGTGGTGGTGGCAAAAATCAGATTGTCCCACCAGAATTGTATGAAATTGCTGTCAGCTGCTAAGAAAGTCAAATTTCCATGTGGCAGCAATCTATGTATTGGTCTCCCCATATATGTATGGCATAAAACAATCTCCTCATGGCAATTGTGTATCAAATTTCATAAATAGTTCATCTGGTATATTAGTCTCATTTCAATACTGTTAATCAATAATCGCTAAAGAATTTCATTTATGTTGATATGGTCTTCATTTTTTTCTATACATTGATATGTGTAAATATTCACCATTTGATATAAATGTAGACACTGGTTGAGTGTAATCTGATGTGGGCATCAAAATCGTTGTCAACTAACTTCAGAATTATACTTTAAAGGAGTAATCACAGAAAGCGAAAACTGATTATTGAGTCCTCTTTGAGATATACTTTGTAATCTGGTTGACCAATTTTGGAATTGCATTAGCAGGCTATAATGAAGGGAACCTAAATATGTACACAGAGAGTGTAATGAAGAAAGTTTAGAACAGCACTGGAATACTATGATTGTCAAAACAGAAAGATTACAATCACGTGAATATACAGAATTACTAAGTAAAATTGTACTATCCAATACAAGAGATGAACTTATCAGAGTTAATTGATTGAACTTTGAAATGAACTTGGAGGTAGTCATCAAGTGAAATTGGAGGTGAGCTTACTGGGGGGCTATTAATATGTAGTATTCTATTCAAATAGATATACAATGGGTATAGAGACTTTATATGTAGATTAACTTGCAATGAGGAAGCTTTGGTGAGGATTTATATTAAGTTTGTTCCTCTGAAGTGCGGGAGGTGATTTATCTTAATTTAGTAAATTAAGAGGAAGATAAATTGAAAGTGAGAACTGAGTTCAATTGGTTAGTTATAATTATGTGAATATCACTAGTATAGTAAACAAAGTTATCATGGAAGACAAGATATGACATTGATAAAATAACTTATGATAAATTACAGAATATCTGGAAGAGTGAGATAGTTAATGTTTGGTGGATATTGTACTTGGTGTTAACTTATGATTATATTTTACAGAGATAGTGTAGAACACATTAAGTTTGTTGACTAATATGAATTTACAATGCACAATGAGATTGATATAACTTTGTATATAGCCAGCAGTATAATACGTAGCTTGCTTCAGCTAATTCAATTCCTCATATGGAGATTTCAAAACTTGACCAAATCTGTTAAATTCATCATTTCCTATACCCTTAAACAATATACCATATTCAAGATATCAGCAAAAGGTTTTCTCACTTTCTTGTGGACAACTCTTTGATCAACAACCACTGCAAGACTCTGTTGTCGCCCTGTACCTCTCCATACCATAAATGTGAGGCAACATCTAGTATAGTATCTCTGTGCCATCTGCACATCTCTATTTAGAGCCAGTCTGTCTTGCTGCTTTGAATAATAAATTAATCTATCAATGTATATTCGACTTATTGCATATTTCCTACCAGTTCAACCACCTCCTGGTACCTTCTCAGGTAATTAAACATTTGGTCAAATTATATAATCATCCTGAAAATTTCAAGCTACCCCCAAGAATTGAGTTTTGTTCTTTAGGATTGATCACCTCAAAATTCAGTATCCAAAAATCCACTACTTCCAGACAGCTCCCTAGAACTGGTGTGATCAAATACACAACATTACTAGTTGTGTCTGGATTTAAGTGCCAGCTCCTGTTGTACATCCCCTCTAATCAGTAGCCAACTGGTTTACCTTCTACTACTATCAGCAAATGCCTAGATTGACTATAAGCTGTACTATACACAGATCTATACACATGCAGCTCATAGCATACTTCTTGTGGGTTTTGGAATATCACCCTGTCAGTAATCATTCATAGTCATATTACATAGCTTAGTGTATGGACATATAGAACAAATGCAGTTATGAGACAAAATATACTTCATCATACTGAAAGTTATATCTTCTGGATGCCTTATGTGGTTTGACATTGCTGTGGAATATTGAAATGCATTAATCAACAGAATTTTGCATCAATTTCCTTTCAAGCTGCTATCTGCATTTGCAGTGCCACTTTGTCAGGAAAAATTAGTTTTATCAAACTTTCTTTACCAGAAGCTATATGACCTTAAGTAGCTACTAGCAAGATTTATAATAGCTGAAAATGTAATTCAGTTCAGAACAATTATGTAGAATGTAAATACCATATATAATATATATAAGATACTTATAACTGGTTTTCTTTCTGAACCATGTACTTTTGTATTGTAACTAAGTTCTATCACTATAATAGTGAATGTATTTGTAGACTGTCTAATATAGGACAGTATACTAGATTAACGCAGTGAGTAATTTAATGGAGATTGCATCTACCAATTCTATATACCGTCAGAAAGATCAGTTGGCAGGTAGAGTGGATATTGTAATTATATCAAACGCATTAGTGTCTTGTGGAGTTATTTGGAACTATAGGTATCACTATGATACGGAATATAATACAACTTGCAAAACTGCAATTCTATCATTAGTCAACAATTGGTATAATATTAATGTGACATGTATTGCCTAATAGTTTAATAGACACACCTCTGCCTATGCATCTAGGTGCTCTAAGTCATAATAGTGTCCCCCAGATAAATTATTGTACGCCCTTGCATCTTGATGCTAAGAAAACTCAATAATTGTATAATAAGGAGTAAGTGGAAGTCTATATCCCCCAGGAGAAACATCTCCAGTAGCTCAGTATTTAACCCTAAACCTACCATATATGATGTAGCAACTGCTGGCTCTCTAACATAGAGTCCAAGAAATGACAACAAATAATATAGAAGATTGGTTTCATTAGTCATACTATAACCAAGTTTGATGGTATGTATAGTGTACAATAGAACATTACAATTGCACTAATTCTTATATTACCTCGCCTATATGGTATCATAATAGAATATACTAAGACATTTGTAAATCCAGCCATAAATATGACTGACATGATAGTGGTCACTGTCAGAGGCTGCATGAATTACCATAGTATGGGCAAAAATACTATCTTACTACACATGGAGACTTTGAGTCAAGTGAAGTATACAGTTGTCAAAGGTTCAAGACTCTTTTACCAAAATTCCATTAACCATAAAGTCAATATGTAAGCTGAATATCTTTCAGATTGGAGCTGACTATTCAACTTTAAATATACACAACAGCAGAGATATTGAACCTACATATCACAGACTAATCTAATATTAACTGAATTGAACCACTCAGCAGATATATTAGTCATATTAATTGCTGCTACGGTGATATCCAGTATTCATTCTAATACACATTCTGATGCCACAGCACAGACTATTGCTGAGATAAGTAATTTGAAGTGCATGATGTACTTTCTTTGTGGTAGTCAAAGCTATGATGACCACAAAATCTTCCTGTAGTTTATAATAGGTGAAACTACAATAATGGCTACCAGGTCTAATGTTACAATTATAAGGGTAGTCAATATGGAGACTGGAAATACAAGAGAAAATAGTCTGGGGTTGAAAGCTTAGTGAATTACAATACCATAAGGTCAACAGTACAAATATCGAAAGAAGAATCAGATATACAAGGTTAAGTACAAAAACGTTTAGAGAAAGAACAATTATTATCAAGATAGATGACATAATACCATAATGTGCATCAGCAAGCTTTGTCAAGATCATTGGAATACTGTGAATACAACTGTGGCATAATCAATAGAAACATTTTTAACGCTCACTGGGCAAAATAAAAACACTTGGATGGTGAGTAACGTGGATGGGTTATTGAGACATTGGTGTACTAATTGTTAAGCTATCAATTACATTGCTTGATAGAGATAGTTATTTCTCAAGTTCAATTAGTAATATTGTAATATAAGAATATTGAAGGAATGGAATGGAATCAAATCGTCAGTACTCAGCTAGAACAGTATTAACTTGATATCTAAATTTTAGGATCCAAAGATGGAAACATTTCAATTTTATAAAGTGGTATATCTAAGAGAAAGAAGTAACCTCAGGTGAATACCATTAAATGCAGAGAACGATATCACTGCCAAATCCAAAAATACCCTTTATCTCAATCTCAACCATTACTTTGGCACATAGCTGGCAACAACACCAATCTTCAATTTCGCAATTATAATGGATTGAGTTGTGACTCACTATGTTGAATAATGTTAATACACAGATACGAACAAAGATAACTTCCTGACAGCTCTTGTACTAAGCGGGTATGTACTGTAGAATGATGTACAAAGGTAGATATTGTCGCATTAATACACACAATGTATCTATCCTAAAGCATTGCAGATCTTTAAGACAGGCAAATACACTTCAAAAATAACTGGACAGGGCAATTCCAAAACTGGTATCAAATGTGGGTTGGCACGAAGACTCTATACACTAAATGTCCCTTCTCTAAGAACTGAGCAACTAAACTTCATATATTCCAAGATATGCTATTGATTGGGAACAGCAATTGGCAGATTTCAACATATACTTGTCTGTATAAATAATATATCAAGGCATTCTGTAATGTACAACTTGCAGTATCAGCCAGAAGCTGTGAAATAATCTCCAACTGGGAAATGCTCTAAAAGGAGACAAGTTAGGTATGCAAGGAAAGCAATTTTAAACAAATGAAAGAAGTGAGAATACTTTCAAAAGTATTACAAAATGTTAAAACTAAATTGAGATTTCCATAAGAAGATTACAATCCATAAACATGAATTCAATCAGGTGGTATAATAGTTAATCCAGCTCATTCTTGTGAATGCACAAGGCATATTAGCCAATACTTGACTCTCAAGAACGATCTGGATATTTACCCTCTCCTTGATAGTCAGTTTCAAGAACTACACACTAATCCTATGAGTAGTTTGTAAGGCTCCATATATAATAATTGATATATAAAAAGAGATCAATATTTGGTTCCTCTCTATGTATTTTGAAACAAGATTTGCATGTATATTCCTGGGGAGAAATGAAACAGGCAGAATTACACAGCCACTGTTGAAATATACATTGAATACTGTATATCGGCTTATTAGTACTTTCTGTACTATTTCATTGCCATGATGCTTCAGTACTCCAGCCAAATAGTATGCTGAGAATAGAAGTGCTATGCAGCTCACAGTACTACAGTTGAAATATTATATTACCTGCAGTTCAATGAATATAATATGTTGAACTTGTACCCAGAGGAAAACAGACAATCAATAATAATATATGGCATCCATGAAATAATCAATTGCCAGTGCCACTTTTCAAACTAAGATAGAGGTAACGAGAATTGGCTGGTGATACAATGATACTTGGTTCGGCACAGGTCCTATAAGGTGAAGAGAATCATAGGAATAGTTTTCGTCAAGTTAGATTGGCAGAGTATTTACAATTGACACTCCAAGAAGATGAATTCAATGATTTTATTCCCATCCCTACTGCAATAATAGTATACAAACAATACAGCAAGATTAATAATTAAATAAGTATCATAGCAGCTAACAATAATTGCCTTGTAAAGAATTAACATATTGTGACAAATAAGAGGTGAAATGTAATCAGTCTGTATCAAGTATTTGCTGAATTAAGATATTGTTTGCCTAATCATTGGATATATTATATCAAGTATGATTGCATAGCACTTATACAATTATTTATAGCTAGGTTGATGTGCAAAGCAAATCACCAGTTCAAAGATATCAAATACAAGCCTATATGTATACCTACTATCTATTTATACTATATTAGACTGTCACACAATATTGCCACTATGTATATTCTCAAAATGCATCATATACACATAACTGTTTCTTAGTTCGCTGTTTACCTAATTGCAGAGTTCTCAATATACCCAGTACAGGTGTATTTTGTTTTAATGTAAATTGGAGGCTAATACAACTGGCCAACATTAACAAAGACTTCACTCAATATGGCATTGTACTTGTTATAGTCTCTTTATCTTCTACAATAGTATACACATAATTTATACAGTACTGTTAATGGCATGGAGCTCAGAGTATTGATTGCGATAGTCTGTATCTATTAAAGGATGTTAAAACTTCCAAACAATGTAATAGTAATTGTAATCGACATTATTTGTGTGAATGAATTCCTGTATAATTGGCAACCAAATTTGGTTTTACCAAATAAAGATAAGATAAATATTTCACTTCAAGTATACAGTTAATGAAATATTGCTGTCAATGGTAATATATATGTCTAACTATATCTAAAGTGTCACATTATTGAAGTCTATCAGCCCAACTACATTCAGACAATATTTGCCATGTTTACTGTTCCAGTGTCAAGAGCAGAGTCCACACTTACACAAATAGAGCTTAACAATAGAAGAACACAGAAAGTAGCTTGTAATCTGATAATATACTACATTATATTTGGGAGCATTATTATAGCATAACAGCTACTTGGTGTGATATTGCATATCCAATTGAATGTCTCTGCTGGTATAATCAACAGTGACACCAATGGTATGTTGTACCTCTGAAGAACACTGTTCAGTACTGTGGTAGTATACTGAACTTATATTCAATTGCAGAAGAGTAGTCCACTACAGGTTGACATAGTGAAGCTGACCTTCCAGTATATAACCAACACTGAATATCATTCATTTTGGGTATACTGAATGAAACTAGCACCAACATTTCATCTGTCGAACAATTTTGGCATCATTACAATTACTCATATATTGTCCAATTTCAGTATCTATTTTCTCGTTCTGGAGTCACAATCTATGGAGTAACAGCAATTGAATCTATTGTGATGGAGAGTTATTAGACTATTAATCTAGCTACAGATAAAGAGAGTGACTTCAGTTAAATACTTACTGCAGCAATACTTACTCGCTGTAATACAATACCGCAACTGAGGGCTGCCTTCCTTGTGGTGCAAAATACAATGGAAACAACTCGAAATTATTTCATATGTGGATTCAAAATGGAATAATGATATAACATTGTAATAGCTACTTGGCAGTAATTCAATTTGCCATATTTCTTCCCCACAAGATCTACAATATGTGTTAGGTTTGAGTTCATCTTTCTTTTTGGTTTATGATTGAAATGGACTTGATATTTATGCTGCAGATGTTTTGGGATAAGTGAAAGTATGAATACTACTGTGCGAAGAATGAGGATATAATATATATCTACTGTAGTTAGTGCCATTAGTTATTCATCAATCTTATCTTGATGTCATTGACCTGATTATATTGTCAAATACACACACCTTTACAAATATACAGATATTGTGGACTATGCAGTTATCTGCCAATATCCCACAATACAATAACCATTTAGTGCACTCACTGAACCCACTGTCAGCTTTTACAATCTGAGTTTATAGCAGTTATGACTTTGTGCAAGACTTTTCCATTCTATCGCTACAAGCTTATTAGAGTCCACGGTTAGCTAGGTCATTATGAATGTATAGTTACTGGGTTCTTGGCAGATTCTTCTCATGCTATTTCCCTGATCTTGTCTCAGCTCTGTATCAACTTGCAAAGTCTCTTTCCTTAGTCACAGCAATTATTTCAAATACTTCTTCTCCTCTTGATATGTTGTTAACCATGCTTTTCAGCAATTCTGATATTCTGTACATGTACTTCAGCAAATTTCAGTATTACAATTCTATTAAAACCATGTATAGGTGGAATGAAATGGACTTAGTAGTCAGTTGTTCAAGGTCAACAGTAATTCATCAAACAAACAAGTTACTATACATGAAAGTAACATCAAATTCTTCTCATCGATTACTATCACATCATTTTAAAAGAATACAGCAACTATCCTATGACTTCCACATTGGATTGCACACATCCTATCTATACATACCAGTGGGATCTATTTGTTCATCTCCAGCAGGATAAATATCGATTTTTAACATTGATAATTTTCTTTATCACCTAAATATTCAGTATGTATATCCATAGTAATATTCTTTGTCCTCTGATATGTATCTTATTCAATTGCCATGAGGACATAACTGCCTCCAGCACTGTTATCAATGTTATATGTTACAGCAGTTGTACCAAGTAATATATACTTAGAAGATACTTGAAAAGTTATTCAAAAAGTATATGACTGTTGTAACACGTAATGAATTTACTTTTCAAATAAGAATTGATTCTTATATTCAATAGTTTACCAGGCAGATGAATATTTTTTGCTATCACAGTTAATTGTCAGATAATCCAGAATTTTAATGGCTATTTGTCTCACTTGTCTCTTGCAGTCTGTATAATAATACTTACTTGTGCAAGTAGAAATTAGCCATGTAGTTAGCTTTTGGTGAATATTATTTGACAGGGTGCAAAAGATAGTAGCAGATTGATTTGGGATATCCCCACAACTATGTTTGGCAAAGAGAGCTTAGGTAGTTATGTTGCAAACCAGAAGTAATGTTGTCAGTGCAATCAAGATGATCGTCCACTGTACCGATTCTTCTTAAATGGACAGGTACTTTTAAGATGTAAAACTCCTTTATTTTCTAATTTAGAATCTTTAACGCTTTTTTGTAATACGTCTCATACAATCCATTGCCATGAACTAGATTGGAGTTTTTACTAATTTTTCTGCAAAATAATACAACTTATATAATATTCCACCAAATATTTAAACCTTTAAGTTTAACAATCTAAAGTATCTAGTTACAGCCCATATTGCAGTAAGATCTAATCTGCTTTTAGATCTAGATATTGTCTAAATTGGAAAGTAGAAAACTATAAGAAAATAGTAAACTTATCTACTTAGTATAATGGATCTGGTTAACAGTAATAGTATTACAGAATGATTGCAATAACTACCTTTTCACAGCCAGTGAGTTTAGCAGTGAGTATACCGGTGGTTATTCTCTCCTACTGATTGCTACAAGAATGACTAAAACACCATAACAATATATTGTCAAAGAGTGATCGCAATGATTGATATTCTACTTCTACTTGCTTGTTGCAGGTTATTGGGCAAATAAGGTGTTTACAACTAGACTAAGCAAGAGTTTAGTGCTGAAATCACCATTTTTGCTAATACTCTCCCTCTGCCAGTTGGTGGAAAATATTCTAAAAACTTAAATCTACAAACTATTCATTTTAAAATTAAATATTGAGTAAGATACGTTATTACACCACTTGGGTATTTTAAAATGTAACAACGACCGCAGAAAGTTACTTTGTAGAATCTTTGACATGGGTATTGCACTTTCTTGCTGTAATCTTCATTTTTAGAGTTCCAGCAATGGTTAGGTTTAAAGTCATTGTCATCCCCCAGCCTGTCCCCATTCTAGCTTTCAGTTTAACATAATCACCTCAAAATTGCTGCTGTTATTATAGATATACATTGCACACAGTGCTCTGTACTGGTGTTTTCACTGTTGTTCTTGTCACCACTATTACTGCATAGTCCCCCACCCACGTTTTAATATTTGTGGCTGCAGCTGCCACCTCCAAACCAGATACTTCAGTTTTGAATAAGTCTAGCAGCTGCTGCTACCACCCAGGAATAAGCCAATGATACTTCAAACATTGCAGTTACTGCAACTTGTTCAAGTTGTAAAATCATGACTGATTGTACAGCAAGATTTGATTTTGTCTACCATTGTACAAATCATATAAGTTGTATAGATTTGCATTGGCTGTATCATCATGTGAGTTTTCCATAGACATGGAATCTACAGTTTGTTCCTGTGTATTACATATTGTAGTGCTATCTCCCAACACCTAAAAACAGCATTGTCAGAATTGCAGATACATTCCACAATGTTAGTCTCTGGGTCAGTATTAGAATTTATATAAAAGTTGAAATTATACTGTCAATATGTCAAAAAGAAATTCATTATGAAAATCAGATTATATTTTACACATTGGATTTTCAAGATCAGCATTCAAGCAATAGCACGTTTGGCAAAGCAGCTTCCCCTATGGGAGAATGGCATTATTATTGTTACAACAAATGTCATGTATTGAGTAATAACTAGAGTTGGGAAATTTGTACAATGTAGAAACTATATCAGATAGTAAGAACTATTGTATAGTAACAGAATGAAATCATTCCTCTGTCAACCACTTTATATACAGATATGGCAATGCTGAGAATGTCAAATCTGGGAATATACCTGGCTACTATTTCCTGTTACATTAATCACATTATTGGCATTCTAAAAATAGCAATTCCAGATTAAGATCAGAGTTCCTACATTATTTAATCACATTCATAAGACAATTTGACTTCAGTAAAGTATTATCATCAGACACATCTATAAGCAGTTGTTATTTTTGAATCACGAAAGCTGATGTAATTTTACTTACTGCAAATTGCCCCACTTACCAGCCATGGCTACTATACAAATATTAGTTAGAGAAGGATACTTGTTAGATATCACCTGGCTTTCTCCATTTATTTTGTAAGCATTAGCAGTGTGGTAAAAATCTACGGCTACTAGTTTTACTTATCAGATATATTGGTGATAGTTGAGAAATGGAAAAGATGTCATTGACATACTGTATTTTCGGTAAAGTCTTGGTGATTATTGGTAAGCACTGGCAGGCAACCATTGCGTGATATTTATCCTATTGTGATTTCGTTTTGTACTTTACACTACTGAAAAAGTCACTATTATTGTCTGTGTGGGTGAATATATATGTTAGAGAAATTGTCTGGGATAGTGTAAATATTGGAGTTGTGGTTATTGTCAGTCTCTAAACTGAATTATATAAAGCAAAATTCTTTATTCAGAGTTGTAGTATTGCCATTTACAGCGGGGATTGCTTGTAGTATCTGAGTAGAGTAGCTATTACTGCTAAGAAATTATCTTAGTTGGTAAAATTGTGCAAGCTAAGATAATTATTAAAGTGACAGTTATACCACTGATGTTGGGTTTTCCATATCAGGGTCAAAAAAATACTCGACTTTCCCATGGCAGAGTCCAATATATTGCATAAGTTACAATTAAAATGATACTAATTCGATAAATTTCAGTTATCTTGCAACTCTTAGCTATAATATTAGTATGTCCAGATCTATATATTGGACTGTACTATGACAACCTATACCCAAGAGCTCTGGAATTAAAATCTACAGATCAAATAATAGAGGTGAATTATTATCATGTTTAGAATATACATTACTGGTATTAAAGTTAAATAGACTGAAATATTCTTCAAAAGTTTGTTTAAAAATGTATATCCAGATCTTGTTCTGTTATTCTGCAGGTCTTGGCCAGAGACAACACTAGAGGGGCATCAAAATGAACATAGTATAATTTCAATATTGATAATAGGATAGCACTATGAAAGTACACATTTGTAAAAGTAAATTGGATTTGCAGTATAGCTTTAATATAATGATACAGAGATCATACCACATCTGCTGTTGAGAATCTATTTTACCCAGCTAACTATTTGACAATACTTATTAAAACACAATGTATATCATACTACTTATAGCGAAAATTGATAATTAGACCTTTACATCCCTGCAAGAGCAGCTGAGCACAGTTCTATAGAATTCTATTGGCTACTTTCATTTCTCTCTAACACTCAAGCTACCTTAGGACCACTAGTACGGAATAAAGCCAGTGTATTAAATTCATCATTTCAATACTTGTATACATATTATTACTATAAGCATCTGTCTGCCTTTCAGAGCTAGTATATGTTTGTTAATCAGAATTTTTTCAGATGAAGCAAAGGATATCAGCAGAGAGGTAATATACACCAAGTGCATTGACCTACAAAAATCACAGGCCTGTTAGACAGCAATCAGAGTTTATGAAAACTAGGATTTTCAGATTCTATATGCAATATAAAGTTATCAGCTTCAATATTAAATTTGTACTGTTCTTGTCACAGTAGAATGTACTTCATCAGCAACGACTCTAGTTTCCGTCAGAAACACCCTGGTGTTCCGGACGGCTCTCACGGCTCTGATGGAACTTCGTACCCTCTGACAGAGAATTACATGCTTCGCGTCGCAACTCGTGTTTCATACATACCTCTCCCAGTGTTCACTAGACTGATGTAGTGGCCTTCAGGTGCACCTGGGAGCACCTGGGAGCACATTGAATCACTGTAGAGCAGTCTGGGAAAAACATCTTTGGAAATGCTGCTGGTGTGCCTGGAAATCATAGCTACTACTTATCAGTCAACAATTTTCAAAACTTATGCATTCAGTTCCTATTCTCATCTATGTATCTATGTATCTATATAGCTACCTATCTATACACGGAATATCTGGACTGGCAGCATGCGGTGATTGAGGGCAATTCGAGGTGCGCCTGAAGATGACGATCGAGTGAACTCAGAGATACACTCTGAGGCTGTGATAAAGTGAGTTTGGAGACGCAATTGGAGACCGAGATTGGGTGAACTCAGAGATGCACTGGGAGGCCGTGTTCGAGCGAGTTTGGAGATGCACTTGGAGACCGAGATTGAGCGAACTCTGAGATGCACTGGGAGGCCATGATTGAGCGAGTTTGGGCTTGCATTTGGATGCCGATATCGAGTGAACTCAGAGATGCACTCCGAGCTGTGATCGAGCGAGTCTAGAGATGCACTTGCAGCAGGCTATGTTCGAGGGAGACTGGAGGAGTACTTGGAGGTGGTCGATCTAGAGGCGGTCGATGGGAGGCGCGCCAGGTGCTGAGACTCTATTCATCAGTTAGTTAACTCGAAACCGTGGGAATGTGACGAGGTGACTTTACCTTTGAAGCTCACATGGAATCGTAACAATGAAGGGACGACAAACAATCTTCGGTGTATGCTGTACTCGGTGTATGCTGTACTCGGTGTATGCTGCACTCGGCGTATGCTGCTCTCAGTGCTAACTCATGATGATGGCATGGAAAGATTGAGAGGGATGACTTAACATTTTGTTTTTGCAATGATCGTAGAGTTGTGGACTAGAATAAGAGAGATGGGGCATGGAGATGAGAGCAATATGCAGGATACGAGCGGACCTGAGAAATCAGGGGTACAACTTGCCTCATTGGGTATAGAAGACCGCGTATTGGTGGTATTAGCCGCCGGATTGGAACAAGTACCTGCCGCATCGGGGATGGTAAATTGACTCGCACCAAATTCTCTTAAGTCCCAGTTTCTCCTGAAGATTTCCCCCATCTCTTCTGATCTCTCTCTTTCTTGTGCTCAACTCTACCATCACCTAAGGACACGAAGTTGAGTCATCCCTCTCTATCTCTCCATGCAATGATCATGACTTAACACCGAGTACAGCATACATCAAGTACAGCATCATCCCAAGATCGACAGTCTCCCGCTCCCAGCCAGTTTCCCATCCCTCGGCGGATGTTGTTGTACTGAAGTCTCTACATTCTCACAATGTACAAATTAACCAATGAATTGAGTCTCAGCTGCCGTCCCGCCTGCCTTCAAATCGACCGCTTCCAAGTACTCCTCCAATCTCGCTCAATAATAGCCTGCAAGTGCATCTCCAAATGCACTCAATCCCGGCCTCCCTGTGCAGCTCTGAGTTCACTCAATCTCGGTCTCCAAGTCCATCTCTGAGTTCACTTGAACCTGGCCTCCAAGTGCATCTCTGAGTTCACTTGATCTTGGCCTCCAAGTGCATCTCTGAGTTCACTCAATTCCGGCCTCCAAGTGCATCTCTGAACTCACTCGAAAACGGCCTCCAAGTGCATCATTCATCAGCGATGGCGGGTGTATGGAGAGACAGGGGTAACGGAGGTGGACAGAGCCACGGGGAGTATATATTCAGGATACCCTGGGGTAGATAGACATCATCTCATTTTCATCTCATCTTATTATAAAACAAAAATACACACTCTATCTTTCCCAACTTTTGGTCTCACTCGCTCCTTCCGAGATCCACGCAATTGCGTGGATCCTCATGGCCGGGTAGTATTGTATCTTGTCACTTTCTTCCTAGGCTCGTCAAGCTAGAACCGCTCCAGATGCTCCTCCGATTATGCTCGACTACCATCTGTGGCCAGACTGACTGTATGTATAGATATAGAGATACTAAAATAATGCATGCCATATTATGAGGTAGCGAATCTTGTGACGGTAACAAAGCCGAATATGATAGACGAAATGCCTTGTGCTTATAGAACCCTGTGTGTGGCTTCCGGACCGATTTACATTTTGCTTATGTACCCAATGAACCCATTCCGATGTATGGTCACAGTTGGCCACAACGCCACAGTGTTCGTTTACAACAGGATACCAACAGAGCGAGAAGACACAGCGAAACTGCGATCGGAGGGCGATATGCAGCGCAACGCATTGTATTGGCGCCGGGCGGGGAGTAGTCTGCCACTGGGGTGTCTCTGATGGCTCCGACAGAGCACATCCACTCTGACAAAGCCATTCCGCCCAGACGGAAATGTTTTTTGCTGATGTTGTCAAATTGACATACTGCAGTAACCTGTTGCAGTACCCTGTTATAAAGTTATGTTATAGCAATCATACACAGCTATTTGACACAGCCATCTAATACAGCAATCACTAACCAAATGCTGTAATACTAATCAGTTCACATAATCAGTCACTGCTATATTGCTGGGCAATCTCAAAATGCACCATGCTGGTAAAATCTACCAGATAAATCTGTCAGAGCAATCTGTAAATGCATTCTGGTAGTATCAAATTGTACTTCATAGGTATAATTTACTTACAACTGGGAAATGCGCCAAATTGAAATTGACATAATGTTCTAAACCAATTGTAGTATAATGTATTGTCTGTAAATTGGATTTTATATTAGGTGATCTTGGCAACTATTAGTTGGTAGTGTATACCATCTATAGGTTGTAGAGTAGTATGAAAGTACCAGCACTGGTAGTAATATTTGTACCTTTGAATGACATTGATCCCATGTCTCTACCTATGACAATGTTTTGTTATTTACTATAAAATACATGTGACCACTGGCTGATCATCCAATAGTATCAAGAGGTGATCATTTCAGCAGACCATTATTGGTAATGCAAGGTATTCCTTTGTATGTAGTTTACATGCTGGTGCTACAGCCAAGCCTATCGCATATATGCCAAGTCCAATCCATAGTCACTACTCTCAAGCATCCTAGTTTTGAGGTAAAACTGTCTCATATTTGCAATATAAGTCAAACTCATAGCCAAGCTGAGTCCACAATTAGATGGTATAATTATCTGGACAGACAGAAGAATTGTATTTGTACAGTACATACTTATTTACATCACTTCTTTATGTCTCTAGAGTTAGTTTGAGAAATTATCCTTTATAATGAATTTGGGTTAATTGGTATCATGTTAGGTATAAGGTACTTATGGGGTGATATGCCATGGGAGTATTTAATAGTTGATATTTTGCATTGCTAAATAATGAAGACTTTTAGTCTACCAAGTACAGTTATAGCAATCTCTGATAAGAGTTGCTGACAGAATACTTGTCACAGTTGTTAGAGATTGTATTAGAGTTGTCATTATACTGGCTGCTGTCATAGTGGTGGCTATCAGAGCGGAGATTGTTACAATAGCCGATGTCAGACTGGTTGCTATGTGAGTTACAGTCATAAACAGATTCATATTCCAAGTCACTTACAAGTTTCCTGTATTGATCTGTACTATTTATCTCTATACTGGTTTAAAGCAACCCACCAAATCCACAACAAAACATAAGTCTAATATTACTCAAAATGCAATACTACAACCCAGGAATTCTTTACTCATCCATGTATGATATAGACGATATATCGAATCCAAAGCAAATATACAAATAGAGAAGAACCAATTTAAAACTCAAACAATGAAAACAAACATACCGATCATAATAATACCCCACACTCGAAACTAACCCAAAAAGATGCAATATTGAAACTGTCAATAGTGGAATATATAGAAAGTTTCCAAATTTACTAACATTCAATACATTATCAGCTTTACAAGTTACAGCAGACTGGACTTTCTGAGGGAATATCTTTCTAATATAATAAATTATATACTCAAGTAGCGTTAAAATGACAGTTTTCACAGGCAGCATTGGTGGCAGCCTCCAGCATATATATTATTTCTTCTTACCTCTTCCACTAGGTATTTCAATTGACTGGCAAAGTACAGTAAGAATATCCAATCGAGTTGTAATTTGAATTTAGAGGTGTCAAATCTGCCAGACATGTAACCATATCTGTTATTCTAGCGAGTAATCTATACTGTGTTCAACAATAAAAGAAATTTTGGAAATAATATGTATGATGTAAGTTATTTGAATTGACTGATTAAAGAAGATGGTCAATTGCAGATACCAGAAGTTCATGAATGAATCCTTATTAATGGTTCAATATTATCACTTATTTATATACAGAGAGAAAATCAAAATGTAATATAAGAGATGGTTGTACTGTGTTTTGGTAATATCATTATCATATCAAGAGTCAATATTTGAGCTGAATATTACTGTTACCTCTCAGAGTAGAATGTAAGAGTTAAATGGAACAGTTGTTATAGGAAGGAAAATGTAGAAATGCAAAATGAATGCTGATCTACATTATAAGCCACTGAATAAGGGGCTAATATACCCACAAAATCACCTTCTCAGCATTGCCTTACACTGTTAAGGTATTCTACCGATATCATTTCAGCGAAGTCACTTTCTGAGTCCCAAGCTGCAATACAGGCTCAATTCAATCATGTGATCAATCTTAGACCATCTCATGCTGAGGTATTTGATCTCTCTGGTGTCAGATCACCATTATAACTCAAAAACAACTAACCTCAGAATAATTGGATTCAGTTTGGAGGTAACACTAGCCTGTAGTTCTATTATCCATAATTAGTTGAAAGAATATATTTCCCCATCAGTTGAGTCCTAGCCAACCAGGGATGCTATAGTTATATACTGTATACTCTGTCGATGAGGGTGACATGGCTTACAGTTGGTTCTGCTCATAGACCAGTGAGAACTGGGTTACAGCACTTGAATACTTCTCTTTCTGAAATCCATATTGCTGCTATATACCAAATAGCTATACATCTTTACATGTTTGCAAATCTATATATATGTCTTAAAGTTGGTGGTTATATTTTTAGAAGTACTGTTACTGCTAGACATTGGGTTCCTATAGAAAATATGGCTCACGATGATTTGCTAAAGTATTAGGTTGTATCACATGGCAAAATATTGTTTACTGCTGGTTTCTTCACAGTAGTGCCATCTGTTTGCTATTTTTGTTGTTTACAAATTTCTTATTCATTTTCCCTCTTCACCAATGAGATACTATATACAGACATTCCAAATTATTGTCATTCAGTGTGCAAGATATCTGAAACCAGCTCTTTAATTATATATCTTTGCTACCAGTCAACTGACACGGGTTCAGTATCTGGTATATCGCTTACGTTGCCAATATACAAGTCTATGAAGTTCTGTATATAGTCTACTATGTATTGTAACAGCTATAATGTCAACTAGAATAGATTTGATAGAACTGACAGGATCCAGTTCAAGCCTTCATTGCCATTTTCTGATGGAATTGCCATGCTTATACTGGTGTTGTGCCACTCCAAACTGAATATATAGAATAGGATATGCATATTGCTATTACAGGAAACTATGTAAACTAATATACTATTGGGCTTGCTCAAGTACCTAAATAAGATTCAACTAATTCTCAACCTGTGGGCCTCATCAATTCAAGCCGAATCCAAAATTCCCCTGCCTCCAACCTTCAAACTGTCTGTTTCCATAGGCAAAAATTCATATCAGTATATTGCAACAGTCAAAATCTTAACTATACTCCATTATTTACAGTGAAGAGTAACCCAATAGTATGCTGCACTTTAAAGAGAGCTACCATAGTTACGATATGAAGTTGGCTTGGTGAACTTAGTCACAACTGATTTCTAATCTGGCAATGTCATATTCAATATATATCAACTGTTTATATAGCATACTCAAGAAATCAGTTCTCTAATTATATGTTACAATTAACATTCGATGGAATACTATCTACTGCTACTGTGCCACTTATACCTCCTTTCAGATTTTCCAACCCATTTAAATCAGTCTCCCTGAAGCAAAAGACTGAATGTTGAATCCTGATATTCTCAGTCTGAATACTTAGCAGATAATATATTTCATCCAGAGCTATCAGAGTCTAATATTCATTAGTATCATAATCAGTAAATCTCATAGCACAATAGAGTCCAATCTTGCTAGTACTACAGTCATTAGCCAATTAACTACCATTTACCAGCCTATTCTGCATCTCCATGAACAAATTTACAACAACAATATGATTAGATCTTAAATGTTGAACTTTGTAGAGTATTATGAACATTCTAATATTACTTGTGCTACCTAATAATGCCATTTACTACTTTAGATTCTCTAACAGAAATTCCTAGTTATCTTTTAGCTCTGGTAATGTGCAAATACAATCCACTTTTGGTAAATATTGTAACAGCAGTTTGAACAGTATCTCAAATGGCAGCTCTAATTACCACTCTGACATCAACTCAAACAGAGTCTATGCTTAAACATGAAGTGTGATAGTGTCTCTGACTGTCTCTTTTATAGTAGCTCTATGGCTCTAATAACAACCTTTCTAACAGATACTGTTATTCACCTGTCCATATCAATACTGTCTCTCAGATCCATTTCTGCTTATGTATTAGCATTATTTGCTTTCTCAAGTTCAATATATATATATATGCTACAGTCAGCCTCATCGTGACTTAGTGCTTCAGTATTTGGATCTCAAAATTGGCACATTCTAGTTTCACTCTCTAGATTTGGGAATGTATAGATGATGTAATAATTCCAATCAGAATAATTTCAGCATCAGAATTGTGCTGCTTCTTAAGCCACTTCAGCAGCTCTTCCATGCATTTCAATTCTATATCCTTCACCTTCTCCTTTCCTACCTGGTTCTCAGTCTCCAACACCTCCTTCTCCTCTGACATATTATACTATGTGTTGTGACCAAGTCTATTTGCAATACTTTCTATTACAATAATATGTAATTGCATTCTAATGCTATCCTTTGAGTTCTCCCTGAGTGTGAACATTTGTTTTTGTTTGATGAGATTGGATATATTATATGTCAGTGTATTATCAGTACTGTCTAATATGACTATTGTATAAATATAATATATATTACCCTGGAATGACACTCCATTTCTGGGATAGTCAATCTGTGGCCCAAGCTTAATATTTGCAATTTATTGTCAATTGCATCTAATCTTGGCAATGGACTATTACCCTATATCAGCTAAACATATTTTTATCACTGGAAGCCTCTAAAAGTGTGTGGAAATTGTTGGACCAGAATCGCATTGTGGTTAAATCCCAAAGTTAACTTGTTGAAAGCAGTCGAATACAGATACACCAGGAAGTACTGGTCATGACCAGAGAAGACATAGATACACTGGTGGCAATCTGAGGAGTATCCAGAAATATAGGCTATAAGTTTGAATCCACCTGAGAATACAGCCCACAAGTTTGAAAGTATGTCCAATTACTGTAAAGCAGACATGGCAAAATACCATATTGATTTGGAATACTGCAAGTACACCTCGAAATGTATAGTTACTAGTTATTGTAAAACCAATCTAAATCAGATGTTCAGTATATATTATCATTTACTTACCAATATGTACAGGACTCTCTGTATGGATATATCAATTGACATATTGATCAACACACATTCTTCTGGACTAGCCATTGACATTAGATCGGTATATTCACAAGTAGTCCTGGAGATCCTCAGTGGGTGAACAACCAGATAGTCTTGGTAGGTACAATTGCAAGAACTTTGAGAGGAAGTTGGGATACCACGATCATGTGAATGTATAATTGCACTTGGAAGTTTTAAATGAGTGAACTTAGAGATGTACTTTCAAGATTATCAAGAGGTGACCTTACAGATGCACTTGGAGATCATAATCATGTGAACTGAAATGTACACTTGTAGATTGTACTCAAGTAATCTTGGAGAGACACTTGGATGACTATTATCAGGGAAACTTAGAGAGGCAATTGCGGACCATAATCAAATGTAATTGGATATACACATGAATGTAACTGTCTACCGCGTTGCGAGATATGCTTGGAGTAAGTGACGAAGTGTAATCTGTGGTGTACTCGAATGTGGTCAATTTGACAGAGGTTGATTATTAGGGACTGGATGTAAGTTGAGACTCTATTAGTTGGTCAACCTGCAATGGTGGAAAGAAAATGTGAGTAGACTTGACCCTTAGTCTCATTGAGAGCTGGCAAGGGATGGTTAAGTTAAAGAGATGCAGCCCTGAAGCTTGTGGAAATCTGAAGTCAACTTAGAACGATAAGAAAGAAGATATAAAGATTCTGGAGGTAAGACAGACAATGTTGAATGGATGCTGTACTCAGTGTAACCAATAATCAGGATATTGGGAGAGAGGAAGGGATGTCTTATCTGTCTAACAGTCCATTATGGTGGAGTTGTTGACAGGAACCATGGAGGTGGGGGGTAGAGAGGGAAATGATACAGAAGAATATATGGGAATGTGGAAAAGAAGGATATTATCTATCCAATTAGAGTTAGAATCTCTTGTCTCAGTATTCTGACCTAATGGGTTGAGTAATCTACCTGCAACATCCAGTGAGGTAAATTGATTGTATTACATCAAAATCTCTATGTTATCATTTCCCATGACAAATTTCCCAGTCTCTTCATATCACAATTCTCCATCTCTGTCTTCGTTATCTGCAACACGACAATAACCCAAGGACGCACTGTTAATATATCTCTCTGATACCTCTACAAAGATGATTATATACTAATAACGAATGCAGCATCCAACAATGAATGACTATCTCCTCTTCCACATTATATCTCGCTGTTCATTACATTCTTCTTTCTGTATACGTTGTTATTCTCCACTCTCTACATTCCTACTGTTGTGAGATATGCGTTTGATTGAGTTTCAGCTTCAGTCTTATACTTCTGCTGATTAGCTGCCTTCATGTTTGCCTTTCCCATACTTACCACCAGTGGATTAAACATCCCAAGTTCACCTCCATGTTTGCGTGATCACTGTCTGTAAGTGGATGTCCTGACTTATTCATTCATGGTCTCCAAGTATATCTGTCAGGTTACCTGATTGTTGCCTCTAAGTGCATTTCCACACTGGCTTAATTACCACCACCAAGTGTATTTCTAATATTCACTCAATTACCACATCAAAGTTTGCATGAATGGCCGTCATCAAGGTCATCTCTAAACCAACTGCTTCTCTATTTATGTACCATTATAGCCTCTATGTGTATTTCCAACCTTACTATATCACTGCCATAAATGCATTTCTAAAGTATACAAGCTCGATGGATTGAAGTGTGTACAAATCACAGCTTATACTGGGCATCTCAATGTTTACTCAATTACATCTTTCAAGTTTATCTCTAAGTTCACTCAATCACAGCCTCCATGGGATCTCCAACCTTTCTTCACCAAAACCTCCCAGTGAATTGCACAATTCACTCAATCACAGTCTCCATGTTTGTACAGTCACTTCCTTACAGGTGGTAGCAATATGGTGAAACAGCGACACCTGACCGGAGGCCAGGTAAGCTCAATTATATATAGGTCCCCGCTTTGTCACTCAGATTGGTATCAAATATCTTACCACTCGATTCAACATATATACTCACTTACACTCATGTGAATCCGTATTGTTATATCATACATCTGCGGTCAAGGGTAGGCGTTCAGGCCTTTACAGTATATGCCATTTTTCAGTTAAGAGATACGTTTTGTTCATGAGGATTCCGGAATTTTACCCCTATTGTCAAAGAACGACACAACCAACAGAAAACACACAGCTTCCACATCAATTTTACTGACAATTGTCTACTATGCCTTCTCAGTCAGCTGCCAGAGGTCAATTGCGCATTGCTAGTAGACATTTGAGCACAGAAACCCTACAATTGCCTCTTGGCTGAGAAACACCTGTTGTCAGCTGATGAACCTCTGTACGTCCAGAGGATGAAATCCATGATGAGCATGATCACTATGACAAAGATAACATCACCAACAGGGAAAATGACCTAGATGTAGGAAGGACAATGGATACTCTGCAGGTTACTGAAATATAATACATACTGGTGGATGAAATATACACACACCAACTTCCCTGAAAGCTGTGCTCTTCCAGAAGGCAGAAAACAAATCAAACGCCAGCGCTCCTTTGATAGTCAGCAACCAAAAAAAACTAGCTTACCGCTCTTGGGATCAAGCTAAGTGGGAGAGAATGAATATATCAGAGCTTGGATTGTAGTCATTGGGTACGAGGGTGTGGATGGCAACATTAGAAGAAATTCAATTGCTTCCGGTTTCATTAAGGCTGAGGGTTGTCTTCCAGAGCCCAAACGTTCTCTTGTCAAGTCCATTCATATGTGGAACAGCAAGACCGGATGCTTTGCAGATTGTCCACAAAGTCCAGCTTGGAAATTATTGTAGAGAATTGCAACACATATGAGCACGCATCCATCATGGTGCTACAAGGAATTTCAAAGCTCCATAATGTCTCAATCGAGTCGGGCTACCTCACAAAGCAGCGCACATCACAACCCACGGCCTTGATGGTCAGGTCGTCATGCATGTGAGGGATAGCCTTAAGATCATGATGACGGTACAATATATGGATCATTTAGCCCCGGTCTATAAAACGAAGTAGCTTATCCTCCCAATGAGGGCACACAATGTATTACTGGGATAACCATAGTGCAAAACCAAAAAGCTGGAGATCAATTGGGCTACCGGTTGATTAACTTCATTAATAACTTCAAGTGGCCAAGCAGAGACCTGCAGATCAGGTATGTTAGGGCAGTGGTACGATGATCAGAATGACAAAATTACCAAGATAGGGCTGCAGGTCATTCGGAGGTGTATGCTGATAAACAACTCAACGTCAGAAATCCCTGTGGATCCAGATGGATAACCAAGGGACAGTTGTAAGTACAGTCCTACTCCACAAATTAAAATACTTGGAGCAACCACATTCGACGATCTCTTAGCTAGCTATGACACCATTGAGACATTCACCCTACCAATCGGGGAATTCAGTGGACTGTTGGAAGCGACTATGGAGGTCACCGCATTGGAAGATCCAGGTGATATTGAGATTATCAACCCAAGCGCAAGACATACTGGCAGTGAACAGCAGTGGGTGTTGTGGCAGAATAGGAATCCCACTCGGGTTACCTGAATGACTGCTACAGGCTCACCGAGTCACAATGGGAGATTGCTGGACTCGCTCGGTTTGGCTCGCTCCTGGGCAAACCACATTGTCCTGAGGTCCCTGGTTTCCTTTCCCCATCATCCCAAATCCGAATTCCAAGACAGAGATAGAGACAAATACACAGCTACTGGAACAGGTACTGTACAGACTGATTATGGAGGACATATCCCTGTGAGATACAAGGACTATGCAGACGTGTTCAGCAAAGATATGGCAGAGACTCTCGCACTGCACAGGCCAATCGACCATGCGATTGATTTTCAACCAGGCTTCACTCACACCTAGCCAATGGATTCATTCAGTGATCATCATCGCCTACGTCACCACCCATCACGTTTGTACACAGAAAGGACAGCGGACTGCTGCTGTGTGTGGGCTACCGAGCTCTCATTAATGCCAGGGTGAAAAACTGAAACCCATTGGCACTGATCTTGGAGATGCTTGATTGATTGCACGAAGCCCAGATCTTCATGAAACTAGACCTCAGGAATGCATATCCCCTCATCTGAATCAAGGAAGATGACAAATACAACAACGCATTTCTCACTCAGTATGCGCAGATCGAGTACCAAGTCATGCCGCTCTGGTTTGATGAATGCACCTCCTGCTTTCAACGATTATATCAATCCCTGAGTATGGTGGTATATTGACGACTTCGCTGAGTGCTACCTTGGTGTTATACCGATCTACTCAACCAACGACAAAGAGCATGAAGAGCCTGTATGAAAAGTGCTCACATGAGTACAAGAATTATGCAAAGGTAACAATGCTGATATCAGACCTACTAAACAAAGTGGAGAATTCCGGGATGTTGAAACAGGTAACAAGGGATCGGACTCAGCATGCCGAACTTGCATTCCGGATGTTAAACTGAGCCTTCACTGATGCACCCACCCTGATGCATTTCGAAGTAGCTGAGCCGACTATTCTTCAAACTGATGCCAGTGGTTTCATGAACTCCCGCATTCTCAACCAGTACAATGGTTTCGGGATTCGCCGACCAGTTATATGCTACTCTCAACAATGCTCAAGTGCAGAACAGACCTACACCATGTACAATCAGGAGCTCTTGGCCATTGTGGATACTATAAAGTGATGGCATCACTACCTCAAAGGAGCAAATCATCAGGTCCTCATACAATGTAACCATGAGAACCTTTAGTACTTCCAATTGTCAAAAGTGCACCCACTGCAGAAGGCAAGATAGGAAGAGATTTGCTCTGTGTACGACTGCATGATCGAACCACTGGAACGCAAGATGACCCAAGTGGACAGACCATTGTGTAGATTGGACTATGAGATTGGCTATGAGAACATGGCAGCAAGCTCCCTAGCCACGTTAGCAGCAACCACGATCACCGAATCATATGGTGACTTTCTACCGGACCTCATGGCATCCCAGGAGACCATCATTGTGGCCCCAAAAATACAGCCAACCTTGGTCGATGTTTCAATCCCTGCTGAAAGTGAATGGGAGATCAACCACCAGAGCTCTGACCTATGAGAGGAGGGTATGTGTACCTGCAGCACTCCGCAGTGGAGCGACCACCCTGTTCCACAACAACTTCAAATCGAGTCATGTTGGAGCTCTGGAGACTGCCAAGCACATATCATCAGTTTTCAATAGCCCTGCAATGGTGTCAGCAATATGGAAGTATGTTGCCAGCCACATGCTGTGACACCAAATCAACACACCACATCACGCATGCTATGGGCTCAAAACATGCCACTCTCACCGCCCTCATATCCCTGGGAGGGACTTATCATGGGATGTGTTACCGACTTGCCATAGTCAACAGCACCGGGATATGCCATATTTTTGGAAATTGTCCAATGTTTGACCAAAATCACGACATACCTCCCCCACCGAAAGGACATTGACTGCCTAGATCTAGCAAAAATGTTTTTCAAACATGTAATCTGTAAAGGTCATGTACATGACAATATCACGACTAATCGCGGCAAAGACATTACCAGTTGATTTCGGGACTGAGTTTGCTCCCAGCTCAGTGTCAATAACTGACTCTCAACCACTTTCCAGCTGCAGATGGATGGTCAGATGTAGTGGCCAAACCCAAGGATGCAGCAGTACCTCTGAGCTAGTTGAATCTGCGAGCTGGACAACAGGGTCTGATTGTTACCACTTGCAGAATTCGCGGACAACAACTCTATCCACCATTCCATACCAATGAGACCCTTCTAGGTGAACAACACCCACCATCCTACGATGCAATTCAAGACTCCCAACGTCCCTAGTTTCAGATCACAAGTGCAGGCAGACTGGTGGATGGCATGCATACCAGAGACTCACCGTATTCTTTGGGAAAGCAAAATTATGGCTCTGGAGTGGCAAACAATGTACACCGGCAGCAAAGAGATGACTTTTGCAGTTCCAGACAAAGTATGGCTATCAACCAGGTACTTCAGAACATCTATGCCTTCAAAGATGCTTGATTACAAGCACACAGGACCGAATATGATAAGTATGATCATCAATAAGAATGCTTACAAACTAGACTTGCCAAGTACAATGCGGAACCACAATGTTTTCCATATACTGTGTCTTGATTGTTACACATGGCCAGTCAGAGGTCAACCATCATGAGAATGACACCCGTCGATAGATGACAAAACAGAGAATCATGAAGTCAACCCCATACTTGACTCTAGGCAGTGCTATCAGAAGCTGCATTATCTTATCCAATGGGCAGGTTACCACCACATATGCATGAGCTGGGAACAGGTGGAGCACCTTCAAAACGCCCGAGATCTGCCTGACAAGGTTTACCAAGAGTGTCCCGACCCACCATTGGAGTAGAGGTAGAAAGTTCATGGGTGGAGGTCCAGATGGCACAGAAGTAGTTTGGACCTTTCATATGCATGCATGCTTCTTGATTCTCTTCTCACATGATTGGATCTTGGCACGGTATAAAGTGCATCAACATGGGTGTTACTGCCTACCAATGGAGGTGGGGTTTCCGCATGTGCCGAATCCACTGAGAGGTCGCCAATAAGTTGTACTGACCGGTTGTGGGACATCAGGGTTGGTACAAGTGTGAATGTAGGCTAATTGCTTCATTCTTGTTTCCCTTTTGTTGTTTTTTCCTATACGATCTTTCGCAGCCAAAATGGTCGGGCCCTAAAGAGGCGCATAATGTAATGGCAACACGTGACCCAACGCAGGGCAAGCAACAGTGTGTATAGGTTGCCACTGCAGTACCTCGATTGGTATCGAATATTTCACAACTCTATGCAACATATATACTTGCTCGCTGCAGTGCACAACTGTATTACTGTATCATCCATCTACAGTGAAGTGTTGGCATATGTGCCATTACATAAAGCTCCGACTTTATCCCAATGTTCACTCAATTGCTTTCTCTGGGCGCTTCTCCAATTGCACTCCATTACTGTCTGTAGCCTGAGTAACTGTGTATATATATATAGATAGACTCAGATGGCAACACATACTATATTTTAATATAGCGAATTTTCTGGTGATGGTGAAATACAAATATCTAACAAAGATGAATATAATAGATGAAATAGCTTGTTGTTATAGGTTATAGAACCATAGGAATTATTGCTGTCAAAATACAATGCATTGGGTTCAAATTCTGCTGCAGTCCTGAGCAGAGGGCTTAGAAGTTTCAAAATCTAACTATCCTATAAGATATATCATACAGTGTTTTGAAGTCACCTTCACCACTTCATATGCTTTTCATAGGATATGAGAATACTGCTGCAATATGTTAATATACATTTTTACAATCAGAAAGGCCTGGGATCATCTGAAATTACATTGAAGTAGTAGAGATTTGAATCAGAGTGACTTTGGGATTTCTATATAGCTTTCAGATAGCATTGCATTTCATGTATGCAGATGGCTATTGAACTCTTCAAAATGAGGTAAACAGAGAATCAGTACATGGTTAGATTTTATTCCAAAGATACCCAGACCACAATTTGCTTATAGCCAGAAGGTATATTTAAAAATTTTATAAAGTCTCTCAGAATATAAAACCTCCTCTTCAGTCCTGCAATATCTGGCAGGTGATTATCTTGTATCCAGGTGATAAGCAGATGAATTCCATACTCTTTGGCAATTTAGAGTCAATTTTAAAGGGAGCTACCTTCCACCAATATATGCTGGTGAGCTGGTTACACCATGTTAGTCCCATACTGCAGATATGTACTATTGTAGGTGGTGATAGATGGTGTGTATCATTCGATCTAATAAGACAGTACTTAACATGAACTTCTGATGTCAGAAGGGATAAATCATCATGACTAAGTATCCCCTGACACCTTGGAATTCCTGAACAGCATTGTAGATAGCACTGTATGGAATATTACAGATAATACTGCAGATCATCAAGAACCTTGAGAAGTCATACTCTCCACTCATTCCATTGAATCTTGAATTTACTTATATGTCATTGAGTGAAAATATGCAGCAGAAGTCGATGTAACTTGAAAATCTGAAGTCTCAATACTCTAAATAGTACAAGAGATCAGGCTGTAACATAACAAAGAAGTTATTATAGTTTTTATTGGTGGTATAAGTATTAACGGAAAGAGTGGTTGTGCCAGAAAGCTTGTAGCAGTCTTTATCTATATATTGTGACTTTATGAGGTTACTGTTGAAGTGGTAATTGCTGTTGATGGGCTCTCCTTTCAATATATTGGTTTAGTCTTTGAATTGTATAGACATGATCATAATATATAGTTGTATCCAGTATAGATTGGAGATATTTATATCAGTTTTCAACTGGCATAATGCAGATGTCAGTATAGGTGAATTATTGGGTCAATACCATTCCTTCTCAGTGATACCATGTCAGTTAATACCACAGATTCAAGTTCATAGTGGCAATGTCAGAGAAATAATATCAAAGGCAGGATAGCAGAAACTCAATCTTAAAGGCAGGATAGCAGAAACTCAATCTTAATCGCTTCATATCAGAAATGCAATACTGGATAGTCAATTTCATCAACTGAATATCAGATACACTAGGTTGCAGATTTAATATCAGAGTCTTAATATTTATCACCTAGTGTCACAATCTCAATTTAACAGTGTCATTATTATACTGTCCCTATCCGAGACTTGATATCAGTAACTCAATATTGCAAACTCAATATCACAAACTCTCTGTTACAAACACTTTGTTAGAGTTGGATTTTGCAAGCTGGTCATACAACTTTGCTGAATAATACATTACGGTGTACATTTTGATATTAACATATTGTGGAATTGCATATTGTTTATATCTCATATTCCATTCTTGTACTGCTGCCAGATTATTGCCAATTACAGGACAGCTTTTCTCAGCAGTAGCATACTTGATTATAATCTTAAAAATAAAGACAGGCTAACTGGAATCCATTTGAAATGTTAACTGAGTATCAATATGAAGAATGTTATGGTATTAAAGTAGTATTTGTTCACTGAATATGAAAGTAGCATACTTGATATAAATGTCAGTAAATGGAGTTGATGCCATTGAGGTTAACACTCGGTTAATCTGTATCGATTGATAAGAAGTGGTATGATTTATTTACCAACTAGTAGGGGTACTGAAATGCAGACCCAACTGAACAACCACTCCAAAACAGAGTGTAATTCTGTTGTAACTTTGCAAGTCAATGAAGTTGAGAAAGTAATACTGATTGAAGTGAAAAGAGTTCGAAGAAGCCAAATACTAGTTTGTTTGAGCTGGACATATAGGTAGAGGTAAAAATATTACTTGTTTTGTGGAAAGTAAAACATCAAAACTATAAATCCCAATGGATCATAATGTAGATATACTCATCAGTTGATAGTTGAAATATCAATTTATATTGTTTTGTTAAGGAAATTTGAATATATAGATTTAAAGAAAAAGTTCCCATTAATTTACAAAGAAAGCAGAGGAGACTAAAGATTATTTGTAATACTATAATATTATAAATCTAGATTACCAACAAAGTTTATTTAGAGAAGGCAACATGCACAGCATTGGAACATATAAAGTAAGCCTTACAATACAAGTTGTCAGGATTAGTATGTATTCAGTTAAAGAGTTAGAATTTAAATTGCATGGTCATTCATTGTCAGTTGTGAGAGCCAGTTCTATTCAATACAAAGCCATATCACTCATGAATACTATTCAACTCTTTTGTAACATCACCTAATTTGAAGCAATCACTCTGTTTTATGTAGACTAGACTATAAATACAGTACATAACATTTTCAGTTTAATAATAATGTATAAAGCCAGCAACCTGATTTGGACATATTCTCCAATACAGGTATTTCAATATACATTTACATAATGGTTCAGACAGGTTGCAGTAAATTTATAATCTACATACCTGTATCAGATGTGTCAATTTTGTATTGACATCACAGAAATAGATATACAGCTATGCTAAAGGAAGATGTATTATGTTATAACTAAAGATAAATCTATCACAATTTCACTAAAGTATTTATATATATTCTACTATACTCTCCATATCAGAACTATTGTTTGGTGAGTACCAGCCAGAAAAATAAACTGTAGTTGCGAACATGTAAATAGTGAGGTGCAAATCACAGATTGGTAGTTGATATTACAGGCCAGATGTCTCAAATTGCCAGAAAACTTATGTTGTTGAAGAAATGTATTTTTTGATGCGAGTTACAGTATCACAGAGGGCCAATGAGAGAGTGCATATTCAAGAGTACATGTCAAAATTATCTTTTTGCATTGTAAATATTAGTGTATATTATAGAGAATCAGTCCAATGAAATATATCACAAAGCTTGTCAGAAAGCTGCACCAGCAGAGTGGCAGATTGTTGGATATGACATATGGTAGTTTCTTTCTGCTGAAGCAGATAACATTTAAATAGTTTCAACTCCAGTATTGAAATAGCTACTGTGTATATCAAAATCTAATTACTTAAGGCTAATACATTCGAAGAATTTTTGTCAGATATATTGACAGTTGTCCTCACTATACTGTATACCGTTGACATTTGACTGTCTCCTCTAAGCAATATACAAATGGCATGGCAGCCAGATTCTGGAATTCAAACATCTTGAAGATTAACTTACATTCCGATGACATCAGCAGAGCACAGTAGGTAGTTTCGAATCAAGACATATAATATAGCACACCCATCGGATATGCCAATCACAACATATATGACTGATATCAGTGAGTATTGCAACTTGTAACTGCCATCTTTGGTTTCTATTTGTATCAGATCTTTCATAGTCATGTCTATTAGAGGTAAAGTTGTTGTCTAAGCTGTACTTGTGATGGACATTGATTGGAGTTGGGATTACTATAGATCTTGCCACAGTATGCTGATCTGAGTTATCTTAATTCATGTCAGAATTCTCAGAGTTTATAGCAAAGTTGATCCTAATATGATCACCTTTATCCTGTACAGAACTGTCAGAGCTATATTACCGCATACTTGTCATTGCCTAAATTATTGCAATCCATATTACAGCCATACTTGTCAAGGTTATATTTATTAGAATTAAGTATATCAGAGACAATATTGAAGCTATACCTGTTAGAATCATCTTGGTCTAAGTCTGAATTGTCAAAACTATATCAGTGCCATATATATCACTATAGAGTGGTATTAATTGGCAGATTGTGCTGTACAAATACTCTCAGTAGAAAGATATTAATTATATCCAGAAAATTACATACGTTGAATATACATGTAATTTCAGTGTTTAGATGAAATCCACCTTTGTATATATATATTACTGTAAATTGAAAATTATATCTTATGTATCTACAATTGTCTCATGTTTATATTTTTGGATGTGAATAACAACCTTAATTTTACTTATGTATGTATAACAACCTTCAAGCAAGTTTGTTTGAGGCTACTTTCCTGGAATAGTAATAGTACTTGTGGAAGTTATGAGATAGTGAAACTTTAATATATATTTAACTATATTACATTCAGTACAAAATAAGTACCTTGTATCTTAAATACTGACACGATTAGTCTAATGTAATATGTGAAACTCTCTTATCAGTATTCCATGTGCATACCTGGAAGTCAGTATCCAAATCGATTTCAAACATTGTCTTTATAAGTCGAAGTTTCATAAACCATATACCCTAATATTGTGATATTGGTTAAATTGTTAATTAATATACACTATGAATAAATCTGTACTGTATCCTGGTGTATCAATAAAATCGATATTGTATTATAGTACATCTATAACTGTTTTAGCCATTCTCAGTAACTAAAATACTAAGGCTTTTCTTAAGTTTATTGAAAATGCTACTTTGTTTTATCTTTGGTGGCCATCTTAGTACTACTAACTATATCATCAGTAAGTACTATTTCATGCCATGTCAGCTCAGAAATACTATATCAATGTGGCTCGATTTACAACTATATCTCAGTAAACCCTTTTTGCGATCATTATATGTTTTACCAATCTCAAATACCCCAAGTAGCTGCAATAGAAGTATCTGAATTAAGGTAAAGAATATGATTAAAGTGATACTATCAATATACAAAATGTATAAAGTATAAGATTTAGTCGAAGTTGAATATAATGTTTATATATACAGAATAAGTTGTATATTTGACTTCTGTTATACTAATATTTCTCCTATATGTGTATATGTGTTATGCAATATGGTGCAATGGAATTCCTAGTAGGCAGCACTACTATACAAAGCAACCAATCAGTATTACATATACTATACTACCAGAGTATGGTTGCAAATTAAAATTTAAAATCTCAAAATGCCGATTATTGCTGTTTTTCTATATATTAGCACTTATATTTAAAGTCTAATTCAATACTAACAACCTGCATCAACTGACACTGCAGCTCTATTTTTATCATCAACTGTAGATTGTTATTGGATTACCACTACAGTATTTATTACTGTTAAGTAATATATACAGTTCTAGTATTGGTAAATAATACAAATACTGTACAGTGATTCTCCAATGTATACAAAGTAAGTTTCCAACAATGTACTTACTAGCTAGTTATACCATGTATTATGATGAGAATAGAAAATTATACTGAAGTGTCATATCTATATTCATAATTAACCCAATGGTTATTAATACATATTTGGCCATTGATTAATAATTGTATATATCGATTATATAATGAATTTATTGATGGATAGTCTTTGACGATTCTTGCTTTGCTATTCAGAACTTTCAACGAAAAGGTTATTAAACTAAGCAAATTTGGTAATCAATTATTGAATTAATATTACCAAGAGATTTGAAATTTGTATATAAGATATATATATGTTCATGTTAAGGGTTCTCCCTTAGCAGCAGTAATGGTACATGATGAGTCATAGCAAATACATATGTGGTTCTTAGCAACCCATGATGCATAACACCTATTTGTGAAATGACATCATGTATGCCAGTCAAGTGATCTTTAGTGGGATTACACTTGGGCCACATGTCAATTGATTAGGCAGCCCCACACGGGTCCTAGCTGAGTCGCTTATGATGAGACATTTATGTCATCATAGCAGGAGCATTAATTATAAATGCTAGCAGGGCACGTAATTACCAACCATACCTACTATACCTTACCTAGTGGGACGATACACAGTTAAGTTGCAATTTTGCAGAATTACGTATACAGCAGACATCATGCAATATGCGAGTATGCGGAACATTCAAACCTACCTCTGCAGAAGAGGGCACACCATCAGCAAAAAACATCTCCGTCAGGGCGGAATGGCTCCATCAGAGTGGACGCGCTCCGTCAGAGCCGTCAGAGACACCCCGGTGGCGGATTACTCCGGGCCCGGCGTCAATACCACGAGTTGCGTTGCATATCGCCCTCTGATCGCCGTTTCTTCTCGCTCTGTCGGTCTCCTAGTCTAAACAAACACCCTGGCGTTGTGGCCAACTGTGACCATACGTCGGAATGGGTTCATTGGGTACACGCTTG
>Ga0307512_10000782_pt1 | contig 47102 bp, 54 predicted proteins | sample 14_EM_MG_FD_200267 | JGI IMG/M metagenome (GOLD analysis project Ga0307512, IMG submission 200267) | Populus trichocarpa ectomycorrhiza microbial communities from riparian zone in the Pacific Northwest, United States - 14_EM | ecosystem: Host-associated > Plants > Roots > Unclassified | place... | reverse complement strand
GCTGTGTTCGTCGCCGGGTGGGGTTGGCGATCAACCCCTGGGGGAAGTGGAAGCGTGGATAAATCCACGGGCTTTCCAAACATCACCCTCGGCAACAACCTATCGAATCTTCTCAACAGGCCTTGTGGGAAAATCATTAACCCCTAGATTTTCCCTGAGCATGGGGTTGGAACGTACTGATGATCATCTCTGGTATGCCCACGCCCTCCTCAACCATGGCGGCATTCAGGAAATCTTTAGGATTATCACCGGACGGGAAATCGAACTCTTCGTCCTCGGATGTCAGGGCAAAAGTGATGAGGCACTGCGTCATAAGAACCAACGCTTCGCAAACGCTAGGTAGGAGTATATCTAGTTCCCCGGCAGTGGGCGGAGCTTCAAGCGCCTGCGTTGGAGCTGGATAGACGTGACCGAAAGGTAAGTCTGGAGGTGTTAGGATTGGTGACATAGATGAACCCGTACCTGAAGAGGAGGGGGAAAGCGGAGGCGGAGCGGATACGGGTGATAAAATGTTTGGTACAGCCCTGTCGATGGCGTTGATAGTGTATTCTCCCAAATCGAAAAATGTGGAGGCGATCATTGGACAAAGTTGCTGGCACACCCCAACCGTGAGATTGGCGGTCTGGAGATAAGAATCCAATAGCTTCAAGAGGACGGTTTGGTGAGGGGTGATGATTTCATCCTCCCTGGTACAGACAAAGGTCAGGTCGATCGAGTGAACGACAGGGGGGACAGTTCCTACACGGATATAAGGGTATACAAATCCGGCAAGAGACCAAAGTCAATTAGTCTCGAGAAGATGCTGTATCTGCGGAGGGAGTGAGCGTTTGAGCCCCACTTTCGGTGTTGCCGTTACCCTATCTCGAAGGCTTGTCCCCCATCACTGAGTTCCTCCACGTCATGCAACGATACCATACGATCTAGGATGGCCACGATGACCCGTAGACCCAGCGGAGTTGTGGTAAAAAGCGTTCTGAGGAGAAGAGGTCATTGTGGCTGGGAGGTGTCATACGAATTTTACGACGTACGATCTTTCAACGCTTCCATGAACACAATTCAGGATCAACACGAGGGCAGATAGGATTGTGCGTGTATCCGGGGAACCCAACAAGCGCCTGGTTGGACGTCAAACCGAGCCGCGGTCTCGGATGCGATTATTACGCACAGGATTATCGACAAATTTTCGGGAACCTTCATCCAGACGTCCCAGAACCGAGTAAGAAGGGCTTCATTGCCTGTTACCATGTTGGATATGGATTGGATGAGAAGTATGGTTGCCCTGTAATCTACGAAAGTGTCAACGAGCCGAGAAGAGGCAATGATAAGGACGTACTTGATTCATCTTGGGTGGTGTAGAAAGATGTGTATGCGAATAGGACATCCCTGATCAATGGCTCGTTCTCACTATTCAAACGAAGTTGGCCGGAAATCTGAATCCTACGGACTGAGATACGTACAAGGCCTTTGCCTGATTTTCTGGCACAGCGGCGACAAGGTTACGAGTGAACTTTGCGAGACTTGCGATCAGGTCTCGACCGGAGGGGTTTTCTGCGTCAACCGTCTTCCAAAGATTATTGAGACATGGCCAGACGGAAGGAGTTGCTTGTCCCATCCGCTGTCTGAGGTGAATATCCTTCCCGAGGTCGTCGGCAATCTCGTCAAGGATCTGTCTCGCTGTATCCGGCGTTATAGAGCAGAACAGGTTGTTCATGTTGGACTCGCGAGTGGCTGCGGCGGAAGTCGGAGTCATGGTTGTCAACGACAAGAACCACGACAACGTCGACGGCGTCGGCGTCGGCGCGAATATATCGTTCACCCACGATTTGGCCGATAGGCTCGAGCCGCTCAAGCGAATTCTCCCTCCCCACCTTGCTGCTCCCATCCCACCAGTCTCATCGCCTTCAACCTCAGACTCTGCGACGACATCCATTCTAACAGTCCCCTACTCCCTACTCTACTCAATCTCGAGATGGACCAGGACGGAGGAGGGCATGGCTGCGTTGTCGGCAAATTCGCTTAACCCACGCTCATATGAGATGGTTTCACTCCTCGCAGGATCAACCACGTCGCCCGAGCGCAAATTTCCACCTCACATGGGGGAAACCAACGATCCACTAGCAAACGCACGACGGGAAATCAACGACCGGAAAGCAGTGGTTACGTTGATTAATGCACTCCTCAGTATCGGCGGCTCCGGGGTCGCGACGTGGTATGTTACCGGCGTGGTTGGCTGGCGAAACGAATGGGTGCGCATACACTCGTCCTACTCGACAACTTCTCCTAACTGATTTCATTATTGAATCCACAGCGAGCATTGTTTTCCCTTTCCTTCGCCTTGCTCGTTGCCATCGCAGAAGGCGTGTTATTTATCTTATGGAATTCTAGACGATCAACGTCAAAGAGAAGCCGGGGCCGCCTTCGTCGTAATCCCCGCATACAAGGTACTGATGTAAAAATAAAAGTAGAATAACGAGAATGAGAATGTAAACGAGCGCGGATGCAGTATAGGACTTTTGGGAGATTCCGCGTTTCGTCAAATCATCATCTCTCGCCTTCTCCCCCTTCGTTTGGTCTGGGGTCGTCCCCAACACTCCTTTCCTCCTCATGTCTAACGGTTCAGATGTCCAAAAATCTACGTCTGTGGGACCAGCGTCAACAGGTGGGGGCAGCGGGGGTGCTGCCCTCACTCTTGCTGGCGTTCTCTCCTCGCACACCTCAACACCGAACCCTCCAATGGCCGCTCTCGAGCAGGTTATCTCGGAGAGAAACGTATTATCGTCTCAAAACTCCCAGCTCTGGAAACTCGTCGAGAAGCAGCGGTCAGGTTACAGCCAGATCTTGAAGGAGCTGGAGCGAGTTCGGTCGGAAAGAGATACCTTCAAAGCAAGATTAACTTCTCTTGGCGAAAATCCGGACCAAATTCTCAAAAAACAGAAAGCGAGCAAGACGAGCCATTCTGGAAACGCCCTCAAGTCCTCTTCGTCCTATTCTGGTTTGAGGTCGAATGACCAGTCCAAGGCAACTCCGGAAGATCCAAGACAGGCGATGACCAGACATCAGTCTGAGGACTCCAGTATGTGTCTCCATCCAGATCCTTCGACGAACACTACTTAGTAACTCCTTTTCGCAGTGCCACGGACACGCTTAACCCCTTCTCCCCATGATCCCGCTCGCCCAACCGATCCCGTCCTTTCTGATTCTCTAGGTCCTTCTCTGGCCCCGTCAACTCTGAACCTTAACACTAAGCCCCATAATGGACCCCAACCTTCCAGTCCTACTCCTGCTTTCTCTCTTGTGCCATCTGTCGTCTCTCCCGCACTAACGTCACCCCAATCGTTCACGACTGTTACATCATCACCCTTTGCGTCCACATCTCCCAACTCATCCTTCCATATACCCTCTATATCACCTGGCGACTTTTTGCAACCCACTTATTTCCCAAGCTTACCACCACAAAACGGAGATCCTTTACGACCCCCCGCACTTTCTCGAGAATCTAGGGTCTCTCTGCCTGAGGAAGCGAAACGTTACATGGCTACAATTGGAGAGTCTCCGGCCCACAGCCCCCTTGTTTCTTCTTTTAGGTCTGGATCGGCCGACGTTAGGTCCGAATCACCATCCCAGGTGTCTATGTCAGAGACGAAGGAAGATCAAATCAGTGCTGATAGTGCCGAAGGGGAGTTTTTGGACATGGATGACATCACGAACGACGATAATGGAACTGGCAGTGAAAACTCACTGTCAGACGGAGAGTCGGAAGAAGACAAACCTTCTCGGAGCGTAGAGGATTTCCCAATGCCTCCGACTTCGCACCCTCCAGTCGCACCCAGCGTTTATTCGTCGTCCACCACGCCAGACCGAGCGAGCATTCATTCAGGGTACACAGCGAGTGGCACGAGTACGAGGGTAGATCCCACCGAGAGCACAACGTCCTTCCAATCATCCAATCCCCCTAGTAACAATTCTCAGCCCAGGCCAAGACACAGGCAACAGCCATCTCTCGAGTCTCCGGTCTCTGTCCAACCCCATTTTCGACAACTTCCTCTTCTAGTTTCTGACTTTCCTGTGACGAGAGTACAGGTTTCACATTCATCGATTCGCCCTAATGATCGAGGCAAAGAAGTTCTATCGTTTGTGATCGTCGTGGACCCCGGATCTGGGAAGGAACCCTGGAAGATTGAGAAATTGTACTCTGATTTTATCTCGTTGGACCAGAAGATCAGGTCTGCAAACCGAAATCTTGCTAAGAAAATCCCTTCTTTGCCGGACAACAAGCTGTGGCGAGATCACGCTCCCGCCAAGGTGGACCAACGAAAGGCAAGTCTGTGTGTCCATAAGAAATTGCATTCAACTCATGTTGGCTGTTCGTGAAGGTCGCACTGGAGAGCTACCTCCAGACCGTCCTTTCGCTTCCGGTCAAAGACCGAAATGAAATCGCCGCGTTCTTCACATCTGACATAGTTCGCGCTCGTCAACCCGTTGCATCGGCTGGGTACAAAGAGGGTTACTTGACCAAGCGAGGCAAAAACTTCGGAGGCTGGAAGCGGAGATATTTTGTTCTCCAGAGTTCCGTACTGGAGTACTATGAATCGGTATGACCCTCCTATTCTGGGTGGTGTTCATATTTCTAATGGTTCACTCAGAGAGGTGGTGCGCATCTGGGTTCGATCACAATAACCGGAGCACAGATCGGTCGGCAACAGCGCGCAGGCGCCTCCCAGGGCGTAGACGAAGATAATGAATACCGACACGCATTCTTGATCATAGAAGCGAAGAAGGGTCAAACAATCTCCTCAAACCCTCGACACGTCCTTTGTGCAGAGAGTGACGCGGATCGTGATAGCTGGGTGGACGTTCTCGTTCGATGTGTCAACGGTGGCTACGAAGACCCTCAAACCCTGCCATCATCTTCGTCCTCCACCTACTCCAACGGCCTTTCTCCCATTGTTACGTCTGTGGCTTTGACCAGTAGCCTTGATTCTGCACAACCTCGTTCCAGCACAAGCTCGGTAGTATATTCCGAACAAACGCTGGCACCAGGTAAACAACGGGGGTACTCACGGGATGATACTGGACGTCCAACACATGGATCTCTCCAAGAGGATGGCGACGGTCCTTTGGACGCTCCCACCTCGTCATCACTACCTTCCTCTTCGCCGTTGGACGGCGATAGCCACGCTTTCGCTGCCCCCCGGTCCCATTCATCACTGGGTCACGACGACAGCGGCTCTGATATCAAAGGGACACCGTCCCGGCCTCATCATCCTTCATCGAACAACCCAACTTCATCTCCGGAATATCACCGATCGAAGGATAGAGATAAGAGACGCTCCGTTCAGCCTATAAAGGTGTCCTCTAATATGCCGAAGGCTTCCCTCGACGGCGGGTCGGCCTCCCCAGATATTCACACACCCAAAGTCGACCAAAACGGGAAAGTTAAGATCTCCGGCCCGATTGGCGGGGCTCCGATCCCAGTCGGATATAAATTCGGGGCGAGCGGAAAGGACAAGGACAAAGACGCTGCGGAACAGTCGACTCCTGGTAGTGATCGCAGAGAAAAAGCGAAGTCAAAGATGTTCTGGGGGTTCGGGCGACCTAACGGTATGCAGCTCTTCGCCTTTACCATTGGTCTCGTGACATCTTCAATTGATGGTTTAGTGTCCTCAGAGAAAAATGCTGTACCCGTTCAACCTCAACCTTCGCGTGTTGTTTTTGGAACCTCGTTAGAAGAGTCACTCGAGGTCGCCCAGATTGCCAATCTGCCCGCCATCGTTTTTAGGTGTATCCAATATCTGGAATTGAAGAAAGCAGATCAAGAGGAGGGTGTTTACAGGCTTAGTGGCAGCTCTGCGGTCATAAAGAGCCTCAAAGACCGCTTTAACTTGGGTACGTTAGCGTCTCCCATGCTCGCTATCCAAAGACTCAACCCAGGTGCGAACCGATTTACAGAGGGAGATGTTGATTTGCTTGCCTCTGATGAGTACTGGGATCCGCATGCCATCGCAGGGTTGCTCAAGACATTTATGCGCGAGCTCCCTGCGAGTATCTTGACTCGCGAGCTGCACACAAGGTTCCTCTCCGTGATCGGTAAGTGTGGATTTTCGAGGAAAGTGATATGACTTATCAGGAATCTCCATAGACTTCGTGGATACTCAGGAGAGAATAAAAGAGCTATCCTCCCTAATATCGCAACTCCCTCTGGCGAACTACTCGCTCCTTCGAGCACTCACCGCTCACCTGATCCTCATCGTTCAGAACTCGAATGTAAACAAGATGACGATGCGAAATGTTGGGATCGTGTTCAGTCCAACTCTGGGAATCCCCGCAGGGGTGTTTAGCCTAATGCTCGGAGAGTTCAATCGAGTTTTCAACGTAGACGAGCTCGAAGCGCATGGGGAGGAACCCGACGGTTCTCCAGTAAGAAGGAACAGTAGACATTACTCGGACGCTGCAGCAGACCAGTTACTTGGTCTGGCTGGCCGATCCCTCAAAGGTGAGAACCATGCCGTAAACCCCGACTGCCTCTTACTCTTGCTGTAGCGCCTCCGGAAGATTCTGATGGGGAAGATGATCCACCAGCACAAGAAGACAACGGAGCTGATTCTGCGGACGGCAGTCATGATGCCGAAACGTCTGTTACTCTCAACTCGAAGAGTACTAGGGCTTCGAATATAGCGGCATCTCGCGGACTGAATGTCAGTGTCAGTAGCGCGAAGGACGAGCCCAAGCTATTGCGACCCGGCCTTCCTGTCTCCCCTCGGCCCTCCAACAGCCCACGGTACAGTCCATCTCCAACCACGTCCCCGATGACGACCCCTCGTTAGAGCATGCCGTTGGATTCCCTTGTTGATCATATTTGCATGATTTCAGCAACGTTGTATATTACACATCGATACCCAATCTAGCACCTTTGACCACTTCTGGGGCACGCCCTTCTCTTGTATACAAAGTTTTGGTAAACTTAAGAAGTCGGTGATCGACAGGGCAGTCACATGCCACAGTCGCGGATCCACGATCGCGCCTTCATGTGCCTCTCCGCCACTTGCGCTCACCCACGGAGGCTCTCAACCGATGCCAAAAGCTCCCAGATCCAAGCGCGAGAATGACGTTCCCAACCCAGTAGGCATACTCTCGAAGTATTTTCCAGTCGATTCTATCCCTAGTGAGGACATTAAACGCGGCCCGCCTCCCCCGGATCCAGCCCGGGAGGTGGAGGCGGAGAGGTCGTTCTTATACCATGACGATGAAGGTGGTTTTCGGACATTTGCTAACTTATACACCACGGTATACCTTGCGAAACCGGAGCTAGTTCAAGGTGTTTCTTCCCCCTTCCTAATTATTGGACAACTGACCGAGAAGTCTCGAGTTCATAGAAGCGGTCCAACATGATCCATGGAAATTGCTAATAGCCGTAATGCTCCTCAACAAGACATCAGGGAAAGTTGCCCTTCCGGTCTTCTGGTATATAGTTGACCGCTGGCCGACGCCGGCAAACCTCGTAAATGGTGGGTGTTGTCTCGATCCTCCGTTCTCAAGCCACCTCACTGAAATTGCGGGTGTTGTATCGTCCCATCAGTTGAATTTGAGACTCTTGAGGCTCTTCTTTATCATTTAGGACTATCCAACATGCGGGCGCGCAGGTTGATAACCCTTTCCAAGATGTACATGGAATACCCGCCGAACCCACGATTGCTTTACAAGTCGAAGGTCGTCAAAGATAAGACGACGATTGATTACCCTCCAACCCATATTTCTCATTACCCTGGGAGTGGTAAATATGCCTTGGACTCGTACAGGATCTTCTGTATGGGGAAAGGAGAATGGAAAAAGGTCCGTTCAGATGACAAGGAATTGCGCAGATATCTTGTGAGTGAATTATCCTGAGTACCAAATGTTTGGCTCTTACGCACGATTTAGCGGTGGAGATGGGCTGTAGAAGAGTTTAAAGAGTGGAATGAGGTGGCCGGTGTTGTGGGACCAATAACTCCGGAGTACCTTGAACGCCTGCCACAAATATTAGCGCAATGAGTGACTCTGTGGTCACCCGTGAGGCTGAAACCGTTCGTCGTAAATGGGTATTAGTGGCCGAGACTCCCGCTGCCCACCTCCCACATTTTGACATCAACTCATACCCAATCCCATTTTTTTCTCTTTCAGATACTTTGAACACTCTCCGGTGAGTGAGTAGTATGTTTCCATGTTAAGTTTTGAACGAACCGCCATGCTTTATACGGTTCTAGATCTACCACGACTCCCAGCCGTTGGGCCGGTCTTTCCTCCCTCCCACCTCAATGACACCGGCATCACACTCGATAGCTGCAACGAAGCCATACAGAGGCACGTTCAGTCCGCACATAATGTTGTTGGTGAATTCCGAGCACATATATGAGATGAGCCCGGGTCTCTTCGGGTGATAGACGTTTATCTCATTCTTTATTGTACATCTCCCCGTTTCAAGATGCGCAATACTATCAAATAACGGCACACGTAAATGTCTCACCTCGTCCACTGGTTGACACACTCAGCCATTGGTCACCAAAGTGTTCATTGATCATCCCGTCGTAGGTTTCGCATATCTCTCAGGCAGTTGGAAATCTATGTTTCCGGTTACCGTGTCCTCCGTGGACGGTGCCGGTTCAGTATTCCACTCCACACTACGGTCGATGAAATCCAGACAGGGTCCGTCAGGGCACACGTCGGACAACAAGACGGGGTGAATCCGGGATTCCAAAGTTCCATCTGTGTCTGTGAGCACTTGAATCGAATTCAGCGATGAATGATCACCCAGGCGGCGTGGCCTCCGACGTCACTTCACCCGCATCGTCTGCCGTCCATGACAAAGACATTATAACCATCCTCGGATATTCTCAGGTCCCAGAGGTCGTCCATGGACGGACCCAAGGTTCGGAGGAGCTCTGGTTTCCTCACGTCCTAAGCATGACATTCCCGCCCGCGCCAAGCGATGACAATCCTGCTGGATATTAGTTACATAGCTCTCCCCCTTTGGCGGGGGTTTGAGAGGAGCCCCTGCAGAGACCAGTTGAGTACTTCAGGTCCTCGCCATTCCTATATATTCACTCAAGATGGCAATTAAATACTCAGCGTGCAGGCTGAGGGACCATCGACGCAGGCGCGAGGAGTGACTAGTGAAGAATCTGTATCCGAGGTAGCGTTCGAGGTCGAGTTGGGGAGGCACCAATCAGCAGAACTTCACCTATTCTATTCTGGTTTTGTCCCTCGGCGGCTGGAAATCCGCATCTTCCTGTGGCTGCAGTCACCCTCTTATCACGGTATTTCATTAAACCCTCACTTCAAATCTTCATGCATTACGTCCTGTAGCATATGTTTCATCGTCACGAGCCTCCTATCCATTCCTTCGTTGCTCTTCTAGATCGTAAGATACACAACTCGTGAGGACGAGGGCGAAAAGTCGCGCCATACTGTCAACTCTTCCACTGACAATGCGAGAAACGTTACATCACTTCTACCACAAGGTGAGAGCGTGAATTATTCGAGAACATTAGCTCGTGCTAGCAGAACCTTTCGATTACGGAAGCTGACGAATGATCATCGGTACGCGTCTCGAAGTTTCAATTAACAAGCTAGTGGAGGCGTGCGGATGCGGTCCACTAGCTCACGGTGTATAGGAACGAACCCCCAGTTTCGCATTCTGATCTTGACCCGCCACCATTCGGCCAACCTCCCCGAAATTCACTAGCCTGGCCCATGCTGGGTCTCTCACTTTTCCAGCACCTTTTTCCTCTGCATTCCGGACTCCTCGTTTCCTCGTAAAGTATTTGGCCTTCTCGGCTCCTCGACTACGTTATGAACGAAGCGACCAGCAGCGCAAGACCGTACGTACGCCCACCGTTATTGATGAAAGGGTTGACAACGTCTGCTAGTCTGAGTGATAATCCGCTTAAAGCACCCCCAACCTTTCCAAACTCTCTTGGATCAGCCAATCGCGCCCACGTCGAGTTCTACAAGGAATTTAAACGTGAAGCCGACGAATACGACGAGGATTTTATTAAGAAGTATGACGACGAAACGACCACCACATTGATTTTCGTGAGCCTTTGCTACGCACGTAATTCAAAAACTAATCTCAGCATCTTCTGGGGCCATAGGCTGGTCTGTTTTCTGCGGTCACATCCGCTTTCATCCTCGACGTTCAGAAAAAACTCAAACCTGATTTCCAAGAAATGAGCTACCATCTCCTCAAGATTGTCGCCAGTGTCTCACTTGGGAACGTCCCAACCGGTGCCGATGCCGCTCTCCCTCAGTGGAATGGCCCCGATCCCATCATCGTCAACGTCCAAGCCATACTTTACTCGAGTTTAGCCGCTTCCGTCTTCGCCGCGTTCATTGCCATGTTGGGCAAGCAATGGCTCAACCGTTATGCCCAGGTGGAGATGCGTGGATCCATTATCGATCGTAGTCGGCATCGACAGCGCAAGATGAACGGGATGGTCACCTGGAACTTTGACCTCGTCATGGAATGTTTTCCTCTCATGCTTCAGGCCGCCCTCCTCCTCCTTGGTTATGCCCTCTCTCAATACCTCTTCTTCCTCAATAAGGCTGTCGCTGGCGTTGTCATCGGTTTTGTAACATTCGGTTTTCTCTTCTACTTCCTCGTCGTTTCTGCCGCCACCCTCTCCTACAACTGCCCATTCCAAACCCCTCTCTCCCTCGTCCTTCGCTTCTTGATACGCTTCGATGATGAACACAAGCAGTGTGTCAAGAGATTCAGGAAGTGGGTCAGGCGTCTCTTTTACTGGGTGAGGAATTGGCAAAAATCAAAATCTGGGAGTTCTGATGGAGGGTTGGGGGCATTTAATGGGAACAGCACTGCTGGCCACATCGAGTTGTCTATTGCGGTTGCCAGTATATCCGACCAACCACCTCGATTCTTCAAAACGGAGACCGACTGGTATGGCTACGTGCTGGATTCGAACTGTATCGCTTGGATGTTCGAGATGACCATGGATATGGACGTAATCATGGCCATCATGAGGTTTATCCCCGAGGTTGTCTGGCACGCTGGCATCCGCACGACCCCATTGGAAAGGCTCTATGATACATTATACGAATGTTTCGACCGTTCGTCAGGACATCCTGCAGTTATCCCCAAACTCAAGGATAGGGCTTATTTAAGCGCCAAGGCCTTCCTCCACCTCGTGATCCAGCGCAAGTGCATCTGTGACGAATCAGACAAGATCACGTTCAAGCCCATCTCCAGTAGACGTGTCATCATGGCTCCGAAACACGAGGGGGACTCAGACCTCAAGACGGACTCGGATCTAGAGTCCACTCTCTGTGTTATATACCGTATCTTTGGTGGTTCTGACCCTATCCACTGGCAGAATTTCTCTTTCACCGTTCCCCATCATATTTGGATGAGTCATATCCTTGTTTACTACACCTGGGATGTCCTCAGGAAAGTAAAGCCTTTACCCGATGACATTGAGGCCGACATCAAGGGATTCATCCTCTATTCTGCTCAATCAGACCACCCCCCTCCTGCGCCTATCGTAGCGGATTGCTTCTTCCTCATCGGGTTCCTCGTCGGGATTGGCTTGCATAGGGATGATTTATCAACCGTTGACAAGAGGTGGGTTGTGGTTTAACGCATTTATTCGACCCTAATTCCGGCTTTCAAAGCTCCAAGGTTAATGCCCGAATCGACGCGATTTATGAAAAACTCGAACAGATTTTCAGGAAGTCCACCCCCGGCGACGACATCGATCGCGCTCTGGAAGCTCTAAAGTTGATCTCTCATCTGCTCAAGCATGTGCCACCCCAAAAAAGCTACAACTTGTTCCATGTGATTGTGCAGTCAATACCTGGGACCCATTCCCAGAAGAACCAGAAGTGGGAAGCTTCTTGTCTTGCTCTCCACGGTGCCTACAAGGAGAAGTTTATTCCACGTCTCGGAGATCCTCGGGATATCCTCATCTTCCTGAAGTACCACTTCGAACTGGTAACCCCGCATAGCAAAGACCAGGATACACCAATACAAAATGCACTGTGTGCGCTGGCCTACACCACTGACTCCGTTGACATCGAGGCTATCAAGAATTTCGATTCCGTGAATCCCTCATTCATTCGCGGTATCTGTTATGCATTTCAAGGTGACCGGCCACCTACACTTCGTGAAGCTGCCCTCTTGTTCCTTTCTTTCATCGGAGACAGGTGGTTCACTGCTAGTTCCCGAATCATCAGCCCGACAGAAATGAGCCAGTTTTACATAGATTGGGCTTCCATTGTGGATGGTTTAGGGGAAAGACCCACTGTCCAGGCTGCTGCCCTCATTGTTCTCCTTGGAATGGCCAACTCTCCTCACTGGTGTTCCTATATTGTCCCAGAGAAATGGACATTGTTGAAACACTTTGCATTGGTTCCAGATGGTTTGCTTTGTGGGTATATCAACAACCTGAACTTGATGGATAAAATCAGGAATGTGGATCATCCCATGGCCATGGTATTTTGGGTGGAGGTGCTGTGGGCCAAGTATGCAGAGTTAACTTCTGAAGTGCAAGGCCAGTTAGCAAAAGTCACAAAGGAGATTGTGCATAATGAGAGGGAGGAAGATCCTAGTAGATCTCAGTCATATATAGACAAGTATCTGGCAAATGTGACTGCAGAGCTCAGGAGGGCAGAAAATGCAGCAAAGCAGGATCCTGCTGCTGTTACTCTCAGGGAGAATCTTCAACGTACTTTGAGAAAGTTGGAACAGTGTTGTAGTGGCTAATAATTGTTAGTGATTTTTGTCCTTTGCTTTCAGAAATTTCTGTGGAATTGCTCATACCCTATTTATTATAAAATGGAAGGGGAGGTCTGGAAATTGCTTTATAGCATAAACTGTTTTCATATATTCAGTTCCACATCACTTCTCAGACATCTATGGTCAGGCCCTTATTTGTAATAAACATTGGGTAATCATGGAAATATGATTGCTATCACACATCAGAATTGGAACATATTTTTTCTGGGGTTTTGGGGGTTAGGTATGCAAGATCAAGTTGTTGACTATGGATAACCTGTATCTAGTGTGCAGATCCACTCTTATTGAAGAACTCAATTGGATTTCTCTTCACAAATTTAGTACTGAGCAGAATAAATCCAACATAATTATTCTGAAATTCATGGACTGGACCCCAGTAATAATCAAGCAGCCCTATGACCTTCTGGACCTTGATGGTCCAATAACTGAAAATATTGGTCACTGATTTATGTTAGTCATTCCACTTTTCTTCTAACCTATCACACATACAGGTTAACTTTCACTCCTAACCCTTTTGCACTATACATATTTATTGGTATGGGTCTTATTCTTGCCTCAAGAGCTGCTAATAACTACAAAAAATACCCAGATCATTACAGTCACAGAATATATATGCTATCATCACTTTCTACTCAGTACATACATAACCAAAATCAAGAATTAACACCTCTCCCAAAGGGTCACCAACAACCAAATAACTACCATCCCACTGTGGCTTAGTTGATAGCTCTAACAATCTCCCAGGCAGATGGAAGACCAATCTTCTAGTGACTGTATCCTCAATCCAGAATGGTCTGGTCTTGTTCTGCATAGTCCCTTCAAAAAACTTGAAATGGTGTCTGTTAAGGGAGATATTGGCTGATGGAATAATTGGTAGGCCTGGGCTTCCAAAGTCCCATCTCATGTGATTTGAAGCTGAGAGCCAGACCATTGAACCATCTACAATGAGAGAGCCCTTCTGTTGACCTTTCTCAACCTTAACCTCTCCTACAGCTTTTCCTGTCTCTATAGACCAGGCCTGAATGGACTGGTGATCTAAGAGAAAAACCATAGACCCATCCCCTGAAATCCTTATATCTGAAATTCCAGACCAGCATTTACCAAGTGTCTGGAGGTGCTCCCCCTTTTCTACATCCCAGACTTCAACCTTCCCAGGTGTACCTATCTTCCAATCAAACCAAACAGCAATTAACCTGCCACCTATCAGCCAGATATCTCTCTGTCTTTTGGCTGGAGTTTGGAATGATGCCTTGCAGAGGCCACTAAAGATATCCCAGGTCTTCACTACTCCAGCTGAATCACTTGAGATAGCAATACCATCTGTTACTTGCAGAGTAATGGATTTGATTGATGCTGGGATCAGTGATGTGGAATTTACATCAGTCATAGTTGGGTCTGGTGATGGAGTACTAATCTGCCAGAATTTGACTGATTTATCATTGGATACTGAGATGAGGGAGGAAGGGGAAGAAAATGCAAGGGCATTGATATCCTCAAGATGGCCAACAAGGATTTTGATCAGGCAGGGATCTGAGCTGGTGATATCCCAAACATAGGCAACACTACCAGCAGCAACTGCAACAAGCCTGCCATCAGGAGAGAAACAACAGTGTTTGGTGTTCCCATTGGCTACATGGAACTTGGTTATTATTGCTCCTGAATTAGAGTTCTGAACTGTAACAACTTCCCCATCACATAAAACAACCTGAGCACCATCCAAGGAGAAAGCAGCATGAGAACCATCATATGTATACATAATGTGGTCATCATTGATGTTCTGCTGGTAAACTTTACCCTCAGATATGAAGATGAGATGTTGAGGATCAGTAGGAGAGAAGCTAACATAGCATGCATTAGCCTGTTGGTTTATAATATGATGGCATTCTCCTGTCTGAATATCCCATAGCCTAATTGTCTCATCCTGAGATCCTGAAGCAATTCTGGTGTAATCTACTGAGATAGAGACAGACTGAACCTGCTTGGTGTGACCATGGAAGGTCCTAATAACTCCACCAGTCTGTATATCCCAAAGCTTGATGGTGTAATCATTGCTTCCAGAGACAATTGATAACCCATCTGATGAGAAGGTGAGGGAGTTTACTTCATGTGTATGCCCAGAAAGGACAGCTGTCTGTCTGCCTATAATCACATCAAGGATGATGATGTCTCCACCCACAGATCCAACTCCAATGGTATTATTCCAGTATGAGAGGGCAAGTGGCTCATTGTCTAATACAACTGTACAGGACCATATTCCCCACTCTGTTGGGAGTCCCTTAACCATCCTTACTTGCTGCAAGAGCTCTGTGCCATAGCACTTATGAAGCCAAGATGAGGAAGGGGACAATACAAGGGCAGAGTGGTAAATATGAGAAGGGGAGCTACAGATCACTTCAAAGTATTCCAAGAGAAAATGCTGGCTGTCAGTAGTCCACTTGCAGGTAACTCCTGCCTAAATAACCATAAGCACAAACTTCCTGACAGGATGCATAGTGTACAACTTACCAATATGTACCACTGTTGTATATCATTGAGGGCATGGTTACCAACCTCAAGGTTTCCCATAAGGCTGAGGGCCTCAATCCAGAATAGCAAGCAAGTTGTGAAGAACTTATCAATTGCCTCATGCACCTCAACATCAAGACTGCTACTGATAGTCCCCATGAGGTGTTTTGTCCAGAAGCAGCATGCATATTCTAAAGTATCTCCAATGTAAGTTGCCTTCCTTTCAGGAAGATCCTCAATATTACTAAGAAAAACATAATCATCCAGTTCACATATATTCTTCTTCAACCTCCCCTTCATTACATTGAGACATGAAAGCAAGATCTCTCTGTGGTTAATTGAAGGTTGTATGAAGAACCGGTGATCAGTGCATCGTCCTGGGTCTGTGAAGAAGTCAGAGAATGATTTGTGGAAGATCCAGACTGGATCTTCTATGCTATCTGGGACAAGGAAGATGGAGTGGAGGGTTCGTAGGGAGCTGTATATTCTGGATGGAGTACCACAGTTTCCAAGGAGGTCTGAGAGGGTTTTGATGGAGAGTGGGTGGAAGATAAGCATCACTGTGCCCACCACAGATTTGAAATGGGAGTAGAGCCTGGGGTTATGTGAATCCACATCATGGAAGGCTTGCTCTAGGATTTGGGTATAGAGGAGATCAATGCCTGGCCTTCCTTCATGAGAAGTCTCTTGTGGGAATGAAATAATGAGGTCAAGCCTCTCATAAGGGGAGTGGAAATGGGATGAAACAAACTTGACAACTGTTGAAGCATAGATGAAAAAGCCAGCTGCCCTCCTATGGAGGATATCAATGATGTGTGGGCTTGGCCAATCCTCTGCAAAACCACAGTCACTTCGGGCTTGGGAAATCCCAGCGAGCTGGGTTTTCAAGAACAGCTTGATGTCACTGTCCATTGGAGAGATTCCAACCCCATGATGCTTGAGAAAATCCACATGAGGCTGAAGAGAACTCGAACGGAATCCGGAGCGAATTCGGGGTTCAGGCCTGCCAGTGATGAGGAATTTGACGAGGGGGATCTTGTCCACATAGCGGGAGAGCACAGAGAGAAGCGCGGACGCAGGCTCCGTATCTTGACACTCATTGAGGGCATCAATGATGATGAGAGTCGGAATTTGCGAAACTTGGAACGGACCAACGAGGAGTTTCTCGATTTGGGAACAAAGGGACTCCCGTCCAACATCAGGGCTCGCCCCCAAGGCAACAAGCAGCTCATCTCGGAAGCGCGGATATCGATGAGCGAGTTGGAAGGCCAAGGTAGGAAAAATGATTCGGAGGTTTCTCCTGCTCTCGAAATCCCGCGAACAGAAAAAGCTCGCCCCGAGCTTCCCGTCGGCAAAGCTCCTCTCCGCGAACGTCTGGGCGATAGTCGACTTCCCAGTCCCGGCGAGACCCCAAAGCCAGAATACGCGTTTGTCCTGTTCATCATTTAACCAGTGTTCAAGCCGGAAGAGGATGTCTCTCCTGGTTCCCTTCATGCATCCCTGCCTATCCCCGCAATGATATCCAGCATCTGCGGTATGATACATTCCATTAAGAAGAGCCAGGTCCACTCTGCCCTGTTTGCTTGTTCATCACTGCATGCGGACAGATCTTTGGGAGCAAGACTCACAATGGACCCCTGACTCTCATCGTAGATGTCTTGTTGCAAGGACGTCTGGCGAGGATGTTAGGTAAGGTAGCAGCGGGAACTCTGGACTAACCTGATAATCCATCATGGCTTCGCGGATATCATCGAGCAGGTCGCCGAGCTTATCCATGCCCTCGGTATTTTCCAGGAAGCCTGTGACCTTGCCCCGCTGTTCCAGAACGGTGAGTTCCCGAGGAATATTAACAAGATTCCTGGTAAGCAATGTACGTTAAACTGACTACCGACCCTGAGGAACATGAGGTTACCGTTCGAGAATCACCCTCCTCGTTTTTTCTTTGACTTTATCCTCGGGAACAGGGACACTCAGCGATCCTCCCAGTTCCTCGACTCGGGGTATCAACGATTCTATCGTTTGGTGGCAGACGATCGTTTGCTAGGTCCGTCGTCAGCACCATGAATCGTTTAGTTTGGGAGATAGTATGTACGTCGCAATGGTTCAGGATGGTCAAGAGACCTTCCTTAATAGATTTGAGAGGGGGGAAGGCGTCCAAGGACTCTTTCACCGGATTGATGACCGACTTGGTTGTGGTGTGCGCGGTGGAATTCCAATCTGACTCGCTCTCAGGTGCTACTCCTGGGTCAACGGTATGACTTGAAGACCCCGGACGGTTGCTTTTGTCTCTTTTGAAAATGGATCGGAATCGGCCAGAGATGGAGGGGCGGCCTGTGATGCGCGAAAAAGTAGGGTCAGATAGGTCATCCAGAAAAAGTTGGTTGTATACCGTCGGGGTCCTGTTTACGAGGGATCAATGGACTCGGCGTTGGCAAAGTTGAGACACCAACGCGAAGATCTAGAGTTGACTCTGTGGGACGTGGCAGGACAGTATCAGCTTCCCTGATCTCGCTCCTGGCTCTGCTTTGCTTTCGACGATTGTCTTTTCGCAGAGGGAGGATATTGGAAAACTTCATATCGTCTCTGGGTCGGCGTAGATGTTGGTGTGATAACAGATAGATGGTCTCGTGGTTTTCATTTGATCTGATAAGCGATGTTTTCTGCGCCGTGACGCTCTGAAGGAGGACCTTCCTTATGCCCCATCTTAACTATTCTGACAGTGTTGGGGAAATATTCCTGTTGGTAGACTCGATGGCGGTCCTCCTGAGAAGTCGTTAAACCTCCAGCGAACTGGGTCGCGGGCCTTCTACCGTTCTCTGTGCGTTGATTCCTATTGCAGTTGACGCATTTCATGTCTGGGAAAACCCAAGGGTAATCTCTAGGAGTTAGGAAGGGACAACTGGCTTGGATACCGAAGGTTAAAGGGCTCAAATGAATGGCGAGAAGTAATTTTAAGTACAAATAAAATGCAACGATCCACAACTAAACCCCACGTTCCTCCAATCAAGTCCCAAGAGGCCCATCGTCAGCTTTGACACTGGGGGTTACTCGAAACAAGTAAGGAGGGTGAGGGAGGTCAGAGGGTTGCTGGTTGCACCTGGGTCCGGAGGACCAAGCGCTGGGTACATGAGATACATATAAGCCGTCTCAAAGATGTCTGTTCTGTCGGAAGCTGTTAGCCAGAGAAGATACTGCGTATGGCATGCTCTAGTAGAAGTGGCGGTCATCGAAAGCCTTGTCCGGTGGCGGTGGACGGCCCCCCGTTGGATGAGAGTCAGGGTAGGGAACGCCGTGTCCCAGACGGTCGTAACTTTGCTTGAAAACATCAGTGTGGGGTGAAAGACTTACCAGAAGGATCACGTAGCCATTGAAACCAGATCCGTAAGTTTTCAACCTGGCCACCTTATTCCGACGTGCATCCACCAGCCTCGACTGTCTTTATCTGTTAGCAAATGGTTTTCTACACAGTTGGGGTTTACGCACTTTCCCAAGCAGTCGTGGATCCCAATCGTAGATCTGGGCCCGCATTATCTTTGATTTGCTGCTTGTTAACGCAATCAGACAAAGTTTTGGCAGCAGGGCACAGGGATGGATGACGAGACGGGAGCTTGTGAATCAACCGTCTAGAATACCACTGAACCACGTTGGTTGCACCTGGCTAAGGGCCAAAGGACGTAACAGGTTTGAAATTTCTAACGGATGTGGAGAGCCCACGAAGAGAAAAAAAACGGGGTGGTGTTTCAGTTAACGTGTTGTTGCTATATCGTCAAGGCTGAGTATACCTGATTTACTTGGGTTGTTCGGGTGCGGATCATGCAACGGTTGGGAGGAATGCATCCGACAGGAATCTCGACCTTACAAGGATCAATCCATGTCAATGCGAGATAACACGACCATTCTATGAAACAAAAACCTCCAAGGTAGCTTCTGGATGAGATCATGATCAGAAAATTTTCACCATTCATTCAAGGGAATGACGAAACCCGGCGTGGGTAACTAAATTGCCTTTATCTCCGCTTTGCAGTTTCGTCATGGGCACGGATGGCAAAGTGGATGTCACCCTGTGGAATAGGACCGGTGGAGAGAGTCGCTACATGTCAACCGGATAACCAGACATTGTGGCTTGGAATCCCAATGTCCCCACCGGTTGCCTTGTTGACATTTCGTAGAGCCAATGTGTTATTCTTGCAGGGGCGTTTCCGTCGGGGAATCAATTGTCCTTATCTCTGCCTTCATGACGAGAGGTGACGTCTTGCCTTCCAGCGGCCCAGGCAGTTGTAGGTTCTGTGGGATCGTTCCCATGAGTTGCCATAGGCGCCCTAACTGTTTGAAAATTCGCCGATCGATAGATAGCGTAGCTCGCTGGAAAGGTTGATTGAGCGTAGATAGGGTATCCTTCCTGACCGCCTTGAACTTTATCGGAGCGGAAATATGATGACGCCAATAGCAAACACGATAGTGACCTCACGAAGTATGATTTTACCGAGACTAGGGGGTATCCAGTAACCTAAGATATTTTAGCGAGTTCTGTCAACACTTATCTAGCTTCTCGCGTCCCTAAGAACACGGACTTCCTTGGATCTTACAGTGGGTTGCTGATGTCAATGGGGAAACCGACGGCAGACGGTCTGAGGTTTCAGTAAGGACACGAATTCCGCACTCGCGTTGAGTCCTTTGCACGGCCGCGTGGGCCTCGGTTCCTCCCGGAGAGGGGTCGCAGCTATCATTTGAGAAAGATTGGGCCAGGCTGGCAAACGGCGAAATCTGAGAAGGAACCAATACAATCCCTGAACCGGATTTGTGGGATCACCACCGCCTTCGTGGAATGGACAAAGCTTACCAGCGTAGTGGCTCCGCTTTCCCAAATGATCCTTCCCCTGGGCGATCCATAATGATAGGGTAGGAATGTTCCGTCATCCTAAGTAAAACGGCGACATAATCTACGGAGGTCCCAAAGGGTCCATCGACCACCATTGGGATGAACGGGGATTAAACAGCCGCTATTCCCAGTCGGAGCCAGCCGACCAAACATGAGGTGGGGGGCCAGTCACGGCCCCTTTTATGGTGATGCGAGACGAGAACACATGGCCGCACAACGTTTAGTTGGCGATAAGTGTCTGTTGTGAGGAAAGGCGCTGTAGTTAAAGCCACAAATGTTTCAATATCTTCCGGCATGAACATGGAAGTCTCAAGGGTATTCGATCATTGTTTGGCATTATTTGTCAAACCCTTTCACCACTCGACTAGAAAGAAAGGCGTTCAGCAACCATGGTAAGTCGTTCTCAATCTACAATGCGGCTTTCGGACAACCACTACTGATGTGTTTCACGCGTTTTTGTAGCCTCCTCCAAAATCCAAGGGTGGAAAAATGCTCAGTTTGGTCAACTGGCGGATGAAGATCACGATCAACGATGGACGCTCTTTCGTCGGCCAGATGCTCGCGTTTGACCGGCACATGAACCTCGTTCTGGCAGACTGTGAAGAGTTCAGACAGGTTAGGCCGAAGAAGAAGCCGGGCGAAACTGAGACCCCCGCCATGCAGGAGATGAAGAGGACGTTGGGTCTTGTGATTTTGCGGGGAGAGACGGTGGTTAGCCTGAGCGTGGAAGGGCCTCCACCTGTCGTCGATGAGGATAAGAAATCTTCTGTACGTGTATTTTACCCCAGAGAGAGCTTTTTTGCTGGACGTGTCGCTGATCAACTTATCCATTCGTGTGACACATTGTAGTTACCTAGCGGACCTGGCCGTGGTATGCCTGCTGGTCGTGGTATGGGAATTGTGCCTCCAGGTGTGTTGTATAATGAATCTATCGGAGATATCGCACCCAATTGGCTGTTAGGTCCCCCTGGTGGCTTCGGTTTTGGCCCCCCCGGTATGCAAGGACCCCCACCAGGCTTCCGACCTCCAGGCTTCCCTCCTGGTATGCCTGGTCCTGGATTCCCACCTGGTCCCCCACCTGGTTTCGGTGGGCCTCCACCCGGGTATGTGAATCCAGTACGATTACGCCTTTAATCTCGGTCTGATTTGGCGCCCGTAGCTTCCAGCCTCCTCCTCAATAAGGTTCCTGCATTCAGTTGATTAATGTACACGCCGTGTAGTAAAATCATCGTCTCTCAGTGTTTCAAAATCTGCTGCTGTAACCCAAGATGTAAGACAACCCTCGATTGCGTTTAACTGAAGAAGATTTGGTGGTCTTCCTGGATGGGGTTGAGCTGGAATTTGACAAACGGAGTGAAAACGTTTCATACAAGTTTAATCCCTAACATCAATACAGTGGAGTACCTAAAGACCGAAAACGAGATAACGGCGACCTCCGCCGAGGGGGATAAAGTATTGGCGGTCATCACAGCCTCAAGGTCTTCAACAGCTTGCCGAAGAATCCCGACTGAGTTGGGTTCTGATAGGATCTGACGGGAACGGGCAAACGTTCCCCGTTGTTGCCTGTAGGGGGGAAGGTTAATGTTCAACGTTATTTGGCCATCGGATAGAGGATGGAGAACATACCTTCTTTCGGCGCCTGGGCAAAGTTGACCACAAAGATTCTCGAATCGTTCTCAATAGCAACGCACATCCTTCCGATGCATTCATCCCATGCGACGCATCGTGCGGGGGCGGAAGCTATAAGACTCGACAGACCCTCCCACATGTGGACGAGTTTAACCCTCAACTTCTTCCTCCGCATCGGGATGCCATTAACAATGGCTTCGACCTCTTCGCTCTCAGGGTCATCCCCATCTTCGGTCATGGATGGCGGTGGTGCCGAGTATATTGCAAAACCTTGAAGGGGAGAAGACTCCCGTATAGAATCGGCGTTCCAATAGACAAGCGAGTGGTTTGAGCCTGGGAGGCAGTTTATTTTTCCATCTGTCCCGGGAAATCCATAGGGACAGGGATCCCTGGTAGGGGTCAAGAGGAAGTAACGGGTCGCGTGCTCGCGGATGAAGGCCTCCCTGCCACCCGGGGCATCCTCTATTTCTTTCGGGAGCGGAAATGGGACAACAGGCAAGGGCCGATTTGATTCTGCCCAGGGTCTGGAGGGCAAACTGACCCTGCACAAAGTTCTCCATCCTGTAACCGGGTCTTCGGTGGACGAACAGAGAACCGAGATTGTTCTGGAAGTTTGCGCGATCAGATTTGGAGGCGATTCTGGATCAAGATCAAAGCCTGCATATGTGGAAAAGAGCGGAGGATTGTCTGTGATATTGATCGATTCGACGTCGCTGCGATTCAGATATATGGCCGAAATGGGGAGCTGTTCGTCAGAGACAGTGTCGAGTACGGGTATGTTGAAAATCGCGAAGACGACTCCGTGGACTTTGTCTGTCCGGACGACAAAGATGGTCGCCTCAGAGGGTAAAAGTCGGATTGCTTTGATGGCGGAGTTCTAGACCAACAATTCAGTAATAGAAGGGCGGGGATGAATAGAAAGGCCGGGTACCTCGGCGGGTAGACTGAGGGGCGGGCAATTAATCACGGAACAGCCGGGCAACCCCAAGTTCTTGAATAGAATCTTGCGAGTGCCTTTGACGACCGCCATACATGGAGAACCGAACATCTCTGCGAGATTGATCGGTCCTAAAGGAGATCCAGAACTGAGTTCTGCAATGAGTTTGAAAGGGGATGGCTGTCTTCGGGCGTGCTCGAGAAACTCTTTCGAACCAGGGAAGTAGAGGTCTGGGTCGCTGAGTTCTTCGAGAGCGGCGAGGGAACAAAATAGTGCATAGCACTGGTATTTGAGTGGAACTGGTGCATCGACCGGTGATGTGGGGCTGAGGTCGGATATGTCGAATCTAGAAGATCGTCAATGGCAGAAAACACAAGTTGGTCATCGATGCCTACCCCTGAGCAGCCATCTTGTACCTTTTAGACCGAATATCCTTAATCGTGTACGCGATCATGATGCCGTTCTGGCCGTGTAATCTCATGTATTTTGCTTGAAGATTATATGCCTGGGTCGGTGTGTCGGTCTTCGCCAAAGGTAAAGCTCCGCCTTTTCTGTAGTCGAGAACAAAAACCATGAGGGCAAAGGAATTGCAATTTTCCTCTTTGACAGATGCGACGAGGTAAGTGCCTCCGGGAAGGATGACCATGGATTGAATGTGATGGAAAGCTTCGACTGCTCGTACCCAGTATGGACTGGGGTTTCGAGATGAAAGGTTCTTGGACAACGAGAGAGAGCGGATAAACAGCCGCTCCGCTTCGAGGCCGCTGAGTTTCGCGAACGAGCGTCGTGAGGTTGGGGGAAGAGGCGGAATTGGAAGGTTCAGTCTCCGCAGAAGGCGTTTCCAGATGGAAGCGTGGTGGGTGAGAGCGTAGAACCGTTTGTTGACCATACGAATGCTGAGGATATCCTGAACTCTGAGTATGTGAAGCACTCCATCGAGGAGCACGTCGTTTGGCAAGTCATCGAGACAATAGCGAAGACGGAACCAGGCTTTGCCGAAGGAGGTTGACAAGGAGGAACCGAAAGATGTTGAAGGGATCATTGCCAGCAATGAGGGAAAACGTAGAACGGTATGCAAAGGCCGCAGCCCGTATGTATATTAGTGTTTTGTAAAGGGGAAATGACCCATTGAGCTGTTCCCGATCGAGTGTTTGTGAACGAAGATGGAAATGTTCAACCTGTTGAGCATTTCCAAAATTGGAGAGTGCCAGCGAAAGGCGATACCTCCTGCTTCTCCCGCATCCCAAGCACTCTCACACGACCATCACAATGGGCTTCCGTCAGGCTGGTGTCCTCACCACAGTTGGCTTCTTCCTTGGTATCGTCTTTTGATTTCGCCTGACATCTTCGTCTTAACCGGAACCTGGTTGCAGGAGTTATTTTTATGTGCTTTACCATCGACTACCGCATCCTGCATATCAAAATCACAGCCGAAGCCACTCAGGACGCCACGCACTTTTACACCCTCTTTTACAATGCCCCACCCGCCATTAAGGTAAGTTGACTCGCCTTTGTTCATTGTTGTCGTATCGCTGATAAACGGTCTGAAAGACGTTTCTTCACTCAATGATGGGAATTGGTATCATCTGTTTGTTGGGAAAGCTTCACAAGTGGGACGAGAGCGCGGTTTGGTTCGATGGATCTTCCCTCGGTATGAAAAAATTCACATGGGCTCGATCACGCTTTCAACTTACGGGTTTCGTGCAGCCGTGTTCGTGTTTGCCATTGCGGTTTACTTGACTGTCACTATCCCCGCTTTGAGGGCTGTGGTTAACCCTGCCGAGGCGGATCCAGATTTCACCCTCGACCAAAACCTTGGGCTGATTGGTGCCGGTAATACGATTATCGCCGGCTTGTTGGCCTTGGTTCTTGTCATGCAGGTACGATCGTTTATAGAGCGGCGAACGAGGTTAAATATTTTTCATATTTAGGGTGGGCAAGAGTATGCGAAGCGCATCGAAGCCAAGGAACTGGTCGCCACGGAGAAGGAAAAGGCCAAGGCGGCCAAGTCGGAGTAAACAGTTTTTTATGATATGCTCGATTTATTTATTTGTTTACTGTTGTCGTTCACGCCCCTTCTGCTCTCATGCACTCCCGCTCTGACTCGGTTCAGCGGCTACTATCGTGGTGTTCCTCAAAAGGAATACACATAGACAAACGGTTGTCTGTTATTCAAGAAGAAATCTCGGGGGAATTATCGATTTTCAATCTGACTGAGGAAGCGATTCCGGTATCTCAAACACGCGAGTACCCTGATTATGCCAGGGATTTGTGGATCTTCTAAGTATGCCGTTAGTGGTTACGATACCCAGACGATGGATGATATCCATTCGGACCTGTGCTCCCTCTGACTCCCTGGTCACCTGTCTTGCGGATAATGGGATTCACGTCCCGGTTTACGGTCACGAAGCCCAGTTGGCGCTCGCTTTGGCGCTGTACAACGAGTTGTACGTACTCAAGCTCAACGTTCAGGGTGTGGAGTTCTTACGATATCGTCTATAGTTTGCTTGGGCCACGGTCAGCGTGGGCTGACTATCTACAATCTCTGCCCCAGACGACGGTGCCAATAGGCCTCTTCTGGGGGTACAAATATTCCGAAGACGACGTTCCTGACAGGGAAGCTATTGACTGGAAGGGCAATCGCGACCTGATACAACTATTTGTCAACCCAGAGACAGGAGTGGAGAGACTGGCAAGCCTTCTTGATTTGAATGTTGGTCCGCGCCCGACTGATGCTACTTGGAGTCTGTCGTGATTGTAGACCGAAATTCATGGATTTTACGAGAGGGTTGTGGAACCGTTTTTGTCGTCGTCATCGGGGGAGGTGAATTTGAGGGGGTATCATCACGCATATTCTCTGGTGACCTCGCGTGCATTTCTGGTCGATGGATACCACGGGCTGAGTATGGTTCCCATTGCGGACAGGTGAGTAAGGGTACCGGTTATCCTGGATGTCCATGCTGTGAATCAAGCAAGCTGTCAGCCCGTTAAAATTTTCTTGATCCCTCCGGCTATTTTTCCCTTTGAGCGGTTGGCTTCTGTTCTTGTTCATCTCCACAGCGTTAAAATTTGATATTGACCTCTTTCATTCTGTAGTTTCAATCATTCTCGCCGGAACCAGATCCACCTCGAGGTGAGTTGAAAACGATTCGCTCCAAGTTACGGTTGAAAGCCGGAACCGCTGCTGTGGTAGGCGGCAGATTGGCACGGCATCCGGTTTTTGTCCACCTCGATCGGGCGCGCGGGGCTCAGGTGGCACCCGACCGTTACGAGAGCACAACCCTCGTTTCGAGTGTGCGGCTGGTTTCCTGACAAATCATTTTTAGAGTGATTTTGATGTTTGTATGGAATGCGGAAGCGTCAAGGAATGCTTTCACGACAGACACGGGCCTCCTCTGGTTTCCGACTATCGCTCATCAGACTCGGAAGAAGACGAAGAGGATGAGGTCGAGATGGTCACCAACGCCGTCATCCACCCCGCCCACGAGGTTTTCAATACCTATGGCGAGTCCCTTTCGAATCACGAGTTGTTAATTAATTATGGTTTCCGATTACCCACCTAAAATATTTATTTATTATTTTTCAATAACAAGGATAACTCCGGACGGAGGAAGCTATTCCCAAGATAGAAAACTTCTTGATGGACGTATTTGATGAAGATGATCGAGTGGATCTGAGATTCGACGAAGAAAGTCCCATTGATACTGCAAATTTGGGGTCCTCGCCAGTTTATATAACGTCCAAACGCCTCCAGCCCGTCCCCCTTCCACACCCACTACGGCGACGACGACCAATCCTCTCCTTCTTCATCCCCCTCCTCCCCCTCCCTCCTCTAGATCTCATGGATACCAACTGGTGCTTGTACTGCGAAACCAAAATCGTAAGTCATCTCCATTCCTTCCTCCCTTTTGGCGCTTCTCACCACGAGGTTTCCGCCAGGAGGGTGAATTCCCTTACTGTGGTCGCGAGTGCCAGGCCATGGATGATCCAGACTCGGTCCCTCAACTACACCACTCATTCCAAGGAACCGACGAGGACGGCATTCGCGCTTGGGCTGCTCAGATTCCAGCTGATGCTGAATGCGACTACCAGGACGAGGACGATTCGTTTTCCATTAGATCTTCATCCTCCGGCTTCTTCGAATCTCAACCCCCGCGAACACCAAAGCTCCTCCTCCCTCACCAAAAGCCTCTCCCTCCCACGCTTTGCACCTCCGCCCTCAAACCATCCTGCTCCCAATCTCCCTCACTCCCGATCCACACACCTCAGAGGCCCATCTCACGCCTTTTGAGGGAGTGTGTCTTGTCCGAGTCATACAAAACCTCGTCCATCCTCACCGACTCTATCTCAACCCCCCAAACAAAACCTTCCTCCTTTTTCTCCCAAATCGCCAGCCACGTTCGTTCGTGGGTTGCGACCCCTCCTCAGCCTGCAATTGTGGGCGTAGACCAGCATTTCGCTTCTAGATCTTGTTTGTACTTGGAGGAGGACGACATTGTGGATTCTATGGTCAAGCTCGACTGGAATCTGGCGAACGAGAAAAGCCCGTCACCTGTCCGCTCGGATGCGGAAGAGAATGACTACCTACCCATGAGTCGGCATTCACCGACTCCAACACCCCGTCCTACGATCTCATGCTCACTCTCGTGCACCTCCGACACTGATTCTTCCTCCGTTCTCGAGACGTTGGTGGAGGAACTCCACCCAGCCTTCAAGAGCCGGGGCAGGAAGGCCGTCCGATGTGTTTCATGATATACCTCCGCTCCCTCCCCACCATGCATTTCCTGTCTTATCTCCCTCTCTCATAGATGTTTTGTCATTGCTGCATTCGTTCGTCGTCGCCTTGCATATCTCTCGCACTCTCCCTCGCCTCCCGTCACTCGGCCTTGGGCCCTTCGCCAAAACGCCCACCGTGCCCTTGAAGCCGAATGTACGCCTTCTTGCTGTCGCCCGATTATATCGCCACGGACGTTACCTAGTTCATTCACCACCCAGACACGTCACGTCTGCACCCACATACAAACGTCATCCTTCCTCACCACACCTTTCGTACTCTTCATTCCCGCTTGTTTTATATATAGCTCTCACGTTATACTGTACCATCACCATTTTGCTGCCCATCCTGGGGAACAGCAATGAGGGGCCGAGGGCCGCCTGGTTACTTAGCACTATCGTTATGTACCTCGTTCAATATAGACGTGCTCTTGTTTGCCAACATGTTGGCTCTCGGTTGAATTTCTTGTCGCCTCGACTGAGGATTGGTTTGGGTCTGTGGTTGCAGTGCCGGAGTCGTGGGATGAGATTGCCAGTCAGGTTTTAGCGCACAAAGTGGACAGGTTTCTTACAGACCCTTCTGATGGGAATGGACGGTTTTGGTTTGGTCCTGTCAGCGGCACAGGGTGGGTGACAGAATGATGCCCATTTGATTCCATGGTAATGGGTTGGGAATTACAAGAACCCAGGAGCGTAAGTTCAGTCCCACTCTCACGTTCCATTGGTTCCTCGCGTAGGGACCGCCCGAGACAACATCTACCGTCTAGCGGGTGGGGCGAATGAGGCGTGAGTGGCTGCCACAAGCGCCATTGCGATGAGTGCTTGACTGGGAATGGGCTGAGGATCGGTTGATCCTACCTATACGGCAAGAATCTCGGTACCACTGGATGATTGGACTTCAGGCGGCCGTGGTTGTTTCCCAGAGAGTGCCAATGATGGCCAACTGAACTGAAAGTAAGTTGATGATGGTATAGTAGGGAGATGAATGGTGATGAGTATGCTGTTGATGTAGCAAACTGACAAGGAGCAAGTAACCCAAAGCTGCAAACAAGGCATACGTCGGAAGAGGAGGCCGGGATGAGGAATGTAGCGGTGCCGGGAGCCGCAAGGATAGCTCGTTCGGCCGAACGATGACCGGTATCTATTTGATCCGAACCGTTCCTTGATTGACGCTTTGCTTTCTAAGGTATAGCGTGTCCTCCCTTTCTCGGCATAGCACGGCGAATTTCTGGATAATTATTGTTTATTTTAATATATTATTATTATACGCGCGCCTCGACCATGAGAACATCTTTACTTACGCGTCTTGCTGAGAAACGACTGCTGGTAGAAATAGTTCCTCGACGTAAACTTCCAGTAGCTTTTCTGTCGTATTCCCCCCTCGTTGGACCCAAAAGATGAGCTTCTGTGCTGCTTTCACTGAGTAGAGCGCGATCGCTAGCCATCCTCAACCAGCAGATCGACAATGGAGCGCCCGACCACCAAGATTGCTACTGCTGACCACCTCCGCACATTGCCCGATTCCACCGCTGGACGATTCGCTCGTTTCCCTCGGATACCCTAGAGGAGTACAAAAAAAAAACCTTGCGCGAACATTACCCACGAGTCTCGCCATTTCCACCCCACGTGAAACTCGTCACAGATGAGCCACCACACCCTCAAGGATAGAGTATCTTCCCATTCCGAAGAAACGGATGTCGTGGAGATCAAGAAAGCACTCGCAACCTCCAGCGCGGACAAGGAACTTGCTGCATCGTCTACCGCGAGTAGGTTGTGTCTTCCACTACGCGTTAATCCAACTCACATTCTCCACTTTTTCAAGTGTTGTCGATTGCATGCTATTGCATGGCCTCAATCTTAATGACCCTTGTGAACAAGGTCACCTACGTTTTTCCCCGCGTCAATGCAAGATATTGATAGACCCGTAGTTTGTTGTTTCAGGTCAAAACTTTTCCATGAACTTCCTCCTATTGTGCATCCAATCAACTGTTTGTTGCGCTTGCGTTGCCTTCGTCAAAAAACTGGGAATAATATCATTTCGAGATTTTGACGTTCAAGATGCTAAGCGGTGGTTTCCAATCAGTTTCTTGCTCGTTAGTGTCATCTACACTGGCTCAAAGAGCTTAGTAAGTTTCACTCACCGGTCTGGGTCCCAGTACACCATTGACCACCCTTACAGCAATATCTCAGCATCCCCATCTACACCATATTCAAAAATCTCACGATTATACTAATTGTATGCTCCTCATCAACCACATGACTATTCCATGTCTGAGTCTCTCATAGGCATATGGGGAGGTGATTTGGTTCGGTGGTCGTGTCACCGGGTTAACTCTTGTTTCCTTCTTCTTCATGGTGCGTCAGAGTACCCCTTTGCTGGCCGTTCGAGGTGCTAATCGGCATGTTTAGGTCTTATCTTCAATCATCGCCGCTATGACCGACGCTTCGAGCACCGGTGATCTCGATGGTGCAAGTTCAGTCTTAATCGACCTTCCTCGGGTCACCAGCGCTATGAGGAACTTGAATGTCGGCTACTTCTGGATGATGGTCAACTGCGCTACAAGTGCTGCCTATGTGATCTCGGCTTGTTATTGCGGCCGTACCCTGCTTCTAACTCCACGTTCACATAGGTACTTGCGATGCGCAAACGAATCAAATCCACAGGATTTTCTGATTGGGATACCATGTTTTACAACAATCTGCTCTCCATACCGGTTCTTGCAGTCTTTTCGATTATCGTTGAGGACTGGGGTTCGGCAAACCTCAACCGAAACTTGTGAGCTTTCCAGAGCTCTCTCGTGGACGACAAGGCTGATGATCCTTCTCCAGCCCTGAAGAAACCCGTAACCTTCTCCTGTTTGCAATCGCGTTCTCGGGAGCGGCCGCGGTTGGAATTTCTTACACGACCGCCTGGTGTGTTCGAGTCACGAGCAGCACGACATATAGGTTTGTCGTATCAATTTTTTCCTGCTCGTCTTGCTCCACTCATCTGAGATCAGCATGGTTGGCGCTTTGAATAAACTGCCGATCGCGGCGTCCGGCATGATCTTCTTCGGTGACCCAGTTACATTCGGATCTGTGTCGGCAGTATCGATCGGGTTCTTTGCTGGGATCGTGTATGCGGTCGCCAAGAACAACCAGAAGAAAGCCGAGAGTGCTCGTGCGCAAGCAGACGCAATTCTTCCATTGACGGCGACGGCGACGAGAAAGCCATAGATTACGTAGATCACCCTGACCGATGATCAGCAGAGAGTTGTGTATAACTAAGCCGGACGACCTCTCAGAGGAAAGGCGTACGTATCCATGATCATCAGCCAGTGGAATGACATTCGTTTATCTCGCACGTGCGCATGATACCATACCATCGCGATCTCATCGCAGGTAAAATCTTTCTGATTTCGATCCCCCAACGTTTTGTTCACAACCACCACGATGCCATCTTCCCAGATACTTCACCCTCCCAGGTTAGCTCCGATATTTGCTACCTCACCAAGTGCGCCAGGCACCCCCGTGCACTCCATCCAGACTGTGCGAAGAAAAGCTGCTGGTCATTCTGGCCCATTGACAAAGATCCTCGTTGCAAATAGAGGAGTAAGCCCCCACACCCTTCTCTAGATGATCAAACTTGACGCGATCAACCCCAGGAAATTGCGATTCGCGTTTTTCGTACGGCCCATGAATTAGCTATGCATACCGTTGCTATCTATTCCTTTGAAGATCGCCTCTCTGCCCATCGCCAGAAGGTTTGTGCGCTTGTCGCCGTCCATCCGCCGGTTGCATCTTAACTCACGGATGCAGGCTGATGAGGCTTATCAAGTGGGGAAGGGTCTTACACCGGTTGCGGCGTACCTTGCCCAGGACGACATCATTAGAATTGCCCTAGAACATGGTGTAGACATGATCCACCCGGGGTACGTTGTATCCCCCGTGCTTCCTGCCCTGGTCCTCATTCGCTGCCGTAGATATGGTTTCCTTTCTGAAAACGCGCAATTTGCGCGCAAGGTAGAACAGGCTGGACTTGCATTCGTTGGGCCCTCCCCGGAAGTCATTGATTCGCTTGGAGATAAGACCAAGGCTCGGGACATCGGTCCGTATAGCTGGCCATTCCGTTAATGCTCTGGTGCTAATGTCATTTTCACCATCCAATTCACAGCCATGAAGGTTGGAGTTCCCGTAGTACCAGGGACTCCCGGTCCCGTCGCCGCGTATACCGAAGCAGAGACTTTCATCAAAGAATACGGATTCCCTGGTGTGTCTCTCTTCCGCGGGCTGTATCCCTTTTCGAAATGCTGAATACAATCATAGTCATCATTAAGGCGGCAATGGGAGGCGGAGGTCGCGGTATGAGGGTTGTCCGCGAGCAATCTGAGTTGGAAGACGCGTTCCAGCGCGCAGTGAGCGAGGCAAAGTCCGCTTTCGGCGATGGCACCGTCTTCGTCGAAAGGTTCCTCGAAAGACCTCGTCATATCGAAGTGCAGCTACTGGCTGACGCGCAAGGCAACACAATTCACTTGTTCGAACGCGACTGTTCCGTTCAGAGGAGGCATCAAAAAGTTGTAGAGGTGGCACCTGCGACCCACCTTCCCGAAGAAGTCAGGCAAAGCATCCTCGCCGATGCCATCAAGCTTGCAAAGAGTGTGGGTTATAGGAACGCCGGAACCGCAGAATTCTTGGTAGACCAGATGGGCCGTCATTATTTCATTGAGATTAATCCAAGGATTCAAGTCGAACACACCATCACTGGTACGTAGCTCCTCGGCATTTGCTTCTATACCGAATCTAGCTGATTTTTCACAGAGGAAATCACTGGCATCGATATTGTGGCCGCTCAAATTCAGATTGCCGCCGGGGCTACTTTGCCTCAACTGGGCTTGACCCAGGAGGCCATTTCGAAGAGAGGGTTTGCGATCCAGTGCCGAGTCACCACAGAAGATCCTGCTACAAACTTCCAGCCCGATATGGGAAAAATCGAAGTTTATCGCAGTGCAGGTGGAAACGGCGTACGATTGGATGCTAGCTCCGGTTTTGCTGGTGCCCAGATCACGGTGAGTCCCCCTTCCCCGTCGGGCTTTACAGCGGCTATTATTAACATTGGTGGTGTCAGCCCCACTACGACAGCCTTCTCGTCAAGGTTTCCGTCAGCGGGACAACGTATGAAGTCGCACGAAGGAAGATGCTCCGAGCCTTGGTGGAATTCCGTATTAGGGGTGTCAAGGTTCGTTCCCCGCGTCTGTTCCTCGCCTTCCTTCGTGTATATTACTAACACGTCTGTAGACCAACATCCCTTTCCTGTTCCGCCTTCTTACCCACGACGTTTTTATCGGAGGAAAGACTTGGACGACAGTAAGCGGTTACTCTCTGAACCCAAACAGGAACGTCTGTTGACCCCCTCCAGTTTATCGATGATACACCGGAACTTTTCAAGCTCGTTCAGACCCAAAACCGTGCGCAAAAGCTGTTGGCATACTTGGGAGATTTGGCCGTGAACGGAAGTTCCATTAAGGGGCAGACCGTAAGCCTACCGACCTGACAATACTTGTACCACCTGATATTCTTTTTTTAGGGCGAGCCTGGTCTGAAAGATGATATTGTCATCCCCGAGTTCCAGAACAGAGAAGATGAGGCAGGTCCACCGTTGGACGCATCGCTACCGTGCGAAGTCGGTTGGCGAAATATCATTGTTCAGTCTGGCCCCGAAGCCTTTGCCAAAGCAGTGCGCGAATACCCCGGGGTTCTCATCATGGATACCACTTGGAGAGATGCTCACCAATCCCTCCTGGCCACTCGCCTCAGAACTATTGACATGGTCAACATTGCCAAGGAAACCAGTTATGCCCTAGCAAACGCGTATAGTCTCGAGTGCTGGGGTGGTGCAACGTTCGATGTTGCTATGCGATTCCTGTACGAAGATCCATGGGAGCGGCTGGTAAGGCTTTTGGGGCCTGTCCCGATCACTTGCTGATGCTCATAATTTACCAAGCGCACCTTGAGAAAATTGGTACCCAACATCCCCCTGCAGGCGCTAGTTCGCGGTGCCAACGGTGTCGGTTACACGAGTTATCCGTGAGTATGGAGTTGCCACCGAACGCTCTAAGTCTAAGTACTCAACAGTGATAACGCTATCTACGATTTTTCGAGGAAGGCTGTTGAGAATGGCTTGGATATCTTCCGGGTCTTCGATTCGTTGAACTACATTGAAAATGTAAGGACTCCCACATCTCCCCGTATGGTACTCACCTCCCGCAATAGATGAGGCTTGGTATCGACGCGGCAAAGAGAGCGGGTGGTGTCGTTGAAGCAGCTGTCTGTTACTCAGGCGATATCGCGAACCCCAAGAAGACCAAATACACACTTCAATACTACCTGCACTTCGTCGACCAGCTCGTCGCCGAGGGAATCCACGTGTTGGGGATCAAGGACATGGCAGGCTTGTTGAAACCTCAGGCTGCAAAGACGTACGACCCCCCTTTATGTGGGATATCCACGTTTCTTACCACTCTACAGATTGATCGGCGCAATCCGCGAGAAGTATCCTGATCTCCCAATCCACGTCCATTCGCACGATACCGCCGGCATCGCAACTGCGACGATGCTCGCCGCTGCTGCCGCAGGAGCGGATGTTGTGGATGTTGCCATCGACAGTGAGCTATAGAAACATGTTTTGACATCCGCTAACTCCCGTCAGGCATGTCCGGTTTGACCTCCCAACCCCCCATGGGTGCTATTACGGATGCGCTTGAACAAACCGGCCTCGGAAGCGGAATTCGATACGCTGATATCCAAGCCCTCAATCTCTACTGGAGTCAAGTTAGGATGCTGTACAGTTGCTTCGAGGCGAACGTAAGGGCATCGGATTCCAGTGTTTTCGACCACGAGATGCCTGGCGGACAGTACACTAATCTGATGGTAAGAAATTTCTTGAACAGGGGGTCTCGCAGCTTACTGTCCCACAGTTCCAAGCCTCTCAACTCGGGTTAGGCACCCAATGGACGGGTAAGGAAGCCCGCCAGGACCCTATTCGTTTTCTCCTAATGAATGACCGCAGAGATCAAGAGGAAATACGTCGAAGCAAATGAGCTTGTGAGCCCCTTACTCTGTCATTGTGGCTAGTCGCTGAAGACGTTGCTAGTGTGGGGATATTATCAAGGTAACTTGTCGTAAAGCAAGGTCGAGTAACGCTTTTGAGTTGCGGTCCCCTTCTAGGTCACACCGTCATCAAAGGTCGTTGGGGACTTCGCGCAGTGGATGACCTCCAATTCCTTTTCAAAGCAAGACGTCCTCGATCGCGCGGAAAACTTAGACTTCCCTTCGTCCGTAGTGGAATTCTTCCAGGGTTATCTTGGCCAGCCTTTTGGCGGGTTCCCTGAACCTCTCCGCTCCCATATCATAAGAAACAATCCCAAGATTGATGGACGTCCCGGTGCTTCCCTCCAGCCACTCGATTTCAAGAAAACTAAAGCAGAGCTTCGAAGTAAGTTCGGAAAGCATATCAACGATAGTGATGTCACATCATACGTGATGTACCCCAAGGTTCAAACTCTTTCCTTTGAATGTGCGTCTAAGAGGCGATACGTTTTGACACCATCTACAGGTCTTCGAGGAATACCAAGGATTTGTCCAAAAGTATGGTGATTTGAGGTACGCAAGTTGCATCCCTGAATCGCCGCACATCAAGCTCATCGAATCGTCAGCGTGATTCCAAGCCGGTACTTCTTCGGGCGTCCAGATGTCGGAGAGGAGATGCATATCTCCATTGAGAAAGGGAAAACCCTCATCATCCGCTTGATGGCTGTCGGTCCAGTGGTTGAAGGCCGAGCTCAACGAGATGTTTGGTTCGAAGTCAATGGAGAGGTATCAACTTCTCTTCTACTCGTTAATGTGCACTTGGATACTCACAAATTGTAGGTCCGAGCTGTCGCCGTCGAAGATAAGAACTCTGCTGTGGAAACCGTCTCGCGGGAAAAAGCCACTAATGACCCAGGCTCCGTTGGCGCCCCCATGTCTGGCGTTGTCGTTGAGGTCAGGGTCAAGGAGGGTCACGAAATTAAGAAGGGCGATCCACTCTGCGGTAAGGTCCCTTCGGTCCCGTAACGACCTTGTGTTGATTGGCATCCCTCGCATATTTTCAGTTCTGAGTGCAATGAAGGTGACGATTTTCTATTTCTGGGTGGACGTATCCTTACAGTAGAATTCAGATGGAATCTGCCGTCACTGCCCCGGTGTCTGGACATATCAAAAGAGTGCTTGTTCACGAAGGTGCGTTATTCTGTGTTTTTGCTTGGGTTGTGTTTGAATGTGTTTCAAGGCGATTCGATCAACCAGGGCGATCTTGTGGTCGAGATTGTTCACTAAGAGCACACTTTTACAAACCTGTATGTACAATGGAAGAATGTAGAATTCGCCCTGTAGTTTTACCGTTGTCGAACATGGAGTATGATCGGAAGCTCATGATCGATGATCGACCTTCGTCTTCATCCAATGTCGCGACATCGCCGTTCTGAGGGCAAGAAAGGGGGTGTTCGAAGGGCGGAGAACAACAAAATTTATGCCCACCCTCTCCCTCTCGTATTTTCCCAGTCATATGTTGGTCTTGGGTTATCCCGAAAAATCGTTCTCAATCCCTGTTGCGAGGGTTATTGGGACCCCCTCACGAGATCTGTGTGGGTGACCAACCCAAAAGACTCGGCGACGCTGTGGCAGAGGGGTTTCTTTGGAAAGGGGAATCTTTCAAGGTCTGAACCGTCCTGGCTCCCAAGACAAGTAAATGCGCGTAAGGCCGCACTATCAGGGAAAGGTACTGGTTTTTTCGACATTGAGACGACGAACTTTGCCTGACGATCCTCACAGTAACCTCTGAGGAGATAACAGCCAAGCGTAGAGAACAAAGGAAACGGTTCAAGATGGACCGAGCCAATGCCATTGCGGCAGCTGCAGCGGAGGCTGAGGAGGCTTTCCGCGCAGGGAGGACGGTTCCAAGTCCTATCATGATCCCATCCGGTGCTACTTGGAAGCCCGGTGACGAGTCCTCGGAGAAGCAAAATTACAAAAAACAAGATAAAGATTGGGATGGGAAGTTGGACGACATCGTTGACGTTGAACACCTCCAGCTGACAACTCAAGAGGCTTTCTTCTTGATATGGTGTTTTGATTGTTTGTCGGTTTTGAACCCGCACACGGTTCGTTTCCGTCTCCATCGCGACAGATCGCCTGTCGTCTAACTTTGCGTCAGGCCGAGGGGATGTCTCTTCAGGAGATCTGGCTCGCGTTTCAGACGTGCTACATGAACCCAGGCGGTTCGAACCCCGAACCACCTCAACTGCGACCCGACGATCCTTTCATCGTAAATTACGTGGCGTATCACCACTATAGATCTCTGGGGTGGACAATCAAGTCCGGGGTCAAGTTCTGCGTTGATTATTTGCTCTACAAGCGTGGTCCTGTCCTTGATCACGCCGAGTGAGTGTGTATGGTATTACCAGAGGCTGTTCACCGATACCCTGACAGGTTCGCGCTCGTTATCTGCCCGACATACGAAGATCCTGTAGACGGTGACTCACCTCCATTGCGTTCCCAAAGCACGCAGAATCTCACGTGGTCGTGGTTAAGTACCACCAACCGGGTAAATTCCCAGGTCATGAAGGTACTTCCCCCGCTTTACTCGGATATTGGGGGTTTACTGAGTTTCCGGACAGACGCTAATTCTCTGCTATGTTACTATTCCTTCGTCCATCTTTGTGTCCTCAGAGATACTTAGATCTCCCAAATGCCTGGCACACTACTCGGTGCGTGAGGTCACAGTTCGAAGGTTTGTTCCTGCCCGAATGAGAGATTGAGTCAAATGGGTCACCATGTATTATGGTATACATAGACATGATAAGTAAGCGATCACAAATAGTTTGAGTCACTCCTACTTTCCCGCCGTGGAGAGAGTGACAGAAGCCTGACAAACCTGAACACAAACCACGGATGTACGCCTTGAGGGGGGAATGGAAGAGGATTGGCATGAGAAAGCTGTGAAAAGGGGGGGATAGGTGTTGTAAATCATATGGCCCCTTTGATCTGAACCTTTCGAAACTTTTCTTCCATCAACTTAGCGAGGGGAGCAGAGGCAGATTTGGAGTCAAATGCCTTTTCAGCGTCGGAATGATTGGGGTTGGTGAAGATGGCACAATCGTGGGAAGAAAGGAAGTCAAGTGCTTCTGAGACGTTCTCGAATGCGAGTTCTTTGACGATGAAAACCAGAGGTACCGAGATGTATCTGCGTGGACGAAAAAGTTGAGGTTCAGCAGAAAACACCATATTGGAAGGGACATACGATTTTGTCATGACGAGTAACGCTCGAATACGCTCCCTCTCGACAAAATGGTCCATTATGTACCCGCCCATGTTGGGCACAGTGTTATACAGGGAAAAGAAGAGATGGTAGTTGCCCATCGAAAGGGCACGTTGCACGTTGAGAGCGTGGAGTACACATGGGTTGGATTTCTGCTGTGATGTTAGCTGACCTACGAGCAAATTCAGATCTAGGGGAAATGAAAGATGATCAGTCCACCGCGATGCTTCTATACTAAGGAAACCTACCACTCCTATTTAGCCCATGTAGAAACATGAGAATGCGATACGCCGCAAATTCGTCCCGGTTCTTCGCCCCAAGACCGAGGTCATAAAGGTTGCTCAACATACTTTGACATTGGTTATACTCAACCATGTCACCCTGTGTCGCGTATCGGTGTCGAGAGTGGCACTAAGGATGAAATATGCATACTTTCTCCAACGCCATGCGGGCATGGATCTCATATACGTTGACTGTGAACTCGGTCTTTATGCCTTGCACCTAGGGGCAAAGGTTAGGGATGCCCATTGACGATTGGAAGGGGGGGCTAACTGTGAGGTCCTGTCGTACGCTCTTGAATTGACTACAAATCCAACTGTAGTTCTCCTTTTGTTTCCATCGATTCTTCAATTGGTCAACGGTTTCGCGTAGCACAGAGTATGGCCGGATTTTCTTTGGATCAGGTTCCTGTGACAAGATTTGACATGTTTGGTCACAACAAGGGGGGCCAAAAACCTACGGATGTGAGCCGAAGGTAGTCCTTGAACAACTCCTGACAAGTTCCAACAATATTGTGTTGCATGGTCTGTATGTCCTATATGAGTGTCTGCTTCGAAAGGGTTTTGAAGATGTTACAATGGCGTTCTCGGGCTCGTCCCAGTTACCAGAGGAAGATGTAGAAGAAAACACGTCTGGGTGAGTGTTGGCGTTGCTGTGGTTGAATGAAGATTGACCGTTTCCAACCCATTTTTGTCGTTCTATCTGGTGTTCGCGTCTAAATCTTTCAGCTCGGCGGTTCAGTGCGGCTTGATCTTCAAGATCCCAGCTCTCCTTCCCACTTGGATGTTTCCCCCCTGTCACCATCTTCTTGTATTTTTTCGTTGGGCTCGTTGACTCTAGACTGATAGTGAGGTCAGGCAAATGGAAAGATGGATTTGAGAACAAAGGATAGAAACACTGAAACTTCCACCTTTTCCGCTTGAGGTTTGTGATCGTCGGTGGTGGTTTGGGTGCGAGACTTGTGTGGGGAAAGGAAAATCAGTGCTAAAGTAGCAGTCGCCCAACAGTACAACACCTTTGCAGTTGAACGGCTTGCCAGTCTGTCGTCCAAAGAGTCTGCGCAGAGAAGGCATCACTAATGACTTGTCGCAACTCAGTTTGTGCTTCTGCCCTGTTGGCGTCGGTCATTTGTCCAAGGCATTTCGCAACCCATTCCCTACGGTAACGTATCAGAGAGGCCCGCAAGAGCGTTGGGGGTGGCAGGATACTTTAGTTGTGGGGGCCAGGAAGCGGAAGACATTCCCGGAGGTGATGGGAGAAAGAAAGGAAGATCGGGGGCTCACGTGTCGATTGAACGTGGGCTGAGAGTCTAAGACTCTCAAAAGATAGAAAGGCATGACATTCGAAAATACTTATAACAGGCTAAGATATAAAATCAAGTACTGGCATAGGCTTAGAAGGTCATTTCTTCATTCAGAGGCAAAGGTCACAGAGTTCTATGGACGTGGTGATCAGTCGTCAAGTGCTGCAGTGCAGCGACCACGAGGTTGCCTACCTTCGGCGCAGCAACAGCAAAGGAGACCGGCTAAGCAAGCGGTGCAGCCACCTCCACCGGAACCCTTCTCCTGTTGACTGCAATGACCTCAGAAATGGGTTGATCTAGTATACGGGGAATACAAACACATAAACGGTCTGAGGTGGCGGTTGTGGGGCATATCCAGGCCCAGCGTAAGGCTGCTGATATGGACCGGGTTGACCTTGATAGCCAGGGCCACCTTGATAACTTTGCTGAGGCTGCTGGGGATAATACCCGCCTTGCCCTGAAGGTGGGCCTGAAGCGACAATTCTGTCAGAACTCATGATAAACGTCGGGAAGAGGGGCGGGACTAACCCTGAGGGGGATAATACTGTCCTTGGCCTTGAGAGTAGGGAGGCTGACCACCCCCGTAATAATCCTGGTTAGACATGGTCGTCGCAAGTGAAGCTAGTAAAGATTTTATGTGGGACGGGCACTGGGACGGATAGGGACCGCAGCAACGCGGATGCCACCAAAACTCCCACGACTGCTCCTCATTTAAAATGTTATTTATTATTTATGAGGGTATCCTTCATGGCAACATCGAACTCGCCCAATCCGAACATTTTTCCCATGTTAACTAAAATTTCCCTCGATATGGAGGGATTTTGTGTGCACCCATACCATACACGATATGCTGCTGGCGCAAGATCTATGTCAGTAGGGGCTCACCCGTGTTGTGGCCAACGTGCGAGCCGACTTGCGGAAACCGAAATTAGCTAATCAACATGAATTACCAAAAAAGGAAATATGTTCGCTGACAAATCTACCTTGCCTATATATAGTCTCGCAAGCTCGACTAATCAGAGGCCGTGGAGATTACTGCTCATGCATCATGTCTCAAGCTGTCCTCATCCTCGTTGGTCTCATAGGTTCGGGAAAGGTCTGTTTTACAAGGTGCAGGCCCTGCCTACCCTCTCACATTGCGAATAGTCCACCTTTGCGCAGGCATTAGAGCAGCATCTACCCACCTCATTTCGTCGGTGTAACCAAGATGATCTTGGTGACCGGCGCAGCGTAGAGGCACTGGCCCGCCAGACCTTGGAGCTCGGACTGTCTGTTTGCATAGATCGCACAAATTTTGATGCCCAGTGAGTTTTAACGGTCAGCTCTGCAAGCCCCGAATCAATCACAACTCAACGTGTTCGCGTTCAGACAGCGGGCACACTGGATAAGAATCGCCCGTGATTTTTCAGTCCCTGTCTGGGTGTTGGTTTTCGACACTCCAGTACAGGTATGTATCCATACATCAACCCCTGCTGATCTGACATGCGCCGAAGGTTTGCTTGGAAAGGCTACGTACTCGTGAGTACTAAATCAGCAGCGACTCGGCTTCCGTTGATCACTCTGTTCTATAAATTCAAAGGCACTGGCCACCCAACGATAAAGGGATTCAGCCAGGCCTCCAAGGTTTTAAATCATTTCTATTCCCAATTTCGATACCCTCGACCAAATGAAGGGTATGATAGCATTCTGTATCTGAGGCCATCGGACCACCCATCGCCCCACTGGTCGCCGGATGAGATTGCCGCGGTGCTCAGCAGGTTATACAAACCTACGCCACAAGACCAGAGGATTTCCGATGGAGGAGTACCTGTCGTTAGTGGAAGTTGAGAATCACGAGCCAACACAGACGGGCTCGAAGTCGGGGGGGGGGGCGGATTCATACACAGTAATAAATAAATACACCGCGTTGCGCTGATCGGGTTGATGCACAGGGCATGGGGAGGATGTTGGACAACGATTTGGAACGTCTAGAATCCCGTGGTGCGCCTGGTGAATGGAGTGGGGTGGCTGGTTTGGCCTGCGGATAAACTTTGTAGCATTGGACCATTCAATTGTATAGTCAACGGACAACAACTCTCGCTGCTTAGTTACACCTAGCTGTGGGATTGAAATAACGAGGGATGGGTTCTTTGTATGGGGAGGGATGCCAGCAATTCCATGTATTTTATGGCAGAAAAGCGCGAATTCGTCATCTCGCCCGAAAATTTGCCTCTGCTTATGCATCAAGAGGATTGGCAGGTACGGTGAATTCGCAATAGCACAGGGTTTTGTTTCTCATTTGGGTAAAGGGCTCAGAACGGTAGACAAGGCGCACTCCAGGCAGCGTTGGAAAACATTACCATCCCCGTTATCGGTGACAACCACACATCAGGGCGGATCTGAGGTGCTGTGGAGGGCGATGACAGGACCACAGGAGTCATGGGGCGGCCATGAATCTGAACCGAAGGGGGACAGCGATTAAGGGCACGACTAAGGGTATGTATTGATGCTAACAAGGTAGCTCGGAATCGCATGCACCGTTCATCGATACTGTCGTGATTTTCTTATGGGATTCGGATCGAGTTCCGTTGGCAAACGCCACTGAGTTGCGTAGGTGATGATGTCTGGAGCGACAGTGCCGTAGGAGGGATCAGGAGACTCTTCCCTGGTCTGAGAGATCGAATCATCATTCCGGCACTTGATTATTTTCTGCCTCTTTCATCTTCTTGCCGAAAATCTTGGCGCTTACCTGTATTTGATGTGATTCAGAGGGACCATGAGGTGTGACGAAGAAGATAAACGTACATTTCTAATGTGCAGCGCAGCACGTTCAACGCCAAAATCTTTACTCCGCTTGTAGTACGTCAGGGCGTCTTCCAAACGACCGCCTGTCAAAAAGGTGACACAGTGATCCAACAAGCACATGTTTAACGTACAGGCTTCCAGCACTGCGGCGAGATTGAAAGCTATCTCTGGGTCTTCTGGTGCGAGGGATGACGCGATACTAAGCACAAGGGTAAACACACTTTCCACGGGCAATGCTATTAGCACATACTGCAGGTGCTGGAGGGCAAGGTCTGGGCGAGCAATGGGCGAAATTATATAGGCGCTTGCCAGATCTGTCGGCGTAAATACAATCAACAGGAACCACAAGAAGTCAAAGAAGAGACGGACTAGTATGGGCGTCGGGGCTGGATGGTTGCAGGACGATGGATTGTTTCCAGGCATAGATAGCGTCATCGTACTCCTCTGGAAGAATTAGATTGAGATATGAGGAGGAACGTAGTAGCTCACTGAGATGGTAGTGGGTAACCCCCAGATTGAATAGGGAAGACGCGGTCTTTTTTATTTCGACACTCCGTTTGTACAGAGCCTTTGCTGCCTCAATGTCGCCTTCCTCCAGCTTTTGGGTTCCCTGCTCAAGACATTGGTTTGCTTGTACCTCTGCTGGGTCTGAGGCGGTGGAGTGCGGGGTTGTGGACGTGGCAAAACCTGGGATGGATGGTAAACAGGCGGCCAGGGGACTGAGAGCACCTCAGAGTACATACGCCTTCTTGTGAAATAGGTTTGATGGAGGCCAGAGAAGATGGTGCGGTGAGCGTGTATACCGCGAGGCGCGACAATGGACCGAACGAATGGTCTAAGGATTGTATTGAGCATCCGACCTTATTGTCTTTCCGGCAGCCGAGCACGTAGTTCGGGAGTGAGTAACTCTAGACGGAATAGAGCGGCGGCTGACGGGACTCTGGAAGGATCACCATTCGGCGTATGCCGATCACCCGTCCACCCGTGCCACGAAAAGTTGCCCCTCTCCGACCTTTGAGAAGTTGGTCACCAGTCCACAACCATAGAGGAGTACGATGGCCGCTTCCCAGGATACCACCGACATATTACGGAACGCAACCTTCTCCCATCCGGATGGCCCTGCGGCCTCCGTCACCGCAGCAGACCTGCTGCTCGGTGGAGTCTACGATCCCGCAAAACTTCACCCCATGTCCGGTTTAAGCGACAATCTGGACTACCTCCTGCTAGAAGATGACAAAGTGAACGAACTTCCTGGCTCTGGTACAGCGATTCCATCACGGGGCTGGAGTGACGACCTGTGCTATGGGACCGGAACCATGTACCTCACTGGTCCGTTCTCCTTTCCTTCTTCATTCATATCACATCTCCTTCTCCCTTTTATCCCATTTTGGTCTTTTGTCAGACCCGGTGCCAACTCGTTTCGTTTATTCCATATCATCCATTCACTCCCACCTTATCATCAATCTTATTGTTCTCGTATTTGTCACATGCTCACTCGTGTTCCCCAGGGCTCGGCGTTGGTGGTGTCTGGGGTTTGCGCGAAGGAGTTCGTCGTCCGCTTGCAGTGTCGAATGCCCGCCTGCGTATCAATAGTATTCTCAATTCCGTCACTAGGCGAGGAACCTTCATCGGGAATTCTGCTGGTGTCGTGGGTATGTCAATTCAACACCTCGTGTCTTCCGCTCCTGACTCTTATCCTCGTTTAGCTCTAGTCTACAACGGGATCAACTCCTCAATTGATCACTGGCGAGGAAGGCATGATGCTGTTGGAAGCATGGTCGCGGGGGCACTCACCGGAGCGATTTACAAATCGACAGGTGCCTGTTTTTTTGTCTCTTTCCCTAAATCCCACTGCTCATATTTCCAATCCAGCCGGTGTAAAGCCCGCTTTGGCGGCTGCAACGTTCATGTCTGGCCTCGCTGGCATTTGGAGTTTCCTTAAGCAGTCTGTCTAGCCGCCTATCGTATATTTATCTCAACGATATGGTACTTCCCCTAATTTTATTAATTCCCTCTCACATTTCCATCACCGTGCTCGTGTCCGTGTCCGTGTCCGTGGGTGACCTATATCTGTCGATGGACCGGTCGCTTGCCGACCGTTCAACCGCTGTGTCCTCCCCTTATGAGAGACGATGAGCTCATCTTCCCATCGTATCCATGATACCATGAGCCCATTGTCGCCCCACCAACCTAAACCTTCTCTTCCTCTCCATTCTGCCCTGAACGGCAACCGACTGAGACCGCCCCTATTTTACAACTTAGACATTGTACAGCAGCCACAGAAAGCAGCCGAGTGTGGTTCTTCATCCCTGTCACGTCTACCGCTGGCCCCTCCGCTGATCGTTCAGCTGTCAATCCGCGATGCGTCTGGAAACACGATCCCTGAGTAAGATCCTCCTTTTCATATGCAGACATATACCGACCGACCACAGAGAGGGGGAGTCGTCATTTTTAATCGCCCACCTTTCCCTAATTCCAGTTCCTGAAAGCGGAGCTCATTCACCGACTCAAACGAAACTGTCGGATCCTACGAGTCAACTCTATGGGAGCCTAGTCTCGTCCCCTCAAACGTTCAGAGATTTACACGGTCGTCAAGGAACATATTTTTTGTTCCCTGACGTGAGTATCCGTATACGTGGTCGATTCCAGCTTAGCGTTACGCTGATCGAACTCCCCGGGTCAGTTTTCAAACGTGCTTCGAATAAAAGGTCTCAACTGGCTATTTCAGATCAGGCCTAACGCCTACGGTGTCTCACCCTGTCAAGTTCAGCGGGACACTAGCCGAAATTCGATCGAATCCATTCAACGTCGTCCGTCGCGAAGAATACGTTGCACCATGTTAGAAATTGATCCCTAATAGTCTACCCTTCTGGTCTAACTTGGATATGATCAGCTCAAACGGCCCTAACCCGATATTTTGTACAACAAGGGGCTCGAATGTACGCGTTTGCCTTTCCTTCTTCCCCATAGTTATTGAGTTCTCATGTTTTCTCACATGCTACCAAACCTCCATTGTACGTTCTGGCTAGAATGTAGTAAACACTCCCGTTTCAAATAGACGTATTATAGCAGGAAGGCCGCGTGCATTTTTCACACTTTTCACGCCTGATCAGTGATAATATCTGGTGTTCCTATGCGCATCCGCCTCGACACCCGTTGTCACTACTGAAGCCTTCTCAACGACAGTCAACGACCTTAACGGCCGGTGATAGTGCGGACAACTCAATGGGATTTGGCGTAGGCGGTCGGGTATAGTGCCACGTAGGAGGTGCGACACTTTGCTAGTGCTGGGGATGGGCAGCCTCGCTAAAAATATGACCGTATTTACATTTGTTTGTCCTCACCAAAATCGAGGACTCGCGCGGCCACAACACTGTTTGTTCATCCTGGGGATGGGCAGCCCTCTGCCAAAAAATAGCGCGTGTCGTTCTCCCACCCGCCAAAAAGAGAGACATTCGGGCCACGTCACTGTAGTAGAAACGACTTAGGTCAATTTTTGACCAGCGGTTGGTCAAGCTTCAAGTGCTTCTCAGTTGGTCAATTTGAGGAATTTGTAAAGCATGGCATCACGCCGTGCTCGGACTTTACCAAAATCGGGTTCGGCATCGGAACGGGGTTGAGCGCGGGGGAATGGACAATTGCTGTCAGTCCCTGCAATGATATCGACCAAGTTTACCGCATGCTTTTCCCTCGTCCCCACCCATCTCCATTCCGAGAAGGACCGTTTCAGTCCCAGTTACGTGTGTTGTCATTGGCGTAGGTCCTTCCTTCAACAGGCCGCACTATGGTCCCATGTGTTCCTTCCAAAGGGTGAAGTCTACATAAAAAAATCCTCGAATGCACAAGAGAGTCTCCGCTAGATATAGGGCCATCAGCAACATAGCATTTTTCTTTTCTATCACTTTAACCGACTTTATTCCACTTATTCCGAGAGAAGCTAAAAATAGGAAAAAGTCGCAACTTATATAAGTTGCATTCGAGAGCCTTCAAAAGTGAAAGATAAGTTAGATTTAAAGTAGTGACAAGGATGTGATTACATGGCTATCAAGAAGGGTGGCTACGAGAAGCGAGAGATCTGTGATTACATGTATGCGAGGATATGCACCACTCATGCAAGATGCCGAACGGAAGAGAGAAAACAAAATATAATATATATTGCTTGGATATGAGTGGAGATACAAATATTGTGCATACATACAGAAACAAAGATAGTATATACCTCCAGATGTAGGCTGGAATCTAGCCTTGAATTCAGAGGCAGGAAGACATGGTATAGAAGGGGAGGGTACAGGGGGGATGATGCCTCTGATACTCTGTGGCAGGGGTCACAATGTTGCACATGGGATTGGACCTTGATAAATCTGAGGAAAAGTCACTGATCAGCAGGAGACTTGGGATGGAGAAGTGTGGAGGACAAGGTGTTAGGGTCCAAGACTGCTGAGCACAAAATACAAACCCTCAGGGATGATTGACTGACTAATAACTTCAGGAGCCACAGTTAAGGGACTGAAGGGAGAGTGACAGGAGCTCGCTTAGTAATTGTTCTGATTTACTAAGGGTGGCAAGACAGAAGCACGAGATAAGAGGGGAGACTGTGTTACGTTTTCAGACTTCGAAACCCTTCGTCAACGGCTAAGTCCTTAGCGCCCGACGTCTTAAAACACAAAAACACGATTTCTAAGTTATTTCCCATAACTTATCTTATCTTATCTCACACTCGTTTCTTATCTTATCTTATCACACAAGACATAGAACCAAAGACAAGATCACATTCGTTTATCTACTCGGTATAAGCCGGAGCCGGATCCATGGCCGCTATCTCTATAGCTAAGCCCTCCTCTATCTCCGAGTCCTCTATCTCCTCTGACTCTTCCTCCAGATCCTCTATCGGTACCA
>Ga0307512_10000781_pt1 | contig 47136 bp, 51 predicted proteins | sample 14_EM_MG_FD_200267 | JGI IMG/M metagenome (GOLD analysis project Ga0307512, IMG submission 200267) | Populus trichocarpa ectomycorrhiza microbial communities from riparian zone in the Pacific Northwest, United States - 14_EM | ecosystem: Host-associated > Plants > Roots > Unclassified | place... | reverse complement strand
CGGCCTTCATCAGCAGAACGCAGTAGCTGTGATTGCGACCAGCTCACATTATCAGGGCTCTACTGTTCAGGACGCGTCAGGGAGACCGTACTATCAGCAATGGTAACTCAATTTACCCTTTTCTTGCTGCAGTATTCCGTTGACGAACAACAGGACTTCAAACTATGCCATTTTATCGCCACCTGCAGGCTCGTTTATGCGTATGTACTCTCTCACTCATCCCTTTGTCGTAATCTCAATCCACTTGTTCACCACAACAGAGTTTCCAGGCCAGCCCCAAAATTTTAACTTGACCAACGAACATCACTTGTCACCCGGGCCCCTGATGCCAGTCGCACAGCCCCATTATTGGTACACAGGGAAACGGCGGGCACTTATCGTACGTGACGGAAACACGCACACCACATGCTGGATCTCATGAACTTCTAAGATCGGGATCAACTACTCTTCGCATCCAGACCCCGCCTTTCACTTAAGGCATGGCGTCGATGACGCATATGGCATGGCAAACTTTCTTTGCGGTACTATTTTTACTCAACTAAACGTCGTATTCCCTCTTATATTCCTTCTAGCTAACCTGGGCTTTGCACATGATGACATCCGCATCATGACTGATGAATCTCCCTGGAATCTTCCGACCAAGGAAAACATCGTGAGTCCCGCGTGTTAGGTGTGGCGCCTACACTCACCTTTATGTCTTGTCAGTTAAGAGAGTTGGCGGCATTAGTTTATGATGCTCGACCCCATGACTCTCTGTTCTTTTACTGTATGTGATCATTCAACCTACGTTGACCATTTTTTGCGTTGACCCCGAACCTTCTTTAGTTTCTGGTCACGCGCGTCAAATCGATGACTTGAATGGGGACGAGCCGGATGGACGCGATGAATGTCAGTTTCTATGCCTTTTCAGTTGGCTGCGACGTGTGCCAATAAACAAACATCACTAGGCATTTGCGCTATGGATTACCTTGGCGATGACCTATCCCCGACTCCCGAAACACCTGGGATCATTGTTGACGACGTAAGTTACGTCAAAAAACAGCATATTTGCATACCAATAATTCCTTGGATTCCTTAGACTATGCATGACATCATGGTGAAACCTCTTCCGCCCGGGTGTCGCTTAACTGCAATTTTTGATGTGAGTTGGGTCCCCTTCCAACCCTGACTCACGAATCCTCTGACAAATTAATTGCAGTCTTGCCATTCTGGCACTTTGCTTGGTTCGTTCGTGTTCGAAAGTATGTGATTTTCTGATTTTCTGACCATATCATATCCCAGATCTTCCGCATATTGTACGAATTCTTCTTCGAGTCTTCTTCGAGTCGCAATGACATGTCCTACTCAGTACGACTCGAATGGTGACATAGAAGAATTCGTGCACCCAGACAGACTAGCGGTTTTGCGCGCGAAGTCCAGCAACGCACACGTCGTAAGTATTGTCTTCTCAATTGAGGATGTCCCCTGTAACGTTCCTGCAGGTCACCCTGAGTGCCAGCAGGGATCATGAGGTGGCTCTGGAGACGAGCCTCGGAGGAGTCCTGCGATCGGTAAGCTCCATTCAGGTGGTTTCCGCCTGAACAAAGATCTAAGCCGTTGCATCAAATTACAGGCATTTATGGATTGCTTGCACGCGTTTAGATATAAGGTTACCTACAGGCACTTGATTTGGCACGTGCAGTATGTACTTTCATAGTGTCTCCGATCGCTGCTGAGAAAAATTGTTATCAGCGAGTACATGAGGTTCAACGGGTTCCCGCAGCGGCCCCAGGTAGGAGTCGCCCCTCTTTTATTTTCCAATCGAACCTGACCTACGTCCATAGCTATCATCCTCATACGAAATTGTCTGTCCTTAAAATTGCGATGCACGTCCCAGTGATTGACATTCTCTTCTACTCTAGGATACAAATCTCTGGCTCACCATCTAGAAAGGCGATGGGCAAACTGTACGGAAATTCACACGAAATTGATACCCCGCGATGGTGGTTATCAAGAGACAGGATGGAAATCGGGTGAAACGGGAAATCTCATGTCTCATTACTCTTGGTCCGTTCGCTTTAGCTCACGGGACCCACCTTCGAGCACATCCGCACATCCACGATGCGAGCAGAGCACGCGTGAAGATATTGCGGGACAGTCACCAGGAGGTTCAGGCTGTCGCTGTCGAACATTTGGAATCATCCAGGAGCGGTGACGAGGAGCACCCGGTGAGAAATAACGAGGAGGACGACGGATGGCAACGTTGAAGGAGAGGGATAGTAAATAAAGGGAGTCAAAAGCTAGTCTAATCTAATTATCTAAATGTAAGGGTGAACTCGGTCATGAGCTCGACAAGTATATACACCGTGGGGTGATTGTGTGCGAATTGTGTACCAGTCCCACAGCATCCAGCACATGCCAGTATCAGTAACGTTTCACAATGGCAGACGGAGGCGTCGAGGGTGGAAACAACGAACAGGGAGGTACCAGATTCGCCCCATAACCTGGTGGCCCACGCTACCCGGCATCTTATTATGTTGTAGGTTGCTGAATCTGTGGCACAACCTGGGCCGTTGCGTCGGCGCTGTGCTCGACGAGGAGCTGTATGAGATCCACATGTTCGGCGAAATTCGTGAGACATGTGATGCACGCTAACTGTATCTGGCTGAGGTTATCTGTGTGCACGATATAACTTTGTCCGTTACTACAATGCCTGTGAGCTGAGAGTATTTAGGAATCAACAAGTTGCAAAAGCTGAGCCTGTCTTGCGTGAGGCCATCCAGGCTCTACAAGACCGCCCCAACGTTCTTTTCTCCGAGATGTTTCTTTATAAATTTGGCTGCGTTGCGCTGAGTAAGAATGGACTCACTTGACCATGCCTGCTTGGGCTCTTCGGTCCCCAGAACAGTAGCCCTCACCATCATTGATCACTTTGAACACTATATATCATCCATTCCATTTGCGGGATGTACGAGGGTCCCACGTGTCGACACGCTTGAGAAAATATTCTGTCGATTCGAACGAGTTGGTGGGTGCGTCGAAATGGAACGTACGCGTTTGGAGGCTTGGACCACTTGGAAGTTGCAATGAATACACACCTGGGAACCAGAGAACGCCGCAATACAATGAGTAGGATGGCGATTACAGTAGGCATTGCTTTCTCAGGCGGTGGCAGAGAGGATGAATACATTGACACGCAATCACTAACGATTTCATGGTTCTCTCGCTTCCTGAGAGATCGCTGAAGGCTCGTGCTCCATATATGAGGGGTGAGGTGATGGAATTTGACAGAGTGGAGTTGCAGGGCAAGTGAAAATTATCCACTCGCCGTGCAACTCCAGACTGCTCGGCCAATGGCCCACCCGTCATCATTTCGTAAAGCCCGCAAGACATCCTCGAAATAGGACAGAATACGAGGGGATCCTGTACTTTTTATCAGCGACCTCACAAGCATGTGTGATATTTACGAAGGATGGTTGGTTTGCTTCGAAGGAAAAACATTAGCAGAGAGTAGGATGTGGAGGACGGATAATTGGGCGAAAGTCCCTCACTGATGTATTCTATATTCGCCACACGGACGCAAGGTGACAGACGGTTATTGTCTGAAATACACGGGCGCGAGTTGGGGTTGGGTGTTTGCAGCACAAGTGGAAGTTTGTTGGACACTTTGGGTAGTCCGCGAGGAGGGATGATGTTGTTAGCAGGACAGCTGATAGTGACATCGATAAGCAGTGGGATCACGTGATGTAGGCGAATTCTGATCGTTCCCTGGCGCTCCGACTTCTCGTTGTTGAAGCTAAACCGAAGCCAAGCGTAACGCGTAACGACTGGCATGAGGCCAACAATGTCAACACGGTGCCAGTGAGACGTCCTTCTGTCAAAACAATCTTGATTATATCGCATAATGACAGACACTTCCTCCGTTCTCCGGCTCCATATGAAATCCTCGAACTACCATATAATCGGTCATCCAGAAAAAAATACGACTCGGGAGGACTGGCCCCCCATCCGGGAAAGGGCAAACGTAGAAGAGATGATGCGCTCGGGGATCAAGAAGTGAACCCGAGTTGAAAACGGCGTTTATGAAAAAGTACAGTGGCAATATTAGGAATACTGGTAAAAGGGGCCCGATGTAAAGAGGTATAAAAAGGCTGGGAATGGAAAAAGATGAAATGGATAAGTCAGGCCATGAAAAAAATGAAAAGATGTCCCTGGTGGTCCATGATCTCGGTTGCTAATCGGGGTTGGTATCCATGGTACAAGGGAATCGAACGAAAACGCGCGACAACATAGAAGATTCCAAACAACAGCGATCGGAGAGCAAGAAGAAAGGCAGAAATGGGAGAGAAGCGAGCGGACGGGGAGAGAGAATCAAGGATGCGCACGGCGGCTCCGTGATCTGGACGTGCGCGGCGGAGCGGCAGAAGGGACAGCACCGTGTCCGTGCGTGGGAGTATACTGAGGGTCGATCTCACTGCATTTGAGGTGCAATAAGAGATTGTGCACAAACGTCTGCTCGTACCTGTATCGAGGTACGGTCAGTCAGGGGCAAACGTTCCGGAAATTGTGTCGTCCCGGGGGAGGGACAAACGAACAAACACTCACTGGGCGTTGTTGAATACGATAGCCATCGAGTCGGACCCACATCGCAGCAGGTTTGGTGCCATGACCAAGGCGAGATTCGCGCTCGTCATCTTAGTAGCAGCCAGCACACGTTCATCGAGGAACAGTTGCAAGAAGCTGATGACGAACAGCACCACGCGGCGGTTGGCCGTCGGAAGCCGCTCGACGGCGGCACAACACGCCTCTGCGTCGCTTGCGAACGCGATGCAATCGTTGTACATCTCCGAGGGTACGAGCGGGTCAACCAGTTCACGCAGCCAGAGTTTGAACAGCGATGCGGGTACGTGCGGATCATCGACACCCTCGAGCGTGTATGAACCGCGATCGAGCCGCATCTTGAGAGCGGCTACAGCATCCGAATCGCCCGGCACGCGAAAGATTCCCTCGGCTTTGGTGCCACCAAGGGCTAGGACACCGTCAGCGAGGAAAGGTAGCACGATTGGCACCTTCTGCTTTGGGTACGTGCGCTCTTGTAGGCGAAACACGGCATCGAGTGGCTCGCCGAACGTTGATGGATGGAATGCGGCATCCTGTAGACATCTCAGCTTCAGATATACGTGTATGTGTATGAGGGCGAAAGCATACCGATGCCGTCTCGATCTCTGCAAGCGACGGTGGCTTACCTCTGGGGCCCTTTTTCGCTATGGCCGAAAGACGCTTGAGACAGTGCTTGGCGAGCACATCGACGCGGCCCTCGGTGACTACTGTGCGTTGCGAGAGGAAGGCGTGCAGGTATGGCTCAAAATTCTTTGATGGTGGGAAGGTCACCAGCAACACACATAGCAGTTGCCAACCTCGGAACGTGCTCTCCCTGCAAGGCGCGTAAACGTGTCAACATGGACCAAAAAGTCAACTTTTCAATTAACAAGGGACGCACGAATTTGGATTACTTGTGATCTGCTTCATGACTTGACAAAAGATCTCGTCGCGGAGCTCGCCGTAGGAAAGCCCGATCCCAAGCAGCCAGCGTGCCTCTTCAAGTCGGGGCGTGTTTGGGGCCGATGTGGCACCTTTCTCGCTATCCCCCATGAGTCGCTGAACGGCACGGAATGTGCGCACAGCATCCTTGTGTAGTGGTCGCGCAAGATTAAGTAGGGGGGCAGCGAGTAGGCCACGTTGCCAGGTCATCATCTGCCCGACAGGCACCTTGCGCTTGAAGATGAAGCCTGTGCGGTGCGTTGCAAAGTACTGTTGCGCAAATTCGGACTCGACAAATTGCTGGATATCGGAGGCGAGGTCTTGCGGCAAGATGGGATGTGCGCTGTAGGAGAAGAAGCTCAGAAGAGAAAGGATAATCACATGATCGCGAGAGGCATACCCGGTGCTGAGCGTCTTGACAGTACGGGCAGAACAGGGCAGGGGAGGAGCATCCACAAAGATAGGCGTACGTGCAGCCCGAGCCCTGACGGGGCTGAGCTTCTGCGTTGCATCTACAGACATGTTTCATCCCGTTTGCTTAGTACGACTTCCGGTTCGCAAACCGCACAACACGCACCCATATTCAACACAGGCCTACCAATTTCCTTCCCTGCGACGGTTGGCCCCTTGGTTGGCGTCGATGGTGAGGGACGTGTGGAGGCTGTTGGGACACCTTTCTCATCTGGCGTTTGGACATTCAGCTTCGGCTTTACGTGGCTCGAGTCCGGAGCGCTCGCATAGCCGCTTTCAGATGACTTCTTACTCACACCACCCACGTTGCCGGGAGACTGCGACGGCGCCCGCGCTATGCGCTCGGCTGCAGCGTTCAGCGACTGAGGTGGTGATCGACGAGGGACGATGGAGCGGTAGGAAGGGGTCGGAGTAGGCGGGGCGCTCGCTTCTGAACCGGGGATTGGCGGAAGGGCGGGCGCCAGACGTGTCGGGGAAGTATAATGAGAATCGGTGGCAAGGTTGCGTCGCACAGGGGGGGCGCTCGAGTTCTTCTTGGTGGCAGGAGCAGGAGCACTTGCAGAAGACTGAAGCCGACCAGTGGCATGAGCAGGGGCTCTGGCTTCCTTCTTGTGTGAACGTGAACGGTGAGCCGCAGGGCGTTGCTCTTGTACCGTTGCACGTGTAGGCGGCGTCTGATTCTGATCCGTGGTTGAAGGAAATGACTTGGAGAGACGACGGCCCAAGGCGGTATTCTAGTGGGGGGTCGTTTGAGTTCTCTGCGAATCGATAATGACAGAGGACGTACTTGAAGGACTGTTAATGGGATGACGAAACCATCGGGCTTTTCCCATACAGTCTCGCCGGTCTTCGTGTGGTAATAGTATGGAATACCGCCACGGGACTCATCGCCAATCTCCCACCACTCACCGTTCTCGCTGGGCGGTAATCTGCAGGACGGTTTCTCCATGAGGCAGGTGTCCAAGAAACGATTGTATGAGTACGTACACGAAGTTCCCTACTGGAGGGTCCCAAGAAACTTGTCCTGTTGCTGGGCATGCGAAGAAGGACGCTTGGGTCTATTCGGCGAAGAGGGAGCACCGCAATTAGACCTACCATAGCAAAGAATAGAAGGATTCAAGGTGAAACTCGCCTGTGGGTCAACGAGCGTCACCCAGAAGTGGGCGCCCCATGTCGTCTCTTCATGCGTATGAGTGGACGCGGACGAAGTGGAAGGTCGAGACTGTCGTGGCCTGCCATTTATTTGGACCTCGGGGGTACTCGCGATGCTGGTAGGATAGGTTTTATCTGGTTGAGGGGTGGACGAGACATCAGAAACGTGGGACTTGGCCGGTAGATGACCGTTTGTATATTGTGAGGAGAAATGAGCGTTCGATGCAAGGGAAGGACTTGACAGTGGTGGTGATGTTGTTGCCATTAAACTAAAACGAGCGATAACAAAGAAAAACCGGTGATGGTGCGGGGGGGTGGCGCGGTCGGCGGCAATGCCAAAGAGGCATACAGAGATGGGATGGGGACTGGGACGAGGACAGGCAACGGGAGGAGAGGTTGCAATAAAAAAAAAAGGGAGGGAAGGTCACCGCGACCGGGTGAGAGCAAAACGCGACAGTTACGAACTTGACGGGTTTCATTCGTCGTTTCGTGGAAATTATCTCAGTCAATTCCCTAGACGTTCCTCCTCCCCACATCCCACACACGTCCTCCCTTCACAATCAAGATAACATGAAATACGCGGGAATCACACATGTGCACTTACGTTCAGTCCATTATTTTCATTTGTTCATAATAGATCCCGAGAATTCGAACTCGTCAAACCCCTGACCAAAGTGAAGAGATGAACAAGCGCGAGAGAGCAAAATTGGATGGGGGTTCTGTGAATGTAACCAAGAAGAGGATTCGAAGGTAGCTCTGATATACGTAGTTTCATCGTGACGGATGGCGATGCCACGTTAACGACCCAGTTCCGACTTCTCTCCCATCACGTCGCATAGCCTAATCCACCGCATTTTCTCCGCGACAACATGGACCATCGAGCAAGACCTCGTCCTCTCGTTCGCGCCCTCTGGGCATTTTCATACTCAGACAAGCACCTCCCACACTCTACGCTGATTCTTCTTTCCCGTTGCCAGTTCAACTTCTACCCTGCACGATTCGTAAATCCACCTTTGTCGTCTGAGGACTGTGTCATCTATGGACGTTTCCGCGGTCCACCTGCCCTAGTCAATTCTGATGGTCATACCACTCGCTACGCCGCATTATCATGTGTCTCATAGCTATCATCGAAAATGCCAGCCCTCAGAATGGTGTTCGTTCGTTTCAGCTATGGCCGCGTTATGCCCTCTCCTCCGCGTTGTCCTTCTCCATGCCGGCGCGGCTGGCGAGCACGGAGTCGGCATCAAAAAGAACCGCAAATGAATCAGAGGGCTCTTCTGAGACACGGTCAATCCGATGACAGCCAGCGAGCACGCGATGGATATTCAGTGGCTGTCAAATTTGGGAGTGCCAAACTGTTTCCTCGGTTAGTGACCCTGTATTCTCGATGTATGTTTCTAATATTGTACAACCCTGGTGGCGAGCCTTTTCGTCTCAGGGAGATTCGGAGGTGAGACGGAACTCCCTACGACATCATGATTAGCAGCACTTCATAACCTTCTTACTTGTTTCCTGACTAACGACAACCAAAAACATCTCTCCTTTTTCATGATACTGCGTTATATGCGCCCATAAAGACAGCGTGCTACAGCCTGAAGAGCATGGGCGGCTGCTGCGACACGAGAGTTAGCCCACGGCGCATTAGTCTGCATGATTCTTGTCTCATTTCCGCGGGCTAGGCCCTGTCATAATACGATTTCGGTGATACAGCAAACCACAGAACAGTATCAACATCGCATGATATTAAGTTCCCTCGAATATACAGCCAAATGGTTTCTCGGATAGCTGCAGTCCCGGGGTATGCGGCGGCACCAGACCTCGGCAGCCGTTGCTACTGCTCCCACCCGCTCACGTGACTCCTGGCGAGGTGGTTATGGTTACGAAGATGGGATACAAGATACAATCATTGGCAGCAGGATACTGTACTGTACCTTATTTACATCGCGCATAAACATCGTGTCGGGAACTATTGAACGTTGAACGATGGTGTATCGAATCTCTTCAGGCTTCAACAGCCCCGATCTTGGCGAGTGTCGTCTCCAGAACTCGAATATCCGAGTCGTTTTCTTTCCTGGTCTTCAATTCGCCAGCAGTATCGCACACCGCAAACAGCTCTTCGGGGAGTTTAGTGGTCGGGTAGGATACCACCACGTTCTTCCCACCCCAAGCGAAGCCGACTAGCATCAACTTCTCTCCCTCGCATAAGTGGGTCGCCCGCCCATGAATATTTATGTTTTTGATCCTCCCTGAAATCGTGGTAGTAGAATGCGAGTGGTGCAAGTCCAGATTTCCGCATGACCTCGATATCTCAGATGATTGTGGAACTGCCCAACATCATCAGTATCAGGAAGAAACTATAAAAAGGTTGACGCAGTACAGGACACTCTTACCCGCCCCGGCTATGAAATGATCAGTCTTTTCCCTCGGGATCCCCGGGCCGAGAGAACGTGATAGTGCCAAGAAAAAAAGAGTAATTAACCGGATCAAAAAAGAAGCGAAATGCGTGCGACAGCCGCGCGCCACCAGAACGCGACTCGCCAGGACGATTTGCTGTCAACAGTTGACCACTCCAGCTCGTAAAAGCATGCGTTCAATACCGTTATTGGCCTTGCTTTTGGCGCCTCCGTGTCATGCATTCCAATTGCCATTCGAAATTGGAAATATCTGGTCGACGACGCACAAGCTGGTGCCTGGCCCCACACCACCTTCATCTCCACGTATCGCTATCATTGGTGCGGGGGCTGGCGGCTCGTCCGCAGCATTCTGGATCTCCAAAGCGAAGGAGCGTCATGGTCTTGATGTTGCTGTCGATATTTTCGAACGCAGCGACTACGTGGGAGGCCGTAAGCTAAATATATCTAATACTGTTCAGCCTTGGCTTATTTCTTTGAAGGAAGCATTACAGTTCACCCATATAACAACACAGCATACAAACCCGTGGAACTCGGCGCATCTATCTTTGTAGAGGTCAACAAGAATTTATATCGGGCGGCGAGCGACTTCAATTTGTCCCTGAACACTCCTGAAGACGAGGACCAGGCCATCTGGGATGGGGAACAGATCTTGTATACGGTATGAGTTCATGTAGATCCTACTTAAACTCTTTAACACCCGCCATGGAAAGGTGAAGGCATCGAATACTTGGGTAGACAAGATGAAGTTTTTGTGGAGGTATGGCTACCAGTCGCCAACGAGAACGCAAGAGCTGTGAGTTACAGTATTCAAATCTCCACACCCGTGACCGCCCTCATCCGTGGTACAGTGTCCGGGCCACAGTCAACGAAATCGTCACGCTTTACGACCCAGATACGCCATATTGGTCCTCCATCGAGGAGCTCGATGGTGCCTTAAACTTTACAAAGCTAGTTTCCCAAGCTGGTGCAAAATACCTCCAGAGCCATGGCGTCTCTCATAGATTCATTCATGAACTCCTTGAAGGCGCGACTCGCGTTAATTATGCGCAGGTTGGGCGTGCTGTCTATTTGCTATGGTTCCTTGGCTTAACGACCTCTGCCACACAGAATATCGACCGCATGCATACGCTGGAGACCTTTGTCTCTCTTGTAGACGATAACATTGTCAGCGTCAGGGGAGGAAACTGGCAAATCTTTGAGGAATTTGTAAAACGATCTGGGGCCCAGCTTTTCCTAAAGACCGAGGTGGGTCTGCTCTTCTACCTTTCTCTAGCGAACCCTTAAGTATTAACGTTGTACCAGGTGATTGGCGTAGAACGGTCCTCGAATGACATTTGGACAGTTAATACCAAGGAAGAACGCCGCGACTACGATGCGGTGGTCATCGCCGCACCTTACCACACTTCCCATATCTCCCTGCCAGCCGATCTGTCCTCCTTGATTCCGCCCCAACCGTATATCCATCTCCATGTTACCCTGCTCACAACCACCGCGGCGGCGCCTAACCCCGTATATTTTGCCGAGAAGCCCGATACCAAGATACCAACGTTCGTCCTCACGACTTTTGAGGGTGCTCGTCATGGCGGCAGAGCGCCAGAGTTCAACAGTCTCTCCTACTTGGGGAAGGCGCAGTCTACCGAAAATGGGACCCACGATGGCCAAGAAACTGACGAATGGGTCGTAAAGATATTCTCCATGGAGCGGATATCGGATGAGTGGCTCGCGACCATGTTCCAGAATCAAGTGGGCTGGGTCCTTCGTAAAGAGGTATGTCCTTGCGAACCTGCGCTGGACATGGACACCTGACTAACGAACATCAAGTGGGATTCGTATCCTGTGTTGCCCCCGACGAAGGAATTCCCACCCATGAAGCTCGATGACGGCCTTTTCTATGTGAATTCGTTCGAGCCGTAAGTGCCACGATCATTTTTCTCCTTGTCGCGCGAACATGACCTGTTCCAGTTTTATCTCCACGATGGAGACAGAGACGATTTCCTCCCGCAACATTGTAGATTTGTTACTGCGGGAGAAGTTCAACTCGAGCATCTGTCCTTTGGACATGGAGAAAAGGGTGAATGGGACACCGGCAGGATTTGTATATGGGTGGGATTGCTGAGTTTCTTTTACTTTAACTTATTGCGCCACGACAGTGTGTCGGGGCTGCTCGGGTGGTAAAAATATAAAATACGAATAACCAATCAGATGCCAGGTTTTGCTGGGTCTTTCATGGTCATCATGTCGCGCCCAATTCGGCAAGACCGGTGGTGCTTCACTTCCGATCAGTCAGACCAATATTAATCATGAACGGCATGTTTGAGGTCCTCTTCACCCACGTCTTGATACCCGATACCCTCTTCGCCTCCATGGTTCAAGTCAACTACTGCTCATCTTTCCTATCCTTTCGGTGCTGCCTTCCTCTATGTGTGCAGGGTTTGGGGAGCTCGGCCACAGGACTCGGATTGACCCACTCGTATTCTAGAAGAGTGCTGGCGTTGGGCGCCAATTTTCGACGACCTTTTTCTCTGAACACCCGATCCCACCAAATACCTTCACCAGATGAGGCTCTCGTTTACCACCCCGCAATGCCACGATGCTGGTACGTCGTACCTTTATAGTCGTAGCGAATTGAGCGCGCGAAGCGGATCGATAACATATACTCAGTACATTGATAGCCATGACAGGAGCACCCTAGTTTAGCCCAGTGCCCTAGAACTTGATTGTTCGTTCATATACCGTAGAGCAGGTTGACTTTTGTGCCCTCAGTTCCCGTGTCTGACTCGCACATGTTCTGAGGCTCAATGTGTGCCTGGAACTCAATACCCTGGCTTTCATGCTTTCTACAGGACTGTGGATCTTGCACACTTCCTCATCGAGTATGGCACAGACACGATAGTCCAGGACAAGGACGGGTTGACCCCGCTGCATCTGGCAATGCTGAGAAGAAGAAGAAGAAGAGTCCTTCTTCCACGCCTCAACACGGCGCAGACACGACAACCCAGGACAACCCAAGATGCACACCGTTGCATTCGGCTGTGGGAAATGGAAACGTGGATCTCACACGCCTCTTCATCGAGCACTGCGCGGACACGGCAACCCGGGACAGCTGCAGGTCGAACCCGTTGCATTCAGCGGCGAAGAATGGAGGCATGAGTCTCGCACACCTCATCGAGCACGGCGCAGACGCGACAACCCAGGAAAACCACGGGTTGACCCCGTTGCATTTGGCGGTGGCGAATGGAAGTATGGATCTAGCACGCCTCCTCGTTGATCATGGTGCCGACGCGGCAACCCAGGGTCGACTCAATTGCTTTTGTCCTGTAGGTTGAAAAGTGCGGATATCCCTCGCCTCCGAGTCCTTGCTGGGCACGGTGCTAACGCGGCAACATGGGACGACCACGGGAGCATTCCGCTACATAGTGCATCACGATGGGCTGGAAATGTGGTCCTTGCACGCTCCCTCATGGAGCACGGCACCAATGCGACAGCCCAGTACAACCGCGCGGGTCGACTCCGTTACATTTGGCGGCGCAGCATAGACATGTGGATCTCGCACGCCTCCTTGTCGAGCACGGCGCCGACGCGGGAACACAGGACAAGGATTGGTCGACCCCCATTGCATTTGGCAGCGTAGCAAGGACGTGTGGGTCTCACACGCCTCTTCATCAAACCCAACGCGACGTGAGAACGCGGGCCAAGGGCTGGTTGACTCAGTTGCTTTTGGCGCGGTGGATAGAAAGTGTGGATCTCCTCCGCATCCTCTTCGAACACGGCGCCAACGCTGCAGCCCAGGACGACCACGGGTGTATTCCGTTACATTGTGTGTCGGTGGCAAGAATCGTGGGTGTCGCACACGTCCTCATCGGGTATAACACTGACGCGGTAGCCCAGGACAAGCACGGGTGCACTCCGTTGCATTGGGCGTTGATGGCGAGGAGTGTGGATCTTGCACGTCTCCTTGTTGAGCACGGCGCCGATGCGCCAGCCCAGGACAACTGCGCGTCGACTCCATTGCATTTGGCGGTGCAACAGGGAAGTGTGGATATCGCTCGCTTCCTCATAGGGCACGGCTCCCAACATGCACGGTCGACGCCTCGCATCAGGCATCGGTTTCTGAAGGCGTGGCAGTCTATCTCTTCCTCCTCAAGCATGACCCAGACATAACAGCTTGCGTGGTGGTGCAGATCCGGTAGCATACAACGCCGTATTCGTAGGACGTTATCAATCTATCAAACGGTTACTTCCAAGCCCTACTGGCTGTAAAAGCCTGTAATGGGTTATTTGTACTTGGGATGGTGTTGAAGATGATAACTGATAAAGGCCTTAGTTGTCAGCCCAAATGATATCCGAGATATTCATTACAGACGATCGATGGCGCTCCACTCAGCACGTCATGTTGGTTATCCTTTATCTAGTACTAAGGCCCGGCATCGGGGAATTAACCATTCGGACTATTCGGTCACTGGGGGATCCCTTACTATGTATGGGGCATGTATTCCTGGAATGCGATTTCGGTGTTGGTCAAGGGAGCTCGAGGATAACTCCGAGGCATGTAATCTGCCACTGCTTCTGCCACCTGGATTGTCCTACTACTAGTAGGGGCGACATAGAGTGTTTTTCCCGACGAAAGGATGAGATAGGCCTAGAGGCCCCGTGTCGAGTTCCTCAGTCAAACGAATATACGATCTGGGTAATTACATCAAGTTCGCCGCCTCGTGAAATCGCCGACAATAGTTTGACCTTGAACGCAAATTAGAGCAGGGAGAACACGTCATGGTACAAGATATCGTGACTGTTCATTGCAAAGTCCTTTTTATATTCAGGTGTGTCAAGGCCGTCGGACTCCGTCCAGGTCTTCAAGACGCGCAGGATATAGTGAGAAGTGCATCTCAGGACTCAATCGCCCCCGCAAAATGATAGCGGGTGGGACGCGCAACGCGATCTCGTTACTTGGTACGCGTACGATGAGCTCCGTTTCAGAGCCCGAAAACCTCCATCCGGTGGGAGTTGATGGTGTACCGTCCATACATGTACAACCTCCGTGACTTTAGCAACTCGGAAGGGAATGACACTTCCTATTCCCTCGGCCTATGCTTTACCATATCGACTTATCTCTCCACAGGTGCATGAGACCGTGCCTTCCAGAAGCGTTTTCTTCCAGTCACCCTACCTCATAGCCAATCCTATGTCCGTAGATGCGTCTTAGGAGACCGTTATCAGTTTCATGGGCAGCCGTAGACACACGACGAAAGGCACAAGTCAACGCGAAGGGCCGTGGCAGCGGGCTCAGAGAATCAGCACCAATTAACAGAAGGGATTGCCCCTCTGCTGGCATCCAGAAACCCCATTGGCAATTACTACGGCGAGGCTCTATCTTCGTCTAGCTTGGCAGGACAGGTCGCCATGGCTAAATCCAACGGATATGTGAAAACGCTATCATCCGCCAAGATTACCAAGCTTCTGGGACAGAGGCGGTGGTGCATTTTTCTTTTTCTGGGTTTTTTGGGGAGAGAAGAGGAGGGGAGTGGGGCAGGGCGGCATGCCTGGTATACGTGAAGCACGGCTCATTGTCCGAGCCGGCAGCCTTTTGTGAGGGGTAAGGGTGCCACAAATACAAGGATTGCGCCTCGTGGCCGCAACACGTGACCGCGGCACTTGGTTCGTTTTTCTTCCCTTCACGCGCTTCACACCTTCCAGAAACCTCAGAGGATCTGAAATGCCAAGATCGAGATAGAGCGAATGCTAGCTGGCTTCTTCTGTGCATCACCTAAGGGCCCATAACATAAGTGTCGACCTTTCCTTCCTACGGGGCCTAATGCATTTTCTAGTCGAAAAGGTCTGGGGAAATATCGGAATGGTGCCACAGAAAAAACAAGATGGAATGCACTGACGTACGACCTTTACCGCATTCAACCAACCTGTCAGCTCTCCGCTCTCCGCTCTACTGTTTTTATTTTCGAAATCTATTAACGCGGGCCTTGGATATACCATTCTACGTAGTACGATCTCCGTTCCACTGTTTGAAATTTTGACGACACTACGTAAATCAACGTTGTTCTGTACAATGGTCAGGGCAACAGGGCGCGCCGCGCGCCACTACGACGGTCTGAACACGAGGAAGACCGAACGTTGCCTAGCACGTCTTGGCCAGGGAAGGCCCCGAACCGGGTACTGTATTGGCAGCTGATATTGCCAGACGGTAAGTTTAGGGATGTAACCATCGCCAAGCTTTGTCGCAAGATCCGAACTGTATCAGCTGTGACGTCAATGTAATGATCTGGAAGCAGTGGAGAACGTTGTTGCCTGCCGTAGTGCAGCACCATCTCTCATCAAACATCTACCAAGCTGAGACGCAACACAATTGGCCCTGCAGTACGTAGCGAACAGCAGGCGGCCATCACAATTCTTCTGGCCACTTATTTGAAGACCATAGGTTGAGAGAATCCGGCAATAATGTAACCCGGGTGCGTACCTTGTCCGATATAGATACGTTTCCTCTACCACTGTTTCCAGACCTGGCAAAAAGGAGACGTTTATGCCGTATACTGGTACCTCGGCCCCCCTTACCGGCTCGTGTGAGCCACATCTTTGTCCGAGCTTCTATCAAACTGATGTCCTATCACCTACCTTGCGCACGGTACCCAATGTGCTACCCTAGTCCTCATGTCGTCTTACCGGCATCCCAGTTTAATATCACAAAAGCGCCCGCATATTCCCACGTCTTCGCTCCAGACCGAAAGACATATAATACCATCGCCTGGTTGCCCGAAGGCCGAAGGACAGTCAGCACAGGGTATCTGAGACACGAACTCAGCGACACAAGCGCTCGAGTGGCGCAAGACTCTTGTTCCGCCTGTGCCAATGGTTCCTAAAGACTGTCAAACCACCACCCACCGTGAGAGTGGACAGAGAGACCGCAAAGGCGACACGCGATCGGTGGTCGGTGGATGCCGAACATGGCACACATTTTGCCGTCAGGTCCATTTCATTTCCGTAGGAGGTACGTCGTAAGAGGTACATCGGGCGCGAGAGAGGGCTTGCGGCGAGCGATATGAGAAAGACGCTCAGTTCACCTCTCAACCTTATTCGCTTTCTCTTTGTTTTTTTCTCTCATGGTCTTCCATCCATCAGACGAGAGTCCAGCACGACAAAAGGGATTCACGGAGCGTGCGTGGGGTAGTGTTCGTCGCCTGTTGCCGTCGCCACTATAACGCGCGACTGGTTCGACTTCCTTCTGGACCTCGATGGAGCCACCACTTTTCGAGAAGTGTTCCACCCCTCGACGGGAATATCCAGACTGGCAGACGCGCTCAAAAAAAAAGCCACCAATGGGCCGCGGAAGCAAAAGGATGGCGTAGCGCCAGGCTGTCCGCGATCGTGCCACCTCCCATCAATTACTGTAATCGCCGCGTTCGATGGTACTGTGGATGGCGGGCCCGCGCTTCTCAGAGGAAAGTTGAAAGGAACCCCACGGCGTCTGAGTCTAGAACCAGGACTCGGTCTGTCGGTGGCAGAGACGTCTGCCCGTTTTAGTCACCGATCGGTCCCCGTGTTAGCCCGTCAGACGATCACCACTCGGACCTTTTGATTCGAGCAGGTGATGCCCTGTCGAAAACCCGAATTCGGTCAATACACCAACGACTGGCACGCTCAAAAGCACTGCTGGAAGGCGTTGTATTAGCCCTCGCAGCCACGCGACCGCCATGAGCGCGATCGGTGACTCTAGGTGCCCGATACATGCAGTTTAGTTTCTGAACCCTGATCTCACCCAGTTGCTACGTCTGAGAGCAGCAAGTGGCGAAGCGCCATCTCATGCCTCTCATTACGCCGCACAACAACAGCTGCCAGTGGCGCGGCGTAGGGCGGTGACAGCAGGAGTGTGTGGGTAGGGACTGGGTAGGGGAGTGCTCACTAATTCGAATTGTACGTAATGTGATGGCTTAGGAATGTCGGCAGAGAATGTGTAATCGACATGCAACTAAAGGTGGGGCCCAGGTTCTCAAACGCAGGAAGCCGGTGCCAGTGATGTTTTGACTCGTTCAAAGTCCACCGTGATCGAGTCGGGGAGAAGCACCAGGCAATCCAGAATACCTGCTCCTGGTGGGCCTAGGAGCCGTTATGATTCAGAAGATCAGAGATGTAGAACGCCCAGTCGGGCTCCCAGATATCCCGTACAAGGCCAGACATCAGACACGGGCAGTCCGGACTGAACTTGATCGGTCTTGATCAGCCAAAGTAGCTCTGAGCGCGCGCAACGCGATTATGAGTCTAGGTGTGTGTTTAGTTGCCATCGCTTGGTTCAAGTCACAGGGATGTGGCGGGGGTTGGGGTTCGTAGTCACGGGTGGAGCATGATGACGGGCAGGGAATTAGATCAGATAACGCACTGGAGCTACTGCTAGGACCCTTGGCCTTGCATCCCCGCCACCCTTGCACCGCGAGGAGATGGGTGAAACTCGGCTCTGACAAAAATGAGGTACATGCTTGAATCGCCGAGATGTGATGAAAAAGTAGTATCATCGGGGTCGTATGTCAGGCTCGTGCTCGGAATAAGTTTGTTTCCGAAATTACTCAAAATGCCAATATGTGGAGAGTTGAGGTGGTGCAAATAACATGCGACACCGTCATAACTACGATAAAGTAATAAGGACAAAAGGTAACGGGGATTAGAGCGAGTAATCGTTACGAGGACTGTGCCGCACGTCGTCGTTGTGCTTGCCATCGACTTCTGGGCTCTGGCCATTCTCCGAAGCGATATCCGGCTTCCTCCTCGTCTACGACCAGTTCTGGATTTTTCCATACATCATGGGCCGGTTTTTGTTCTCGTTGTCGTGGTCGATGTTCATCCGTCGGTGTTCGTCGAGGCGCGCGACGGGCCACGAGGCGCTCAATCTCGCGGAGTATCGCCCACACTTCGCCGCTTCCCATCTCGCTCTCTTCGAGCCAAAGCGTCCGCGCACCGATGTCGCGGCGGACGTCATCAACGAGAGCGCGAGTGCGAGAGTCGGGAGAGACGCCGTTCGCGCGCATCTCTTCGAGGGCAGCGTGCACGCCGCGTAGATCGCGGAACGAGCCCCAGCGAGTCTCGAGTAGCTCGTTGTAGGCGGGTGTCGTACAGCCGAAGATGTAAGAAAGTGAGGAGAGGTTGCGCGCGTGCTCGAAGAGGGCGAGGGCGAGGTGGGGATCGTCGTACTTCTCGCGCGCCGCACTCATCAGCGCGGCGAGGAGATGAGGATATACGGGTGGCTGGAGGTGGCACGGTGGTGGCTTGCCTGCGGAAAATGCTTCGCGAGCAGCCTCCTCTGCACGAATCGATGCACCAAAGACTTCCCGTTCGGCCCATTGGAGCATCGCATAGTCGGAAGAGCATAAAGCGAGCTGTTCTTTGAGCTTATCGAGTTCTGCGTCCTCGCCCTTTTGGCGCACGCGGTGTTGTTTGGACAAATTCTTCAGGAAACCGCCGAGCGGGCTCCGCGTGTCGACGTCAAATGCCGAACCTGCGCCGTCCTCCGCTAATCTACGTTCATTTGCCGCGGTGAAAATCATGTTGAACATTTCGTCGAACACACTCAGTTCTCGGTTTGTCATCGTTTGTCGGCGTGGTTCCAGCGAGCTGCCACCAAGGTCGGCACGTGGGGGCTTCTCGCGTGCCATTGGGATGAGCGCGTGTCTTGTCGTAATGTCTTCAAATACGTGGTCCCATGGGGAGTTATTGGAAGAAAATATCGATGAGCTTCATGCAATAGCGATTAGAAGCTGCCAAATATCATCCTTCAATGGGCGTACTTGTCAGCGGGGGAAGTAGACTCAGTATTCTGAACTTGAGAGGAGTAACCACGTGTGGGCGCTGTTGGTGTTGGTGTATTGCCGGGAGGTATAGTGGATTTTCGTGCGAATGGACGAGTTAACATGTTCCTGGTTGCAGCATTATAGCGTGAATTTGCTGTGTTGTGACGGTCAGCAGGCAAATGATAGTGACACGGCTGTAAATACCTGTGGTAGTGTTGCGGAGAACAGAGAAAGATGTTCTCAACAGCCTTTCTGTTTGCATCCCTGGGAAGCACGTCGCGCACGATAGGCAAGCAAGGAATAATGCAACACTTTAGAATGAACGACGGCGACTGCCAGTCACTGAATCGGGACTTTCGGACCGGGTAGTGTAAGCAAGTCATGTCTTGCTTACAAAGCGTCGCGACGCAACGCACCCTTCCCGTTCGTCGCTTTCGAGCTAGCAATGCAACACACCTTGCATAGTTCCATCCAAAGGCGGCTTTTTCGTATACGACATCTCTCCAACAAATCGTTTTTTGTTCTCCTTCCAAAGATGTGCGCGCACGAATTTGACAAGACATCCATCACAACGCGAACCCCAGATTTACGGGGAATTGATTCATGTAATGTTGACTTGAATGTACTTGCAATCGAGCTATCGATATAGGCATTACCGCAAGGAGCGCGCCGTTAACCTCGAGCGCCGGACGGTCACAGAGCCAACGATTAACGTCCTGTGATGGATGGCCTTCACAAAGTAGCTTCGCCACTTGGTACGACAGAACAGCCGGCATATGGCCTTGCGTGCTCTGACGCTGAACAACACAAAGATGTGCCGATGATTTGACACTGTTGAGGTGACTCGGTTTCGTACGTGGTTTATTCACTTATGAAAATACCCCCACTCATGGGTGAGAATGGAAATGACAGACGCAGTGTTCGTGAGCGAATCTCTTAGATCACGGTCCTCTCTACCTTTTGTTGACTCGCCATTCCTCGCGATAAGAAAAACTGTTGACTATAGACGATACGCCATGCACCTCAAGAGTTGTTTGTGGACTGACTTGAGGGCGATAACCACTAGGCTAGGCCGCGAATCGCACTGTATTGGTGAGGGTGTACGATAGTCTGCGCTGACATGATATGGTGCAGTGCCATCAAACAGGAATTTGGACGACCCGAGAAGCCGAAAACGAGAGGATCATGTGAGGAGGGGCCTTGGGGCTGTGTTCATAGGAATGGAAAACAGAAAGTTTGAAGTTTGAGTGGCCATCAACGGCGGGACCATGTATGGATGGGCGCAAAGGGTTACTTGGGTACAAAACTTGTGGGTGATTACGATGATGTTATCGAGACTTACTTTTCCCGCGGGGTGGGCGGAGTTGCCGATGAGGTGGCCTGCTAGGCCATAGGAAGGCAATTTATCACCAAGACGAGAGAGTGGCTATCAGCCGAGACTCGGATTTGTTTTGGAGCGGAATGTTTAACCAAAGTCGCAGTACAAGGTTTTACGGTACCGACCACTTACAGCCTTAGCATGCGGCTTTGGTCTAAATTAGCTCGAAGTCGCGAGTCCAAGAAGCGGAGTATCATCACAGCCTGCTTGTCACTAACACTATTAAGGGTTCCACATTGCGTCACTCCGGGCTATCTGTAAAGTAGTCGCACCACTTGTTAGTTGAAAGGTGAAACATTGATCGGAGGGAAGTGGCGTAGGTCGCGCCCTGTGCATTCAGTGCAGGGAGTGCGAGCATGTGGGCCTTTACGAAAGAAGATAAATGTCAGGTACGACAGATTGACCAAGCGAACTTACGGAGTGACAAAAAAACTTCACTATTCACTATGCCATACAATCATCTTTGCGATAGTCGGACAACGTTTGGGGTGCATTACATGTCCGCCCACGACGCTTGCGCGGCTGTTCCACTGCACAGTGTATGACCATGGCATATGGTCTCAATCAAAAATTGAAATGCAAGCAATCGCGAACCTGCATAACACCGTACCTGGAGACCCCCCCCCGCCGCCGTGCTATGATACAGCAACGGCTTGAATTTGTGAAACGTCGGGACAATTGCCATGATCCGCCGAGCTCTGTTATTTCATCTGTTGTCAAGGCTGGCCATTATCTATGTAATTGACATAGTAACTCGCCCAGTGTTTACTACAAACTCGGCGCGGAACGATAATCAACTCAATATTAGCGGGGCAGGTACGCCGGGCTCCTGACGGCTGGGACCAGATCCGGAGTCAGAGGTCAGAGACCGGCGCCGCTGTTCTCGCGCCAGCACTGGACAACCCCAAACAAAAGTCTATTATCACTAACGATGATCCGTGGGGTATCCTCCTGCTCTTCTCGACCAGGATTTCATGCGCGCTTCTAGCGAGCTCGATATTAAAACTGTACATCTTTTTTTCTATATGGACCTAAGCCCCGTGGGCAGATCAGCCAGTGCGCGCTTAAGCGCTTACGTCCTCACGCACGACACGTCCGCCGGCGAACCCTACTGACATGTGGTGTACATGCAGTAGAGCAGAGGTAGAACTTTTTTCCGGCGACGATAACGGAAAATATCCTCTCACTTCCAGTCCCGCGTCATCTCTGTGCGACCTCTTTAGTTGGCGTTCCATGAGCGACTTCAGGTTGTGTCCAACTGTGATAGGTTGTCCGGTTCAACGGCGCGGAATTTTTCAGTCTCTTCTACGGATCTACCGGCCCAGTGTCTTATCAATCTCAAAGGAATGGCGCCTTACAGCAGTATCCAACGAGTCCTCCTTTCCGATAGCGTGGATTATAATGGGGTGCTTCTCTGTCCTAGGAAGCGCTATCCTCCTCGAAACAAACGCCAGACGATAACTACGCACTACCCTCGATCCCCAAACAGTAATGGTCTCTTTCGATCTCCATCAGAAATCTAAAATGCATTCCTTTCCCACTCACGAGAGTACTATACGTATCACAAAGAGTTTACGCGAAAAACAAAGGCCATCAAGGCCCCACATGATACATGGCAGTGGACTTGCAAGTACGGTAATATTGGCTGTCTGCGCTAGAAGTGAAACTAAGGGTGTGCATTCTGATGTAGGTCTGGGTTCCTCGAGATCGCCGAGGTGTCCCAGTGGACAGATCGAATGGCGCCAGTTCCCACGATCTGTGGCTCTGTATGGGACACATATCGCGCGGTATGACTCGGAACGGCTGCTTACCTGGAATGCTTCTTAGCCATGCAGGGCACAGTTATGCGAACGTCGTGACCAATTCTGGGCCAATGCCTCGACGTTTCTCGGTCATGATGCGTATGAATGAACCTGCAGCGTCCCGTCAGTTTGATCCTGATCATGAACCAACACGTGTCTTATCACTCACGGGACGAGGAAGTCACGGTTCGGTTGATCCAAAAACGAGGCGATGATCTCTGTTACAGGTAAGCAAAAGTCGTCTTCTCCATGAAGAGTGTGCTTGGCTCACTTATAAGGCCTTCACGCATCTCTGATTCTCGGCATGCAGACTGAAGACGTTCCACGTCAATAGAGTGTATCTGCGCCGACGAACAATCAGACTCTGGTGTGTTCCCCAACAACACTCCAAATATGCCTTCACCCACCTGTGCCCAGGATCGCGCCGAAAATTCCATGCCGAAGTCAAGACGCTCAATGATCTTATCGCCATTGTAGTCCGTTGGGTTCTACACGGTGTCAGCATCAATGAAGAAGCACATCAACGCGGAAGACAAACGCAACACACACCCTTGCATATTTCAGCACGAGCTTCTTCAGCTTTTCTGCACCCCTCAACACCCTGCGCATGTCCTGGACACAGCCTTCACCCGACAACTTCACTAGCGCCACCCCTGCAAAGATCGGGGAGTGGAAGAGGCGCTCATCCGCTACGTCCCCGAGACCTCCTTTAGCGGCACTGATAACCACATTCACGAGACTGCGTGCTCACTACGAATATGCAACACTAAGACATCACAGAAACCCGCGATGTATTCAAAGAACGCCATCAAGCGTTGGTCGTCACATCGGAGTTCACCTGCGTGGGTATGGATATTATTCAGAGCTCGTATTATAGTGTTCTTTGGCACTGATCAGGACGACGATCATTATCGGGTACAAGACCAAATCGACCTACTTTCATAAAGGCCAAGTGGTATCGAAATGCAAAGCGGCAGCTGTAGTGTCATGATGAAATTCTGTCACGTGTCACGTAAGCGCCGTTACTTACTCTATGCTCTCCAGGTCATCTGGTATCGTCGCGAGCATCGGAAGAGGAAACATCTTGGTAGATTAAAATGGTGGGTATTATCAATGACTAGGAGTGGAAGAAAAAAAGGTATCTGGTGTAGTTGATGGTATAGGATCGTTGTGCTCGTGGGGTCGTCTCAAGGAGTAGTGTAGTGTGTGGGCTCAGAGTGAAACTGGGGGCCATGTTTTATATGGCACTAGTAGATGTCATCTCTGGATAGTTCACGAGCTAGGTGGCCACAGTTGTGGAACACGACAGTCGTGCGGACAAAGCGTTGATAGTTGTGGTTGTGGCTTTGTGGAGACAGCCACAGTGGATAGGCGCCACGAGGCTCCAGCTGTCGCATGGCCACGTAGTCGAGCACTCGTCTAACCAGAACACTAGTAGCACTGTGGTTAAGAACTGGTTAAGAATAGCACAGCATGTTTGATTGCTTGTGAAGGGCTTGGACAAAAGTCTAGCGTCTAATAAATATCATACCGTTTGCTTGATCTCGCGATCTATAGCCCATTGTACGGCGGCCTCCACATTTTCTGCCTCGTGGGTTGGACTGTGGGCAGGTGGCCCATCTTCTCGGTCGTACACCCCGGTGCGCACGAGTATTGACGACCAACCGGCTGCATTTGCGCCTGCGATGTCTGCAGAGGGGGCAGAGGGATGACACGAGGTAAGACATTTGGTCCATTCCAAAGCTGGAAACGATGCAAGAACTTACCTGACTCTGGATTGTCTGTACATGGCTGTTACATACAAATGCATAAAAAAGGAACGCGGGGCTTACCTCCAATCATATATCTGGGTACGCAGAGCATTGAGATCAGGCTACCGGGGGAAAAAAGGTAGGGAAATCGCTACTGACAATCTTGGTTGGATATCAGACTCAGCAGAAGTTCCACGCAACTCTTTCATTCGCGAGCGCAACATCTCTTCCGCAAAATCGTATGTGTGTTTTGTGGGCTTGCCATACTGAACGTGTGGGTATGGTGCCCCGGTGAGAGCCTGGATCAAAGTCAACTCCGCGGACTCCGAGAAAATTGAAAGAAAATGAAAAATGAAGAAGGCAACAGCGGACCTTGAACACAGCCTGGAACGCCTCGCGAAAAGCTCCTTGTCCGAGGCGGGGGCGTGGGAACTCCGATCTCCACAAAAGGTCCGGGTTGCAGAAGACGAGCTCAACTGGTGTAGCGCCATCTGGGGGACGAGCGCCATCAATGACACCCCGCGACTGTATGACATCTATGATAATTTGGATATCTAGCGCCCAATTTCGCGGGTCGTGGAATACGAAGATCGCAGATATCGGCGCTGTGGAGAAGTCGATCGCCTGTAGGCAACCCCCAGTTAGTACACCATCCGGACAACTGAGCAACGTGGACGAACTTTGGTGGATGCGCGCTCCTCGGGCGTGAGGTCATGGAATGGCCAGACGCTGAAAGCGCATAGGATGAGCAAGTTCGCGGAATAATATCGGATGTTGGGAGTAGGAGCTTACTGGGGGTTCCATGCCTTGATGTCCAAAGTTGTATACACATGTTTGAGACCGTAGCTGCCGGTTGTCATTAAATGAGGCAATATCAAAGTCTTCATCCTTTTGCACCTTTCTGCTACTTTTCGTAGTATATCGCCTCTTCCCCCAAGCACGAGCACTGGCCTGTTGGTATACTTGTGCGCCGAGGACTTCAGAATGGTGTGCGATTGCATAAAGGTGGAGGCGGTGATCTTGAAGTAGCATGAGTCCCGAAACGGCAATATCTTCGGACCTACCTCGAAGCCGAGTTGCTCGCTTAGTCGCTTGGAGCGATCCTCTTCGCTGGCACCGCCGCCATTGGTCATCTGGAAACTGGATTACGAAGACACGATCGCGATGGTAGAGTGAGCGCTGACGAACTAGAATATACGGTATCTTTCTTCGCAGATGATCAACTCACGTCCATGATAATCAGGATAGAAGTTACCTGTTGAGTGGATTATTGCCTTCTAACATCGCGAGCGCCCGTTTTGCTTCAGGAAGCACAGTTGTTCCGTGTAGAAGAACGCCATCCTGGGTTGCATCATGAGGCGCAATGCGAGGCACACCGATGATGTACGTACGATATCAAACGCAAACCCAAACGGGAGAAGTTGGCTAGAATTCGCCCGACTCGGAGTGCCAGTGTCTGTCGTGGTTAGTTTGACAACAAAACAAAGTATTTAATCGCGGAAAGGTAGACCAAATATGTACTCACGACTGAGGAACCGCCAACCGTGGCAGCTCCGCGCGCCACGCAAGGCCCTAGAAGCCTCAAATAGCATTCTAAACCAACGCAGGAAGCGACAAGTCGCCAGACAGAGTTATGAACCACAAGTCCGGTGTAACGGATGGGACAACCCTCAGCTGACTCACCTCGTCAAGGCGCTACCCGTTCCCTTTTTGGTATAATCAGCTCTCGGCCCGGTCATCCGATCGCCCACGGGACCTGTAAAAAAAACATCACTGAAGCGCCGGGCACTCGAGTGGAAGGCCGTTGTCCCCTCCTCGCCACCAACCATCTTGATGTTCACCAACCTGATCAGATCCGACGCGTTAATACCCGCGAGAATCGCGGATTTAATCCGGGGTGTTCATCGCTTCCCGAACTTTTGTGCGAAATGGCGAATCTCAGTATTTTCGAATTGAATCGTCTACGTCCCAATGGAAACTACGCCAAGTAGCCTGCAAAAGAAAGAAAAAAAAAAGTCCTGGCTGGATCGTTCTACGACGGACATTCGTTGATGCCCCACATGGAGTCTTGTGTACACGTGGATTGTAATGCGTTGGTCCTAAAACCGAGAGGATGAGCGTATCAGTGCGTGCAATATTACAGGGCCCGAATTAACCGACTTCCTATACATCCTCCGCGCAGATGACGGCGTTGGATACCATCAGAGTCAGCGGGTCTCTGACTGGGGCTAACAATATCCCATGCCCCACCAAATGCATGACTGGGGATCTCAGTGACGCGCATGCTCAGAAGATGTCGTACGAGGCATGCGGCCCATCACTTAAGATGAGAAACCGGTTCGACGTTGCACGATGAAAGGGAATATGGAGAGCCTCACAAGTTTGTTTGGGATCATTGAGCCCGTGGGCCCTTCAAAGCAGTTGAAGTCGGCGCCAATTCGTTGCATGAATACATGCAGCGCGGCCTGCTCCAGCTTGTCCTTATCATGGCGTCCACGACCGTCGCAATCAACCAGTCCTACCTGCCTTACTCATCGTCACTAACCGCTGAACACCTACCGGTGGGGGAAGCTACTCGACTATGCCCACAAAGGCATGTTTAGTTTCTAGAAGCAGACGTCCCTGCCTGTCGTCGAAGATGGTAATGTTAAATACACCCTGGAACTGTCGCCGCCGCGTGGCGAGGGTCCGCCTAACGTTGTCCTCTCGACAGACGAAGTATAGGCCTGAAATGTGGACGCATTCCAGGAGTAGAACAAATCCACGTTTGTCGAATGTAGTGTGGAGCCCGCTTCAATGCATTCATCTCCGCGCTGCGGGCATGGATACTGGGCGGTTACCCCTCCTTGTATTGGGCGAATCGAACCGGGTTCGAACCTGCCAATCACTCTCGCAGGATGGTGTGGGTCTAATTTCAATCTACTTTGAACAGATCCTAGGGCGCACCGAAGACACCCTTTCCAAAGGTTCAACATATCAGAGGCATACCGGGCGGCTTAGCTTGGCGCGTATCAATTCCAGACGCCAGTGCCTTCATGCTACGTCAAGCGCTCACACACTGAAAGAGAGATGGAAATCGTACGAAGGCTTTCACGGGGATAGATTAGAAGTGAGACCCGGAGCGGGCGTGCCATGAATACTCGGCTCGCGCCGAGATTCGCGGGTCCTGCCAAAGTGATGAGGTGACAAAAAAAAACAGCAAACGAACGTCGCGGTCTATCCCGGGCCCCGGTATTCCGTTTCAGGGATGTGATTTCGTATATTGAGATTTGGCGTTCAGAAGCGGTCCCTGTTAGGCACCCACTGTATGGGCTTTCCAGATTTGCTCTCCACCCCCCTTGGGCCTCAACACATGATTCACCCTCCGCAGCCCGCTAGGCTCATCATACTCAGTGAGCACTGTTGTTGTGATCCATGGCGACGAATGTCTTGCAATTGGGATGAGCGCTACTTTTCACTGATTGTTATTGTTCAGTGTCGTTCTTCCTGGCTTATTTACTTCTTAATTACCGGGATGCCTGCGCTGCCCAGTTTCCTGAACTGCAATGACAAGTATTCACCGTCGCCGAAGGCCCTCTGTCTGCTTCTACGAGGTTGCGTTATGCTGGCGTTAATTTGATTGATGCCGCCATTCACACGCCCAGTGCGACGAACTGGTGCAGTGGCCCACGGCAGACGGCGGGCGGGGAACATGAGTTGTGCCATGCCAATTTGTCCACCGCCGGTGCCTGAGCAAGCAAAAAGCACGGCATACCCGAAACTGAACGCCACAAGTGGGTGTCCTGCTTCATGTCAACACGGACCGTACCCTCAATTTGGACGAGCCAGCTCGACAATGAGCAATGATTACGGAGCGTGGGTGCCACTCGGTCGATACAAACATCGTTCCCCATCTGGAACTTCGACAGCAGAATAGCACTCGGTCGGAGATCGGCCCATGACGGGCGTGTCTCGCCTGCAAGTTTCAGCTCAGTGCCGGACTTGCCATCCCTGGCCGCGGTCTACGATCAGGAAGCTTGTCGAGAGATACGAGCAACAGGACAATGGCTCCTTGTTAACTTCCAAACAGGGTCGCGGATCTTGATGTTGAGCAGATTTGGCTGGACTGGGTGATTGGCGCTTGTGGGACCACTCAGGGTGAGCATCTGTCGCTTCTATTGAGAACGTGGCGGCCAATTAAATCAAGCGACAGTACTATCGTAGAAAGGAATGACTGAGCACGGAAGTGGAGGCATCTAGCTCGGCGCTCGGATCGAGTGCTAGCTACGCGTGCGAACCAGCAGGGGATCCTTCGTGACGGAGCGCGTTGGAGAAGGGTGCTGGTCACGTACATTACCCCGTGCGTCAACGACATTGTGTTCCAGGACTTTCTATAGGCCACAACCTGGGAACCATCGAACCAAAAGCATAGCAGAACAACTCGATTCCAGTCTAGGCGTTCTTTGGGCACGGCGTCGTAACGGCGGCCTCATTCAGAAGGGGTTGAACATGAGAAGGGTAGAACGCTCACGACGCCGAAGCAATCAGAGACGGTCCCACAAATTTTCGAAGCGTTGTGTATTTGATGCTATCACGGACTTTTGGATACACATGTGAGTGCCAACGCAGATTGTTCATGAATCACGAACCCGGAATGATGGAGAAAGATTCGCAGCGGATGCGGGGTCAACTCCGTCGAGCCTGTGCAATTGATAGGAGTTCCATGACGTGATGCATCTGTCCCGACGACTAGAGATAAGTGGGAAAGGAATCACCCGCAGGGAATAAAGAGATTCCTTTACGACACATGCAACCACTGGGCGCACTGAGCACTTCACGCGATGCCAAAAAAGGACATTTCGTGCGCACTGACAGGGCGTTACAAGATCGTAAGTGATTGAAATAAATGATGGATACTCTCGGGCTGCGAAATCGGTTGCTTCAGGGTAGACTTAAGCGCGCAAACCTGAACTTTCCGGGCGTGTCGGTACGATACGTTTGATTGATGCGCACGTGTACGGAGGGTCGAAGGGTGGTACTAGCGCCGATGGCGGACGTGATGAGTACCGAGTATTCAACGGCATGCCGGGACGAAATGTGCCCCCAATTCTCTACAAGACGCCTCAACTGAGGTAACATCTTGGTTGCTACTTGCTATGGCAGGAGTTGTGGCTGATTTTGATTGTGCAGGGCTGCTTTGATATCGGATACTGTGATATCATGCGGTGATTGTGCGAATCTGATAGGTCGATTGCCACCACCATGCGAGTTATGACGAAGGAACAACCCTCATAGAGGCGTGTTTTACAAGAGATGGCCCAGAACACCTCGTAGAAGGCCAGGCATATGCCAGTACAAGCAATGGTACGTCATCAACACCAAATCAATTTTGATGATGACACTCACCAGAAGTTACTGCTATTCCCGCACCGGCAATCTGCGATCGTGACTTACGACTGCGGACCTTCGTCATACAGGGAAGCGGTGCTACACCAAGGTTTGAAGGGGGTCCATTTTGGCGGTTGGAAATCGAAGAGTTGGGCTAACTAGCGAAAGGGTCAGAAGAATAGGGGTGTTGCGTTGTACGTTGTACGTTGACGTAAAATGGCCATCCACGCTTTCGTGGCAATCATGCGCGTGAAATGCGGGGTACAACCCCTAACAGTAACGGATTGAATCACATTCGCCACTCGACATACTAACGTATGCCTTGCGTTACTGTCGCATGTTATCAGCGCGCAAGAGGAAGTTCGATCCAATCCTGGGAGCGAGCGGACGGAAAGCTTGTATGATAAGCCTGAGGCTGCTGTTCAGACGACCAGCTGAGGGAGCGGGGAGTGGATTTGGAAGGTCCTATTTGATTAGGATCTAAAAAAAGATTGTCTACGAGATACCACCAATCAGTGTATGTCGTGTCGTGAAACCGGGGAAGCGAACGGAGGGGCGAGGCGGCGAGGTCTTAAAATGCAGAAATGAAGGGGAATTTCAATTTCTAAGTCTGACAGACTCAATGCGCCGTGCGAAAAACACTGTGTGAGGCTCAGTCACTGTACTATATGACTATATGATGGCTGCTGGAACAACCCTTCTCTCACCGTTAATATCTTCTCCACTCACAGGATGCGGTACTCCCTCGTTCTGGTAGTCCACAACGACCCATATTGACCTGCAATACCTCAGTGACAAGTCCGATTCCACATGTTTTCCATGATCTGTTTGCGACATGAACGATTCTAGGAATATCGGGTCTTCCCGTCACTGCTTCGAGGTAATCCGCCGGGGCTCGAGCTATTTTCAAACAGTGGCGTCGCTCCACACCTTTTCTTCTCCACGCACTATTGCGGTACGACAAACCGCATGACGTTGATTGCCAATAGTAGCCGCTATGTTCCTCTCAAGACCAAGAAAAAAAAAATTCCTACAGAACATCCTCCCTTGGGTTCGTGATATTTGGACCACCAAATGCCGCACGATGTGCCTCTTCCCGCAATTTCAAGTTCTAACAATAGCTTTCCAGGGATCACCCAGCAGTGATTAGACCTTGGGTAACACCTGCCCCTCAGTCCGCAGCTTTCCCACTTCTGCAGAGGGAGTCACAAACCTTCAACCCTCATCCCCCATGCGACCGCTATTCTCTTCTCCTCAACCATATCGCGCCCCCGATCACTTCATCCCGGTTTCATCCGTTATTCCAAACTTGTATGATAGTTCCCGCGTTCACTCACTTACTTCAAGGCCTGCGTCAGGCGGTCCTGGCATCGGCACAACAGCCTCATCATTTATTCCGCAGCTTTTAATCTTTTTTGCGCTCTCCTTTGTTTGGCGTAGCACTGCCATCATACTCGAGTGAAGTGCTTTCTAATTGACTAACACCTGGTCAGGGTAAGCGAGCGCTAGACATCGGTTCAGATCGCGTAACCCCCCCTCCCCCAAACCCACCCACTTAATGATACGTATCAAGAGACGTTACGCACCTGCGGCATCTGGTTCGCGCGAGGGTCTGCAACACAATCAGGATGCTTGACATCAGCGCAAGTCCCTGTTATGGCGTACAGCATCAGTGCCTTGAACTGTGGGTTCTAATTTGATGGGCGTTATTTGACGGGGCGGTGCTTATTCTATCTGGGAAAGCCGGAGTCTCCCAGTGTGCGCCACACCGAAATTAGCACAACGGCGCTCTCCAGCGAAACCGTCTAAGCCACTCTCGCTCTTCTCTGCTCGTACTGTATAATCGGTTTGGGTTGTCGCCTATCACATACCGCTCACTTTAGCTTTCCATCCGCTGGCGCCTCGCTGCTACTCGATTGTTGCTGGTTTGGGCGGGGAGGCGTTGATGGGGTAATGCGTTCAAGCCCGAAATGAACTCAGTGCAAGCGATCCGACTGGTGGTGCGTCTTGTCCCCCAACCCCCCGGCCCCCACCCCCTCCCACTTGCTTAGTCTACCCCCGCGAAGAGCGAAATGCTGTGCGCCATATGTCGTGCGCCCTGAAAAACCCGCAATCTGACTTCCCTATGTCTCATCACGACTGGAGGCGCTGCGGACCTTTTTGCCATTGCTTCTTGCCTGCGCAGTCTGTGCCGACATGGACCGAGTAGCCTAGACTTTCAACTCATTCATCCGGCAAGAAGCGATCCAGTGTTCTTCCAGAAACATGGTGCAGGAGCACATCGTCGACCCTCTTGGAAGGCCGATATCATGTTCCCACTCCTGTATCCTAGAAGGTAGCACAAAGTATCGAATGTCGCACGGTGCGGATGGACATCAAGCCACGAAGAAGCCGAGATATACCCTAAGCAATTCCACAATTCCTATGTGATCGGAAGTGTGGGTAATCGTAAGCCATAACCCTTCCCATCGCTATACAGACCCAGTTTTTTTTTAGCGGATTAACAACATCCCCCGCGCATGGAAACCTGCTGTAAATTATCCGTAATTACCGTCTCGAGAATGAACAGTCGCAAAGAAACCCTAGCAGCATCTTCGTAGCGCAAAGGGACGTGTGAGCATCATGTGCCAACACACGAAAGGCTGAGAATTCCCGGGATATAGGTACTGATACGCTGCTCGAGACATGCTGGTATCCGTCCATTCAGACCCGGAACCGGAGAATTTCTCCCAACGTGAATAGAACACTTTCTGGTCGGATGCTCCGGTGACGCGGATGTAACAACATTGGAACCTTATTTGGCGAAAATAGCGAAATAGTGCTTGAGCTAAACCGTTCCTTGGGTCCTGGTATGCTGTTTTCGTACGAGGCGCAAAGAATGAAGTGTGTGAAAGCGATTTTCACGCACTTTTTCGTGCGTGATATGACATGTCCCAAGTGGTTGGGAGGGTACACCTATCATGAGACTTGACAATTAACAACCATTCCTGGGGTACTGTACGGCCCGAAGAAGATCCAAGTGTGAATGGATAGATGCCAAACTGATTTTGGGCAAGCCAACCCCTCGTGATCCGGATTTCAGAAAGCACAGTCGTGAGAGATATGCTGATTCTGATTTCCGGACGCGAAAACATATCATCTTTTCTTCTATCTGCCACGCCGTCTTACCGCCTTTTGACATCGAAGTCGACTTCCTCAATAAGCATTGGCATTAACACGCATCCGGGGTACAATTCGACATATTGCGGAGTAATAAAATAGGATCGAGTGAGCGCCCTGTTGGTTCAGTCGTGATTTCCTAACGGTAGACACCGACTGTGTAGCCGTAACTTCTACCACAACAATCGGCGGTCAGCAGTTGATCGCCGTGTGAGAACGACATAACGTAGCGCTCCACATACGAGAGGGGTGGATTTCTGGTGGTCATGGGTACTTTACGGCTCTGACACTTTTTGAAAGTCACTCCAAAATCGCGTGAGAAAGCAAGTCGATCAAGTTCATAAATTTCCAGTGGCAATGATATTTGTATTGCCCAGTGCGGTAGTTTTACGGAAGGGTTGAAAACACGTCTTCTTGGTGTCTTGTCCAAAGTAGGTCTTTGACTAGAGCTGGAGGCAGAACCGGTCCAGGAGCACAGGACGAGGACAAATGGTCTTGCAAGGAAAGGAACAAGGAGAAAAGGCCAGAATTGCATAAGCACTCACACTAGCTGATGAACTTTCGAGACCCTGGAGTCCTGAAGAGGGAACTAGTACTTATGGGTGACTTCTCTTCTGATATGAAATGCACAAGGTAAGAGAACACAAACGTTTGACGAGTAGGGGGACTGACTGCGACAGTTGACCAAAGGGGCTGAACTTCAGGTCTTGAAGGGCGCTTAAAGAACAGTCCCTGACGCTCGTGTCATAATGGAACAGGGAAAATGACGACGAGGCCAGAACGATGGGATGCGGGCCGAATTGCGTGGCTGGTGCGGCAACGACCATGCAGTTATCTGATGGCCGCCAAGATGTCATGCAGGGTCGTGAGTTGCAGGTGGTGTTGCATGGGAAGGCACCCAGGGAGTGTTTGAGGGACACGGACCTTCCCTCCCGTGACAGACCAAGACCATCGAAAAGCGCCCAGGGGTACTTGGCCGAAGGAGGGACCAAATTCTCACCAAGCAAGCGAAGCGCTGATTGCCTGTAAAAGGGACGTCATCTATCAAAGGAGGTCGGGGGCGTGCTTGCGAAACGGCCGACTGAACCGACATTGAGCGCATCCAAACCGAAATTTGCCGATATTAGGGTGCGTGTGTTGGTGCTGGTGCTGTTGGATTACCGAGGCCCATGGAACAAGCGCGGGCAACAAAAAGCAGCCCAAACATAGGCTGCACGGTGCACGGCCATGTGTCTGTCCTCTGAATAAAAGCACACGCGTAGGTATGGCTGTGTGATCACACCAATTAGAAGTGCGGGCGACGAACAAACCCTTGAAAGTGGGACCTTGCAACCCAAAAGTTTTTCAGAGCAGAGCGACGACGCGGAGAACACGTGTTCACGATCGATAATCCTGACATAAATATGTTTAAAAAAAAACTGAAATGAAAGAGAGAAAGGAAAGGAAGAACGAAAAAAATATCATACTGCGTGATACGATACAGGGATTGTTGTTTGAACTCGAACGCTCGGAAGTACGCTGCCGCGGGGACGGAAGTGATCGTGAGCCGAGCCGTATCTTGCCCGCGCCGCGCGCAGGCTGCATAAGCGCTGCCGGCTGCTTATCGCCCACGATGTCGACCTTCGGAGGCATACGCCACTCTCCATCAACTTTTACGTCGTCGCCGGCGTCGACCACGCTATTTCGCAGGCTGGTTTGGGAGGGAACGGTCCCCTTGGAAATACGCGTCGACTCGAAAGAGCTCCCTGCCAACAGCAATCGCGGCCTCGAATGCTATTTCATCCAAGTTCCGCGTGTATCCTATCTCCCTCTCCTGATACCGGAGATCAAGCGTTTTCTGCAGGATGTCGTGTTCGATGACGAGGCGGCGCGCGTGATGAAGGAAGAAGACTGGTGGTTCGAAAGCGAAGAGGGGCATTTGCTGAAGTGGTGAGGGTTCCCTAGGCTAGACCTTACCCTTCGGCTCTCACCTTTTTGAACTGGACATGCAGGCACTGGCCCATTGGGCTTATTTATGACAACCATACTACCTTGTCTACGTCCCGTACAGGCGCTTCCGCAACTGCTCGCACGCAGGCCGTGCCACTGCGGCTGATCCTTCATATGGCTTCCCCGCCAACCGACAAACTACTCCTGTCGCCGAGCACCGAAGCATGCAAACAAGCGTTTATGGGTCAATTAAAAGAAGCTGATTTTCTCCGCTGGGGCAACACGAAGCGGATGACCGGCCTCCGCAAGGCAGAGCAGGACGGGATGTGGGAGGGAATCAAAGAGCGTGCGTCCCTTCCATCTTGAAAAATGCCGTGTGTGCGCGGGCCCGCTAATGCGGGGTACTTCCCCCCTTTGTTTCCTTCTCCATTCCCTCCCCCACCACCTCGCAGATAATTTCGATGACTACTGGCGCGTGGCGTCGAAGATCACCCCAACCACCTTACCAGCGCGGCCGGGTTCTCCACCGGCTGCGCAACCATCGATGCACACGCGTCCCCCGTCCGCGGATCCGCAGGGCGCTCCGGACAGGGACGGCGCGTATAATGTGCGCAGCGTGCCAATCAGACTGTATCTACCCGAAGGGCCCGTGCTACAAGATCTGGCACCGCCAGTTCTCGAAGATGGTGCGTTATCGACTTCGATTGTGGTGCTGCTACCATATGGCAGGGCCCCCTTCCAGTGAGGGTCTACCAGAGCCGCCCTGCAGCCGCACTCCGCGGACTTGTTTGCACCTGCTGACGATCCCATGCTCACACAGGGACGCCCAATACGCTCGCGGATCTACTCTCTTTGCATTTGCCTCTCCTTTTCCCCGCCCCGGGTCCTGGCGCTAGTCCGACGCTCGCATACGCACTACTTCAAGGGGTGATCACGCCTCCAGAAGCAGAGTTAGCTTGGTTGGGAGCTTGCATGTCGGGGGCCGATGGTTGGGTGAACATTTGCATTGGTCTTGGGCAGGATCGGTAGCGCGTCCGCGCCGCGGTGAAAGTGTCTTCCACTACAGTAGTTCGGTATGGAATCATAATGGTGTGCAACGTCGTCTTTCATCCGCCCGCGTCCGACACCCCGTTCGTGCCCGTCGACATGGTGACTCACAATGGGTGGGCTTGATGGCCGATGCCGAGAGGGCGTCGAGACAGCCGAGATCGTTTCGGTGATGATGATGATATGCAATATGACACTTTTGATTCCTCAGCACAAGCACGATTGAATATTTAAATAAGCAACCCCTCGGCTTCTTCCGAAAATAGAATTGCTTTGATGAGAGGCTGTACAGTGCGCAGTGCGATACTGTAGTACTGTACAGTAATCACTCAGTGGCACCCCGCCGCACCCGACGGCACACCATCAACACAGCCGTATCTCGCGTGTGGACGGAGTTGCGGTGTTGCCAGGGTCCGTCCACTTTCGCCCCTGCAGTCAAGCAGAATAGGAAATTGCAGCTAAGATACGAATCTTGACTGACGACCCTCGCCACCCACACACAATGGATGAATAAGGCAAGTTGGCACTCTGGGCCCATGACCACCTGAACAACGGACCTAGCCTTTGTTCCATTCGATCATCATCCGCGGCTTGCATTTTGCCTGGACGTCGAATAGGGCGGTGGAGACGCCAAGAGGACGAGCCACCGCACGTCCCACACCTGTGTGCGAGTGCCCCCCAAATCTGGGGGAAGCACCACTTTGATATAGCGAATACACGTTGCTCGTACAGGGCATAGATATAGTTGTGCATCTATTGTGCTATATAAATGATCAGATCTAAAATAGGGCAGAGGATACAATACATCGGGCAGCCGCCGCAAGTAGATGAAGAGAAGCAAGGAACAATGATGCGGAAATAATGCGATAGCATGAGCGGTGGAAGGGGTCGAGCGCGGGGAGCCATGCCGAGTTCTCGGTACGACGCCCCCGCACCTCGGCACTCACAGAACGCGCGCACAAGCCAAGGAGGTCCGAACGTGTTCAGTCAACCTATCCTGGAGCGTGCAGAGCATATAAGGAAGTAAAAAAAAAAAGTAAAAGCCAACAAAGCAACGAAGTAGTCCTCAAGCACGAGAAGCGGCGATCTGTTGGAGTTGCACGACCGAAGTCCAGGTAGAGCGGAGTAGTGTGCGCTCACGCTCGCTCGCGCTCTGTCCGACAACGTCGTTTCCGAGCCCGAGGCTCATCGCAAGCTTGGTGGCCATCTAAATTGGCATAAGTCATGAGTAAAATCCCTCGCCCGGCCTGGAGGAGGATGGGGCAACAGCAAGAGACACATACCTGACTGTATTCGGTGGGACCAGCCACGCGCCCAGCCTTATATTCAGACCAGGCAAGAATGATGACAGCATGAAGGATCTCGATGTAAGGAACATGAGAGCTGTCTTGGAGGAGACGCTGTGGGTGAATGACTGGTTAGACTGGAGAAGACTTGCGAGAGAGGATCGGAAAGAGAACTCGCCTTTGCAGCATCCCCGTAGGCATTCGACACGGCAGTGGCACCGCGGGCAAGCACGTCGGAAGATTGAGAATACCTCGCGGCGAGGGAGGCTATGCTATTGGCCAAGAGTGGTGACAGTGTGCCATTGAACACGCGGCGGGAGACATCGTCGTATTGAAGGAAGGGAAAGTTGCGCGAAAAGCACTCAAAGAAGACCTGGACGAGATGCACGAGCACCGTCGGGTGGGGCATGGTGCTGTGACGAGAGTCAAACAGTGGCAGTGCTTGGCCCGCAGCAGCGCGGTCACGCTGCGCGCTTGACGCATCCAGAATGGCGTAATGAGGGCAGTCAGCGCGGGACGTGCCGTTTCCGACTTGAGGTAAGGACGATGGGTACGAAGGTTGCCTGAGACGTGAGAGGAGTCAGCCAGGGACATCCCATCGAGCCCATGTGAAACAGTAGGGGGGGAGGGTGCGAGTGAGGAACGCAAGACCCACCTATCGTAATGAGGTCTTGCAGGCTCGATGAGCGGAGATGAGAACCATTGATCCGGATTCGATTGTGGAGAGGAGGAGAGGCTGTACGACGGTGAACTGGAGGCATACCGTGATGGATGACCGCTGTCAGATGACGTCCGCGCGCCCGAGTACCAGCCCGCGGCGTCAATGGAGTCGCCCCGTGTAGTCGGAGGGAGCCCAGAGTGCTCCATGCCCTGCGACGATGATGACCGTCGACTATGCGATGGACTGGAGGCGGCGCTTGCACCGGTGACTATGCGGCTTCGCTCGGCAAAGTACCGCTCCCGGTCGCGAAACTGACAGGACGTGTTTCCGGTCTCGCAAGCCTCGCAACGAGGCTGGGACTTGACCTGGACACACTTTATCTTCTTCAAACGGCTGTGCAGTCGGAACGGGAAGGGGGAGTAGAGTCAGTCGAAGAGCTCCGGAGTGCTTGCACGACGGGCCCGAGTGTACGGACCAGTTATCACAAGAGGTGACCAGCCGGGGACGCTTCTTGTGTGTCTGCGAGAGCTGCGGCGCTTCAAGTACGAAACGTAGACTATCCATGATGACGGTTATTGCAAACTGGCTGGACGGGATGCTAGGATGAGCGGACGTGTATTGGGAGGACGCATGATCAGAGAGTGCGTATTTAAGCGTCTCTTCATATATTGGTCAAAGGAAGATGAGCCCCAGCGTACCCGTAGTACGGAAGATTGCCGGCGAAGGTACTCAGACCGAAAATATAATTTCAAACCAACGACCGCACAACGGTTCGAGCTGGCAAGGAGATCTGGGTCGTGCCTTAAGGGAAGATCCGAACTCGCCGGCCGACAAGCTCATGATCAATACTGACCCTTCAGTTGGGCTCCCTCGTCTCTTGGTGGGCCGTTGATGAGTCATTGCTAAGATGTCAGGAAAAATATAGATCCACTAGACGCCCGCCCGATAATCTCACTCAACAACAACGACAACACACAGACTGTACTCCCCTACTTGCCGGCAGAATGGCCTCGAGTTGCTCTCTCCCCCCCATCTGCGCCCCATGATTTTTTTTCTCGTTTCGTTTTCTCAGGACCCCCCGTTCCGGGTAACCCCTCGTCCTTGGGTGGGGGAGATCACTTGTCCGCGGCTGTGCATTATCCCCCTTTTCCAGCAATTCCCAATTGTTTCTATTTTTTTCGAATATTTACCGTGCAACCCATTCATTTTACATCCGCTCCCACCCTCGCCCTCATCCGTGAGCGCCTATGTGCCCATCGGGCCCGTGACTCAAGGCGCCTCGCGCGCGCCATCTTATTGTACACTCATCCACAGCACAAGGACACCGGCCCACCAACTCACACAAACACGATACGGCTTTGATGGATCGGCGGCTAAATCAGGCCCGTATCACCCGCATTCCCCTTCGTCGCACCCCTGCCCGCACAGCCCCTTCGAATTTCCGAATGGATTGCGAGTGTTAAGGCTCAGGCAGAAAAAAAAAAGAAAGGTTCCTAACATGTGTCAGGGGATGGAATTTGTAGAAAGAATAGAATATAAAATGGGAATAAATGTAATATTTGTCAATTAATAAATTAAATTAAAAGATAAATGATACGGTCCTCCTCGGCGTGTGGCCCCCGCCGACCCAACGCGCGCCGGCGTTTCACGTTAACCAACTTCTTGCACACAACGAGTTGACACTCCCCTTCATAGGTTAGTTGGGCAGCGGCGCAAGACTGTGATGACACACTCAGCGCTCGGTGTGATCGGTGCCCGTGAGTCCGGCTGGCCTCGAACCGGAGGGAGGGCGTCAATGGTTTGACGACGGAGCCAACGACGGTCAGACATAACTACGTATCCGCTTCTGGTTCCAGTGCGCACTGCCATCCTGCTGTAGGGTAGAGCTTAGCTGCGTGTGCACAGGAAAGGCAACCGCAGATACACCATCAACGAGCCACACGTGTACCCACTACTTCTGGGGCGCTACGACGTTCTGACTTGTCGTTCGGACGAGCCCCTGGAAGGTGGTTATCACCACAATGATACCATTGTCGTCCTTGGCGGGTGCGACGTAACGGATGGAATACCACACCGTTATATTCAAAATAAACTATCTGCTTCGAATTCATCATTTTTTGCTACGCGAAACACATGTCTCGCGTCTAACTAAAACTATCGATGGCCACTCGAACGCAAGCCAAGAGACCCCCCTTCCTCGTCGACGATTCGAAGTGGGAAATACAAATGATGCAAAATGCAATGCAACGCATTAACACATCGTATCACGAGGGACGGTATGCACATGCCGTGAGGCCGCTGCTCGTGTCGTTGCTCATGCCCAGTTGGATTATCTGTATACAATCGCCCCAACGTTTACTGTTGTGATAGTACGTGATAATACTTGCGACGCTCGCATGCACCACATTGCTTCGGTTCGTCGTGCCGCTCTATACTTCAGGGAAACCCTTCGCAAGCCCCTTCGGGGGAAAATTAGGATCCGTGATTCCACGTCTTGGGTCTCTGGCTAGAATTTTCGCACATGGAGTTACGCTTAGACCACCAAAACAATAGAGTAATCATTGGTTGTCTACACGCAGAGAACTCGTGTCAGGGATCCAGTGAGCCGCTGGCGGCATCACTATCATCGTCGCTAGCGCTAGCATCTACGTCCGAATCAAAAATTATACTACCATCATCCTGGGTGTCCTCTCCTACCAGTAGTAGTGGTTCCAGCTACATCGCCAGCAGGTCAGAACACCCATCATAAGGCACGGCGGAATGATACCAAAAACGTACCGCCGCTGTGCCACTATCGCTGCGCCCAGCCGAGGTTGTACTATACCCATCGCGCAGGGCTATGCTCCCTGGCCCAAGTCCCCCATCATCTTCTGGATCGAGCGGTTGCCCGTGGGGGTCGAGGGGTATATCGGACTCCAGTCTTTTACGATACTTGTGATGCGTGAATAAGCCAATCCCTATACACAGAAAGGTGGTATATATTTTTTGAGAAATTTGGAGAGAGGCACGGTGCTGCGGAAAAGCGGCACCAATACAATGGGTCTGCGAACTCACCACAGACTGTTACAGCGACGCCGGTGATGTTCAAGGGAGTAAGTTCATCGCCAAAGAGTAAGGCTGATGCGCTGATTGTCGCGACCTCCTTTGCGATACCCGCAATCGACATTGGCACGGCACCCACCCGCTGAATAATACTGAAGCGCATGGCAATTACCATGAGACCGACCGACGCAAACTGGTGTCAGGAGAGGTACGCACTAGTACTCGGTGAGGACCATGGAGAATGCGATTACTCCCGGAAAGATGAGAAGTCCGGTAGTCTTTAGGATAGCGGTTGGGCCGTCCAGGAAGCGAGAGCCCGGCAATTCACTCCAGCTCTCGAGGAAGACGCTGACGATGGCCATGGTGAGACCCATGATGGGTGCCAACCAGAAGATGGTCGCAACTGGGTGGTTCAATCCGGAGCGCTTGTCTCGCATGAGCATTTGCGTGAGGGACCATCGTAACCCCCCGAGGGCGCTGGCCGAGATGACGAGAATGAAACCCCCTAGGACGAAGTGGGTCTCCGTCGCCACCATCAGAAGCACACCCGCAGATATGAGAAGGATGACGCCGATCAGGCGGAGGGAGAACGTCTCCAGGCGGAAGAAGAAAGCAAAGGACAGGACGAATACAAGCGACGAGGACTTGCACATAGCTGTCAACGGAGAATCCGGGGGGGGGGGGGTGTTAGCGCAACCGGTGAGGACGTTAGGTGGCATATGCACACGGCAGAATGCTTACTGTAGAAAGAGAGCGTTATCGTTTTGAGAGATAGGTTCGATAGGCCGATATCAAGGCCGGTGCTAACAGCCGCTGGAATGGTCTTCTTTCTGAGGGTGACAAGGACGTGAGTACGCGTCTATAGATCTGAACATTCTGGTGATTGTGTGTCGTAACGGTTAAAGTTGCCCTGGATAGACAAACTCCATGACAGACGCGCACCGACTATCGGAATGCGGAGGATAGGATAGAAGCAAGGTACTTACACATAGTCTTCTCTCGATGGATCGTGTTCTGGGCGAAACCTGCGCGGCCACTTAAAGCGCAGAATGGACGCCAGGGCGGTCTGGACGAACATGTGTAGCATCGTGACGAAGAGGGGGAGTGGGAAGCCGAAATGTTCGGGCGCGAACATCCATTTGTTGTACAATGACAGCAATAACGCGAGAACGAACCTACACGATGGGACAGACACGGTCAGAGCCTAGGCAGGTGCGCACAGGATTCCGGGACGAACCATGATGCGATAAAGAGGGAGTTGATGAGCGCGTCGCGAAACCAGAGGCGCTTTTTCTCTTCTATTGTTGCAAAATGCACATCTTGCAGGCTCCGGGGTAGGGGATACACGGCGTCGCTCTCGCCTTGGGGGTCTTCGGTGGTCATGTGTGTCGAGCTAGTGGTCAAGGGTATCTCATTGACGTGCTCATCAACTGGCATGAGGAACGCCAAGGTAATGCTTCCGCCATGCTTCCATTTTCGAGTCGGGGATGGCCCGGCCCGCGCTGACGCTCGAAAAACAACTTGAAATACAGTAGCCATGGCATTACTGTAAGTTATGTTAACTCTCCTGTCCCTCTGCAAATCCCGTTCCCTAGTTTGATGAGCCGATATTTTTGAATCAGTGAGGACCCAAAGTACTGGCACAATACGAAATGGCCGTAACTCGAGACTCGGTCACGGCGTGCTCGGTCCATAACGAGAAGCTGATAACCCGGAAACTGTATGGTATGAGAGAAGGTGTTGATTATGGCAAGCAGTACCGAAGGAAGGGGAGATCCCGTAGAGGCGGAGACGCCGAGAGTTTAATGCATTGCAATCCGGGTGAACAATTGCGGCACCCAGAAGGTTTACCGAAGATGAAAAGTGTGAACCAAGAGTAGGAAGCTGCAGTACAGTATGATACTGTGTCCTGAACCGTGGTCGATCATTAATCATGATGGTAACGTTGATGCACAATGCGCCCTTGTACGACTACTAGCAGAAGTATAGCCTTGTCTAATTTGTCGTTCCTATCATACTAGAGTATATAGTCGTCATCACATGGTCTTGATACGGAGGTGCACTTGCGAAACTTTGAGATGACGATATAGGCAATCCTTGGGGGCACCACATGCATCACTGGCACAGGGTCGAGGCCGCCGAACGGATTTGATATGCTGTCATATGCAATCCAAATACTTGTCCTGACTATGAAGACACCAAATGATGCCGAATTATGTCACGGGCTGTATTGAAACCCTCAGTGAGAACATCATGAACCTTCTTACAAACCGAGGTTCCGGAGGAGATGATATCACACCCGCGCAGAGGGCGAGTACCGTTGGCATGCGAGCGCTTCCGGCGGTCAACCGCTCGCGAAAAATGAAAATGAAAAAAGAAATTTGAATCCAGCCACGTGGACACAGCGACGCGTCGCGCGCCTGCGTTTACCCGCACTCGTCTCGTTAACTCTGATCATCCCTTCCAGGCCCAATCTTACCTGTCAACCTTGTCACCCCAACTGACCGAAACATGTCTGGCGAGGATGATTCCAGCGGCTGGCAGCTGACCGAATCCGATCCTGGGGTCTTCACGTGCGTCGCGGCACATGTTTCAATCTGTCAGCTGTGCTGAATTGACCCGTGACTGCGCCGCAGCGAACTTCTCAAGTCGCTTGGTGTACCGCTTATCGTCGACGACCTCTATTCGCTTGATCCTGCCTCCTTGGCGCCTCTCCAACCCGTTCGCGCACTCATCTTCCTTTTCAAATGGCTCCCGGGAGTGGGCGAACTGGAAGCAACAGGTGGAGCCTATGACAGCGCCTTCCCCGGATTCTTTGCCCATCAGGTCGTCCAAAATGCATGCGCCACCCTCGCTGTGCTTAACGCCCTCGGAAACATCCCGGGGTTGGCAGCGGGTCCAGAACTCCAGCAGTTACTATCCTTCACCGCAGGGATGGACCCGCAGACGCGCGGGCTTGCCGTGACTAGCGCGGATTGGTTGCGCGCCGCGCATAATGCGCTGTCCCCCCCATCCGCGATCTCGCTCGATGGATTAGATCTACCCAAGACGATTGAGGATGCTTACCACTTTATCGTGTATCTCCCCGTGCTTGGCTCAGTATATGAGCTCGACGGGCTCAAGCAGTCGCCAATTACCCATGGCCCTTACGAAGAGGACGGCGAGGGATGGGTGGCGCGAGCACGGTATATCATCCCCGTCTCTTCCGCAAAACCTGTGAACCCTGACTGCTTTCAGAGAAATTATCGAAGCGCGCATCGCCACTTATCCACAGGGATCGGTTCGTAATACTCATGATCATCAATACCTGTGCTCATCAATTGAGTTGGCACTCTTAGCTGGAGTTCAGTCTGCTTGCGCTGCACGAAGACCCCCTACCGGTCTTACAGACCGAACTTGCAGATGCGCAAGCGTCCGGAGATGGCGAACAAGAAGCCGATCTAGCACAACGCCTTGCTGACGAACACGCAAAACGTGAACGATGGGCTGTGTGTTTTCTCCTTCATTTGTCTGCCGTCTTGTCGTACTATGACACCTCCCCCAGTTCGAAAATAGCCTTCGCCGTCACAATTACGTTGGAATGATCCACTCCTTGACCCTAGCGCTAGCCAAAGCTGGGCGACTGGATGCGGCGGCTGACGGTGCTCGAACGGCCATGAAGAAACGCCTCGAAGAGCGCAGGAAAAAGAGACAGCCGATGGATGAGGACTAGCGCCTAACCGGTTCTCCATCCAGAGGTTCCAAAAACCTATGGCGATTGATAGGTGTGCTAACCTCTGCCGCACAATTCTTGTAGGGATATACTTGCGTAATGTCGACGAATGGAATTCAAGTTTGCATCGCAGTAGAATTCTGATAAGGGCATCGGCCCGCAACAACAGGGCGTTTCACCTCCCACCCCCGCCTCACCCGTCTGCTACCCCTTTGGTGTGAAGATCGCCAGTGCCTTGACTTCTTCATGTGCTGGGGGAGCGCTCTGACCACGAACGCTCTATTTTGAGAACAATCGCTCACGTACATCGGCTATGGCCCGTTTGGGTACCCTCGGGGTGGTACGGCGGGCGCTTTCAGTGTCCTACGACCGCGCGACGCTTATGCCCACGCATGGCACGGATGCATCGATTGGAATCTGCCATTTATGTCCGACTTATCGCAGACATTGCTAACGCAATCCAGCGCTTGCGAATGAATGTTCGGTCGACGTGTTTGGTGAGAACTCCGCGTTTTCTCATTTCGAGTTTCAGAACGAGCTTACCCTTGTGTTGGTCAACGGTCAATGGGTCGACCCTACAAAATGCCACGCACCGAGACCGTGACTCCTTGCTGCCGTCAAAGCGTCCGAGTGATCAACACAATCTAACCTTTTGGAGGACATTTCAATAACCTATACGCCCGTGATAAGCAAACCTGAGTTTGTGGAATCAGGGTCGCGGAAACTTTCAGCGACACGTTGACAGTTCAGTACAGCTCCACTCACTCGTCGTGTCAGGTAGTACCACGCAACGCCCTGCAACAGCGCCCGATTGTTGTCTATCGGCTAGATAGATTTGCCTTTCAAGGCATTGCTCATTTGCGATAACGGGAAGCAACCGGGCGCCTGGTGGTGAGCGTCGGGTTTCGTCCCAAGATCAAAGTCGAGCAACAACTGCGCTACCTTCTGGGTCATGAATGATAAAGTTCTTCGGAACCCCGTTCTTTTAATCGCCCAGAGCCGCACCTCTGGCTGTAAAGGTGTATGTCCGTCAGTCACATGAAATACTCCGACATTATCATTGATTGATGACCCAAATATGTGTACCCGTTATATACGCACCCCCTAGGGCAATGCTTCTCCCGGACCCCGAAGGTTTTCTTTCCATTGAGCCCCCTGTCCCAGTCGTGTTTGCCCATCCAAGATCCAGTCACGCGCAAACTGATCGATCAAGGGACGACGAAGGAGGGCTGGGGGGCTTGCTGGAAAGCGGACGTATCCGTGTCTGGAATGTGGGGCGACGACCAGTATCTCGGGGCCTCTAAAGATAGATAGTCCTGGCCCTCGCAATTGGTGGCTTCGGCTACCGAGATCCGAGCTTAACAGTCCCGTCTCGTCTCGTCTGCCTCGACGCAAATACGGCGTGCTACCCATCAAACTTTCGCCGGCCCAAAGAACGGAAAAAAGTCGATGCGTTTCTCCGGGGAACACGATTTCCACACGATGCAAAAAGTCCGTGGACATAGCTCGCTAATTATGGACCGTGGAGATTTATTGTAAAGAGGGGGGAAAAAAAGGAAAACCATGGGCCGATGCAGCCCTACCGCCTTCGGGAATTCGTCGTCATGCTTTACGCTGGCTGGGAAGGCTGACGGGGGTTTTCCAGTATGTGCGCCTTCGTCGCACCGGAGTTACAGGACCGCCGACTCGCCCATCAGAGACGTGGGGCTCGGGGAATTATTTTCATAGGACGATCCCCCTTACCCTCCTACGTCACGTTGAAGTAACAAGATACAAACGCGCTCATTTGCGGTAACTCGATGCGATAGGCACACACCACTCCTCTCTCCCCCGCCCTGCTCCCCCTTATCACGCGGATTTTTTTCGAACGAAAGCGACGGACGCACGCGCACGTCACCCGTCACTCTCAACGGGGCGCCGCCGCGGGCGCCGCAATCCATCCCATTCGTCCACGTCGCTCCAGGTGTGCGTGATAGACGCGTGGGCCTTTTTTGACAGCGTGTACAGAGTTTCCAGTCTCACACATACAAGCAACAAGCACTATACAATACAGTGTGGTGACTTCAAGAAATACGTGGGCATCCTTGGCGATTCTGTCTTCTTGCTTGTCCTTCCGTCATCGGCGCGTATTACCATATCGTAAACCTGCTTCCGGTAGCTACTGTATTATTATTTTTTTTGCGTTTTGTGTTTGTCCCTTCCACACACCACATGAAGTGGCGCATCCCTTTGCCTTTAGCACTTTTTTACTTTTCACTTTGCTATAAAAGTTGTAATTTTCCCTCCATGGTGCCTTGAGAGATAGAAATGGAGCGTCTGGCGCAAGTGCCATCTGCCAGATGTGAAACAAGTGCCAGAATCAGTTGTCGGTCAATTGAACCCGGTTTTCTAGAAACGCCCAAAACCAGAATTGGGGTGGGGGTGGAGTAGGTTGCAGGGATGGGGCGAGGAGGGGAGCGTTGAAAGGGGTTGGTGAAGGGGTTGTTTCGTTCGGTCCAGTCTCAATCTATTTTTGCTCGCCCACATTTGCTGGGAGGGAGATTTTGTTTGTCAGTTTTAGTTAATGATAGGCTGCTCTTAGTGAAGTGTTCGTCAGATCCGTTTGGTAACAAAAGAAACGCTCGTCGTTCCACCCTGGACCCCCTGCACCGGGCGCGAGG